>ERZ842401.854-NODE-854-length-45171-cov-10.833385_pt1 | contig 45171 bp, 42 predicted proteins | sample MGYA00521270_ERZ842401 | MGnify/ENA primary metagenome ERZ842401 (study PRJEB31892, sample SAMEA3878208) | bioreactor metagenome | biome: Moose rumen | place: Sweden | collected 2011-10 | study: EMG produced TPA metagenomics assembly of the PRJEB12797 data set... | reverse complement strand
CGATCAGGTTGTTAGCAACATGGAACAGCCGTGAAGGTAATACCATAATCGGGTGAAGATTTAAAACATTATAGTAGCTCACGTAGAATTCACCTCTGCGTGGGTTTTTTTGTGGTAAAATCCCCAGAAAATTTAAGTTTCCATACTTTTGCCTGCTTTCAGGCTGCAATCACTCTGCTTCTAAGCTGCTTGTAGGCTTACTCAAACAGTATGGCTAGAGTATGGCTGGAGTATGGCAATAGCGAGAGTGAAACGATGGATGATGGTTGATGGCTGATGTATGATGTATGATGGAAGAGGGAAGAGGGAAGAGGGAAGAGGTCTGCCTACGCTACGCCTATGCTACGCCTACGCTACGCCTTTGGTACGAAGACACAACGATAACTAAAATGAGTACGTAAAATAACGTTACCAATTTAACAATTAACAATTTGGGCTTGCATGAGACAGCAAGCCCTTTTTTGATGTCATTTTTGTGTCGTAAATGGAAAAACAGATGTGGATTGTGACTAATTATTTCTATTTTTTTTAAATATTTGTTATCTTTGCAGCCGAAAACGAAAACGTTATAATTAGACGAAATGAAAAAACATATTCTTTTCTTAGCTCTTGCGGCTGTTGGTTGCGGAGCTTTTGCAGCAGAACCTGCGGATAGTGTGGCTCTCGAAAACATTACTGTAACAGGTGTGCGTAGCGCGGCTGATATCAGACAGCTGCCATTTACAGTTACGACAATCAGCAAGGAGGTGCTGAACGAAAACTACAGACAGAATATATTGCCTACGCTGACTGAACAGGTGCCTGGCTTGATGGTCGCTTCGCGTGGCATTTTGGGCTATGGCGTGAGCACCGGTGCTGCCGGCGGTATGACGATGCGCGGACTGTCAAGCGGTGCAGGACAGATGATGGTACTGATAGACGGACATCCGCAGTATCAGGGAATATTTGGTCACAGTATTGCTGACAGCTATTACAGCATGATGGCTGAAAGGGTAGAGGTGCTCCGTGGTCCTGCTTCGCTATTGTATGGTAGCAATGCTATGGGGGGCGTCATCAATATCGTTACCGATGACCTGTCGACACTTCGCAATGGTACACAAACGACGATAGGCGTCGGAGCAGGCAGTTATGGTACTATACAGACAGAAGCAATGAACAGACTGCGCAAAGGAAAGTTCTTCAGCTCTGTGGGCGGACAGTATTCACGTTCCGACAACCACAGGCCAAACATGGGATTTGAGCAGTATGGCGGCTTCCTGAAGTTGGGATATGACTTCTCTGAACATTGGAAGTTGATTGGAGACGGTTCTGTGACACATTTCAATGCCAGCAATCCAGGTACTGATGCGGAACCGAAGCTGAGCAATGATCAGTGGATAACACGTTTCACGGCAAATGTAGTGCTTGAGAACAACTTCGACAGAGTGAAGGGTGCAATAAGCATCTATGACAATTTCGGCATCCATAAGATTGATGACGGGTATAATGCCAACGGTAGCAAGCCACAGACGGACCTGTTCCGCAGCAAGGATGCCCTCGCCGGAGTGTCTTGGTATGAGACAATAAGAGCGTGGGAGGGTGCAAGTTGGACTCTGGGTGTGGATTATCAGCACATCTATGGCAGAGCGTGGTACACAAACAAACAGACAGGAGAACAGGTTGTTACTCCACAGCGTCTCAAACAGAGTTGTCATGTGCACGATAATGAGATAGCAGGTTATGTGCAGTATCATCAGAACCTGGGTGAGCGCTGGAGCCTTGATGCCGGTTTGCGTTTAGACAACCACTCACAGGCTGGAACACAATGGATTCCACAGGGCGGTATCGTATATCGTCCGATAGAAAACGGACAGATAAAGGCTCTCGTGAGCAAGGGCTTCCGCAATCCTACTACACGAGAGATGTATCTCTACGGAACAGCTAACAGCGATTCTCTGAAAGCAGAAAACATGATGAACTATGAGATATCGTGGCATCATAGTCTGAAGAATCTGTCATATGGTTTGACTGCATTCTTTATTGACGGTAAGAATATGATACAGACAATTGCCGGAAGGAATGTCAATACAGGAGGATTTATCAACAAGGGTATTGAGGCTGAGGCTTCATGGAACGTAACACCTCATTGGACTGTTATGACAAACCATTCGTATGTTTATATGCATAACCCGATAGTCGGCGCTCCCCGTTATAAGGGATATCTCGGTGCACGCATGCATTATGGCAAATGGGGCGCTGTAGCAGGATTGCAGCAACTGTCTCATATGTGTACGGAAGTGAATGCCAAGAGCGGTAACAGTTACAAGGAGGCAACACTTCTGAATGTGACAGTTGACTATGCATTGATGAAGAATATCACTTTGTGGGCAAAGGGTGAGAACCTGTTTGCTTGCAAGTATGAGATAAATAAGGGCTACGTAATGCCAAGAGCAACATTCATGGCAGGAGTGAAGGCGAGGTTTTAGTTAAGAGTTAAGAATTAAGAGTTAAGAGTTAAAGAGACTTCCTTATAAAAAAAAATCAGATGTGTGTCACTTTATGTAGGGTGACACACTTTTTTTTGCTTTTTCTTGCATATCTCAAAACATTTTTGTAATTTTGCGACCTCAATTCTGTGCGTGTGTATACGCGTACACAGGAGAGTTTAGAGTTGAGAGTTTAAAGTTTAGAGTAATATGAAAGTTGCAATTGTAAAATATAATGCCGGTAATATCTTCTCGGTTATCAATGCCGTTAAACGTCTTGGCGTGGAACCGTTGTGGACTGATGATGCAGAAGAATTGCTGAAGGCAGATAAAGTGATATTCCCAGGTCAGGGAGAAGCTAGCAATGCTATGGCGTATCTTCTTGAGAGGGGACTTGATAAAGTAATCCTTGACATGAAACAGCCTGTGTTGGGCATCTGTATCGGTCAACAGTTGTTGTGCAAACGTTCTGAGGAAGGTAATACAGATTGCATTGGGGTGTTCCCGATGGAGGTGAAGCGTTTCCAGCCCCTGAGACATGAGGATAAGATACCCCAGATGGGATGGAACAGTCTTTATGACCTTAAGACTCCGTTGTTTAAGGATGTTAATGAGAAAGACTTTGTGTATTTTGTGCACAGCTACTATGTTCCTTTTGATGAAAGATATACGATAGCAAAGGCAGATTTTACATTGCCTTATTCGGCTGCCATCAATAAGGATAATTACTATGCAACCCAGTTCCATCCTGAGAAATCAGGTAGCGTGGGAGAGAAAATATTGAAAAACTTTTTAGAACTATGATAGAACTCATTCCTGCTATAGATCTCATTGACGGTAAGTGCGTACGTCTTACCAAGGGTGAGTATGACAGTAAGAGAATATATAACGAGGACCCCGTTGCACAAGCCAAGGAATTTGAGAAACTGGGTTTCAAACGCCTGCATATGGTGGACTTGGATGGTGCCAAGAGCAAGCATGTTGTCAATGATGCTGTATTGAAGGCTGTCACACAGGAAACCAGTCTCATCGTAGATTTCGGTGGAGGCATAAAGACTGAGGAAGACATAGAAAAGGCTTTCAATGCCGGTGCTTCAATGGTTACTGTTGGTAGCATTGCTGTGACAAAGCCGGAGTTGTTCATGGGCTGGATGGAAAAGTATGGTGCAGACAGAATGATTCTCGGTGCAGATGTTAGAAACGGTAAAGTCAGCATAAACGGCTGGCTTGAGGATTCGGAAGAAGACCTGTTACCATTCCTTAAAAAATATGTTGACAGAGGCGTCAGGAATGTCTTGTGTACGGAGATATCAAAAGATGGCACTTTGCAAGGACCTGCCACAGCGTTGTATGTTGAGATTATGAAGGCATATCCGGAACTGCATCTGATAGCCTCCGGCGGTGTATCATGCAATGAGGATATAGAACAGCTGGATGCAAATAATATTCCGGCTGTAGTGTTTGGCAAGGCCTATTATGAAGGTAAGATTAAGGTTGAGGGGCTCAAGTTATGTTAGCAAAACGTATAGTTCCGTGTCTTGATGTAAAGAATGGCGAAACAGTCAAAGGTACTAATTTCGTCAATCTTCGCTCTGCAGGTGACCCGGTAGAATTGGGTAAGGCATATAGTGATTGTGGCGCTGATGAGCTGGTGTATCTTGATATCACGGCATCACATGAGGGCAGAAAGACATTTACTGATATGGTTACTCGTGTGGCATATGAGATAAACATTCCTTTCACCGTGGGTGGAGGTATCAATGCCATAGAGGATGTTGACAGGATGCTTGCAGCAGGTGCCGATAAGGTAAGTGTCAACAGCGCTGCTCTTCGCCGTCCGGAGTTTATTGATGAGATATCCCGGAAGTATGGTTCGCAGGTATGCGTTTGCGCCATTGATGCCCGCAACGATGAAGATGGCTGGCACTGTTATGTCAATGGCGGTAGAATAAGAGTTGAACGCACTCTACTTGATTGGGCGAAGGAAGTCGCTGATAGGGGAGCGGGCGAGATATTGTTCACCTCAATGAATCATGATGGTGTGAAAAAAGGATTTGCTAACGAGGCATTGGCAATGCTGGCAGACACGTTACCGATACCAATCATAGCAAGTGGCGGAGCGGGCGCGAAAGAGCATTTCCGTGATGTGTTTAACATCGGACATGCTGATGCGGCATTGGCTGCGAGTGTGTTCCATTTCGGAGAGATACCGGTGCCGGAACTGAAAGATTATTTACGCAAAGAAGGAATAATAGTAAGATGAAGATAGATTTTGAAAAAGGCGGCGGCCTTGTGCCTGCCATCATACAAGATGCTGTGACAAAGAATGTTCTTATGCTGGGGTATATGAACGAAGAGTCATTGAAGAAGACTATGGAAACCGGAAAGGTTACCTTCTGGAGTCGTGGCAGGAAGTGTCTTTGGACAAAGGGAGAGACAAGTGGTAATTTCCTGGACCTTGTCGATATTAAGGTTGATTGCGATAATGACACTCTCCTTGTAAAGGTGCATCCGCACGGACCCACATGTCACACTGGAACAGATACATGTTGGGGAGAGGAGAATAAATAACGGTTAACGGTTAATGGTTAACGGTTAAAGACGATAACGAAAACGAAAATTAAAAACAAAATATAATGGAAGAGAAAAATCCGCTTTTATTCCTGAGTGAGCTTCAGGATTTTATAGAGAAGAGACACGAAGAGATGCCGGAAGGCAGTTATACCACATCGCTGTTTAAGGACGGCCTGAACCGTATGGCACAGAAGGTTGGTGAGGAAGCATTGGAATTGGTTATTGAGGCCACCAATGGTACCAATGACCGATTGATTTATGAAGGATCGGATATGTTGTATCATCTCATCGTCCTCCTTACAAGTAAGGGCCTGCGTATTGAAGATATGGCGCGCGAATTGATGGAACGCCATAATCCGGGTTGGCAGAAACATTAATATCACAAAACAGAGAATCATGTTAATAACATATAAGAATGTTTCTATTCGCCACGAAGATGACGATTACGTATTGAAAGGCGTTAATCTTGAAGTGGCAGCAGGAGACCTGATATATATCATCGGAAAAGTGGGTTCTGGTAAAAGTTCACTTATCCGTTCTCTCTATGGAGAGGTGGAGATTGATGAATGTGACGAGGCAACAGTATTAGGAAATGATATGTTCTCCATAAGGCGTAAAGACCTGCAGCCATTGCGTCGTGAGTTGGGTATCATTTTCCAGGACTTCAAACTGCTTACAGACCGCAATATACACAAGAATCTGGAATTCGTTCTCAAGGCTACAGGCTGGAAAGACAAAACGGACAGAGAACAGCGAATCTCTGAGGTGTTGCGTGATGTGAAAATGGAAGGTTGTGAGAATAAGATGCCTCACGAATTATCTGGCGGTGAGCAGCAACGTATCGCGATAGCACGAGCTTTGCTCAATTCGCCAAAGGTATTGCTCGCTGATGAGCCAACAGGAAATCTTGATCCTGAGACGACAGACCAGATTATGGGAGTATTCAGCGAAATCGCTGTCACAGGAACAGCTGTTATCATCGCAACCCATAACATGGCTATCTTGGATAGGTTCCCGGGAACGGTATATCAGTGTGAGGGACAGAATTTTTCAAAATACGAAAATTAAATACAAATAAAGATATGAAAGTAATGAAATTTGGCGGTACCTCTGTTGGTACTGCAGAACGTATGAAGGGCGTTGCAAAACTTGTAACACGCTCAGGTGAACCAACTTTTGTTGTCCTCTCTGCTATGTCTGGCACAACAAACTCTCTCGTGGAGATTTCGGATTATCTCTATAAGAAAAATCCTGAAGGAGCTCAAGAGGTTATTAATCAGCTTGAGAAAAAATACATGGGTCATATAGAAGAACTCTATTCTACGGAGGAGATGAAGAAGAAGACAGCAGAATTTCTGCGTAAGGAGTTCAACTATCTGCGTACATTTACCAAGGATACGTTTACATCATTCGAAGAAAAGATTGTTGTTGCTCAGGGTGAGGTCATGAGCACCAATATGGTTACCAACTATCTCAATGAACAGGGCGTGAAAACTGTGCTCCTTGACGCCCTCACATTCATGAGAACAGATAAGAATTCTGAGCCTGATATGCCATTCATAAAGGAAAATCTTGACAGGGTTATGCGCACTCATCAGGGCTATCAGATATATATCACCCAGGGATTCGTATGTAAGAACGCTTATGACGAGGTAGATAATCTACAGCGTGGTGGTTCTGACTATACAGCTTCTTTGATAGGTGCTGCCATGATGTCTGATGAGATTCAGATTTGGACAGATATAGATGGTATGCATAACAATGACCCTCGTATCGTTGATAAGACTGATGCTGTTCACCAGCTTAACTTCGAAGAGGCGGCTGAATTGGCATATTTCGGAGCAAAAATTCTCCATCCTACCTGTGTACAGCCGGCTAAGTATGCTGGTGTGCCTGTTCGTATCAAGAACACTATGGACCCTGATGCAGAAGGCACAGTAATCGACAATGTTCTCGTTCGTGGCAAGATAAAGGCTGTTGCGGCAAAAGACAATATCACAGCTATTAAGGTTAAGTCTTCCCGTATGCTGCTTGCTACGGGCTTCCTCCGCAAAGTGTTCGAGATATTTGAAACATACAGTACACCAATTGATATGGTTACTACTTCAGAAGTGGGTGTCAGCGTTACAATCGACAAAACGGCAAACCTCACAAAGATTATGGATGAGTTGAAGAAGTATGGTACTGTTACTGTGGATTCTAACATGTGTATCATCTGTGTTGTCGGTGACCTCGATTGGAGCAATGTCGGCTTTGAAACACTTGTAACAGATGCTATGCAGAATATCCCAGTTCGCATGATTTCATACGGTGGTTCAAACTATAATATCTCATTCCTCGTTCGTGAACAGGACAAGAAGCGTGCATTGCAGAACCTTAGTGCAAAACTCTTTAGCTAATCAGAATACTAACACAAATGTTGAGTAAAAAAGATAAATTCAAGGAACTGCAGACCCCTTTCTACTATTATGACAAGGCGTTGCTGGATGAGACCTTGCAGGCTATCAATAATTGTCTGAAGGAGTATCCGCAATGTCATCTCCACTATGCTATGAAAGCAAATGCTAATCCTGTCGTTCTTAAAGAAATACAGCAAGCAGGCTTTGGTGTTGACTGCGTCAGTGGCGGTGAGATACAGCAAGCCTTGGATGCAGGCTTTGATGCCAACAAGATAGTTTATGCCGGGGTAGGTAAGGCCGATTGGGAAATTAATCTCGGTCTTGATGCTGGTATCTTCTGTTTTAATGTGGAGTCAGAGCCTGAATTACAGATTATCAATGAACTGGCAGGCGAAAAGGGAAAGATAGCTCGAGTATGTTTTCGTATAAATCCGAATGTAGGAGCTCACACACATGCCAATATTACCACAGGACTTGCAGAGAATAAGTTTGGTATCGCTATGGAGGATATGGAACTTGCTATCCGCGAGGCATATGAACTCCCAAATATCGAATTCATGGGCTTACACTTCCATATTGGTAGTCAGATACTTGATATGGGTGACTTTGAAGCGTTGTGTTCTCGCATCAATGAATTGCAGGATCGATTGGAGGCGCAGGATATCAAGGTGAAGGTTATCAATGTCGGTGGTGGCTTGGGTATTGCTTATGATGATCCCGATGGAAAGCCCATACCAGACTTCGAGAAATATTTCAGTACCTATGCCAAGAATCTGAAACTCCGTGAGGGTCAGGAAGTGCATTGTGAATTGGGACGTGCTGTCGTAGGTCAGATGGGTAGCCTTATTACTCGTGTGCTTTATGTGAAGCATGCTCATGTGAAGTCTTTTGTGATAGTAGATGCCGGCATGAGTGATTTGATACGCCCGGCTCTCTATGATGCCCATCATGATATTCAGCTGTTGGAAGATAACGAGGGTAGAGAAATGTGCACCTATGATGTGGTAGGTCCTATCTGCGAGTCTTCCGATGTCTTTGCTAAGGATGAAAAAATGCCTGAATGCAGACGTGGTGACCTGATTGCCTTACGTTCTGCTGGAGCATATGGTGAGATAATGGCATGCCAATATAATTGTCGTAAGTTGCCTAAAGGCTATTTGTTTTAAATAAAAGGAAACATTGAAGGTACTCCACTATACATCCCCCCTCATCCATCTTCCTTCATCCATCTTCTCCTCTACAGACAAGGTGGAGAATTGCATGATGCGGACAGATTCCCAGAAAGGTATCTTTGCCTTCTATAGGTATGTCTGCTCTCAGTTGGATGAGGTGAATCCTATGGTGGTTCATATTTACGGCTCATGGGATTGGCGCCTGTGTCTTATGGCTTTCGCAGCCTATAGACATAACAAGACCGTAGTGTATTCTCCAATGCGTGGATTGACTTCTTCTAACATTGAATGGAATCCTTTCAAGAGGAAGTCCTGGCAATTCCTGTTATATCAGTTCTTGGCATTAAGGTATGCGGATGTTCTTGTTATGCAAGACAATTATGAGGCTGGCATATTCCATACTACAGGATTAGAAAAGGGACATATGGAGATATTGACTGCTCCTGATTCTGATAATGATGGACAGAAGGAATTCATGTATTCCCTCTACAACAAAACTGTTGACACATATTACATGCGTTTCATCACACCTCAGGAGAGACAGTTTGTTACCTCTATGTTACAGTTTGCTGTGCTTGGTGCAGATAAACAGATCGCTATGCCGGATATCCATAATATCTCTTTCCGTAGAGTAGCTTTATATGCTCATGATGAGGATGTGACAGAGCTCGTCAAGCAGGGTGTAGAAAAAGCGCAGATTACTATTCCTGAATGGATTGAGGTAACTGATGATATGCGTTATCCGAAAGGATACAAACAATTTGGAGGTTTTTCTGACAAGAGTCCCGTTGCAATGATAAAGGCTGCAAATAAGATTGGCCTGAATAATCTCACCTTGCGTCATTGGACAGAATTATACCGTGTTTTCCGCTACGATGACTTTGATGAGGATATGGCAGTTCAGGAAATTGCCAAGAACAAGCTGAAAAAAGTAACAAAGAAGATACAAGATCAGCTTACAAAATTATTTTTCTTAAAACCAGGTTATAAGATATTATGAGCCATCCCAAATACGATATTAACAGTGACATGCACTACTTGAAACTGTTAGCAAAGTCATTTCCTAATGTAGCAGCAGCATCGACAGAGATAATTAACCTCTCTGCCATACTGAATTTGCCCAAGGGTACAGAACATTTTCTTGCTGACATACATGGTGAGCATGAGGCTTTCCTGCATGTGCTGAAAAATGCATCGGGACGTATCTCGAAGAAGGTGGATGAGATATTCGGAGAGTATATGCCGGCATCTGCCAAGAAGGAACTGTGTACGCTGATTTATTACCCTGAGCAGAAACTGGAACTGATAAAGAATCAGTTGGAAGAGCATAACAGCAGGGCTGAATGGTATCGTATGACGCTGAACCAACTGGTTATGGTGTTCAGAGAGATAAGCTCGAAATATACCCGCAGCAAAGTGCGCAAGTCACTTCCGCAGGAGTATTCTTATATTCTGGAGGAGTTGCTTCATGAGCGTGCAGAAGAAAAGGATAAGGCAGGTTATGTGAGTGTCATTATAGATGAGATAATCTCTACTGACAGTGCTGATGATTTTATCATCGCTCTTTCTAATGTCATACAGCGTCTGGCCATAGCACAGTTGCATATTCTTGGTGATGTGTATGACAGAGGTCCTGGTGCCCATATCATCATGGATAAGTTGTCCACTTATCATTCATGGGACATCCAATGGGGAAATCACGATATGCTATGGGCAGGAGCATGTGCTGGTAATGATGCTTGCATCTGTAATGTTATCCGTCTGTCATTGCGTTATGCTAATCTCCTCACTCTCGATGATGGCTATGGTATAAGTCTGATGCCTCTTGCTACCTTCGCTATGGAGACATATGCTGATGACCCATGTACCGCTTTTGAACCTATTCTTAATTCGGAGAACCATGATAAGTTCGACCAGAAGACTCTACGCCTAATGGCTATGATGCATAAGGCTGTCACAATTCTGCAGTTCAAAGCTGAGGCAAAGATTATCAAGCGAAACCCTTCATGGAAGATGGATGACCGTTGTATGCTGGAGACTATTGATTTTAAGAATGGTACTAGCATCATAGACGGAAAGGCATATAAGATGCTTGATATGAACTTCCCAACGGTGAATCCTGAAAACCCTTCTGAATATACTCAGGAAGAAGAACTGCTGATGAAGAAACTGCATCATTCTTTCCGCGTGTCAGAGAAATTGCAGAGACATATCAAGACGATTCTCTCTCATGGTTGTATGTATGCCATATATAACAACAACCTGCTCTTCCATGCTTCCATTCCTCTTAATGAGGACGGAACCTTGAAGGAGGTGGAGCTGAAATCTGGGGAGAAATATTCTGGTATGGCATTGTTTAGTGAGACAGGTCATTTGGTACGTTCTGCCTTTGCTAATGATACTGCGGCTGAGGAGAAACAATATGCAAAGGATTATTTCATGTATCTTTGGTGTGGCCCAGACTCATGCCTTTTCGATAAGGCAAAGATGGCAACTTTTGAGCGCTATTTCCTTGCTGAAAAGGAGACGCATGTGGAGGAAAAGGGTTGGTTCTTCAAACTGCGTGAACAGGAAAAGACAGCAGATACAATTCTTGATGCCTTTGGAGTTGAAGGACCTAACCGACACATCATCAATGGACACGTTCCTGTGCATGTGAAGAAGGGTGAGACTCCTATCAAGGCAAATGGCAAACTGATGGTCATCGATGGTGGCTTTGCAGAGCCTTATCATAAGGAAACAGGTATAGCAGGATATACCCTCGTATATCACTCGCGCGAATTTGAACTCGTACAGCATGAGCCATTCACTAATGTGGAGGATGCCATCCGAGAAGGAAGAGATATTAAATCGACAACACAGATTGTGGCAACTGTAGGACATCGTCTGCTGGTGGCCGATACTGATAGGGGTAAGGAGTTAAAGAAGCAGATAGCTGACCTGCGTGAACTGCTATATGCCTTCAGACATGGTTTTATTAAAGAAGTAAAGAAATGAGTAATAGTGTAACATTATTTTATTGTCAATACATAATGTCAATAATGACCATTGTAGCTATACCGATGCTACTATGGTATGTGAGAAAAGAAAGATTCCAGCAGAAGTACAGAGTACTCTCTCGTATGCGTTTTGCTTTCTTCGTGTTACTGGCGGTAGCAGATTTCGGGCTGTTCGCCGTGACTGACGTTGTGTCATTTTTCTATCTCGGAGCCATAACGTGTTTGTCAATGGCATTCTGTGATATCAAAGGCACTTTTGGAGAAGTTCATGAGTAGTGAATTGATTATAAGTCAGCAGGATTGTTTCCCTATATGCAACCCTGAGGGTAAGGATGTAGGAGTGGTAGAACTGTTCAATTACTCCCCCCTAAATGACAGGGCAGAGTTGGGAATAGAGATAGAGTCTGAATGGAGGGGCAAAGGACTGGGCTGTGAGGCTGTCATAAAGATGATGAGATATGCAAAAAATGAATTGCGATTGCACACTCTCTATGCCACAGTAGAAGAAGATAATGTGGCCTCGCTGAATATGTTCAGGAAATTGGGGTTTGAGGAGACAACGCTTAAAAATTGGTACAGAGATGGAGAAAATTACAAGAATGGTAAATTATTACAATATACGCTATGACAGAAAATAACATACAGGAAGAAAAGAAAAGTCTGAACTTTATTGAGCAGATAGTAGAGGCCGATTTGGCTGAGGGTAAGAATGGTGGTAGGGTACAAACACGTTTCCCACCAGAGCCTAACGGTTACTTGCATATAGGTCATGCAAAAGCCATCGCGCTGGACTTCGGTATAGCAAAGAAATATGGCGGAGTATGTAACCTTCGTATGGATGACACCAACCCCCAAAAAGAGGATATGGAATATGTAAGAGCCATAGAGCGTGACATAGAATGGCTTGGCTTCAAATGGGGTAAAGTGCTGTATGCATCTGATTACTTCCAGGAGCTATGGGACTTGGCTGTAGAACTGATAAAGCGTGGTAAGGCATATGTTGATGAACAGAGCGCGGAGGAGATTGCAGCCCAAAAGGGTACTCCCACAACACCTGGCATAGAGTCACCTTATCGCAATCGTCCTGTGGAGGAGTCGCTGAAACTCTTTGAGGAAATGAATAGCGGCAATGTAGAGCCGGGAAAGATGGTGCTGAGAGCAAAGATAGACATGGCGTCTGACAATATGCACTTCCGTGACCCGATAATGTATCGTGTTCTGAATATGCCACATTGGCGTACAGGAAACAAATGGAATGCATATCCTATGTATGACTATACACACGGACAGTGTGACTACTGGGAAGGTGTTACACATTCTCTGTGTACTCTGGAATTTGTCAGCCACAGACCATTGTACGACCTCTTTGTCGATTGGGCTAAGGAAGTGGACCATGACCTGGGCAAGCATCCAGAGTTGAACCCAAAAGAAAATTGGGATATAAATGACTATCGCTCAAGGCAGACAGAGTTCAATAAGTTGAACCTTACGCATATCCTGCTGTCAAAGCGTAATCTCCTCATACTCGTTAACGAGAAAGTTGTTGACGGCTGGGACGACCCTCGTATGCCGACCATCAGTGCATTTCGCAGAAGAGGCTATTCTCCTGAGAGTATTGTGTCTTTCATAGACAAGATTGGATATACCAAGTTCGATGCTCTCAACCAGATGTCACTCTTTGAGAGCGCAGTGAGAGAAGACCTCAATAAGAGAGCTATAAGAGTAAGTGCTGTGCTGAATCCTGTTAAGCTTGTGATAACAAATTTCCCAGAGGGGAAGACAGAGACATATACTGCTGTGAATAATCCGGAGAACGAGGCTGATGGCACGCACGAAATAGAATTCTCACGTGAGTTATGGATAGAGCGTGATGATTTTATGGAAGACGCTCCTAAAAAATTCTTCCGTCTAGGACCTGGGAAGGAAGTGCGTCTTAAGAACTCTTATATAATAAGGTGTCCGGAAGAGAATTGCTGTAAGAAGGATGCAGAAGGTAATGTGATAGAGGTATATGCAGAACTGATACCTGAGACAAAGACGGGTGAGGCTAACTGCAACATGAAGATAAAGGGTAAGACAATCCACTGGGTGAGTTGCAACCACTGTCTGGAGGCAGAGGTAAGGAATTATGACCGTCTCTGGATGGTAGAGAATCCACGTGATGAGGTGGCTGCATATTCCAAGGAACAGGGTAAGGACCGCATAGATATTGACGATATGAGGAAATTCCTTAATCCAGACAGCCTGGAAATCAAAAAGGCCTATGTGGAGAAATGGTGCTCTACCAGAAAGCCTCTTGACTATCTGCAGTTCCAACGTATAGGTTATTATACTCCTGATTACACTTCTACACCAGACCATCTTGTCTTTAATAAGACTGTAGGTCTCAAGGATACATGGAAGCCTGCTAATGCTTAACGAATTTCAGAAATATACAGCATCTCCTGAATTTCAGGAACTCCTTCATCGATACGAGAAGTCGCGTGAAGAGAATATTCCGTGCTTTATGGAGATTGATGATATTATTGATATAGCTGAGTATTATCATTCCATTGATGCTTTTGAGGATGCAGAGGCAGCTGCCGATTATTGTCAGAAACTCTACCCCGAAGATGATAGCGCTGTACTCTTCAAAGCGCGTATGGCACTCATCGATTATGGAGATTACAAGAAGGCTGAAGAACTCTATGATGCTCTCCCCGAGAAGAATGACAGCATAGAACTGGCATACGTCTATGGTGAGATTCTGGTATGTAAGAATAGGGTAGAGGAGGCAGAGAAATATCTCAAAGAAAAGTATGAAGAGGTGAAGCATTGTTATGAAGAATATCAAATCCGTAAAGACGATGCTGTCGATAGCTATGATGATGAGGATGAAGAGGATTTTTCTGATATGCGCGATTCCCTTAACCATTTTCCTCTTGATGTTGCCATGATGTATTGTGATCATGGTTTGCCAGATTATGCAGAGCAATGGCTATTACTCTCTCCTGAGGAGGTCGATGAAATGGAGTTTGAATATTGGGAAACCTGGGGACGCATATATCATATGCAGGAGCGTTTCAAGGAAGCTATAATTGCTTGGAATAAAGCTCTTGACATTGATGCCTACTCTTTCTCGGTATGGATTCATCTGTGCGATGCACAGTATCAGGAGGGACTCATTACTGATGCTATACAGAGTGCGGAGTTCGCACAGGCAATCTCAGTTGATGATCCTCAACCTAATATGTTTCTTGGTGCCCTGCATCTTGAGAACAATAATCCTAAACGTGGGGTAGAGGAGTTTTTGAAGACCATAGAGAAATCTGGGTATGATGTGGCTGTCATGATACGTGTCGGCATCGCTTTCTATGAATTGGGATATATTCAGGCGGCCCGTAATATGATGGAGATGATAAAGAAGCCTTTTGAGGATATGGATATGATGTCTGAATGTCCTCCAATAGTGCAGGAAATAATTGATAAGTGTAATAATAATGCTTCAAACCAAAACGAAAACAATTAATGTTCACAAGCCTTTTATCTAATCTTAATTATTATACGGTATTCCTACTTATGCTTATGGAAAGTACCGTTCTACCTGTTCCTTCAGAACTGGTTGTAGCCCCAGCAGCCTTCAATGCTGCTGAAGGTGATTATAACTTCTGGCTCATAATATTATTTGCTACCCTTGGTGCTGATTGTGGCGCAACTATAAACTATTTGGCGGGCTACTATCTTGGTCGTCCTATCATCTATGCATTCGCAAATAGCAAATGGGGGAAAATGTGCCTCCTTAATCAGAAGAAGGTAGAACAAGCAGAGAAGTACTTTGATGATCATGGAGCAATAGCAACAATTACAGGACGCTTGGTGCCAGGAATACGTCACCTGATATCCATTCCTGCCGGACTTGCTAAGATGAATTATTGGCGTTTCTTGCTATTCACCACTATAGGTGCCGGAGTGTGGAATATAATATTGGCTTCTATGGGATGGTATATGCATTCTTTTGTAACAAGAGATGAGTTGAATGACAAAATTGAGGAATATGCAGAATATATCAAGTTTTTTATACTCGGACTTGTTTTGTTGGCAATTATATATTTCTGTGTTAAGTATTTTATAAAAAAGAAATAAAAATTACACAAAAAACACAATTTTGTATCATTTTTATGCAAAATTCCCCGAAAAAATAAGAATTTTAACCATAATCAAAAGAAATATACAAAAAAATTTGCACAATTGATGAAAATCATTTACTTTTGCAACTGTTATCCTGAATACAATCTTTTTACCTTAAAAGGCTAATACCTATTGAGATTGGAACGTCCTCACTGTGAAGTCAGGGCGTTCCGCCATTTTTTTATAGGGTTTTGAAGTCTTAAAATTAAGAAATTTTTTTAAAGCATATGTCAGAAAAACTAAACACAATAACACATCTTATAGGAGTGGTTTTTGCTCTATCTTCTATTTGGATGGTGTGGCCCGCAGTTTACCGTGGGTGGGAATATGCCTTTGGTGTGCTGTTCTTCATTGTTGGTATGTTTTTGATGTTCCTTGCAAGCACAGTATATCATTGGGTATCTCAAGAACACAGTACAGCGAAAGGTGTTCTGCGTCGTCTTGATCATATCTCTATATATGTTATGATAGCTTGCAGCTATACCCCCATATGTGTTGCTGTTATCGGTGGTTGGTTAGGATGGCTTGTTTTTGGTCTGCAATGGGCTGTAGTAATAGGGGGCGTGTTCTACAAGGTTTTTGCTATGGGACGTTTCCCACGCCTTTCATTGGCACTCTATCTTATCATGGGGTGGAGTGTAGTGCTCATAATACGCCCTGTAATTCTTTCCCTCTCTATGCCGGCAATGTTGTGTATTATAGGTGAGGGTGTGTTATATACTATGGGCACATATTTCTTTGCCCATGATGACAGAAAATATTATCATGGAGTGTGGCATATCTTTGTGCTACTAGGAGCTATGGCACATTGGACTGCTGTATTGCTGATAATATTATAGCTTTTTCTGCTTCTCCTATACCATACTGATGCAATAATTGTGCATCAGCCTTCATGTTTTCTTCTACCTGCTCTGCTGTATATCCTTTCAGCAGTTCTATAGCGTCCTTAGCCTTGTTATTGATGATGAGGGCATAGGCGTGGGCTATTACATCGTGACAGTATTGCTCAGCTTCCGCTGCTTTGCCTGCATATAGTAATGCCCATCCCAAAGTGTCCTGTATTACTTCGTTTTCAGGATTCTCGTATTCCAATTTATACAAAGCATTCAATACTTCTTCCGCTTTTCCTGCCTTTGCCATCGCCTTGGCATAGTTCAGACGGTTGTTGAGGTTCTCAGGATTTATTGTTATGAGGGCATCAAAATATGATGCAGACTTCTCATAATCACCAACACAATAATACGCCCTTGCCAGTCCACGCATTATGGAAGGGCTTTGGGGCCTTTGCTTCAGGCATATTATATAATATTTCAGAGCTGTGTTATACTCTCTCTCTTTCAGTTTCCAGTTGGCATAGTACGTGTATAGTGTTGTATATTCTGTGTTTTCTTTATTGTTGTGTTCTGTGTTAATTCTTAGTGTATTTTCTTGTTGTGTGGCATTTCTGATGAATCTCTCCAGTATTTTATCAAGATTATTGAATGGATTGTACATCATTTTGCCGATATTATTAAGTCTCATGAAGCGATACAAGTCCTGTAGATATTGTAGCCTTATGAACGCTGGATCGTTGAGGTCTGCATCCTTTCCACGCATACCGATGGGGCCCATATCTCCACTCTCCATCATTTTGCGCACATTTTCCGGCAGCTGCTGTAATACAGATGATATTGCGATGATAAACGAATATTTATCAGACTCACAGAAAGGTCCTCGCTTCATAACCACATCTACGAACGAACTGTTTCCGATGTTCTTCATAGTTGTCTCAATGTCCGGGTGTTCAGGATAGTAAGGAATAAACCAATTCACCATCTTGTTGAAGAAGGGGAAGCGTTTCATTTGTGAAAAACCCTCAAAGAATATATCTGAACCTTTTTTTTGCATCTTCAGCATCTGCTTGACACTCTCCTCCATAGCCTCGATACTTTCCTCTTCCCGTTTGTCGGCATCAGGATCATATTCTCCTTTGTTTAAATCGTCTTCATCGTCAATTTTCCATTGACCATTGACCATTTTGAGTGGTTGGTTCTTTATGAGGTTCGGCATAATGTTCTGCCTTATCTCGTTGCTATCCTTATCGGCATTGGCACATGCCACCATCTGTATGTGTGTTTCTATTGATGGTTCTTCGCCTATCATGACGAGCCCCACCAGAGCCCTTTGTCTTACCAGTTCCGAAGTGCTGTTTTTGTAGACATCTTTTAGACATCTCACCTTTGGGTCTTTGGACATTGAAGATTGAACATTGAAAATTGAAAATTTTTGGTTTTCGTTTTGGTTTCTTTGATAGTGTTCAATCACATTTAATGTGATGGCTGATACCAGTGTGGCAGCATCTATTGGACTCACGTTGTCATTGCATAGGAAAGTTGCCCATTCTGTGGCCTCGCTATCTTTCCAATGCAAAGAAGCATACAGTACCATAAAGGTGTTTGTAAGGCGTATGAAATGCTCCTTGGCATCTGTTTTATCCAACAGGATATCCTGCAGCATCTCTGCTGAGCAGTCTGGATGTGTGAAAATCTTTTTGTAGGTTGCGACCTCGGGGCGTTCCCATATCGTTCTGCGCACCTCCAGATCGTAGTCAATGTCACGGAGTTTCTGCTGCATGGCAGCAAACAATTCTCCACGATGTTCATCTTTCATGCCCTGCAGCATAAAGTCTGACATATATCTGAAGTCGGTAGCAACAGCTTCCAGCCTATCGCTGAAACCCTCACCAGGATACTTCATTGCCCACTCCTTCAACTGAGCAATAGCATCATTAATCCGACCATTGTTTATTAATTCTGTAACCACTTAACGTACCTCTCCGTTCCGTATTTTTTTATAGAATCTTTTGCAGCCTTTAACGCTTTCTCAAATAGCGCCTTTTGTTTCTGGCGGTCAGGATGCTTCATCACATCTTCCCTGAACACCACACCAGTCGCCTTGACGGTGTCCCTGTAATAAGGCTTCAGCGATATCTCCCTTGCACCTATCTTTATTGCCCTTGTGGCATAAGGCTCAGGCAACATTGCAGCATCAATATTGCCATTCTGCAGCATGTCAAACCTCACATTCAGGTCCTCCACCTGCACTATGAAGATGTGCTGCTTCTTTCTGAGCATCGAGTCGATGGCAGCCTCTGCCATTTTCTTTGATATACCATCCCTGTCAGCAGCAATCATCTTGTCCGACAGCTGGCTGATGCGGCTCAGGCGGGCCTTCTTTGCTGTTAAGAGACGGAATGTCATATTAGTGTCAGCCCCCTCTACGATGCCGTCCTTCAGGGCCTTGCGGCATTCAGATAGAGCGTTATATTTTCTCAGTCTCACATCCACGTTCAAGGTATCGAAGAGACGCAGTTCCTTCGCCACTACTATAGGCAGGCAATCCATTGTAGGCAGCACAGCAATCTTCAAGGCAGCAGAATCCGCCTTACGTTCCGCCTCCCTCTGTTCACGTGAGATACGCTCGCGTTTCTCTGTATCATCACACGACACCATCAACATCGCAGCTGTTGACAGCAACATCACCGTGAGAATATAAATATGTTTTAATTTAAAATTCATAATTCATAATTTAGTTTCAAGTTTCTTCGACTAGCGAAGCGGCAGAGCCGATTACAAGTTTCAAGTTTCAGGTTTCAAATCTTTAACCTTTAACCGTTAACCGTTACTCGACCGCTTTTAGCGCCCGCATAGCGTTGAGCACTGCCAGCACAGTAACGCCTACATCGGCAAAGACAGCAAGCCACATGGTGGCGATGCCGAAGAATGCCAGTATGAGCACAGCCACCTTCACTCCTATAGCAAACCAGATATTCTGTTTGGCTATGGTTATGGTGCGCCGTGCTATTCTGATAGCTGTTGCCACCTTTGACGGCTGGTCATCCATGAGCACTACATCGGCAGCCTCTATGGCGGCATCGCTGCCCAGTCCGCCCATTGCGATACCCACATTAGCTCTTGCCAGAACAGGGGCATCATTTATGCCATCACCCACAAAGGCAAGAGATGTTGCATGAGGCATCAGTAGCGACAATTGTTCCACCTTCTCTGTAGGTAGCAGTTCTGCGTGATATTCGTCTATCTGCAACTGACGAGCCATCCGTGCCGCCACCTCTTCACGGTCTCCTGTGAGCATTACCATCTTCTTTATGCCCAGTTCCTTCAGTTGCCTTATGGCCTCAGCACTGTCTGCCTTTGGCTGGTCGCTGATGACGATATGTCCGGAATACACATTATCTATTGCAACATGAATAATGGTTCCTTCATCACCATGCTCACACTGATGCCATTTGGCATCAATCATTTCCATCATCTTTGTATTGCCCACGCATACTGTTTTGTCACCTACCTTGGCACGTATGCCCTTGCCGGCAATCTCCTCTACATCGCTCACCATACAGCCGTCAGTAGCCTCGTCGGGGAAGGCATCACGCAAGGCAGCGCCGATGGGATGTGTCGTAGAATGCTCTACATGAGCAGCAAGGTGCAGCAACTGGAACTCGCTGCATTCCTCTGGATGTACTGCCACAACGGCAAAGCGTCCCTGTGTCAGCGTACCCGTTTTGTCAAATACCACTGTATCGGTCTTCGACAGTATGTCCATAAAGTTGGCACCCTTCACCAGTATGCCTTTTCGCGATGCTCCGCCTATGCCTCCGAAGAATGTCAGCGGCACGCTGATGACCAGTGCACAAGGACAACTAACCACCAGGAACATCAGTGCACGATACAGCCACTGTGGGAAGCATTGCCAGAACACCTCTGTTATATTGCCTGAGAATCCCGTCTGTACCAGTGCCATAGCAGCAGGCATGATAATGGCTATTGCCAGCGCCAGGAAGACCACTATCGGGGTGTATATGCGGGCAAAGCGAGTTATGAACGCCTCACTCTGCGACTTATTCTCTCCAGCCTCCTCTACCAGCCTTATTATCTTTGATACGGTACTCTCGCCGAATGTCTTGGTAGTCCGCACTTTGATGACACCACTCATATTGATGCATCCCGATATGATGTTGTCGCCCTCCCGTATATCCAGAGGCATGCTCTCGCCTGTCAGCGCCATAGTGTTCAGGCTCGACCTTCCACATATCAGGACACCATCTAACGGCACTTTCTCACCTGGACGCACTACTATCAGCGAACCCACAGCCACCTCCTTGGGATTCACGTCGCGAAGCTCGCCGTCAGCCTGCAAGGTATTGCCTGACACATCCACATGCGCCACGTCAGGTCTGATGTCCATCAGGTGTGAAATACTCTTGCGACTCTTGCCTTCGGCATATCCCTCAAAGAACTCGCCCACCTGAAAAAACAGCATCACAAAGACAGCTTCCGGGAATTCCGTTTCCGCCCCAGGGAAGAAGCCTATGCACAACGCTCCTATAGTAGCCACAGACATCAGGAAGTGCTCGTTGAATGCATCGCCGTGTGCCAGTCCTTCCGCAGCTTCCTTCAGAGTGCCGGCTCCTACTATGAAATATGGTACAAGATAAACCAACAGCAACTGCCACGTGGGCAGTTCCACGGTTTTCTCCACTGCCACCGCAGCTACGAGAAATACTATCGCAGCCATGATGGTCCACAACTGTCTGTGCCCATCATGCTCATGACTATGTTCGTGTGCGTGTGCGTGTCCCATTTTTTAACTTTAACCGTTAACCTTTAACCTTTAACCTTTAACCGTTACTCGTTACTCCCTTCATCCAAGCGGCAAAGGTATAAAAATATTTTAATATAACAATACATTTCCCTTATTTATTCTATTTTTTAACAGTACACATTGCAGGAACCCATCCCAGCGTTTTCCAACCTCTAAAAAATAACATCACCCATCATCCCTCACCCTTCATCCATCACCCATCATACATCATACATCTTACATCATACATCTTACATCTTACATCTTACATCTTACATCTGACATCTTCCTTCTTACATCATCCATCTTACATCAGCCATCATCCATCTTACATCAGCCATCATACATCTTACATCAGCCATCATACATCTTACATCATATGTCAGCCACCTGTCCCTGTGGCATTAGAAAGGGTTATTTTGGTTTTTGTCTCAATAAAAATCTGTGAATATCTGTACAATCCGTGTTCAAATTAAATTAAAAAGTAAAGTTATGAACAAGACAGTTAAATACATCCTTCAGATAGCTTCATACATCCTCGCTGCAATAGCAGGTGGTGTTGGCGGTAGTCAACTTATGTGATGGGAAAGCATTTCTCCATAGTACAATATGCTTGCGCTGTATGCCTGATAATATCTTCTATAATGATGGTGGCGTATCAAGTACTTACCATAGCTGACGTAGCTAACGGACTACTCATGTATGTGGCACAAGCATTCCTACTCGCAGGTTCTATATTCGGACTGGACTACTACGTGAAACAGATAAAAGAAACCCCACCCCGACCCTCCCAAGTGGAGGGTGAATAAAATTAAGGTTAGAGAGAAGAAAGCAGGGCTTGCATGTCGTGAGACACGCAAGCCTTTTTTTATTTCAGTACTGCTTGTACTGCAGTAATCATGTCTTTATGATTTTCGGCTGGTTCTGTGAGTTTTGATGTGAGGGGGATATTGCCTGCTTTGTCTTTTGTAGAGAAGTTTCCGGTATAAAGTATGGTGCTTGCCTGATATAGCGTCGCTTCTACTTTTACGCAGTATTTGCCATCTTTTACTTTCTTACCTTGCTGGTCGGTGAAGTTCCAAGAGAAGGTCTGCTTGCCTCCTGCCTGTGGTGTTGCTCCTGTTACGGCATCAAGTTCCTGGTCGGTCTTCTCACTGGCTTTTGAAGCTTTTACCCATGTAGGTACACAGTTAGGGCGCTTGACATAGCCGCGCATAGGTTGTTCGTTGCCGCGTACGCGTCCTTTGGTAGTGTATGATGTAACGAAAAGTGTTTTTACAACGTCTCCCTCCTCATTTTCTATCCATACAGCATACTGGTTGGAGCCAGGACCTGGCTGCTTCTGATAGTCGAACGATACTTCGAGGGTCTTTGCATTACCCTTTGATTGTGCTTGAACCATTGCTGGTACCATCAACAACAGGGCTGTAAGTACTGCAATGAAATAATTTTTCTGTTTCATTTTACTTAAGTTTAATTTTACATAATGTTAGGATTCTGCAAAGATATGAAAAATAATTATACAAAACAAAATAATAAACGAAAAAAAAACTGTGTAGGTACACGGAAGGATAAAGGTCTAAGGTAATAATGTTTTTAATAGATAATAAATATTTTGGTGTTGGCTGTCGTGATGACAGCCAACTCTTTTCTATTTCAGTTTTATCACATCACTCCAACGGGTGGTGGGATTTTTGCTTTCCTAACTCTTTATTAATTTGCTTGTTGATGTATCCAAGCACCCCATAAAGCGGAATATTCTCAATTATCGCTGCAAAGATACGTTTTTTTTGATGAACTTCCAAATTTTTTTGCCAATTTTATGAGGGAATAATTGCGAATCCATGCCAATTTTATGAGGGAATAATCGCGAATCCATACCAATTTTATGAGGGAATCAGGGGAACTCTAATTTGTCAATCGTCAATTTTGTCAATCGTCAATTTTGTCAATCGTCAATTTTGTCAATTTTGCGTTTTAGTTATGCAAAAAGATTAATGTACTTACCCGTTCACCTTTGCTCTCCATTTTTCGAGAAGTTGTGTCATGTCGTCGGGTAGGGGGGAGTCGAAGTACATGTCCTTGCCTGTCACGGGATGTACAAAGCCGAGGGTCTTGGCGTGCAACGCTTGGCGTGGGCATATCTTAAAGCAGTTATTGATAAAGGCTTTATAACTGCTGCTGCGCTCGCCTCTGAGTATCTCTGTGCCTCCGTATGTCTCGTCACCAAAAAGGGGATGACCGATGTGTTTCATGTGGGCTCGTATCTGGTGGGTGCGGCCTGTCTCAAGGCGACACTCGATGAAGGTGACATAGCCGAATTTCTCTATCACCTTCCAATGGGTGACTGCATCTTTTCCGATGCCTGAATCGGGCGCTGTTACTGTCATACGCAAACGATTGCGTGGGTCTCGGGTGATGTTTCCTTCGATGCGTCCTTCGTCATTCTCAAAATGTCCCCACACAAGGCAGTTATAGATGCGATGGGTATCGTGTACGAAGAACTGCTTTCCGAGGGCTGTCTTCGCCTCTGGTGTCTTTGCTATGACAAGGAGTCCGCTGGTGTCTTTGTCGATGCGATGTACGAGTCCTACCTCTGGGCTATTGGCATCGAAGGTGGGCACATCGCGCATGTGCCATGCTATGGCATTGATGAGGGTTCCGGAGAAATTACCTGCTCCAGGATGTACCACCATACCGGCTGGCTTATTGATGACCATGAGGGCATCGTCTTCATAGACGATATCGAGGGGTATGTCTTCTGGATAGATGGTGCTGTCATGCTTTGGGACATCAAGCATCAGAGTGATGACATCATTGGGGCGCACCTTATAGTTGCTCTTGACGGGTTTGCCATTGACCTGGATATATCCTGCATCGGCAGCTGACTGTATGCGATTGCGTGAGGAGTGGACCATACGCTCGAAAAGGAATTTATCGATGCGTACAGGTACTTGTCCTGCATCCACAACGCAACGGAAGTGCTCGTACTGAGCACTTTCGTCGTCTGTCGGTATTATGATATCCTCATCAAACATTTGTCTAAGATCTAAGGTCAATAACCTCTAACCTATTACTCTATTATTTCAAAATCGTCATCAGGAGAACGTTCAGATTCTATTTCCTCATTCTCCTCAAGTAACATATAATCTGCTGCATCTGCCTGATATACGGAATCGGCGGCATTGCGGTTACCATTACCCACCTGCAATCTGATGAGGGCATTGATAGGTACCTGCTCTCCTGTAGCATAGGAACGTCCACCTACCTTTACGCCATATACCCAACCTTCCTCGCCAGGGATATAGTCGGTCTCTCCAATTCGAAAGCCCATTGCTATGAGACGAGCTTTGGCATTACGTTCAGAGGAATTGTCGATGATGTCAGGCAGTGGCATAGTAGGCTGCGCCGTAGCATTGATGGTGAGATATACTATGCGTCCAGTTTTGACAACGGCTCCTGAGGTAGGCATTTGTTTGAGAATGCAACCAGGGGGCAATGTGCGAACGTATGATGTATCAACGACAATAGCTTCGAGACCGAGATCATCAAGGATGTCGACTGCATCTTCGTAAGCTTTGTGGCTGACATCTGGCACAGCAACTTCTTCTCCGTGGTGGGTATAGAAATTAAGTCCATAATGTACTCCCAACATCAAGAGTACGATTACAACAATCATGCCAAGGATGTTGAGCCAAAAGATGGGATCAAAAATTTTCTTTATGGTTTTCATTTATTAGCTTAATAGCTTAGTTGCTTAATAGCTTAATAGTCAACGACTTTACTCCTCCCCTAACTGGGGGAGGCTGGGAGGGGGCCCTATTTAATATCAATAACAGGAATGTTGTCCTTGTCGTTATAATACAGGTTCTCGCCTGCCATACCCCAGATGAAGGTGTAGTAGTATGTACCTGCAGCAGCATGTATAGACCATTCTGGTGACATGATAGCCTGCTCGTTATGGAGCCATACGTTTCGTGTCTCCTGTGGCTGACCCATTACGTGAGAAATTGTCTGACCTTCTGGGAGGTTGAAGTAGTAGTATGCCTCGATACGACGTCCATGTGTGTGAGGAGGCATAGTGTTCCATACTGCTCCTGGATTGAGCTGTGTGAGGCCCAACTGCAGCTGGCAAGGTCCTTCCTCAAGAACGTCATTGACGATGAGCTTATAGACAGTACGGTTGTTTGCTTCTTCCACTGTTCCTACTGGTCCCCAAACAGCAGCCTTCAGAGAACCCTTACGTCCGTCGAGGGTAATCCACTGTGTCTTGAAGTGCTGATGGGCTGTTGCGCTGTTGAGGTAGAACTTAGCGGGGTTAGAAGCATCCTTACTGCGGAACTCTACCACCTTATTAACGTCCTTTCCCTTAGCGATGTGTCCACGACCAATGTAGAGAGCCTCCTTTGGAGAAAGGGCATACTCCTTACCATCGACGATGACAACGCCGTCGCCAGTACCACAGTTGACAACACCAAGCTCACGATTGTACATGAAGTATTTCTCCTTGATGGTATTATCTACGTCGAGTCCCAACTCCCAGAAATTCTCCAGACGGAGAGTCTTGTTGACAGGCATTGCACCACCAAAGATGAAGCGGTCGTAGTGAGAGTAGGTGAGCAGGATAGAATCTGCTGCCATTACCTTCTCCATTACGAAACGCTCGCGCAGGAGTTTTGTGTCATACTTCTTGACATCCTCTGGATGACAAGCTGTTTGGAACTTTACGTGCTGAGCACCTACATAACGGTCAGCCTCTTGGGCAGACAGAGGTGAGAAGTTAGAAGTAAGAGGTAAGAGAATACCTAATGCAAAGATTATCTTTTTCATATGTAATTTTGAATTATGAATTTTGAATTATGAATTTTTACTGATGCGGATTCTGTTCCATGCTACGAGGGCGATGGTGAGGACTACGAGTATTCCGGCTCCAATGTACTGCAGATACTTCATGCAGGCATAGATGAGTGTGCTCAATGGGCTGGAAGCGAAGTCGAGTGCTCCAGCGCTGAAGCCTGCAGGCACCTGTACTGTCTTATCGTCAGGATGTACCTGTGCTACTGCTTGTGCAGCACTTGTGAAGTCGCCTGCCATCCATGTTACGAAATACAGACCAATTGCTATTACTACCAGTCCCACGATGAAGGAACGCAAGACGTTACCATTGGTATATGGCAGTACCATTACGAAGACATAGAACATACCAGCTAAAGAAGCAAGAGGCAAGAACTGGTTGCCTGGAAGTACTACTGCCAATACGAGGGTTACAGGAATGAGCAGCAGTGATACTACGAGGGTAGTAGGATGTCCGATGACAAGAGCTGGTGACATACCGATATAGAGTTCTTTGTCGGCTCCGAATTTTTTTGCGATGAGTTCCTTTGTTGCTTCAGCAATAGGCTTCAGACCCTCGATGAAGAGAGATGTGATACGAGGAATGAGTTCCATGACAGCACCCATCTTGATGCCTATCTGAAGGATAACAGGGATTCTGTCAACTACCTCGTCCCAATCCTTGCATGAGAGACAACCAATGATGATGCCGATGAGTACTCCGAGGAACAGTGGTTCGCCAAAGAGACCGAACTTCTTCTTCATACCCTCAGAGTCGATATTCACCTTATTTATACCAGGCACATAGTCGAGCACCTTGTTTACAACGACAGCAAAAGGCATGAATCCCTGACAGAATGGCTGTGGGATAGAGATGCCGTCAAGGCCTGGATAGAACTTCTGGAACTTCTTTGCTGTGAGGTCTGCCAGCACAAGGGTTATGATATAGCAGATGATTGCTGCAAAGAATCCCCATGCTATGCTGTCAGTCATGAAATAGCATACAGCGCCGATGAAGGCAAAATGCCAGTAGTTCCACAGGTCGATGTTTACTGTGCGTGTGCATCCTAAGATGAGCAGTACCAAATTGACACAAAGGCATACAGGAATGATGAAAGAGCCGACAAGAGTGTTGTAGGCTACAGACGCTGCTGCAGGCCATCCCATATCGAATACCTGAAGCTCGAGGTTGTAGATTTCTACTACCCTTGACAATGCAGGAGACATAGTATCTACAAGCAAAGCCGTGATAATACTTAAGCCAACAAAGCCGACACCTACGAGAAGGCCGGATTTGAGGGCTTTCGAGAAACCGATGCCAATACATAAACCAAGGATGGTAAAGATGATAGGCATCATTACTGCGGCACCAAGGCCGATGATGTAGCTGAATACTGCTTCCATGATAGAAAGTTAATTATTTTATTGTTATTTTTATTGGTTTCTGAAGTTGTTTCTTCCAATCCTTGAGATATGAGAACCATGAGTCGCGATTGAAAGAACCTATTGCTCCTGTAGAAGAGAAGTCCTCCATATCACATGTGGCAGTAAACCAATAATGCATATTGTCGCTATCAGTTCCCACTATCTGGGCATAAGCCTGATTAGGCAGATAGTCCTTGCCATCAGTAAAATGTGAGTCAGACTTATAGTATTCCTTTGGAACAAAGATTCCCAGTCCTACGGTATGGGTGTCATATACCTGCGGATTATTTCCTGCGCATGCAGTACCCCAGCAGCCACGGAGACCTGCCTTGTCAGTCAACTCTTCTGAACCTTCCACAATATCTACGATACCTGTCGAGAGAGGCATGCCTTTGACAGTATGAGAGAACTGCACCTGTACCTCTACATCACGATGTCCTGCATACAGGATGTATCGTGTGCGGATATCTACTGGTTGGAAGTCAGGATATGGCTGCCACCCCTTGTTGGTGATATCAAGTATAGCCCTTACAGGACCGTTGGCAACAACGGCATATGTGGTATTGCGTACTTTCTGAAACATAACAGCATTCTTGCCATCCCATCCCATCAAGGCTCCACAACCGTATGTGGTGCCTGTATATAATACGTCGTCACCGCTGCCGTTACGCACCTGTTCCTTGGTGGGGTAGAATTCTGTCGTTGCTATATCCATCATCAGTGACTTATGTCCATAGTAGTCGATGGCCTGTCTGTGGTCAGAATACACACGGAAACCTACCAGTTCGCTCTCCATCACGGGACCATGAGGGAAGATATATTGAAAGGCATCACTTGATGCAGGAACTGTTATAGAAGTTGCTGGCAGATGTTTTGGCTTTTTGGCTTTGCTGTCACGATCTCTCATTGCCATAGAGGCATAAGCCTTTGCAGGATACTCGCGTTGCTCGCCATCAGAGAATGTAACAGAGAAGGTGAGAGTTTCTTTTGCCTTTATATCAGTAACAAAAGCCAGTTCGTCAAAAACACCGTCATCGTTGAGGTCATCAAGCTGACATGGGATTTCTTTGTCGCCCAATGTCACGAGAGCTGATGTAGCCTGTTCGCTGACAGGTATTACTACTGGTTCAGCAATACGGTCCGATGATGACGGATTGAATACCGTAATTATCGAGGCTAAAAGAAGGTTAATCATAGATTTCTTTTAAAGGTTTAAGTACGAAGTTACGTTCATTTATCAATGGATGTGGAATAACGAGGTCGGGCTCGTTGATTACCATATCATTATAATACAGTATGTCGATATCAATGATGCGGTCTTGATAACCACCATTGCCTGTCTTCTCTTTCCGTCCCACGAGGCGTTCTATCTCCTGTGTCTTGTTGAGCAGTTCTCTTGGTGAGAGAGGTGTCTCGACAGCTATTGCGCTATTCAGGAACTCGTTTGGCGAGTAGAATCCCCAGGGAGCAGTCTTATGGAGTGAGGAACGTCGTACGATGTGTCCTATTCTCTCTTCTATGAGTTCGTAGGCACGTAAGATGTTGGCCTCTTTGTCACCAATATTGCTTCCGAGGGACAGGTAAATCATATTATGAGCAGGGCATCTCCGAAGCAACCGAATTTGAATCCGGCTTTTAGAGCTTGTTTATATGCTGACATTACTGCCTCATATCCACCGAAGGCACATGCTTCCATCATCATTGGTGACATCGGATGGTAGAAGTTTGTCAGGAAACAGTCTGCCGATCCGAAGTCGTATGGTGGGAAGATGAATTTGCTTGTCCAGCCGCTATATTCCTTGATAAAACCGTCTGTGCCTACACATGTCTCCATAGCTTTCAATGTGCTGGCTCCGATGGCACATACCTTGTGACCACTGCGCTTGGTGTCGTTTACGAGTTTACAGGTTTCGGCGTTAACATACATCTCCTCTGACTCAGGCTTATGCTTTGAGAGGTCTTCTACGTCAATCATCTGGAAGTTACTCAGACCACAATGCAGGGTGATGAATGCGCTGTTGATACCATTGATATCTATACGCTTCATCATCTGACGTGTGAAATGCAATCCTGTGGAAGGTGCTGTTACTGCGCCTTCGTTGGCGGCATAGATACATTGGAAATCTTCCGGCTCTTCCTCTATGTCGATGTGGTTCTTCTTGTTTTCCTTGGCTCTCAAATCCATTATGTATCGTGGCAGCGGTGGCTGACCAAGAGAATAGAGACGCTTCTTGAACTCGTCATGAGAATAGTCGTGCAGGAAACGGAGTGTTCTGCCACGTGAAGTGGTGTTGTCGATAACCTCTGCTACGAGAGTTTCGTCATCAAAGAACAACTTGTTGCCGATACGTATCTTACGTGCTGGTTCAACAAGCACATCCCACAGACGCATATCAGCATTCAGTTCACGCAACAGGAATACCTCTATCTTTGCGTCTGTCTTCTCCTTGCGGCTATACAGACGTGCTGGCATCACTTTGGTATCGTTGAATACAAATGTATCTCCTTCGTCAAAGAAGTCGAGGATGTCGCTGAACTTCAGAGGAATCTTGTTACCCTCTTCGTCACGGATGCTCTTACCCTTGCGGTCTATCTTGTGCAAAAAGACTTTTCCAGTCTTTCGCTGTACGATGACGAGGTTGCACTCGTCAGGACGCTTTACGTAAAAAGTCGTCTTCTTACGTCCGTTCTTAATTACATGCTCACTAGTGTGTGGATAGAGCGCTATATTAGCGTTTGTTAATGGGAAATTGAATTGTGAGAGTTTAGCCATTCTTGGAAATTATCGAGTTCTATACAATTATCTAATGTTATATCGCCCACGCGTGTGCGACAGAGTTGTGTGAGATAGGCACCACTGCTGAGGGCTTTCCCTATGTCTCGTGCCAAAGAGCGGATGTATGTTCCTTTGCCGCATTCCACTCTTATCTGGCATTGCTTCTTTTCGTCGTCATACCAAAGGAGTTCTATGTCTGATATATGAACAGGCTTTGGTGGCAATGTGGAATCTTCTATTGTGTGACAGTCTTCTGCTTTACGTGCTATTTCGTATGCTCGTTTGCCGTCTATGTGTACTGCGCTGTATGTGGGTGGTACCTGCATTATGTCGCCCTTAAACTGCTCCAGAGCCTTTCTTACTGCCGTTTCTGTTATGTGTTCGGTAGGGTAAGTGGCATCTACAGGATGCTCCATATCATAGCTGGGTGTAGTAGCGCCAAGTTGCAGGGTTGCGGTGTATTCTTTGTCGTGATACTGCAGGGTAGGAATGAGTTTTGTCTTCTTTCCTGTGCAGAGTATCAGTACTCCTGTTGCAAGAGGGTCGAGGGTTCCTGCATGTCCTGTCTTGATGCGCTTCACCCCTGCAGCCTTCGAAATACGGGTTCTGACAAAGGCAAGAGCCCCGAAACTGGTCATGCCATAGGGCTTGTTTATATGCAGTATCTCGCCTTCTTTGAAATCCATGTTTAGTCAACCATAACTAATGAATGACCTGTGAGCAACATGATGATGATGATACCACCAACAATGATGCGGTATATTCCAAAGGCTTTGAATCCGTATTTTGACAGGAAACTGACAAACCATTTCATTGCCAGCAGGGCTACTACAAATGCCACAACACAACCTAACAGCAGCATCGTGATGTTGTGTGCTGTTGCCCATACTGCATCTTCCTTCAAGAGGTCCAACAGGTCGAGTAGTGTGGCTCCTGCCATCGTTGGAACAGCCAGGAAGAAAGAGAATTCTGCTGAGCGCTTTCGTGTCAGACCTTGTGTCATACCACCAACGATGGTTGCCATTGAGCGTGATACTCCAGGTATTACGGAGATACATTGGTAAAGACCTATGTTGAAAGCTTTTTTTTCGTTTAAGGCTGTCTCCTCCGAACCTTTGTTGAATAACTTGTCACAGAAGAGCATGAAGATACCACCGATGACAAGCATTATGGCAACTACCTCAACGCTATTCAACAGCCAGTCGAGCAGGCCTGACTTCTTTGCTAGCAATCCTATTATCACAGCTGGCAATACACCAACTATCAAAAGCCAGTAAAAATAGAAGCGATGCTTCAGCTGTTGGAACATATTGCTGCCGGCTGGAGCTGGAGTGTTGTCAAACTGGAAGAAACGTTTCCAATACAGACATACTACAGACAGAATGGCACCAAACTGTATGATAAACGTAAAAGCATGCACGAAGGCCTCGTCTGAATCACTGAGAGTCTCAGGAGTAAGGCCTAACAGGTTCTGTGCTATTATCATGTGTCCTGTAGATGATACAGGAAGGAACTCCGTCAGTCCCTCTACTATCGCAATAATAATGGTTTGTAGCCAATCCATGATAACTGCGCTTATTTGTTCTTAGGACGATAAAGTATACCACCAATGACTGACAGGAATCCAACAAGACATACTATTGGTGCTACCTTTATGCGCATGTCAGAGAATATCTCTGGATTGAATGTCTTCTCGTCCGACGATGCACCAATCATCATCAGAAATCCGATTACGACAATAATCATGCTAATGCCGATAAGGATAAAGTTTATTTTACTGAATGCAAAATTATTCATTTTATTATATTGAAAATTATTAATTAATCACTAACCGCTAAACCTTATACAACTTCTTCGTCGGCATTCTGAGGAATGAGTTGACAGAGAAGTAAACGCATACTGTTGAGATAAGCAGTCCGAACAACAGTACTGAACAGCCTGTAATGGCAAGAACTTCCCATGTTACTACATTTGTTATTTCCGGCTCATAGTGATACAGGGCATATACCAGTCCTGCCAACGCGATGTCAGCAATCAGTCCTGCTGCCAGTCCCTCTGCCATCGCCATTCCGATGAACGGTTTGCGGATAAAGGACCATGATGCTCCGACGAGTTTCATGATGTTGATGGAGAAACGACGTGCGAAGATTGTCAGGCGTACCATATTGTTGATGAGGGAGAATGAGATGAAGGTGAGCAATACTGCCAATATCATCATGCCAAGCATAATCTTCTGAATGTTGCTGTTCACACTCTCCATCAGATCCTTCTGGTATGTAACCTCGCTGACATTGTTATATCCCTTTATCTGCTTCGTTATCCATTTCAGGGAGTCGGCATTGGCACAGTCAGCCTTGATGTTTATCTCTGCTGATGGAACAAACGGATTCATGCCGAGAAATTCTGTCGGATTAGAACCTAAAGCTTTTGTCTGTTCCTCCAGAGCTTCCTCTCTGGTAATATATTTCAGATGTGCTACATAGGGATGAGCCTGAATCTTACGACATGTCACAGCTGCCTCACGATCAAGGGTGTTGTCGTCAAAGATAACTGTCACAACAAGGTTCTCCTTTACGTAGTTCGTAAGGTTGTTTGCTGTTAATCCTGTAAATACCACCAATCCCAGCAATATGAGCACCAGGGATGTACTGAGACACAGGGTTGCTACCTGCAACCCTCTGCCATTACTCTTGCTTTTACGCTTTTTCTTTTTAGTCATATCATGCAAAGATACTACAAAAAGCATCCAAATGCAAATCTTTAACGTATGTTAACCTTTTTGCATCGGTATTCTCTTCGTTTCAACTTTTATAATATTTTTTTTAACTTATCAATCTCCCCAGAATTTCCCCTTAAGAATATATTCGACGATGTCAGTAACATCCGCCTTATCTACTTCTCCATCAAGGTTTGCATCTGCTCCCTCTATGCTGAATGATGTTGCTGGAGTACCGAGAATGTAGTTTGTGATAAACATCACATCTGGCATACCGACTTCCCCGTCACCGTTTGCGTCGCCCCTGACTACGTTTCCACCATAAATCCACAGCTTGTCATATCCTGCATATGGGTCTGTCGCTTCTACTATGTTTGTTGCTGCAGGAGTGGGGTGGTCTAAGACGTAATAGGTCATCGCTCCGTCAGGATAGCGTCCTACGCTCTGCTCGCCACCATGCATTCCGTAGAATAGGGTATCTGTAAATTCACGCATTACTTCGTGGTTGTCAAAGAATGCTTTGTTGTTGGCAACAAATTCTTCGCTACTTGAAATCATCACGAGTTGGTCGTTTGGATTTGCCGGCTCTATGTTATCGAGTTTAAAGGAAGCGTGTAGTTGTGAGACTGCATCTTTAACCTTGTTGTCACACGAAATGACGAGATATCCCTTTGCTGGAATAATAGTATTGATGTTTTTCCCACCTTTCAGTTGACAGCTTTGTGGCTTTGATACCTTGTTTGAGATGTACAGTCCTGTCACATCCAGGTCTGTATCTGTTGTGTTATACAGCTCTACCCAGTCGGCCTTCTTGTAAAGGTCGTTCATAGACATGCTGTTGTCAGCACTTACTTCGTTAATCTTTATGGGAGTAGCACGGTTGATACGCAGTCCTGTGTCATTTCTGTATTTCTCCCACATGGCGGTGATGTTTATGGTACCAGTTGTAGGAAGAGTGTATTCCCTGTCTGTTGTCAGTAATGTTTCTTCGCTTTGTGCCATCATGCTGATGGTTGCCTGCCAAAGGGCATCCGTTGAAGATGGATTGAGGAAGTTGTGTACCTCTACGGCAATGACGTTGGTACCCTCATGGAAGAGTGACGCATCAAGCTCCATCGTACCGCTGTCCGGATTGTCGTGGGCATAGGTTGAGGCATTCGTGTCGTATGTTATGTTGCCGCTTGGCAGGTTGTATCTGCCTGCTTCCTGACCGTTGACATATATTACAAAAGCATCATCTGCCACATAGTCCATCGAAACGCTCGCTGGTATTCCTTCAAGGTCGACGGTCTTGCGGAAATAGTATGTCTGCAGATTTTGCGTCAGATTGGTGGTTTGTGTCTTGCCATATCCTAATGGTGCTGCTCCGCTTTTCCAATTGTTGTCGTTGTAGTCGGCAGCATACCATCCTGTTCCGTCAAGACCGGTGCCGCTGTCGTCATATTTCCAGGTGTCGATAGCGCTGACAATAACCTTTGCTGTGCCATCTTTAACTCCCTTCCATCCTACGAAACGATAGCCTGCAGGAGCATCTGCCTTAAGGGTTACGGGAGCATAGACGTAGCCAGAGAATTTTCCTGTCGGTACTGCTATACAGTTATATGTTATGCTTGCCCCGCTGATGTTACTTCTGAATGAAGCCTCCTGTTTTGTTGCGCTGGTGTACCCCATGTTCTTTACATGATCCATTATTGCGCTGTTCCACGATTTGTCAAGTTTGTTCTTGATAGTGTTCGCTGTTCCTATGGGATTAACATATCCTCCTTGTGACAGGTATGATGCCATCTCGTCAACAATGCTTTGCACCCGTTCTGGGGTATATACCGAACCGCCCATGATACACATCGCATCCACAAGTTGCTTCTTGAAAGAGGTATTCTGTAGCATATTCTTTACTATCGTGACAAGTTCTATCTCTTTCGTCAGGCGTGTGTTTGTAAGGCTTGTAGAGGTAGAGTAGTCATATCCGTACAGCTTGTCAAAGGTGTAATTTTGTTTACTCAAGAAGGTGGATATCGATGATGTGGTATTGAGGGCTCCATCAAGGTCATATACCACAAAGCGGAATTTTCCGTCATTCTGATCTCTGAAGGCCTTTACGTTGTTCTGTGGCCAGTCCCAGTTGCCAAGATAGAATTCCATTGCGAGATAGTTGATGAACTCATTAATGTCCACCAATTTACCTATCTCCTCATAGGTTTCCACATTGGCAGCATTCTTGGAGAGGTTATACAGCTTTTCCCATGATTCACGAGTGCCTTCTTTCTGTACATAACCGGAATCCGGACACACCTCAAACTGGTCCATCTCGTCTGTATCGATACCATAGTTTGCAGAACCATAGTGTTTGTTGTTTGGCTCACGCATATTCAGTACGGCATATGGCACTCCATTGAAATATACATGTACTGGCTGCCAAGCCTGACATTCTATGTACAGTCCTGAACGTGCTACGATCTCTTGCAGGGCAGCATCCTTTATGCGGCAATTGTTGTCATTACCGCCATTACGTATTTGTAAGGTCTTGCTCTTTAGGAATGGCTTGTTCTCCCAGAACTGATAGGGGAAGTAGTTCTGTTCATAATATATTTTGTTTGCCTTCAGTTTGAAAGAGTGTGGAGTGTAGGCGCGGCTCCATCCTCCGCAGGCACTCAGGTTACACTCTTGGTTAACTGCCGCTTTACCGTCTGTCGTGATATACTCCATATTAACTGGTCTGTCCCAGTCCATGTTCCAGTTAGCCTGATATGATATACCATTTCCGGGACGTCCGTTGCCTGATGCTTCAAAAATAGCGATGTTGCTGCCAAAGATATGTTGTGGGTCTGTTACCACCGAGATGATAGGGAAAGGCTCGTTGCCGTTATTCAATATAAAGGAGCGAGAAACCACATTACTTGGCAGATATCCGTCTTGGAAGGCACGGAAACGATATACTGCTGTCTGGCTTGTTTCAAAGACTCCGTCCTCGCTGATATATCCGTTTGCTAGGGTAGGGGTGCTGCCATCTGTGGTGTAGCGCAGTATTGCTCCGCTCGGAACAGTAACGTTGAATGATACAGAACCCGAAAAGAGTCCTCCTTCCCTGCTTACTGTCGGAGTTGCTACTTGCGTCTGCGCAAAACTGCTGCCGTTGTTGCTTTGTTCAGGAGTGGGTGCTCCTGTCAGTCCCCATTCTTCTCCGCCGTCTGTAGTGCGAGCATACGAGATGCGAGGCATTGCTGCCGGATAGTCGACAGAGGAAAGTATGGTATTGCCGTCACTCAGAATGACTGTGCCGCCCTTCAGACTCAGATCGTCATTTATCTGTCGGTAGGCGTTTTTGGTGAATACCTCATAGTGGTCATAACTGATGACAGCATATCCATAAGGTGCTACACATCCATAGTAATCTACTAGTTTGTGCTGCTTCAGGTTTGTTGGGTCACTACTTACGTAAAGACCTCCCAAATCTATATACTTATCTGTTGGGTTATATACCTCAAACCATGAGCCGTAATTGCATGAGGCATCAAGGTGAACGTCCAGGTTGTTTGCCATTACCTCGTTGATAATGAGGCTATAAGGGTCGCCATATGTTATGTCGCCATAATACTCCAACTTCAAATCTCCAAAACATGTCCAGTCGTTGTTGAGGTATTTGTCCTTATACATTCCGATGGTCAGTTTGCCATCATTGCCCACCTGAAACTCTAAGGTGTTTTTGTAATATCCTTGGTTAAACCAATAGCGGGCTGACTCCATTCCGTTTGGAATATATCTCTGTCCAACCATCGTACAGTCTCCTCCATAGTTTGTGGTGCTGGTGCCACTGCTGACTGGTGGTAGAAGTGTATAATATTTCCCTACGGATGTGTTGCAGTATAATGTGTCGTTTTGGGTCAGTGTATAGCTGCCGCTATTATATAGGGCATAGTCGTTGTCAGAAGAACCAATGCGATAGAATCCATACATCGTGACACGATATCTTCCTGCTGGCAGTCCTGTAATCTCCTGATACTTTCTGAAGTTCATGTTCCAGTATTCTGCATCCTTGAAACCCACATTGACATTCCAAAAGTTGGTACCTTGCCAATAAGCATTTCCTTGCATGAAATCGGCATTCTTTACGAATAGGTCCGTAACATCTGTCCATGACTGTGCACTTGCCATAATGCTAATAACACACAGCAGCACAATTGAGAAAAACTTTTTGAACTTCATTCTGTTTAGTATAAGTTAGTTTATCGTTATCGTCTTCGTTTTCGCTAACTCCTCCCCTAACCGGGGGAGGCTGGGAGGGGGCTATTTTCTCCCAAAATCAGCCGGAATCTCTCCCCATTCCTTTGTGTCCCATTTCACTATAGGTACTCTGAACGAGTGTGTCTTGAGCCATTTCTCTGCTCTCTCCACCAGCTGCCAGGCTTTTTCTGTTTCTGGCGTGCGTTCCAGGTTTGTCTTACATTGCATGCGTCTCACCCATGCCTGTCCGCTGACAGAGTCAGTATATATGGTATATCCCTTCAGTCCCCGTTGCTCCATGAGGGCCATAGCATGCACAATGGCGAGGAATTCACCAATGTTGTTGGTTCCTTTTATGGGACCGAAATGGAACACCACCTCCTTTGTTATCAAATCCACTCCGCGATATTCCATTGGTCCAGGATTCCCGGAACAAGCTGCATCCACAGCCCAAGCAAGACGTACTCCATCCATTCCTTTTACATCCTTTCAGGTACTTCGATGCCGAGGAGGGACATGCCGTTCTTGATTGTCTTTGCGACATTTTTGGCAAGTGCCAGACGCAGTTGCTTCTGCTCCTGTGTCTCAGCTCCCAGGATAGAGTAGTCATGATAGAACTGGTTAAAGGCCTTCGTCAGCTCATAGCAGTAGTTAGCAATGCCCGAAGGACTGTAGTCCTTTCCTGCCTGTGCTACGGCAGCACCATATTCGCTCATCTTCTGTATCAGAGCTATCTCCTTCTCGTTGAGGCTGATGTTGCCATCTGTCTTTGCCACAAGCCCCTCTGCCTCTGCCTTTCTCAGGATGCTCCTGATGCGGGCGTAGGTGTACTGTATGAATGGTCCTGTGTTGCCGTTGAAGTCTATAGACTCTTCTGGGTTAAAGAGCATATTCTTTCGGGCATCCACCTTCAGGATGAAGTATTTCAGGGCTCCCATACCTACTATGCGTGCTATCTCCTTACGCTCTTCGTCAGACATATCGTTAAACTTACCCAACTCCTGCGAAGTCTTCAGGGCATCGTCCACCATCAGCTGCATCAGGTCATCAGCATCTACTACGGTGCCTTCCCTTGACTTCATCTTGCCGTTAGGCAACTCTACCATACCGTATGAGAAGTGTACCAGGTCCTTGCCCCATTTGAAGCCTAGCTTGTCGAGCAATATAGAGAGCACCTGGAAATGATAGTTCTGTTCGTTACCAACAACATATATCATCTGGTCGATAGGGTAGTCCTGGAAGCGCAGCTTTGCTGTTCCGATATCCTGTGTCATATATACCGACGTACCGTCAGAGCGCAGCAGCAGTTTCTCGTCCAGTCCCTCGCCTGTGAGGTCTGCCCATACTGAGCCGTCGTCCCTTCTGTAGAAGAGTCCCTTCTCAAGACCTTCCTCCACCTTCTCTTTTCCTTCCAGATAGGTGTCGCTTTCGTAGTATATCTTGTCGAAGGCTACGCCCAACGCCTTGTATGTTTCGTCAAAGCCGGCATATACCCATTCGTTCATCTTCCTCCACAGCGCACGCACCTCTGGGTCGTTCTGCTCCCATTTTACGAGCATCTCGTGAGCCTCCCTTATGAGTGGCGCCTCGTTCTTGGCCTCTTCTTCCGACATTCCCTTTGCCATCAGTTCCTTCACCTCTTCGCGATAGTGTTTGTCGAAGGCTACGTAATAGTCACCAATCAGGTGGTCACCCTTCTTGCCTGATGTCTCTGGGGTCTCTCCGTTGCCCCATTTCAGCCACGCGAGCATCGACTTACAGATGTGTATGCCTCTGTCGTTGACGATGTTTGTCTTTACTACCTTATTGCCGTTGGCTGTCATTATCTGTGCCAGAGACCATCCCAAGAGGTTGTTCCTCACGTGTCCCAGGTGCAGGGGTTTGTTGGTGTTAGGCGAAGAGTATTCTATCATCACCAATGGCGAATTCTCCGTAACGGGTTTCTCTCCATAATGAGGATTGGCGTCTATCTCGTTGAGAACGTTAATCCATGCATTGCCGCCGATGGAGAGGTTCAGGAAACCCTTCACCACGTTATATCCGCTTACGGCAGGGCAATTCTCCTTGAGGTATTGTCCTATTTCCTCTGCTGTCGCCTCTGGGGCTTTCTTTGACATCTTCAGGAATGGGAACACCACGAGTGTCAGGTTACCCTCAAACTCCGCCCTTGTCTTCTGCAAGGTAGCCAATTTCTCAGGTATCTCCTGACCGTATAATTCTTTAATAGCGGCCATCACCGCCTGTTGTATCTTCTTTTCCATTTATCCAACAATACTTCCTGGTTTAACGTTTGTTGATGTTGTCGTTACTGACAGCGAACCGTCAAAGTTTACAGCTGAGAGAATCATTCCCTGACTCTCTTCGCCCATCATCTTACGAGGCTCGAAGTTTGCCACAAAGAGCACCTGCTTGCCTACCAGCACCTGTGGGTCCTCATAGTATGCCGCGATGCCGCTAAGGATTGTGCGACCCTCTGCTGTGCCATCGTCGATGTGGAACTTCAGCAGTTTCTTCGACTTCTTCACCTTCTCGCACTCTGTCACGAGACCAACGCGGATGTCGAGCTTCTCGAAAGTATCGAAATCCACATTCTCCTTGATAGGTTCTGGTGTGAATTCTGTTGCCTCGTTAGCCTTCTTGGTATCCTCCAGCTTCTTCAGCTGTGCCTCTATCACGCTGTCCTCTATCTTCTCGAAGAGCAATGATGGCTCGTTGAGCTGCTTTCCTGCCGTCAGTATGTCCATGCTGCCCAGCTGCTCCCATGAGAAGCTTTCCAGTGCCAGCATGTCCCTGAGCTTCTTGCTGCTGAATGGCAGGAATGGCTCGAATGCTATTGCGAGGTTTGCTGTCAGCTGCAGGCATACATACAGAATCGTCTTCACACGTTCCATATCCTCCTTCGCCACCTTCCACGGCTCACATTCTGTAATATATCTGTTACCGATGCGGGCAAGATTCATAGCCTCCTTCTGTGCCTCACGGAACTTAAACTGCTCCAGATATGTCTCCACGTCAGCCTTTACGTTCTTAAACTCCTCTATGGCCTGCTTGTCAGTATCTGTCAGCTCGCCACATTCTGGCACAATGCCGTTGAAGTATTTCTTTGTCAGCTGCAGGGCACGGTTTACGAAGTTGCCATAGATAGCCACCAGTTCAGAGTTGTTACGCTCCTGAAAATCCTTCCATGTGAAGTTGTTGTCCTTCGTCTCTGGAGCATTTGCTGTCAGCACATAGCGCAGCACGTCCTGCTTTCCGGGCAGGTCCACGAGATATTCGTGCAGCCATACAGCCCAGTTCCTGGAGGTTGAAATCTTGTCATCCTCAAGGTTCAGGAATTCATTTGCAGGCACATTGTCTGGCATGATATAGTCGCCGTGAGCCTTCATCATTACAGGGAATATGAGGCAATGGAATACGATGTTGTCCTTTCCGATGAAGTGTACCAGTCTCGTATCCTCATCCTGCCACCACTTCTGCCATGTGCCCCATTTCTCAGGCTCCTTCTCGCAGAGTTCCTTGGTGTTTGAGATATAACCTATTGGTGCATCAAACCAAACATACAACACCTTTCCCTTAGCATCCTCCAGAGGTACAGGAATACCCCAGTCGAGGTCGCGTGTCATAGCGCGAGGCTGCAGGTCCATATCCAACCAAGACTTACACTGTCCATAGACATTGGAACGCCATTCTTTATGACCTGTCAAAATCCAGTCCTTCAGCCACTCCTGATAGCGGCCCAGAGGCAGGTACCAGTTCTTTGTAGGACGCTTTACGAGACCGTGTCCCGGATTGTTCTTGTTTGTAGGATTTATCAGTTCGTCTGGTGATAGGGTAGCACCACACTTCTCACACTGGTCGCCATATGCTCCCTGATTGTGGCAGCGGGGACATTCACCCACGATGTTACGGTCGGTCAGGAATTCTCCTGTCACCTCGTCGCAGTATTGCTCTTCTGTTATCTCCTCCAGAGCGCCCTTGTCATACAGGGTCTTGAAGAAGTCGCTGGCAAACTGATAGTGTGTCTTGCTCGTAGTGCGTGAGAAGATGTCGAACGAGATGCCGAAGTCCGCAAATGAGTCCTTGATAATTTTGTGGTATCTGTCCACCACCTCTTGTGTAGTGATGCCCTCCTGCTTAGCGCGGATGGTAACAGGTACGCCGTGCTCGTCAGAGCCGCAAACGAATATTACCTCTCTGTTCTTCAGTCTCAGGAAACGGGCATAGATATCAGCTGGGATATACACTCCAGCCAAGTGACCTATGTGTACGCCGCCATTCGCATAGGGTAGGGCGGCAGTAATTGTAGTTCTCTTGTAATTCTTTATTGCCATATCTTTTTTTAAAAATTTTTCGTGCGTGCAAAGGTACAAAAATTTCCTCATTCTGCAAAACAATCACCTTATTTATTAATTTTTTTTTATAAAATCGTCTAAATTATTCGTCCCCTTGGGTTTTAAGTTTCAGGTATGTCTTCCGGATGGTATTTTCCTTCATCCTTCTTCCATCTTCCCTCTTTTTTTGTTACCCTTAAGGGTTGCAATTTTTTCCCTTAGGGATTGCAAATTTTCTCTCTTGTTTTACATGGTGCAATGTTGCGAGTAAGCGAGGGCAGAGTCAAGCTTGTTTGAACTCTGTCGAGCGAAAGCAACATCGCTGATGGTTAAATCTCTTTGGGAGATTTGAAAGTGAAAACTTGTTTTCAGTTGCCTGAGAAACCGTTTCTCATTTCCATCAGCAAAGGTACACAAATTATCACACCTATACGAATAATTTCTCAAAAAAAGCACGCAAAAAAGCACGGTGTTTTTGTTCTGCTACACTGCTACAGTGCTACAGTTCAAAAACACCTACCTAGTAGGGGTTTGTGGGAGTATGACGAGCATAATTATACCACATCCACATTCTGCATCATCGATGGTGTGACCTGTACTCCCGTCTATGTTAATAGTAGGTGGGTGCTCTCAGAATAACCGCTAACCTTTCACAAATGTTTTCTGAAAAACTGGAGGACTCGTTCCTGGACTTTCTTGGGACAGCTGTGGGGTATGCCCCATAATTCTGTCTCAAGATTGTTGCTGGCGCCTTGCGATTTCCATGCTTCGTGCATTATGATAAATGCTTTCTCTACACCATCTACGGGGAAGAGTTTGTCATACTTGCCGTTAATGAAGAGCATGGGCTTGGGACAGGCAATACAGGCGATATGAGGATAGTCCATCCAACGACGCAGACCAGGGATGCAGTTGGCAAAACCGCCATTCTCGGTACGACTGTACTTGAAGGACATCTGCTCGTCTGTCGTCACCATCCAGCAGACGGAAGCGCCTACTTTGATGCGATCTGACAGGGCCGAGAGCATCCATGTGCGATAGGCTCCCATAGACCATCCGGTACAGCCGATACGCTGGGCGTCAACCTCGGGCATAGAGGCGAGATATTCGGTACAGGAGATATCGTCGTAGGTCATCCAGGCTGACAGGTCGATGCCATACATCATCATGTTTCCCGCAATCATATCATAGCGCTCACGACGGGGACCTTCTTTCTGGCCTCGCTCTCCCCACATGGGAGCATCGGCAGAAATGACTACATAACCATTCTTGGCGAGATAGTCACCAAAAAACTGTCCCTCATAACCTTGCAGCCATTCTTTTGCATCCTTAATGACCAGAGAGTCTTCACAGGCCAGCGGACGAATCATCTTCTCCTTGCCGATAAAGAGGTGCGCTCCGTGATCGTGCAGACAGTTGACAGCAGGAAACGGGCCCTTGCCGTCTGGTATGAGGACATAGGCGGGAACGGTATAATAACGGGACAGACGGATTTCTATCTTGCGTGCCTTATAGCCGTCGCGCTGTTCTTCAAAGAGTACCTTCGCCTCAAAGCCGTCGGAGGGCGTAGGAGGGGGCATCAGCATACAGTCGAACACCTTCTGACGGGCCACACGCTTCCACTCACCGAAGTCGCGGATGTCGCTATTGCCCCACGCCAGGGGATAGTCGAGGGAGGCTATCAATGAGTCTGCATAGACTGGCAGATTGCGTATGAACTCGTATTTGTCGCGCTTCTGGGCAAAGGTGTTACTCCCACATATCATCAGCAACTCCACAATTGCAAAAATAGTTCTTTTAAGCATATTTTGTATTCTTTTCTTCTAATTTGGTGCAAATATACAATTTTTTTTGTACTTTTGCCGAAAATATAATTTTTTTTATGGAACAGAAGAGAACTACACCTGAATTTATTACAGAACTGCAGCCTGATGAAATTTTCGTTTTTGGCAGTAACCTGGAAGGCATGCACGGCGGTGGTGCTGCACTTGTAGCTTACCGTAAGTTTGGAGCTATATTGGGACAGGGCGTAGGACTGCAGGGACAGAGCTATGGCATACCGACTATGCAGGGTGGGGTAGAAACCATCCGTCCGTATGTGGATGAATTCATAGAGTTTGCAAAACAACATCCGGAACTGACATTCCTTGTTACCCGCATCGGCTGTGGCATAGCAGGATTTGATGACGAAGAGATAGCTCCGCTGTTCGAAGCAGCCCACGACGTTGATAATATCGTACTGCCCCCAAATTGGTAACTTGGAACTTGAAACCGGCTTTGCCGCTTTGCTAGTCGAAGAAACTTGAAACCAACATGAATCGCCTTAACGAACTTGATTTCCTGAAGTGTGTTATGATAATCCTGATGATTAGTTTTCATCTGGTTTATATAGGCGACTCATACCCATACGCCAAGCAGGTGGTATATACTTTCCATATGCCTGTATTCCTTATTATATCTGGGTATCTGATGAATATTGAGAAACCTGCTGCAAAATTATGCAAGACAGTGGCTGCATTCCTAGTACCTTATATAATAATGGAGAGCGGATATATCGTTATGGCGTCGATAGTGCCTATCCGAGAACATATAGACCAACTGACACCAATGGTGTTCTACGAGAAAATGGTATTGCAACCTCTGGGACCGTATTGGTTCCTGAGAACTCTCATACTATGCAGCATACCGTATTTCCTCATCTTCAGATATCTTAAAACAAACAGGGGGGTGAAGTGTGCTCTGCTGGCTATCGTGTATGTGCTTTACTCGAAGGCTGGCATCGTGGGGCTGACAATGCCGACGTATTTCTTCATCGGAGTAATAATACGGCAAAGCAATTCAAAATTTACGGATGTCTTCAGACCTTTGTGGCTGTCGTTGGTCTTCCTTATAGTGCTGGTCACTGAACCTCAAAATCTGGATGCACGACATATCGGAGGAGGACTGATTGTGTATTTCGTCACAAGCTTATTATTGGAAATATATCCATACATCAACGGAAGACTCCAAAAGGGAATGCTTTTCATCGGACGCAACACCCTGTCGCTGTTCCTCTTCTCTCCGATATTCACAATATTGTGTAAACAAATGTTGCCATACCTGCAGTTTGACAGCACGGGAATGATATTCCTCATCCTCTCACTCATCATATGCATCTCTGGTAGTTTGGCAATAACATGGGTGATGGACAAAACAAAAACCTCACAATTCTTCTTCCTAAAAGAAAAAGCCCTAAACCCCTAGTAAAATCGGGCCTTTCTTCCGAATTTCGCCAAAACTTGTCAAAAATCGCTGCACAAAAACGCTATTTTGAGAATTTTGCCTCATTTTGAGGGTCCGCGAACCTTGATGATTGTCAAAATACACCCCCAAATGAAACTTTTTTTGAAAATTTCTTGAAAAAAATTTGGTCAGTTGCGAAAAAAATCATACCTTTGCATCCGCTTTCCCGAAAAA
>ERZ842401.852-NODE-852-length-45189-cov-12.582554_pt1 | contig 45189 bp, 41 predicted proteins | sample MGYA00521270_ERZ842401 | MGnify/ENA primary metagenome ERZ842401 (study PRJEB31892, sample SAMEA3878208) | bioreactor metagenome | biome: Moose rumen | place: Sweden | collected 2011-10 | study: EMG produced TPA metagenomics assembly of the PRJEB12797 data set... | reverse complement strand
CTCGTCAAGGCGGTTTAATATGCAATTTCATCCCAACTTATTTTTTTATCGTTACTAAGTTATTTAAAGTTACGAATAAGCGAGCGAAATGCAAAAGAAAAACTCGTTTTTCTTTTCATTAGCGTCAGCACCGAAGTCAGCAGTTACGAAGAATTGGCAAACCACAAACTACCCAAATTACTGAATTAACAACACTTTTTACGGATAATTAGAGGCATTTTCTCTGTTCTGTTATAAAGTATAGTTTTTGCCTACATTGCCTACATTTAAGCGCAATCGACTGATACTCATTGATTTAGTTTATGTAGGCAACAATGTAGGCATGTAGGCAAATTTCGAGAAGCATCTTCGGCGACGGTACACGGCTACGTCTTTGGCAACGGCAAACAACGTCTTTGACAACGGTAAACAATATTTCCAAGAACAGTCCCACCGTCTGGGACTTTTTTCCCACCCCCTGGGAACAAATGTAAATGACGTGTTTATGATGCCTAAATGACGTGTTTAGCTCTTGCAAATGACGTGTTTAGCTCTTGCAAATGACGTAGTTTAGGATGTGGAAATGCCACGTCTTCAGTTGTTGCCTACATGCCTACATAGTTGCCTACATAGCCTAATGCGTTGGTGGTCAATGAATTAAACGTAAATGTAGGCAATGTAGGCAAAAACAACACTTCTTTTTGAGCATTTACTTGGAAGGTTGCCAGCAGCATGGTGGCAACAATCATCATTTGTTTCTTCATGTGTCTTAAACGCATTGTTGTTATATGGTGTGCAGCGATGTTGTTGATAAGCTCTTCGCTGTTTCTCGTCGGCAAAGGTACAATAATTATTTCATATTTCGCTTCAATATATCGATGATAAAATAACCAAATTTACGGATTCTTACTGAAAATGAGTTTTTCTCATCAGAAAATATCATCTATGACACAATAAAACAAGAAAAAATCAGTTATATAAATAGTATGGTTACAGAACTGCAACTCAGGATGCTGCCCCAAGAGGCCGCTTCGGAACAAGGAATGAAGGGCTGCGTGGCCAAGGAAATGGCCATCGACGCCCGGACAATCAACCGTGTGAGGGTGCTCAGACGAAGCATCGATGCACGGCAACGTACCATCTATGTGAATCTGAAGCTACGAGTCTACATCAACGAAGAGCCCGAAGATGATGAGTTCGCGCGCGCGTTTTATAATAAGGTAGACAAGTGTCAGCCTGTTGTCGTCGTAGGAGCTGGTCCTGGGGGCCTCTTTGCTGCGCTGCATCTCATTGAGTTAGGTCTGAAACCCGTGGTGGTGGAGCGTGGAAAGGATGTTCATGAACGCAAGAAAGACTTGAGCAACATCACGCGAACACAGAAAGTAGATGGCGAGAGCAACTACTGTTTCGGAGAGGGTGGGGCAGGAGCCTATAGCGACGGCAAGCTTTACACTCGAAGCAAGAAGCGCGGACCCACGGAGAAGATTCTGAATGTGTTCTGCCAGCATGGGGCTTCCACATCTATTCTTGCTGATGCCCATCCGCATATTGGCACCGACCGGCTGCCACGAGTGATTGAGAATATGCGCAAGACGATTCTCGAATGTGGAGGCGAGGTGCATTTCCAAACCAAGATGACCAGTCTCTTGACGGTTGGCAACCGGGTTGAAGGCATCGAAGCCGTCGAACTGCCTACGGGCAGACAATTGGAGTTTCGAGGGCCTGTCATTCTGGCTACGGGGCATTCTGCACGCGATGTCTATCGCTATTTGCATCAGGCGCAAGTAGAAATCGAGCCAAAAGGACTGGCAATGGGCGTACGCTTGGAGCATCCTTCGCAGCTGATTGATCAGATACAGTATCACAACAAGAATGGTCGCGGCAACTATCTGCCGGCTGCAGAATACAGCTTCGTCACGCAAGTAGACGGGCGGGGAGTCTATTCGTTCTGCATGTGTCCTGGCGGTTTCGTTATTCCTGCCGCTACAGGTCCGCAGCAGATCGTGGTCAACGGCATGAGTCCCGCCAACCGAGGCACTCAGTGGAGCAACAGCGGTATGGTGGTTGAGATGCATCCCGACGACGTGGAGGGCACTTCACCTCTGCGGATGATGGAGTATCAGGAGGAATTGGAGCGAATGACTTGGCAACAGGGCAATATGCGACAAACAGCTCCTGCACAGCGAATGGCCGACTTCGTCAACGGGCGACTATCGTACGATCTGCCCAAGAGCAGTTATGCGCCAGGCCTGACGGCAAGTCCCTTGCATTTCTGGATGCCCCCTTATATCGTAGGCCGACTGCAACAGGCATTCAAGAAGTTCGGAAGCATGAGTCACGGATTCCTCACCAACGAGGCCACGCTCATCGCTGCCGAGACGCGAACCTCTTCGCCTATAAGAATCCTCCGCGACCAACTCACGTTGCAGCACGTTCGTCTGGAAGGCCTTTTCCCCTGTGGCGAAGGTGCTGGCTATGCAGGTGGTATCGTGTCGGCCGGCGTAGATGGTGAGCGATGTGCCGAAATGTGTTACAATTATGTAACAAACCATTAAAATCATGTTATTTTATTTGCGTATATCGAAATAATTCATTAATTTTGCACGCTGTTGTAAAAACAAATATTTAAAATCATGAGAATCATCAAATATCTGGCTTTCGTGGCGGTAGTCGTGTTGGCTTCGGCTTGCAAGACCCCGCAGGATATTACCTATTTCCAGGATATGGCTGATGGTAAGGTGTTTGTAGAACCCTCGTATAAGGGCATCACACTGCAGCCTGAAGACCGTATCTCCATCATCGTGAAATGTAAGTCGCCTACAATCTCCAACCTGTTCAACCTGCCTGTGGCCAACCAGATTGTCGGTCAAACGGACATCACATCGCTCCAGCAGAGTCGAGGCGTAGTGAGCTATACGGTTGATGAGAATGGTGACATCATCTTCCCGATGGTTGGAAAAATGCATGTGGGAGGCCTCACTCGCATAGAAGTGGAAAAGAAGGTGAAAGATGAGATCGACAAGTTAGATTTGGCTAAAGATGTTGTGGTGGCGGCTGAGTTCCTGAACATCCATTACTCCGTTTTGGGTGAAGTGCATAGTCCGCGCCGCTATAGCGTGTCAACCGATCGCATTACGATACCTGAAGCAATCGCTCTGGCTGGCGATCTGACCCTTTATGGTCAGAGAGACAACATCTACGTGTTGCGAAAGGAAGGCGGCAAGACTGTCAGCTATCAAGTGAATCTGCTCGACTATGAGGAATTGCTGAAGTCGCCCGTCTATTATCTGCAGCAGGACGATATCGTTTATGTAGATGCCAACAACACGCGCAAGCGCCAGTCGCTGGCCAACGGTAACCAGTTCGTGAATGCTTCGTTCTGGATATCCGTAGCCTCCGTGCTGACCACGCTCGCCGTTCTCATCTTCAAGTAATTATTTAGATTCAATCAGATGGAAAACAATATAGTTCCTACAACAGAAAGGCGGCAGAAAAGCGGCCTGATGACATTCCGCCAATTTTTCTTTTTGTGTCTCAGCAAATGGGTGTGGTTCCTTTTGTCGGTAGTGATATGCGGCACGCTCATGTTGCTGTATCTGATTCATGCCGAATCGGCCTACGAGCGTACGGCACAGGTGATGATCCGCGATGAGAACGGAGCTGCTGCCTTCGGTGGCGAAATGGGAGGGCTGGCATCTGATTTGGGCTTGCTCAACATGTCGTCGGCGGTGGAAAACGAAATGATCGCTATGAAGTCGCCGGGCAACATCCTTGAGGTGGTGCGCAGGCTGCAGATGGACATCAGCTACGTGAAGGCTGGTTTCAAGAAGCAAACACTTTATGGTGATAGCTTGCCCGTGATGGTGAAGTTCGAGGGGGTGAAGCCTGCTGAGTCTGCCTCCATGAAAATGGATTTGAAGCGCGATGGTTCATTCAAGCTCTATAAGTTTAAGAAGAAGAAAAGCAGCTTCGATGGTGAGGTGACGGGTAAGGTGAACTCTACGGTCTCTACACCCCTCGGCAAGATTACGGTCACTTCCTTCCCTCAGGTGATGAGCAAATTGGAAGAGGACATCACCATCAAGATTCGGAAACTCACGGAGAATAAAGCCCGCGAGAACTGCATGAAGATCATGAATATCGAGCTCGACTCTAAGGATGCTAACATCATCGATATAACCTATAAGGACGTCAGCATTCAGCGGGCCAACGACTTCATCAATACCGTGATAGAGGTGTACAAGGAGAAATGGCTCGAGGATAAGGCTTTGGTGGCACAAAACTCTGCACATTTCATCGACGACCGTCTGGCGGTGATCGAGCAGCAGCTGGGGATAGCCGACGGCGATGTGACGGCTCTGCGTACGCAATACAAACTGCCAGAGTTCTCAGAGGCTGGAGCGGCTCAGATTCTGCTTGAGAAAGCCAACACGCTCGAAAGTAATGTGAGCAGTCTGACCAATAATCTGAAGATGATGTCGTATATTAAGGATTTGCTCAATAAGACTAAGATGGAACTCCTGCCAGGAGATCTGATAGCAGAAGATGTTGCCTTAAGTACGCAGATTGAACAATACAACAGAGCCATTCTGGAGCGCAACAGACTGCTGATGAATACGGGCGAAAACTCTCCGATGGTGCAGGAGCAGGAGCATCAGATTGATTATATGCGTCGAGGCATCCTCTCGTCTATCGAGAATCGCACTTCGCAGTTGCGTATCACGCTTGCTCACATGGAGAAACGCAACAAGGATATCAGCAATCAGGTGACACAAGCTCCTGCGAAGGCCAGGAAGATTATTTCGTCAGAGCGCCAGCAGAAGGTGTTAGAGGCAGTGTATCTCTTCTTGTTGAAGAAACGCGAGGAGACGCAGATGTCGGAAACCTTTAGCGGGCTGAACACGCGACTCATCTCACCGCCCATCGGCGACGACAAACCTGTTTATCCGCGAAAGATTCGCATGCTGGCATTGGGCATCATGTTGGGTGTGTTCTTCCCAGCCTGCTGGTTGTATATACGCGACTGGCTACGTCTGTTCTTCCGCAAAGAGGGTAGGTAATAGCTTCCCTGCATTCAAGAGTAAAAAAGAGGGTATCGCCGACATTTGGCATACCCTCTTTTGTTGTATGGTTGTTTTCTTAATAGTCATCATCGTCGGCCACTTCGGCAGCTTCCAAATCCAGGTCAGCCGGATCGGTGTCGATCGTGGTGCGATAGCTTTCCTCTGTCAGCTTGTCTTCGTCGTACTCGTCCTCATCGTCGTCATAGTCATCGTTCAAGTCGACATCGTCGTTTTCGCTGTCGTATTCCTTGTTGCCATCTTCGCTTTCGAAACGCATCTTCGGGCGCTCTGCCACAGGCTTCACTTTGGCAAAGATTGCCTCCACCCATGAGCCTTTGGCAATCTCGAGTACCTCATAGCCTTCGTTCACCATCTTGTCGTACATGCCGCCAGCCTTGCGCAGACGGTCTTTCGGAAGCGTGGTGGTGCTGATGTCGAATCCGCTCTGAATGACGTCCTTGATACTCTGCGACAGCGAGTCCCAACCGCCACCAAAGTTGCGGTCAAGTACTTCGATGAGCTTGGCTGCTGAAATGTGGCGGATATTCTCATAAGTCAGGTCGGTGACTCTTGAGATGGGACGTTTCTTCACGCCTATCTTCATTTTCGAGTTGTCGTCGAGCTTGATTTGTCCCACCTTAAATCCGCGGGCTTCAATCTTCTTAATGACCTCAGGCTTGTCTATCTTCACTTCTTCCACTTCGAAAGCCGTGCGGATCACGTCGATGTAATGTCTGAAGTTCTCTTTCAGGTCGGCGTCTTTCTCAGCAGAGTTCCACATCCTGAAGACATCGTTCTCCTGAATGTCCCAAACACTGCTTTTGGTGAGTGTCTTGAGTGTAAATGTTTTTTTCTGACTCTCTTTCATATTTGTGTTCCTTATATTGATGATCTTGTTGTGAGTTCAATTTGGGTTACGTCAGCGAGAAGCTGTCGCGGTCGTCCAGAACGGGGAACTTTCTCCTGAATTGCATCAGTTCTTCTCTGCTGATATCTGTCGTCAGTACTTCTTCTCTCTCGTGGTCTTGTGCCAAGAATTTGCCTTTAGCATCGATGATGGCTGAACCTCCGCTATAGTGGCATACGGGGTCGTCGCCTACGCGATTGCACGCTATTACGAAGCATTGATTCTCGATGGCCCGTGCTTGCAGGAGCGTCGTCCACACACGTTTTCTGGATTCAGGCCAGTTGGCCACGATGATGATGGCATCATAGTCGCCGTTGTTGCGAAGCCAGACGGGGAACCGCAAATCGTAGCATACTGCCAGCAGGAATCTCATCTCTCCATATTCCACAATCGTTCGCTCCGAGCCTCCGGCGTAGTGTTTGTCTTCGCCGCCATATCCGAAGAGGTGGCGCTTGTCGTAATGCATCGTTGTCCCATCGGGATAGACGAAGTACAAGCGATTGTACAGGCGATCTTTGCCCTCGTCCACAGCTAAGCTGCCACATACGGCGATGTTCTTGCTTCGTGCTGTTTCCGTCATCCATTGGAGCGATTCCTCGTGTCTCGGCGTATTTCCGTCGGTCATGAATCCTGTATTCCACATCTCAGGCAATACCAGAAGATCCGTTTTGGCCAACTCCTGTATGAGGCGTTCTGCCGATAGCTGATTGGCTGTAGGGTCAGCCCATTGGATGTTTGTCTGTGCTATGCTTATATTCATTCTACTGATGCTTTCGGTTGCAAAGGTAATGGCATAAAACCTATTATGCAAGTTTTTTGCAGATTTTTTTGCTTCATCTTCTTTTTTTTCTTCATTTTTGGGCTTCTTCTTCCATCTGCTTCCCATTTTACCACGAGGATTCTCGCGCTTTCTCCCTTCTTCCTTCGCTCTCCCATTGCCTGCCAGTTGAAGTCTCTGGTCTTCCCCTCCTTTGTAGGGGAGGGTTAGGGGAGGGGCCGCAATCCCATTTATCCCTGTAATCTCTCATCCCACTAATGGTTAATCTTCCCTAAAGGTTCGTTTGTTTGAGAAAAAATGCCTAAATTTGCATCCAATTATGTCACAGCCATTAGCAGAGAGAATGCGTCCCAAGACGCTCGACGAATACATCGGACAGCACCATCTGGTGGGCGAAGGGGCTGTCCTGCGCAAGATGATCGACGCAGGACGGGTGTCGTCGTTTATCCTCTGGGGACCTCCCGGGGTGGGCAAGACCACGCTGGCACAGATCATCGCCCACAAGCTCGAAACGCCTTTCTACACGCTCAGCGCCGTGACGAGTGGCGTGAAGGATGTGCGTGACGTGATAGAGCGGGCGCAGAAGGGCGGATTCTTCCGCCAGGTCAGTCCCATCCTCTTTATCGATGAGATTCACCGCTTCAGCAAGTCGCAGCAAGACTCTCTGCTGGGCGCTGTGGAGAAAGGCATCGTCACGCTCATCGGGGCCACCACAGAGAACCCTTCGTTCGAGGTCATCCGTCCGTTGCTCTCGCGCTGTCAGCTCTACGTGCTGAAGTCGTTGGAGAAAGCTGACCTGCTGCAACTGCTCGAAAGGGCTGTCAACACCGATGTGGAATTGCAGAAACGGAAGATAGAACTGAAGCAGACGGGAGCCATACTGCGCTATAGTGGCGGCGATGCGCGCAAGTTGCTCAACATTCTGGAACTGGTGGTGGAGGCCGAACCCGAGGATGCCGCCATCGTCGTTACCGACGAACTGGTGGAGAACCGCCTGCAACAGAATCCGCTCGCCTACGACAAGGACGGCGAGATGCACTACGACATCATCTCGGCCTTCATCAAGAGCATTCGCGGCAGCGACCCTGATGCGGCTCTTTATTGGATGGCTCGTATGATTGAAGGGGGCGAGGACCCGCAGTTCATTGCCCGCCGCATGGTGATCAGTGCCTCTGAGGATATCGGTCTGGCCAATCCCAATGCGCTCCTGCTGGCCAATGCCACGTTCGACGCTGTGATGAAGATAGGATGGCCCGAAGGCCGAATCCCACTTGCCGAATGTGCCGTCTATCTGGCGTGCAGCCCCAAGAGCAACTCGGCCTATCTGGGCATTGGTCGCGCTCTCGATCTGGTCAGGAAGACGGGCAACCAGCCCGTGCCACTCCATCTGCGCAATGCGCCCACCAAGCTGATGGCCGACCTGGGCTACAGCGATGGCTACAAGTATGCCCACGACTATCCCAGCAACTTCGTTCGCCAGCAGTTCTTGCCCGATGCACTCCAGGAGGAGCGCCTTTGGGAAGCTCAGCACACACCCTCCGAGGAGAAACTCTATCAGCGCATGCTGCAATGCTGGGGCGACCGTTTCGGCCAAGCTGCCGACCCTGAACTGAAGGGCGGCATGTAGGGTAAGGATGATGGTTGAAGAATGGGGGATGAAGAATGACTAAATCGTAAATAAATAGCAAATCGTAAATATATAATCATGATCAACATTGTAATATTAGATGGCTACAGCGCCAATCCCGGCGACCTGAGTTGGGAACCGCTGAAAGAGTTAGGAACGCTCACCGTGTACGACCGCACGGCTCCGGGCGAAGTAGTAGAACGCGCAAAAAATGCTGAGGTAGTGCTCACCAACAAGGTGCAGATGACGGCTGAGGTTATCAGCCAATTGCCCAAGCTGAAGTATATCGGCGAACTGGCCACAGGCTTCAACAACATCGATATCGCCGCTGCCCGTCAGCGGGGCATCGCTGTTTGCAACATCCCTGCCTACAGCACAGCCAGCGTGGCACAGATGGTGTTTGCCCATATCCTGAACATCACCAACCGCATCGGCCATTATGCCGAACAGAACCGCAAAGGCCGCTGGAGCCAGAGTCCCGACTTCGTCTATTGGGACACGCCGCTCCACGAACTCGCCGGAAAGACTATCGGTATCGTGGGCTTGGGAAACATCGGTTGGAAGGTGGCCATCATCGCCCGCGACTTCGGAATGGATGTCTTTGCGATGACCAGCAAGAACTCTGCCGACCTGCCCGAGGGAATCCAGAAGACAACGCTCGACGGACTGCTTAGCGTCAGCGACATCCTTACGCTCCACTGCCCACTCAACGAGTCGACGAAGGAGATGATCAACGAGGAGACCATCCGCAAGATGAAGCCCAACGCCATCCTTATCAATACGGGGCGCGGTCCGCTGGTCAACGAGACGGATGTGGCCAATGCTCTTCGCGAGGGTCGTCTGGGTGCTTACGGTGCCGACGTGATGTGCAGTGAGCCGCCTGCAACCGATAACCCTCTGCTCTCAGCTCCCAATTCGTACATTACCCCGCACATCGCCTGGGCCACCTACGAGGCTCGTGTCCGCCTGGTAGACATTGCCATCGACAACGTGAAGGCTTTCGTCAAGGGAGCACCCATCAATGTGGTCAACGCATAGCGCCTACGGCCCACCGTATCATTTGCTTGAAATCGTGGCCAGTCCTATTTCGTGCGACTCATATCGAAGCCCATGCGGATGCCGTCGTAGTTCTTGCTCAGGTCGCCGATGGTGCTCAGGGTGGCGTTGCCGCTCATAGCTCCTGCCACTTGCAGGGCGGCGAGCAACTTCTTCGACTCGAAGAGCAGACTGATGCCCTTCGCATTGCGCGTGAGGTAGCCGGTGGTGGAGATGAGGAGCGTCTGCAGCTTCACCTCGCTGTTGTTGGGGTTGTAGCTGTAGGTGCCGCTGATGGGTTGCCCGTCTACTTTGCCTTCAAAGGTGTAGTCCTGCTTGAAGGTGAAGTAGGTGTTTGAACTCTTGATGCCGATACTCTGGTAAGGCTTCTGCAACTCTTGGCGGGCTTTAGCTGCCGCCACCTCACCACCGGCCTTTGCCAGCAGATTCTCTGAGGTGAAGGCCACACCAGGACCGTAATAGTTCCAAGTACCGATGACTTCCTCTTGAGAGAGCTTGGTGGCGCCGATTACGTCGTAGATAATGTTGGTGACGGCGTCGCCCTGTGTCACGGTTCCAAGTATGCTACCCAAAACGTTCCCGAGGTCGGCACCATTGTTGGTGGCCGTACCTCCTGTGAATCCGCATCCTGCCAGCATCATGGCTGCGGCGCATGCAATGATTGAATTTTTTTTCATGTTCTTTTCCTTATAATAATTATTCAGTTCTTTGTTATTTCTTCTTCGATGAGTCGGTTGAAGGTTTCGCGCAGCAAAGCAGGGGTGGCGATGATCTGGCGAATCTGCCGGAGCTTCTCTTCGTTGGGTGACCCCGACATCCAGAGGCGGATATATCCCTGTTCGCTGTACTTCTCGCGCATGTGCTTCACGAAGCGCTCGTATTGCTGCTCGCGGTCTTTCTCGGGATAGTTGGAAAGCCCGAACTGGATGGTGCGCCGGAAGACCGTTTCCGGTTCGAGGTCGCGGTCGGCTTCAGCCACAATCTTGCCATAGACGCTGCGTGGTGTATGCGATGCTGAGGCCCGATGGTCCTCAACGGCCTCCTTCATCACCTTCAGCTGGTCTGCCGAGAACCATTTGCGCAGCCGAACATCGGCCATGAGGATTTTCCCGCTGGTCAGGTGGTGCACGGCGCGCGGCCCGGAGAGTCCCAAGTCGTGGTAGGCGGCCACGACATACGCCATATTGATGTCGGCACCTACTTTCTGTGCAATGATGAGCGAACGGCGGATCACTCCCGTCACATGTTCCATGTTGTGCGCTTTATCGAATGCGGCATAGCGGGGCAGAATCTCCCGTTCTACGAATTCCATCAAATCAAGACTCACTTTCTTGTCTATCATAAACCTCGAAATCATCTAAAACATTTGCAAATGTACAATTTTCTTATTACTTTTGCAAACAATTTCAACGAAATGTGTTTTTATGGAGTCAAAAACAGGTTTATTTGGAGATGGAAAAGGATGTGAACATATCTGAACGCCGCATGCCGGCAGTAAAGGCTTGGCTGTTGGCTGCCCGCCCGAAGACGCTGACGGGGGCCGCAGTGCCTGTGATGATAGCGCTGGCGCTGGCCTACACCGACTGTCGGCAGATGGGGCAGCCGTTTCTGTGGTTGCCTGCCCTGTTGTGCCTATTGTTTGCCTTCGTGATGCAGATAGATGCCAACTTCGTGAACGACTACTTCGACTTCATGCGCGGCAACGACGACGAGACGCGCCTGGGCCCTAAGCGTGCCTGTGCGATGGGGTGGGTGAGTGCGGCCGCTATGCGCCGGGCCATCGTGCTGACCACCGCTATGGGCTGCCTTATAGGACTGCCGCTGGTGTGGTATGGAGGTTGGCAGATGGTGGTGGTGGGCTTGCTTTGCGTGGTGTTCTGCTTCCTCTACACCACCCATCTGAGCTATCACGGGCTGGGCGACGTGCTGGTGCTGGTGTTCTTCGGCATCGTGCCCGTCTGCATACCTTATTATATTATAGCGCGTGCAATAAGCGTTGAGGTGTTTATCGCCTCGCTGGCCTGCGGCATTGTGATAGACGGGCTGCTGATGGTGAACAACTATCGCGACATCGACAACGACCGCCGCGCGGGAAAGATGACGCTGGCCGTCAGATTAGGCAAGCCTGTGAGCCGGATGTTCTATCTAAGCCTGGGCATCTGTGCCTGTGTGATGGGCTTGGTGTTCGCGCTGAACGGCCGCCTGTGGGCGTTCCTCCTGCCGCTGGCCTACCTGGTGCTGCACTTCAAGGCCTACCGCCACATGGTGGCCATCGATCACGGACCAGAGCTGAACAAGGTGCTGGGCGAGACGGCCCGCAACATGTTTGTGTATGGGCTGTGCGTCGGCGTGGGGGTGCTGATGGGGTAGGGAGGTCGCTGTAATACAGCGACTTACAGAACCTCAGGGCGGTTTTGGAACAACAATCGTAAATCGTAAATTGTCAAATCGTAAATAAAAAAAGATGAGATCAAGAGCAGCAGAATGGTTTGAAACCAAAATCAAGTATGAGAAGACCATGGAAGATGGTCAGCAGAAGAAAGTGACAGAACAGTATGTGGTGGATGCGCTGAGCTTCACCGAAGCCGAGCGCCGCATCACCGAAGAGATGTCGGCCTATATCAGTGGCGAGTTCGACGTCACAGACATCAAGAAGGCTACGTACAAGGAGATATTCTTCAGCGACTTGGAGACCGCCGACCGCTGGTATAAGGCGAAGCTCCAGTTTATCACCATCGACGAGAAGACTGAGAAGGAGAAGCGCTCGAATGTCTACTATCTCGTTCAGGCTGGCTCGCTGCCCTCAGCCGTGAAGAATATCGAAGAGGTGATGGGCGGCACGATGATCGACTACGTGATAGCCTCGATAGCCGAGACCCAGCTGATGGACGTGTTCGAATACGAGAAAAGCGTGAAGAAGAACGTAGACGACAAACCCGAATACGAACAAGAAGCCGAGACAGAAGCATGACCGACGTGAAGAAAAACCTGCACGAGGTGCTGCGTCATCTGCCCGACGGCGTGCAACTCGTGGCCATCAGCAAGTATCATCCCAACGAGAAGATACTGGCTGCCTACGAGGAAGGGCAGCGCATCTTCGGCGAGAGCCACGAGCAGGAACTGAAGCGCAAGCACGCAGACTTGCCTGCCGATATCGAGTGGCACTTCATCGGTCATCTGCAGACCAACAAGGTGAAGTATATCGTGCCCTACATCTCAATGATCGAGGCGGTGGATTCGCTCAAGCTGTTGCGCGAAATCGACAAGCAGTCGCTCAAGTGTGGGCGCACCACCGATGTGCTCTTAGAGCTGCATATTGCCGAAGAGGAAACCAAGTACGGCCTTACTATAGAGGCGTGCAGGGAACTGCTCGACGGCGGAGAGTGGCGCGAGATGGGCGGCGTGCGCATCTGCGGCCTGATGATGATGGCCTCGAATGTCGACGACGAGGAGCAGATCAGACGCGAGATGCTGTCGGCGGCCGATTTCTTTGATGAGCTGAAGGCCCGCTATTTCGCCGATGCCGACTACTTCAGGCATCGCAGCTGGGGCATGAGCCAAGACTATCGGATAGCAGTCGAGTGCCGAAGCACGATGGTTCGTGTGGGCACAACCATCTTCGGCGAACGCGAATATTAGTTTTACCTGACGAGTCTATGCGGCAGCAACCTACGAAACCCACATCGCGAAAGCTCATCGAAGCCAATGGAAAGAGCAAACTGGTGCTTCGGTGTCTGTCGGCAACAGCACTCTTGTTGCTGATGCTCCTGGTGGTTTCGTGTGCTGCCGACAAGTCTCTGGCCGATGGCGACTATCTGCTTCATCGCGTCAAGGTGGTGTCCGACCGTCAGGAAGTGGACGCTTCGCGGCTGCGCCCCTACGTCAGGCAGGTGCCCCATTCAAGGTTGTTCGGTAGGAAAAAGGTAGTCTACGATTCGTTGCTGACCGCAAGAACTCGCACCGACCTGACCAATGCTATGCAGAATATGGGCTATTTGGACGCAACGCTTGATGTGGAAACGCAACAGCACAATCGCCGCATCGACGTGAGCTATCTGTTGCATCCCGGCGAGCCTTATTTCGTGCGCGACATCAGCTATGATATTCAGGACGAGCGAGTGGCCCAGATCCTGCGGTTAGACCAGCCCGAGAATCAGGTGCTGCGCGAGGGCATCCGATTCTCTGTAGACCAGCTTGAGAGCGAGCGAAAGCGCATCACCAAGTTGCTCAACGATCAGGGCTTCTATAAATTCCACAAAGACTACATCTCTTTCTCCGTAGACAGCTTGTACGGCTCGCGACTGCTTGATGTGACGATGCACCTGCACCCCTACTTCGACCGCAACGATGCCGATGTGGTGACGCATCCCTTATACACCATCAACCGGGTGAACTTCGTCAGCGGCGACGACGGAAAGATACACCTGCGACAGAAAGTGCTGCGCGAGAATACTCGGATAGAGGAGGGGAAACCCTACAGCAGCAGCGACTTGCAGAAGACCTACAACCTGTTTGGGCGACTCTCGGCGGTGAGGTTTACGAGCGTGAAGTTCAGCGAACTGCCCGACACCACCTTGCTCGACTGTCAAGTGCAGGTGAGCGTCAACAAGCCCAACAGCATCAGCTTTCAGCCCGAGGGAACCAATACGGCCGGCAATCTGGGGGCAGCTGCCTCGCTCACCTATCAGAACCGCAACCTCTTCCGCGGGGCAGAGACGTTCAGCGTACAGCTGCGCGGTGCCTTTGAGGCCATTACCGGACTCGAAGGCTATCAGAACGAAGACTATGAAGAGTACAGCCTGGAGTCGAAACTGGAGTTCCCACGATTCATCCTGCCCTTCGTTTCCAAAAGCTATCGCAAGCGCAGTACAGCCACTTCGGAGCTGTCGGTGAGCTACAACCTGCAAAACCGACCTGAGTTTCAGCGCCGATTGTTCAATGCTGCCTGGCGCTATCGCTGGACTGATGCTTCGAAACATACCACCTATCGGGCTGACATCATCGACCTGAACTATATCAACATGCCCTGGATTTCGGCCACTTTCAAGCACGACTATCTCGACAGCGTGAGCAATCGGAACGCTATCCTGCGCTACAACTACGAGGATTTGTTTATCATGAAGATAGGCTTCTCGATGTCGCGCGTCTTTGGCAACAACGCCTACAAGCTGAATGTGGAGACGGCAGGCAACTTGCTGAAAGCCACCAGCTTGCTGCTCAACAAGAAAGAAAACGAGAACGGGCAGTACACGCTCTTCGGCATTGCCTACGCGCAGTATGCGAAAGCCGATTTCGACTTCACGCATGTGCATCGGTTTAATCCGGAAAACGAGCTGGTGATGCATGCTGGTTTGGGCATCGCTTATCCCTACGGCAACAGTCGTGTGCTACCCTTCGAGAAGCGCTATTTCTCGGGAGGCGCCAATTCTGTGCGTGGTTGGAATGTGAGAGGCCTGGGACCCGGAAAGTTCCGGGGGACAAACGGCGCCATCGACTTCATCAATCAGACGGGTGATATGAAGCTCGACCTCAATGCTGAGTATCGCACCAACCTGTTCTGGAAGCTCAGAGGGGCGCTCTTCGTGGATGCGGGCAATATCTGGACGCTCCGCGCCTACGAAGAACAGCCGGGCGGGCAGTTCCGCTGGGATGAGTTTTATAAGCAGATAGCTGTGGCCTACGGGGTGGGTGTCAGGCTCAACTTCGACTATTTTGTGCTGCGCTTCGATATGGGCATGAAGGCCATCAACCCCGCCTACGAGACGCGCCAGGAGCATTATGCCATCATTCACCCTCGTCTGTCGCGCGACTTCGTCTTCCATTTTGCTGTAGGACTTCCCTTCTGATAAGCAAATTCGCCGTTCGACTTCCTTTTGGGTATATAAAGAAAAACAGCATTGTTTCACAACAATGCTGCATTCCAGTTTCTAACTAACTTATTATCAACTATTCATTAGGGAATAAACTTTGATCATGAAAAAGAGAATCTTTACCCTTAAATCGATGCAAATTTACGCATATTTCTGTAACTTTGTTTGAAAAATTCAAAAAAAAAACAACTTTTCTACGTAAACGTTTGCGTTATTCGGGGATTATATGTATATTTGCGATGTCTAAGTGAAATCATGTAGAATCGTAATCGATATGAAACCTCATAGAACCTCACTGAAAGATCTTGCCGAAGAGTTAGGAGTAAGCATCGCTACGGTGTCGAGAGCACTCAGAAACTCGCACGAAGTGGGCGAAGAAATGAAGCAACGTGTACAACAGTTGGCCAAGGAGATGAACTATCGGCCAAACCCCTTTGCCCGTAGTCTCCGACAAGAGGCTCCGAAGGTCATCGGCGTGGTTGTGCCCAATCTGGTGACGCACTATTATGCTGGTGTGCTCAACGGCATTGAAGAGCGCGCTCGGCAGGACGGCTACTCCGTGATTAGCAGCAATTCGCACGAACGTTTTGAGATGGAAGTGGCGGCTGTAGACAACTTCATCGACATGCATGTGGCGGGCATCATCGCTTGCCTGGCGCAAGATACGGTGGACTATAGTCATTTCAGGAATATCCACAAGATGGGCATACCCCTGGTGTTCTTCGCCCGAACATGTCTGCCCGAACTCTTTTCCAGCGTCACGGGCAACGGCGATACTGCTGCCCAGGAGGCCACAGAGCACCTCATAGTCAACGGGTGCAAGCGCATTGCCTTCATCGGCGGACCGAATCATCTGGATATGGTACGGCGCAGGAAGCACGGCTATTTAGAGGCCTTGCGCGATCATCGCATCCCCATCGACCGTGAGATTGTGTCGTGCGGACCGATAGATACCCAGCTGATGCAGGAAGCCACCGAGCGAATGCTCAGTCTGCCTAACCGCCCGGATGCTATTATTGCCTTCAATGATATTGCCACATATGCTGCCTATCAGACGGTGAAGCGTATTGGCTTGCGCATTCCCGACGATGTGGCCATCGTGGGATTCACCGATACGGAGACCTGCGAATACGTCACGCCCAGCATCACAACCATCGAGGACCAGACGAACCTGCAAGGACAGACGGTGTGCGAGATGCTCTTCAAGCACATCAAGGGCGACACGAAAGTTCGCAAGGAGGTGGTACCCATGCGCCTTTGTATCCGGGAAAGCAGCGTGAGGAGGAACTGAACAACCGAAAAGCAGGAATCACTAAAAACGATACAACAATGAAGACAAAGAAATTGCTATTTGCCATTTTGCTGGCAGTCGTGGCTACGGCTCTGATGAGCTCGTGCGCCACCAAGGAACATGCTATCAACCGACTGGAGAAATTCTCGTATGAGCTTCGCGACCATAGTGCCTACTACACCGTTGACGAGTGGAAGGATGCTGCCGAGAAGTTCGTCGACATCCGCAAGGACATCAAGAAGCATGAGTTTGAATACACGGCCGAGCAAAAAAAGAAGATCGGCGTGCTTGAAGGCAAGTGTGCCGGCTATATGGCCAAAGGTGCCAAAGAGGGAATCTTCGACAAAATCAAGGGTATCGGCAACGAGATAAATGGTATCTTGCAGGGTATCCTCAATGCCGTCACCGATTTCGTGGAGTAACTTGTTTCTTATGTTTTAGAACGCAGAGGCGCAAAGACTTTGCGTTCCTCAATAGATTACTGCTGTTTGCAGCAATCGCCTTCAGCTTTGTGGCATTCCTTGGCAGGAGAGGTCTCATAGCCAATCTTCGAGAAAGCCTTTATGATGTTCTCTGCGGAGTTCTTGTCAGCATCGTAGGTGATGGTGACCGTTTGGTTCTCCACGCTGGTTTCGATTTTCTTGATGCCCTTCTCGAAGCGGATGTTTTCCTTGATTTTGTTCTCACAATTCTCGCAATGCATCTGCGGATTGGTGGTGACGACGAGCGTCTTGATGTCCTTTGCGTTTACGGACAGAGCCATGAGCAAAGTCACGGCGATGAATGCTAATTTCTTCATTTTTCGTTTTGTTTATTGATGATTATTGTTGAAATGGCTGATGGTTAGAAACGTTCCAGATGGAAGCGGACACCCACATAGAACATCGCACCCTCTACGGGCCCATAGACAAGTGTGGGGTCGAACTGGCTCGTCCAGGGGTGATGTGCGTGCACGATAGGGTTCTTCTGCCGGAAGTTGGTGAGATTCTCGCCGCCGATGTAGACGGATAAATGGCGGAACCAGCGCGTCAACTGCACGTTCAGCTGTTCGTAGCCTTTGAATGTCTCGCTCCACGAGGGTACATTATTATCTATATAGGGTGTGGGCATGCGACCTCCGCCGTTCAGCTGGAGCGTAGCATCGAACTGCCAAAGACCCAGCGGCGTCTTGTAAGAAGCTGCTATTAGTGCCTTATACTTGCTCTGCAGAGGCTTATCGCGCAGCAGTCCGCCGTAAGTCGACCGAGCGATGTTGCGACGATAGGCGGCGGTCAGCTCCAGTCCGCTGACGATGGGGTAGGTGGCATCTATCTGGAAGCAGTGGTTGCGGTTCTTGCCGTGCGATTCCACCAGGTAGATGTGTTTGCTGTCCTGGTCGTAGTCGGCCACCACCTGGCTCGTGAAATGAGTGTAGTAATATTCGGCATTCAGCTGCAGTGTACGCTTGAATAGAGGGATGTTCAGTTGCAGGCTCATGCCGCTGTTCCATGCTTCCTCGAGGAAAACGTCGGGGAAGTAGTTGGACAACAACACAAAGTTGGGACTCATGCTGATGTTTTGGCCCTCGTAGGCATACAGGATGTTGCGGCCGCTGCCCAACAGGAAGCTGTTCTCTGCCAGCGGATTGACGAAGCGATGGCCTTTTCCAACAGAGGCACGCATCGTCACCACGTCGTTGGGAGCATATTTCAGGTGGGCTCTTGGCGTGATGAATGTGCCCTGGCTCTCGTGGTTTATCTGCGTGTGGTCGGCACGAAGGCCGGCCATGAGGATGAACTTGTCGTTGAGGTTGAATGTGTACTGCGCGTAAGCTCCCGGCGTGTGTTCGTTGGTCCACATCTTGGTTCGTCCGCCAGCACGCAGGTCATGGTAGTCGGACCATAGGCTGATGTCGCTGTGTTGCTCCCACTCGTCGAAGTAGGAATGCTGATAGCTGAGGCCTGCCGAGAGGTTGTGCTGCGGCGTGAAGTCGGTCTCGAAGAGCAGCTGGGCATAGAGGTTGCGCTGGATGACATCGTAGTGTTTCCATCCGAAGAGCGACTTCATCTGCTGGAACGAGCCGTTCACGATGAGCGCCACATTGCTGTTGTGCGCATAGTCGAAGATGTAGGCGTTCTTTGTGAAAGCCTCGTAGCGGTTGGTCTCCACGTCGATGTTGTACTGGTACGGGAAAAACGGGTAGGCATAGAGATTGTAGTCGTCGCCAGGATTGCTCACCAGTTCGCCCTGCTCGTTGTAATACTGTGGGTGGAGCTGACCGCTGTTGCGGTTCTCTTTCAGGATCCGGACTGCCGACTGGTGGATGAAGCTGTTGGAGAAGTAGGCCCAGCGCATCATCGCATTCCATTGCTGGATGTCGGGACTGTCGGCGAACGAGTCGTGGTTGTGGTCCGTCTGGTGGTATTTGTCCTCATAGTGAAGCATCACGCCCATGCTCCAGCCATTGGCCTCGTTGGTCTGCCGGATGGCCGATGAGCGGGGCGAGAGGTGGAACCTCGCATCGGCATTGGCTTCCAGCTTCGCCATCGAGCTGCCGTAGACGTTGGCGTTGAATTGGTCTTTCAGCTGGGGCTTCAGATATTCGATGTTGATCTGCCCCGTGATGCTCTCGTAGCCGTTCTTCACCGACGCTGCACCCTTCGACACCTGAATGCTCTGCATCCAGGGACCGGGCACATAGCCCAGCGCGTAGGGCGAGGCAGCACTGCGGAAGTTGGGGATGTTCTCCGTGAGCATCTGCACATAGGTGCCGCTCAGCCCCAATAGCTTGATCTGGCGGGCTCCTGTTGTGGCATCGCTATAGTTCACGTCGACCGACGGATTGGTGGTGAAGCTCTCGCCCAGGTTGCAGCAGGCCGCCTTCGTGAACTCGCGGTCGGTGAGCGTCACGCCGTTCACCACGCCCCTGTTTTTGATGCTTCCCGGTCGGCGAGTGGTCACTTGCACTTCTTGCAGCTGCTGGTCTTTGAAGTCTGCCACACTGTCAGTCTGTCCCGATGCCTGAAGGTCTGCCTTCAAAAGGCAACCGAAGATGACGAATAGTCTGAAACTGAGGTTCATTCCCTTGATTGTTGTGATTTGTATATTGTCATCGTGAAGAGTTTCTATTCTTTTGGAGAGTTTCTGATGTTTCGGAACTTGGCCCAGTTGCTCTTCGGGTCGGCGGTGTAGGGCAGGATGTTGGGCACGTAGAGCACACCCTCTTTCTGGAACTGCTTGCCAAAGGAATCGCTCTTGATCTTGATGGGTGCACCCGATCGGAGTACCACCGTCTTGAGAGCCGGGCAATGGTTGAAGGCACTGCCACCAATCTCCTTCACGCTCACCGGAATCTCTACGCGTGTGAGCGATGAGCAACCGTCAAAAGCATTCGACTCAATCTCTTTCACCGACAGTGGGATGTCTATTTGCGCCAGACTATGGCAGTTCTTGAACGTCTTGTTCGAGATGTTTTTCAGGCTGGGAATGTTGATGGCTCTCAGGCTAACGCATTCCTCGAAGGCACTCGACCCGATTTCGCGAATGGAAGCCGGCAGAAAGAGCGAGTCGATGCTGGCACAACCCTTAAAGGCATCGTGGGCAATCGACTTGATGCTCGTAGGAATGGTCACTTCCTTCAGGCTCGCACATCCCTCGAAGATGCTGTTGGCGATGTTGTCCATACTCGTAGTGAAGGCAAACGAGCGCAGGCTCGTGCAGTTCTTGAAGGCCACCCATCCGATGGCTTTCACGCTGGTGGGCAGTTCTATCTGTTCCAGCGAGGCACAGTCCTGAAAGGCACTGTAGCCTATTTTCTCGAGCGAGCCGGGCAGCGTGATGTCTTTCAGACTGGAGCACCCCAGGAAGGTGTTATAGTCGATAAGCTTCACCATCGGCGGAATCTCGATGCTTTCCAAAGAGGTGCAGCGCTTGAAGGCCCCGTGGCTGATGGTTCGGATGCCCTCGTGCAAGTTCACTTCCTTCAGGGCCGTACAGCCGAAGAAGAGTCCGCTCTCTATGGCACTCACCGACTCGGGGATGGTGATGGACTGCAGGCCCGTGCAGTTCTCAAACGCACCAGAGCCAATCTTCGTGACCGTCGATGGTATGTCGATGGAAGTCAGCGAGATACAGTCCTTGAAGGCACCAGAGCCAATCTCCTCTACGTAGTACACCGTGCTGTCGTTCTCGAACTTCTCCGGAATCACGAGGTCGCCCGTATATAGGTTCTTTCCGGGAATCACCTTCGCCGTCTCGTTCTTTGCGTCGAGCTGGTAGAAGATGCCGTCTATCATCACTTTCTCTGCCTTCTTCAGCAGAGGAGCAGCTTGCATGGGTTGGCATAAGATGATTGCCAACATCATGACGAAATGCATATTTAAAGCCCTTTTCATGATTTTCCTTTCTTCTGATTGGGTATTTCTATTAAGTTGCAAAATTACGGTATTATTTTGAATCTACCAAATCTCCGTTTCCGTTTTTACATTTTTTTTCTTTATGTAAGAGATTGGTTTCGGTCGTTCTTGGTGGTTACTCGCTCTGAAACCCTTTTTCGGGGATGATAAACGATGAATTTAGCAGACAAGAGCATAAAAAAGGCTGAAAAATTTTCATATTCGCCTGAAAAGTCTTACCTTTGCACACGTTTTAAAACACTTATGCCTTAGCGGGTATATCACTTAATAATTTTAATATATGTATTTTACTTTGTTTATCACCGTTATCGTAACGGCTATCGTCTTGGTAGTTGGCGCTTATGTCGTCGCCAAGCTGATTGGTCCGCGATCGTACAACAAGGTGAAGGGAGAGCCCTATGAGAGCGGTATCCCCACCCGAGGTTCGTCGTGGCTGCCCGTCAGCATCGGCTTCTACCTGTTCGCGATCCTCTTCCTCATGTTCGATGTGGAAACTGTGTTTCTGTATCCGTGGGCAGTGGTGGTAAGGGAGTATGGTGCTTGGGCTATGGCCAGCATCGGTTTCTTCCTGCTTGTACTCGTATTTGGCTTGGCTTATGCCTGGCGGAAAGGAGCGTTGGAATGGAAGTAAGAAAGCCGAAAATCAAGAGTATTCCTTACGCAGAGTTTAAGGACAACGACCGTCTGGAAGAGCTCGTTCAGGAGCTCAACGAAGGCGGAGTGAATGTAGTGACCGGTTCGCTCGACCAGCTCATCAACTGGGGACGCTCCAACTCGTTGTGGTCGCTCACCTTTGCCACCTCGTGCTGCGGTATCGAGTTTATGGCTGTTGGATGCGCCCGCTACGACTTCTCGCGCTTCGGTTTTGAGGTGACGCGCAACTCACCTCGCCAGGCCGACCTCATCATGTGCGCCGGAACGATTACGCATAAGATGGCTCCTGCTCTGAAGCGTCTGTACGACCAGATGGCCGAGCCGAAGTATGTCATCGCTGTGGGCGGCTGCGCCATCTCGGGCGGTCCGTTCAAGTCGAGCTATCACGTTGTGAAGGGTATCGAGGAAATCGTGCCCGTCGACGTATTCATCCCAGGCTGTCCGCCGCGTCCAGAGGCTATCCTCTACGGCATGATGCAGTTGCAGCGCAAGGTGAAGGTGGAGAAGTTCTTCGGTGGTGCCAACCACAAGCAGACGAAAGCCGAGCGCGAGCTGGGCGTGTCGAACGAGGAGCTGACATTCCGCGAGAAGCTGGGCGACCATCAGCGCGAGACTATCGTGGTGAAGGACGTGCCACAGGAATTCGTTGAAGAACTGAAATCTGCCCAGGCAGAAACTAAAGCAGAGGAGGTAAAGGCATGAAATTAGAGTTCCTATCATTCGATTTTGACAAGTTCGCACAGGAGATGCAGAACTTGAAGGATAAGAAGGGTTTCGACTATCTCGTTACCATCGTCGGCGAGGATTTCGGCGAGGAAGGTCTCGGCTGCGTTTATATCTTGGAGAACACCAACAGCCACGAGCGCTGCTCGGTGAAGATGCTGGCCAAGAAGGTGGGCGAGGATAGTGTCATCCCCTCTGTCATCAATATTTGGCGGGTTGCCAATTTACTTGAACGCGAAGTGTATGACTTCTTCGGTATCAAGTTCTTAGGCCATCCCGACATGCGCCGACTCTTCCTGCGCAACGACTTCCAGGGACACCCCTTCCGCAAAGACTGGAAAGCATACGAAGGCTACTCTTTGGAAGACGACGTAGAACCCGACTACGGACTGGAGTTCTCGCTCAATGCCGACGGTCAGGTGGTGGAGAAGCACAACCGACTCTTCGCCGACAACGACTACGTCATCAACATTGGTCCGCAGCACCCTGCCACTCACGGCGTATTGCGCCTGCAGACGGTGCTCGACGGTGAGACCGTGAAGCGCATCTATCCCCATCTGGGATATATCCACCGCGCTATCGAGAAGATGTGGGAATCGATGACCTATCCCCAGACGCTGGCTCTGACCGACCGTCTGAACTACCTCGGAGCTATGCAGCACCGCCACGCGCTGGTGGGCGTCATCGAGGAAGGTATGGGCATTGAACTCACCGACCGCATCAAGTATATCCGCACCATCATGGACGAGCTTCAGCGTCTCGACTCCCACCTGCTCTTCACATCGTGCGTGGGTCAGGACCTCGGTGCGCTGACTGCTATGCTCTATGGTATGCGCGACCGCGAGCACGTGCTCAACGTGATGGAAGAAACCACCGGTGGACGACTCATCCAGAACTATTATAGAATAGGTGGTCTGCAGGACGACATCGATCCGAACTTCGTGAAGAACGTGAAGGATCTGGTGAAGTATCTGCGCCCCACCATCCAGGAATATATGGACGTGTTTGGCGATAACGTCATCACGCACAACCGTCTGGAACAGTGCGGACCGATGAGTCTCGAGGATTGCATTAACTACGCTGTTACCGGTCCTGCCGGACGTGCGTCAGGCTGGAAGAACGACGTGCGCAAGAACCACCCCTACGACATATACGACAAAGTGGAGTGGGAGCAGTGTACGCTCGACACCTGCGACTCGATGGGACGCTATCTGGTACACATCAACGAGATGTACCAGAGTCTGAACATCATCGAACAGCTTATCGACAACATCCCCGAGGGCGACTTCTACGTGAAGCAGAAGCCTATCATCAAGGTGCCGGAGGGACAGTGGTACTACTCTGTAGAGGGTGTGGCCGGAGAGTTCGGCGTCTATCTCGACTCGCGCGGCGACAAGAGCCCCTACCGCATGAAGATGCGCCCGATGGGCCTCTCGCTGGTGGGTGCCTTCGACCCGATGCTACGCGGACAGAAGGTGGCCGACCTCATTGCTACTTGTGCCGCCATCGACGTGGTGATTCCCGACATCGACCGTTAACATCAAGTGTAAGATGAAAAGATCTTTGGGTGAATATGTCGAAAGATTCCTCAATGCTATATCTTGGATTCTTGAATTATTTAAGTAAACAATAATATGTTTGATTTTAGTATAGTAACACAATGGTTCGACCAGTTGCTTCGCCAGACATGCGGTCTGGGCGACTTCTGGACGATACTGATTGAGTGCGTGCTGGTGGGAGCGCTCATCCTCGTGGGATATGCCCTGCTGGCTATCGTGCTGATATTCATGGAACGTAAGGTCTGCGCCTACTTCCAGTGCCGCATCGGTCCTATGCGTGTAGGTCCGTGGGGCGTGCTGCAGGTGTTCGCCGACGTGCTGAAGATGCTCATCAAGGAAATCTTCTTCGTCGACAAGGCTGATAAGTTCCTCTACATCGTGGCACCTTTCCTGGTGCTCATTGCTTCCGTAGGCACATTCTCGTTCCTTCCCTGGAACAAGGGTGCCGGTGTTCTTGATTTCAATGTGGGTGTGTTCCTCATCACTGCTGTTTCCAGCATTGGCGTAGTGGGCATCTTCCTGGCTGGTTGGGCTTCCAACAACAAGTATTCTGTCGTGTCGGCTATGCGTGGAGCTGTGCAGATGATATCCTACGAGATGTCGCTCTGCCTCTGCCTCATCGCCGCCGTCGCTCTCTGTGGAACCATGCAGGTGAGCGGTATCGTGGAATACCAGACGGGTCCCTGGAACTGGCTCATCTTCAAGGGTCATCTGCCTGCCATCATCGCTTTCGTAGTGTTCCTCGTTGCCGGTAATGCTGAGGCCAATCGTGGCCCATTCGATATGGCTGAGGCTGAGAGCGAGCTGACCGCCGGTCACCACACCGAGTACAGCGGTATGGGCTTCGGATTCTTCTATCTGGCCGAGTACCTCAACCTCTTCGTCATCTCCGGAATCGCCGCAACGGTGTTCCTCGGCGGATGGGCTCCTATTAATATAGGTATAGAGGGATTCGACAACGTGATGAACTACATCCCCGGTATCGTATGGTTCCTCGGTAAGGCCTTCGTCATCGTGTGGCTTCTGATGTGGGTGCGCTGGACGTTCCCCCGCCTCCGTATCGACCAGATCCTGGCCCTCGAGTGGAAGTATCTCATGCCTCTGGCCCTCATCAACATCGTGCTGATGACCATCGTCGTAGCCTTCGGTCTCCACGGGTAATTCATCTAGAAAATCTAGAATCTCTAGCAAATCTAGAAAATCATCAAAAGCAAGAAAGAAATGGAAAATAATCAATCATATTTCGGAGAGCTCGGTCACGGCATCAAGACATTGGCCGTGGGAATGAAGACCACGCTGAAGGAATACTTCACGGCGAAGTCGACCGAGCAATACCCCGAGAACCGCAAGACAACCCTGCACGTGTCGAAACGTCATCGTGGTCGCCTGGTGTTCAAGCGCAACGACGACGGCAGCTACAAGTGCACGGCTTGCACCTTGTGCGAGAAGTCCTGTCCCAACGGCACCATCAAGATTCTGTCTGAGATGGTCACCACTGAGGACGGCAAGAAGAAGCGCGTGTTGCGCGACTATCAGTACGACCTGGGCGACTGCATGTTCTGCCAGCTCTGTACCAATGCCTGCAACTTCGACGCTATTGAGTTCACAAACGATTTCGAGAATGCTGTGTTCGACCGCAAGAGCCTCGTGCTGCATCTCGACAAGGAGGTCTATCAGGGCGGTTCGCTGCCCAACCTGCTCGAAGGCGGAGCTCCCCTTGAAATCGGTAAGTTTAACACCAAAACCAAGTAAGTGAAGTATGGCTAATACAATCGTTTTTGCAATACTCGCCGTCGTGATTCTCGGCTCGGCCGTGATGTGTGTCACGACAAAGCGAATCATGCGAGCTGCCACGTTCCTGCTGTTTGTGTTGTTCGGTATCGCAGGCATCTATTTCCTGCTCGACTATACATTCCTCGGAGCCGCGCAGATCTCGGTGTACGCCGGTGGCGTCACCATGATTTACATCTTTGCCATTCAACTGGTGAACAAGCAGACGCTGCGCGGTTTCGTGGAGCGCATGAAGGGTAGTCGTGTGGCTTTCGGAGCACTGATGACGCTCATTGGCTTCCTCACCGTGTCGGTGGTGTTCTTTAAGAATCATCTCATCAACCGTTTCGCTGAAGCTGCCGATGCCGAGGTGTCGATGAAGACCATCGGCGAGGCACTTGTCGGTGCCGACCGCTACGGATATGTACTCCCATTCGAGTTCATCTCTCTGTTCCTGTTGGCTTGTATCATCGGCGGAATCGTTATTTCAAGAAAGGAGTAAGCAATATGGTACCAGTAGAATGTTTCTTCGTGCTTAGTGCACTTTTGTTCTTCATTGGTGTCTTCGGGTTCATCACCCGCAGAAACCTCATTGCTATGCTCATCTCCACTGAGCTGATTCTGAATGCAGTAGACATCAACTTTGCCGTATTCAACCGTCTCGTCTATCCCGGTCAGTTAGAGGGATTCTTCTTCACGTTGTTTGCCATCGGTGTGGCTGCCGCTGAGACTGCCGTCGCCGTTGCCATCATCATCAATGTTTACCGCAATTACCACAGTGATAGCGTGAACAGCATTCAAGAATTAAAGAATTAAAGCATTTAACGATTATGGAATATAGTTATGTATTTTTGATTCTTCTGCTCCCGCTGCTCTCGTTCCTATGCTTGGGACTTGCGGGCATGAAGATGTCGCACAAGCTGGCTGGTATCATCGGTACCGCTTCGCTGGCTGTTGTCACCGTGTTAAGCTATTACACCGCCATCGAATATTTCCTCGTCATCGGTCGCGACGCTGCTACGGGTATGTATCCTGTGCTCACGCCGTTCGACTTCACCTGGCTCGACTTCGGCAGCATCAACGGCATGCAGCTCTTGTTTACCCTGGGCTTCCGTCTGACGCCGATTTCCGTGATGATGCTTATCGTCATCTCCACCGTCAGCCTGATGGTGCACATCTATTCGTTTGGCTATATGCACGGCGAGAAGGGTTTCCAGCGCTACTACGCCTTCCTGAGCCTCTTCACTATGTCGATGCTCGGTCTGGTGGTAGCCACCAACATCTTCCAGATGTACCTGTTCTGGGAGTTGGTGGGTGTGAGCTCTTATCTGCTCATTGGCTTCTACTATCCCACCCACACCGCTGTGGCTGCTTCGAAGAAAGCGTTCATTGTGACGCGCTTCGCCGACCTGTTCTTCCTGATCGGTATTCTCTTCTACAGCTTCTATGTGGGAACATTCAGCTTCGACCTGAATGCAATGCCTGAGCTGGGCACTCGTCTCGACGGAGCCTACTGGGTGTTGCCCATGGCTCTGTTCATGATGTTCATCGGTGGTGCTGGTAAGAGTGCCATGTTCCCGTTGCACATCTGGCTTCCCGATGCTATGGAGGGCCCGACGCCTGTCAGTGCTCTTATCCACGCTGCCACGATGGTTGTGGCTGGTGTCTATCAGGTGGCTTGCCTCTTCCCCATCTGGGTGGAGTATGCCCCCGAAACACTCCATTGGGTGGCCTATATCGCTGCCTTCACCGCTTTCTATGCCGCCAGTGTGGCTTGTGCGCAGAGCGACATCAAGCGTGTGCTGGCCTTCTCTACGATTTCGCAGATTGGGTTCATGCTCGTAGCTCTCGGCGTTTGCCTGCCCGATGCAGGCAGTCAGGCTTTCCCCGCTACCGAGGAGTATGCCGACGGCAACGGTCTGGGCTATATGGCCAGTATGTTCCACCTGTTCACGCACGCTATGTTCAAGGCTTGTCTGTTCTTGGGTGCCGGTTGCATCATCCATGCTGTTCATTCCAACGAGAAGAAGTTCATGGGTGGCTTGCGCAAGTATATGCCCATCACCCACATCACCTTCCTGATTTCGTGTCTGGCCATTGCCGGAATCTTCCCGCTCAGCGGATTCTTCTCAAAGGATGAGATTCTCGTGGCTTGCTACAACTTCTCGCCGGTGATGGGTGTCGTCATGTCGGGTATTGCCTGTATGACAGCCTTCTACATGTTCCGTCTTTACTACGTTATTTTCTGGGGCAAGAGCTACTACGAGTCGCAGCTGGCTGCTGGTCTTGAGGCTCACAAGCCGCACGAGGCTCCGCTCACGATGACCATTCCCCTCATCGTACTCTCCGTGATCACCATTCTTTGCGGATGGCTTCCCTTCGGTGAGTTCGTTTCGGCCAACGGCGTAGGCTTCCATACCCACGTCAACTGGCCGGTAGCTATTTCAAGCACCATTCTGGCTCTGATAGGCATTTGTCTTGCCACCTATATGTATAAAGGTGAAGAGACACCCGTTGCCGACATGCTCGCTGCCAAGATGCCGCGTCTGCATCGTGCTGCCTACAAGCGTTTCTACATGGACGAGGTGTGGCTCTTCGTCACTCACAAGATTATCTTCCGTCTGTTCTCACGCCCCATCGCCTGGTTCGACCGTCGTATCGTCGATGGCACCTTCAATTTCATGGCTTGGGGAGCCAACGAGGCAGGCGAGAGCCTTCGCCCGTGGCAGAGTGGCGATGTGCGCCAGTATGCTGTCTGGTTCCTTACCGGCAGTGTGGCCCTGGCCCTCATCCTGCTGGCTATTTAAAATAGCTCCATAGAGAATAAATTGTAAATCGTAAATTTGTAAATCGTAAATTACAAAGATGAGTATATTAACAATATTCGTAGTAATCCCCGTCCTGATGTTGCTCGGCCTTTGGCTGTCGCGCAACCTCAATCAGGTGCGTGGTGTGATGGTGGTGGGTGCCTCTTGCTTGCTCGGCCTCTCCATCTGGTTGACGATCGATTTCATACAGCAGCGTGCCGCAGGCAACACCGACGTGATGCTCTACACCTACGCTGTCGATTGGTTCAAGCCGCTTAATATCAAATATTCTGTTGGTGTCGATGGAATCTCTGTTGTGATGCTGCTCCTCACGGGCATCATCGTCTTCACGGGAACCTTCGCTTCTTGGCAGCTCAAGCCTATGACCAAAGAATATTTCCTCTGGTTCACCCTGTTGTCAACGGGTGTCTATGGCTTCTTCATCTCGGTGGATATGTTCACGATGTTCATGTTCTACGAGGTAGCTCTGATTCCTATGTACCTCCTCATCGGCGTATGGGGCAGCGGTGCCAAGGAGTATGCGGCCATGAAGCTGACACTGATGCTCATGGGAGGCTCCGCTCTGCTCATCATCGGTATTCTGGGCATCTACTTTTTCAGTGGTGCTACGACGATGAATGTCAACGAGATTGCCGCCCTGCATAACATCCCCGTAGCCATTCAGAAACTGTTCTTCCCCTTCATCTTCATCGGATTCGGTGTGCTGGGTGCTTTGTTCCCCTTCCACACATGGAGCCCCGACGGTCATGCTTCTGCGCCTACCGCCGTGTCGATGCTCCACGCTGGTGTGCTGATGAAGCTCGGAGGCTATGGTTGCTTCCGCGTAGCCATGTATCTGTTGCCTGAGGCTGCTCAGGAACTTTCATGGATATTCCTCATCCTGACCACCATCTCTGTGGTCTATGGTGCACTGAGTGCCTGCGTGCAGACCGACCTGAAGTATATCAACGCCTACTCGTCGGTTTCCCACTGCGGCCTCGTGCTCTTCGCCCTGCTCATGATGACCAAGACCTCTTGCACCGGGGCCATCCTGCAGATGCTCTCTCACGGTTTGATGACGGCTCTCTTCTTTGCCCTCATCGGTATGATCTACGGTCGTACCCACACCCGCGACGTGCGCTATCTGGGTGGTTTGATGAAGATTATGCCCTTCCTCGCTGTGGGTTATGTTGTTGCCGGTCTGGCCAACCTCGGACTTCCGGGCTTCTCAGGCTTCATCGCTGAGATGACCATCTTCGTGGGTTCGTTTGCCAACGCCGATGCCTTCCACCGTACATGCACCATCATCGCCTGCTGCTCCATCGTGGTGACAGCCGTCTACATCCTGCGTGTTGTGGGTAAGATTCTCTATCAGAAGGTCAACTATCCGCATTGCGACACCGTGAAGCTCACCGATGCTACTTGGGACGAGCGCGTCGCCGTTGTCTGCCTCATCGCTTGTGTGGCTGGTCTTGGCTGCTTCCCCCTCTGGGCAAGCCACGTCATCGACTCTGGTGTAGCTCCTATTCTGAACAACATCTTTGCATCAGCAATGTAAAATTGTCTAATCATTAAAAGTTACATTACAACTATGGGATATATACAGTTTTTAAATATGATACCTGAAGCTACCCTCGTAGCTATCCTGGTTATCGCATTCATTGCTGATTTCGCATCTTCAAGGCATGCACGCCGCAGCTGGTTCAATCCGCTCATGTGCGTCCTCTTCCTGGCTCAGCTGGTGGTAACGCTGCTCTGCAACGAACCCACAACAGCCTTTGGTAACATGTATGTGACGACTCCTGCCGTCAACGTGATGAAGGCCATCTTGGCCGGTGGTACGCTCATCGTCGTCATTCAGAGCCGTCTGTGGCTCTCGCGCGAGGATACCGCTTTCAAGGAAGGCGAGTTCTACATGCTCGTAGCTTCTACGTTGCTGGGTATGAACATGATGATGTCTGCCGGACATTTCCTCATGTTCTTCCTCGGACTCGAGATGGCTTCTGTGCCGATGGCCTGCCTCGTCGCTCTCGACAAGTATCGCCACCACTCGGCAGAGGCTGGTGCCAAGTTCGTGCTGATGGCCACTTTCTCCAGCGGCATCATGCTCTATGGCATCTCCTTCCTCTATGGAGCCGTGGGTACACTCTATTTCGATCCGTTCGGCTATATGCTGTTCGATAACAAAAACATGCCGCTCATCATTGTCGGTCTGGTGTTCTTCTTCAGCGGACTGGGCTTCAAGATTTCGCTTGTGCCCTTCCACTTCTGGACAGCCGACAGCTATCAGGGTGCTCCCACCACCGTCACCGCCTACCTCAGCGTGGTGTCGAAGGGTGCTGCAGCCTTCACGCTCTGCGCTATCCTGATGAAGGTGTTTGGCGCTTTGGTCGATCAGTGGCAGATGATGCTTGCCATCGTCATCGTCCTCTCCATCACCGTAGCCAACCTCTTCGCCATTCGTCAGAGCGAGCTGAAGCGCTTCATGGCCTTCTCCAGTATCTCGCAGGCCGGTTACATCATGCTGGCCGTGATGGGCAACAGCCAGATGGGCGTAGCTGCTCTCAGCTACTACGTACTGGTTTATGTGGCTGCCAACCTGGCCGTCTTCACCATCATCAGCGTAGTTGAGGAGAAAAACGGCGGTACAACGGAGATGTCTGCCTACAACGGACTCTATGCCACCAACCCCAAGCTGTCGTTCCTCATGACGCTGGCGCTCTTCTCGTTGGGAGGCATCCCGCCCTTCGCGGGCATGTTCTCCAAGTTCTTCGTCTTCATGGCTGCCGCAGAGCAGGGTTCGTTCATGGCCTACTTCGTGGTGTTCATCGCCTTGATCAACACCGTCGTGTCCTTGTACTACTACCTGCTCATCGTGAAGGCTATGTACATCAAGAAGAACGATACGCCGCTGCCCACCTTCAAGAGCGACTTCAACACGAAGCTCGCCCTCGCCATCTGCACAGCTGGCGTGGCGCTCATTGGTATCTGCAATCTCTTCTACGACTGGATTGCTGCTGCCAACATTTAATTGCAGCGTAATTCTCACATCAGAAAGGCCTGACATCCCAAGAGATGTCAGGCCTTTCTTGCTTGTCCGAAAACCACTCACCCTGCATATCATACCTCGCTCCCCGCTCCTCGATAAAAAATACATCAATTGTTTTGTCATTTCGAATTTTGTTCTTACCTTTGCAAGCAACAATCATCGAAAGAATTATAACACGTTTCATCTATGAACCCAAGAAAACTCTTACTGCCATCATTGCTGCTATTAGGTGCAATGGCCTTTGCGCAGGGACCCAATGGCTCTGAACACTATTATGCCAATGCCAACGGCTACAAGGGCAGTGCGCTGAAGACGAAGCTCTGCAAAATTATCTATAAGGACAAGAATCCCGGCTACAAAGCCTTGCTGGACATGTATCACAATAGCGACAAGCGCGCCGACGGCTACCTGCGCGACTGGTATTCGAACACGACGAGCTACGCGATTGGCGGACCGGCAGAGAACCACTCATACGACGGCGAGGGACAAAGCTACAATCGCGAACACACCGTGCCGCAGAGCTGGTTCTCGAAAAATTCCCCGATGGTGAGCGACGGTCATCACGTCGTTCCCACCGATGGCTATGTGAACAACCGCCGAGGCAATTATCCTTTCGGAGAAGTCGACCGCAACAATATTACCTATCACTCAAACAATAATTATAGTCTGTTGGGACGTTGCAAGACACCAGGATATACAGGACAGGTGTTCGAGCCCAACGACGAGATCAAAGGTGATATCGCTCGCATCTACTTCTATATGGCAACGTGCTATGAGAATCAGATTTCTACATGGAGTTCTAATGCCGAGGCTTCTCATGTATTCAATGGTACCAAGTACCCTGCTTTTACACAATGGCAATTGGACATGCTCATGCGCTGGTCGAAGCAAGACCCCGTAGATGCTGTTGAGACGGCTCGCAACATCGAGGTGTACAAACACCAGAGCAACCGCAACCCCTTTGTGGACTATCCCGGGCTGGAGGAATACATCTGGGGCGACAAGCAGAATGTGGCGTTCAACTATGAAGAGTACGACAGCGGTATAGAACCCGACCCCGTAGACCCGGACGATCAAGACAACCCCGATAATCCCGACAATCCTGACATCCCCGATAATCCTATCGTACAGACAGGCGACACGCTGTTCATCGAGACCTTCGACGGCAGCACCGGCTCCGGCGGAAACGACGGCCTGTGGAGTGGGGGAGCTGGCAGTGGCCCCTTCGAGAGTGATCATAGCGGTTGGTCGGCAGCCTATATGGCCGGCGGCAACGACTGCGCCCGCTTCGGTTCGGGCAGCAAGAACGGTACGCTTACTGCGCCCGAGATCACCATCGACGGCGACTATGTGCTCACCTTCAGCGTCGCTCCCTGGAACGAGGAGACCTGTTCGATGACCATCAGCATTCAAAACCCGACACCCGACACCCAACACCCAGTTCAGCTCACCGACACCAGCTTCGGGCCGATGCAGGCGCAGCAGTGGAATATCTATCAGACGGAAATCAGCGGCAAGGGAAAGTTCTCCTTGATCTTCACTCCCTCGCAGAAGCGTTTCTTCATGGACGAGGTACTCATCACCAAGAAAGAGCAACCCGAGGCCACAACCCTCAACGCCCAACACCTAACACCCATCACCCAACACCTAACACCCATCACCCAACACGCAACACCCAGCTCAGCGGTATACGCCACAGATGGCAAAGCCGCAAGCGGTAAACAGAATAGGGGAACCTATATCATCAATGGGCGGAAAGTAATCCGTCGATGACAGGCGCAGCCCCCTCACCCCAGTTGAGCCCGCAGGCACTCCCCCCCCCTTGTAGGGGATGGGCAGGGGTGGGGTCAGTAATCTCGCCCCCATATCCACGAAATAATATCCAAACCACTTAAAATAAGATTATTATGAAATTAAACGGAAGAAGAGAAAGCAGTAATGTGGACGACCGCCGCCGACTCACAGGTGGTCAGGCCGCAGGATTAGGTATTGGCGGTATTGTCATGATTGCCATCATCACGTTCCTCTCTGGTGGAAATCTTGGAGATGTTGTCAACAATGTAGGCCAGCAGATGGCACAGACACAAGGTCAGGTAACCCAGCAGAGCGACCGCGAGTTTACCAAGGAGGAAGAAGAACTCGCCAAGTTCTCACGCCAGATTCTTGCCTCTACCGAGGATGTATGGACCAAGGTGTTCCAGCAGATGGGACGCGAATACCAGCCGCCCAAGATGGTGCTCTATACCGGGAGTGTGCAGACTGCATGCGGACAGGGCAACGCACAGGTGGGACCCTTCTATTGCTCAGGCGACCAGTGCCTCTACATCGACCTGTCATTCTTCACCACTATGAAGAAGTCTCTCGGGGCTGATGGCGACTTTGCCTATGCTTATGTGATTGCCCATGAGGTGGGCCACCACGTGGAATATCTGCTCGGTACGCTCAGTAAAGCTCATCAGCAGATGAGCCGCGCCAGCAAGGTGGACGCCAACAAAATCAGTGTCCGACTGGAACTCTTGGCCGACTTCTATGCCGGAGTATGGGGCCACTACGAACAGGAGATGTTCGGCTCGCTTGAAGACGGCGACCTTGAAGAGGCTATCCGCTGCGCCCAAGTCATCGGCGACAACTATCTGCAGGAGAAGGCACAGGGCTATAGCCAGCCAGAATCCTTCACGCATGGCACCTCCAAGCAGCGCATGAAGTGGCTCAAGCTCGGACTCGACACGGGCGATATGTCAAAGGGAAACACCTTCTCCCTGAGCGACAGCGAACTCTAACCTTCGTCCTTCATCCACCACATTTCCCATTCCCTCGTGGGGGAGGCCCACTACATTTCCCCTCCCCTCATGGGGGAGGCCCACTACATTTCCCCTCCCCTCATGGGGGAGGGGTTAGGTGTGGGGGCTGGTGCATTGAGATTTATGCTTGACCGCTAAAAAAATCCCCCAAAAGCCATCACAAAACCTACATCCTACACCAAATCGCGATAACTTATTCTTTATCAATAGTTTAGGCCCATGTAGGTTTGTTTCAAACCTACACAAACCTACACAAACCTTCACCACCCATCTCTTTGGCTCATTTATATCGTCTAAACACGTCGTTTGCGTGGCCTAAACACAGATACCGATTCTTTCGTAAATGACGTGTTTACGACTCGTAAATGACGTGTTTACGACTCGTACATGCCGTGTGTACCATTCGTACATGACGTGTGTACCATTCGTACATGACGTGTGTACCATTCGTATACACCATCTAAAGAAAACGTGTACAACGAGTATTCGCCTGATGACAAACAAGTTTCGAGCCAAAAACACGACTCTTGCTCCACAGAAGGGCATCTTCATTCAGAATGGGAAGAAGGTGATAATCTAAAAGCGTTGACTGGGGTCAACCTCGCAGATTTCGCACCACCATCACCCCGAGTTTTTTCAGCTTGGGCATTTTGCGCATGGTGGAGCGGACGGGCTGCACATCGTAGAGTAGCATGAGCAGCAGAACCAGCGTGCCTATCAGGCACATCCAGCCGAACATCTCCTTGACGGCCACTATCAGGATGCTGTGATAGTCGGAGTGCATGCCTCGGTTGAGCGTGTCGGCAATCTGATGGCGCAGACCATAGCTGTAGCATCCCGAGCAGATGCTCTCGCCCACACCGTTGCGAATGAAGCCCGACACGGTCAGCGCATGGAAGAAGGTGGGAAACTCGATGAGGTCTTTCAGATAGATGGTCATCGTGGAGAAGAAGATGGCATAGCCGAAGGTGCGCAGGAAGGTGGGTAGCCAGAGACGTTCGGCGTTGAGGTTTGGAGAGACGTAGAAGTACATCATCACCTGATACATCAGCAGGGCGGCAAAGCCCACGGAGAGCAGACGGGTGTACTTGAATCCCACTCGCGGCAACATCCCCCAGTTGGGCGTGCCTCTTCCCCAGAGAATGGTGAAGATGCAGCCGGAGGCATACCCCAGCATCTCGAAGATGTAGAACTGTGAGGTGGTGGTGAATCCCCATCCGAGCACACCGCCGGTGAGCGTGTTCTGAAGGGCATGAGGCGTGGCGTTCATCACCTCTGCCACGAAGAACATGCCCAGGATGGGCAGCAGTCGGCTGTGAGGCCACACCATCGGGTCGATGTAGGGATGGCGGATGTGCGTCATTCTCCCCACCGTCACCAGTATCGTCAGGGGCAGGGCAAAGAGCACGAGCCGCCAGGTGCGTCCGTCCCACCAGTTGTAGTATTCGCCGTAGGTGAAGAGCCAGATGATTTCGAGCATGCAGGCCGACCAGAGCAGACAACCTAACCAGTCGAGCGACACGAGCGGCAGGGGCTTGGGCATCATGCGCCAGGGGTGTGTGCAGGTGTAGATGACGAGCACGACCGTCAGCATCAAAGCCACCATCAGCCAATGCATCATCGCCCACGAGTCGAAGGCGATGGTCAGTTGCTGAGCTATCCAGTTGCTGCCCGGCATGGCCCCTAATATAAATATGTACATGGAGGGCAGGAAGATGCCGAAGTCTTGTTTCGGCGAAAGCCATAGGCGGATGTTGGAGAAACACTCGAAGGTGCCACAGAGCTTGAAGAAGCCTGCCACGTAACTGATGACGCAGAGGGCGGGAAGCCTGAGCTGGTCAAGATGGGGCGAAAGGTTGGGCGAAAGAAGCCAGAGGCACAAGAGGTTGCACGCGGCAATCACCAGGGCGGCATTGATGAGCAGCTGGCGGTTGGTGAAGCGTAGTTTGTAGCGGAAGAGGAAGGGGAAGGGCATGTTGACCCCCACCACGCCGAACATGGCCACGAGCTGGATGTCTTCGCGCATCAGCGAAGCGGCACCCGCCATGTGTTGCATGTTGGAGAAATAGACTCCCCCCGACAACTGGAAGAGAAAGGCGAAGAGCAGATAAATCCATGGGCGCATCTTTTCGGGCACCCACGCATTGAACATCGGCATCGAGAATTTCTGGTTCGGATTCCAAGACATGTTTTTACCCTACTTTAATACTTTACTTCACACTCCACGTTCAGTCCGGCCAGCAGTCGGGCTATGTCCTCGCGCTTGTTGTCCTTGGTCAGGATGATGCGCACGGGTACACGCTGTTCCACTTTCACGAAGTTGCCCGTGGCATTGTCGACGGGGATGGGCGAGAAGGCTGAGCCCGTGCCGGCAGCGATGGACTGCACCTGTCCGAAGAACGTCACGTCGGGCACGGCATCGGCTTTCAGCATCACACGGTTGCCCACGCCGATGTGTTTCATCTGCGTCTCACGATAGTTGGCCACCACCCACACTTGCTGGTCGTCTACGATGCGTGCCAGCTGTTGTCCGGGTTGCACCAGCTGCCCTTCGTGGATGTCTTTGCGCGACATCACGCCGTCGCAGGTGGCCACGATGACCGTGTAGGAGAGGTTCAGCCGGGCCAGATTGAGTTGAGCCTCGGCCACCGACTCGCCTGCTGCCGACTGCCCCAAGTGCTGCTGCTGTTCGCCCAGCACGCGGCTGGTGGCCAGTTGGCGGTTGGTGGCGGCTTCATAGCGGGCGCGGGCAGCATCGTATTGCGCCTTCATATGGTCGTATTGCTGCCGGGTGACGGCATCCTTGGCCAGCAACTGCTCGTAGCGTTCGAAGTCTCTCTTGGCGTTGTTCATCTGCACGCGTGCCTCCTCGATGCCTGCCGAGGCAGCCCGGACGTTGCTCTGGGTGGTCGACATGCTGGCGCTGACGGCCGACGAACCACTCTTCGATCCCCGTAGGGCGGCTTCGGCCTTGGCTAAGTCGAGTCGGAACTCAGCGTCGTCGATGATGACCAGCGTGTCGCCCTTCTTCACGTGCTGATAGTCTTCGAAGCGGATTTCCTTGATAAATCCGCCGACGCGGGCATTGATGGGCGTGATGTGTCGCCACACCTGTGCGTCGTCGGTGTATTCTACGTTGCCCCAATGGATGAATCGGCTGGCAATCAGCGCGATGAATGCGATGATGACGGCAATGATGACTACATTATATATTCTCTTGGCTTGTTTCTTACTGTTCATTGTTGTTTGGGTTGATGGGTGATGGATGATGGGTGATGGATTAAAGAGTGCCGGCGGCATAACGCAGGCGATAGTAGGCGTAGACGATGTTGACGCGCGCGTCAACCTCTTGCAATTCAGCGTTGAGCTTGGTGTTGGAAGCATCAATCATGTCGGTGATGAGCGCCAGTTGCGACAGGTAGCGTTCGTTCACCACCTGATAGTTCTGCCCGGCCAGTTCAACGCTCTTCTGCTGAGTCTCCAGCTCTACGAAAGCCTGCTGGTAGTAGGTCCAGGCCTGCTGCACCTGATTGTTGAGTTGCTCGGCGGCCACCTCGTGGGCCTTTTGTGCCTGCCGGGTGCGAATCTGCGCCTGGTGCACCTTCTTGTTCTGCTTGAAAAGCGAGCTGATGGGATATTTCACGCCGATGCCCACATACCAGTAGTTGATGTTCTTGTCGACAGGCGGCAGGTCGTAGGTAAACGGACCGCTGAAGTTATCGGCTGCTACGACGGCCACCTTGGGCAGCATCTCGCTCTTGGCCAGCTTCAGTTCCTGCCGGGCCATCTGCTGTTGTATTTCCATCTGGCGGATGTCGGGCGAAGCCGTGAGGGCTGTGGCTTGCCAACTGTCTTCGCTCTCTTGCGCTTCCACGGCATCCAACAAGCGGTTGTCGGGCACTATCTCGCCCTCCACGCCCAACTGGTTGCATAGCTGGTGGTTCAGGATGCTACGCTGGTCTTGCAGCTTCTTCAGGTTCAGCCGCAGCGTTTCCATCTGCAGTTCATAGCGCGTCACATCGTTGCGCAGCGCCATGCCCTGTTCGTGCTTGGCCTTGATGTCGTCGATGAGACGGCCGGTCAGCTCGATGTTTTTCTGCAACACCTGTTCGCGGTTGCGTAGCTTGAAGATTTCAAGATACTGCCCCAAGGCGAGGAAGCGCTGCTGTTGCCGGCGTTGCTCCGTGCCGACGTTGGCCTGCTGGAGCTGCAAGTCGGCCAATCGGATGCCAGCATCTATCGCTCCGCCGGCATAGACCACCTGCTGAGCTTCCAGGGCAAGCGAGTTTCCCCAGCGTGGCGCCGCGAAGCCCTTCACATGCGAGAAGTCGCGATCGGTTACGAGCACATCGCCATTCATCGAAACCGATGCCGATGCACTCAACTCAGGCAGTCGCGCCGTGCGTGCCACCTCTATTCCTTTCTGAGCAAATTCTACGCTTATCTTCTCTGTCTGAAGAGTCTTGCTGTTGCTTTCCACAAGTTGAAACAATTCGTCAACTGTCATCTTGCGCTCCGTTTGAGCCTTCGCCGTATTCCCTGCGGCTACAACCATTAAGAGCGCCACTGCTGTTCTTAATGTCATTTCTAAATCATAAATGGCGGGGAGTTGCCCCCCCTTTTTTGAAAATCGCTGCAAAGGTACAAACAAAAAATGAATTAGAAGCCGCTATACGGCTTATCTTTTAAGAAGTTTTAGCATTCTGGGAGGCTTCTCTCCGTCATTTATGATGAAGGATGAAGGCTATTTCAAGTACTTGGAGAAGAATTCAGCCAATGTGTCCCAGGGAATCAGGTTCTTGGGTTCACCCTTGGCTGTCAGCTCTGTGTAGCCTCCGTCGTAGAGGTCGCAATGCGAGGCCCCGGGAATGATGAGCAACTGCTTATTCTCGGGATTTGGGTTGGGCTTGATGCCTGCTTCGGGGCGGCCCTTTACCATATATTGATAGGCATCCTCACCGAAATAGCGCGAATGAGCTTTCTCGCCATGCATCACGAGAACGGCAGAGCGAATCTCATTGGTGTAGTAGAGGAAGCGTGCATTGTGGCGGTCAGTTTCGTTGTCGTTGGCATCTACGTTTTCTTGCTCCGACAGGAAGTCTACGGCAGCCATGAAGTCTTCGGTGTTGATGTCGGGCGAAGCCGTTCGGCGAGGCTCGCCACTGCTTTCACCCGTGAACGATGGGTCGAAGGCCAGTGCCACAAAGCCACGTTCGGCCATCCGCATGGCATAGAGGCCGCTCGACTGTTCCTTAGTGGCACCAAACGGACCACTCACGGCTATGGCTGGTACTTTTGTGGATGGGTCGTTCTTTCCTTCACCCAACTTGTCAGTTTTCTCCTTCGTTTTGATGGTTTGATTCCCGCTGGTTGCATGCTGTGAGTGCTGTTGCTGCAAGCACGACTGATAAGATTGCTTTCTTCATTTGATGTATTTTTAGTAGCCACGTTAAAAGTCCTTAATTACGTTAAATAGTTAATACGGAGCTGTGAGGTTTGCCCAAAAACTATTAACTTTGCAGAATGAAAAAATATAGTGCTATATAATAATATATGTTTGAGAACCTAAGTGACCGACTTGAACGGTCGTTTAAAATACTGAAAGGTGAAGGCAAAATTACGGAGATTAATGTTGCCGAAACCCTGAAAGACGTGCGCCGCGCTCTGCTGGATGCCGACGTAAACTATAAGGTTGCCAAAACGTTCACCGACACGGTGAAGGAGAAGGCTATGGGTATGAATGTGCTGACAGCCGTGAAGCCCAGTCAGCTGATGGTGAAAATCGTACACGACGAGCTGGCTTCCCTCATGGGCGGCGAGGCCGTCGGGCTGAATCTTCAAAGCCGTCCGGCCATCATCCTGATGTCTGGCTTGCAGGGAAGTGGTAAGACCACGTTCAGCGGCAAGCTCGCCAACATGCTGAAAACGAAGCAGCGCAAGAACCCCTTGCTCGTGGCTTGCGACGTTTATCGCCCGGCAGCTATCGAGCAGTTGAAGGTGGTGGCAGCGCAGATCAACGTTCCCGTCTATAGCGAAGACGGCAACAAGAATGTGGTGGAGATAGCCAACCACGCTATACAAGAGGCAAAGGCGAAAGGTCATGATGTCGTCATCATCGATACGGCAGGCCGATTGGCCATCGACGAGGAGATGATGCAGGAGATAGAGACGCTGAAGCGGGCTGTGAATCCCGATGAGACGCTGTTCGTGGTAGACTCGATGACGGGTCAGGATGCCGTGAACACAGCCAAGGAATTCAACGACCGACTCGACTTCGACGGCGTTGTCCTGACCAAGCTCGATGGTGACACGCGTGGCGGTGCCGCTCTCTCGATTCGCACGGTGGTGACCAAACCTATCAAGTTTGTGGGTACGGGCGAGAAGATGGAGGCCATCGATGCCTTCCATCCCTCACGAATGGCCGACCGCATCCTGGGCATGGGCGATATTGTCTCGCTGGTTGAACGCGCCCAGGAGCAGTTCGACGAGGAAGAGGCCAAGCGCCTGCAGAAGAAGATTGAGAAGAACAAGTTCGACTTCAACGACTTCCTCGGGCAGATTCAGCAAATCAAGAAGATGGGCAACCTGAAGGACTTGGCAGCGATGATTCCCGGAGTGGGCAAGCAACTGAAGAACGTAGACATCGACGACAATGCCTTCAAGAGCATCGAGGCCATCATCCAGAGCATGACGCCGAAGGAGCGTTCGCATCCGGAAATCCTGAACACCAGCCGCCGAAACCGTATTGCTAAGGGCAGCGGCACGAATATCCAGGAGGTGAACCGGCTGATTAAGCAGTTCGACCAGACGCGCAAGATGATGCGAATGGTGACAGGTGCCGGCATGAAGAATATGATGGGCCAGATGCGCAATATGCGGAATATGCCGGGTGCGCCAAAGATGCCGAAACTCTGATAAATTAAAGAATTAAAAAATTAAAACATAAACGTTAGTAATCTAATATGCAAATAATCGACGGAAAAGCAACGGCTACCCTGATCAAGCAGGAGATAGCAGCCGAGGTGGAGGAGATGGTTGCCCAGGGTGGTAAGCGTCCTCATTTGGCTGCCATCCTGGTGGGTCATGATGGTGGCAGTGAGACATACGTTAAGAATAAGGTACTCGCGTGCGAGGCTTGCGGCTTCAAGTCGTCGCTCATCCGAATGGAAGAGAGCGTCACCGAAGACGAGATACTCGCGCAGATACGCCTGCTTAACGACGACCCTGACGTAGACGGATTCATCGTTCAGTTGCCTCTGCCCAAGCATATCGACGAGCAGAAGGTGATTATGGCCATCGACTATCGCAAGGATGTAGACGGGTTCCATCCCATCAACGTAGGCCGCATGGCCATCGGGCTTCCCTGCTTCATGTCGGCCACACCGCTCGGCATCATGACATTGCTGAAGCGCTACGGCATCGAGACCAGTGGCAAGAAGTGCGTGGTGCTGGGCCGCAGCAATATCGTTGGCAAGCCGATGGCACAGCTGATGATGCAGAAGCAGTATGGCGACGCCACCGTTACCGTGTGCCACAGCCACTCACGGACGCTGAAGGAGGAATGCCGCGAGGCCGACATCCTGATAGCTGCCATCGGACGGCCCGACTTCGTGACGGCCGATATGGTGAAAGAGGGCGCTGTGGTCATCGACGTAGGTACCACCCGCGTGCCCGATGCTTCGCGCAAGAGCGGCTTCCGTCTGAATGGCGACGTGAAGTATGATGAGGTGGCTCCCCACTGCTCGTACATCACACCCGTCCCCGGCGGCGTGGGTCCGATGACCATCTGCTCGCTGATGAACAATACTTTGGCTGCTGCCAAGAAGGAGATCTACGCATGACAGCCGAGGAATACTATCAGAAAGGTAACGAGTATCGCCGGCACGGCGAATGGGGAAAGGCCATGAGCTGCTATCTCGAAGCCATCGACCTCGACCCCGACAGCCCTGCCGTCCATGCAAAGGAGATGCTCGACAACATCATGAATTATTACTGTAAGGATATATACAATCCCTAACTCTATTGGCTAAGAATTTATTTCTCAGATACGTTTAATCCATAAAAGAACAAGATTATGGCAAAGTTTATTGGTGCCATTGTGGTCAACACCGAACGTTGCAAGGGATGCGGATTATGCGCTGACGCTTGCCCGAAGGATGTGATTGCTCTGGCCGCGAAGAAAGTCAATGTCCATGGTTATCCCTATGTGGAGGCAGTACGCCCGGATGACTGTATCGGTTGCGCATCGTGTGCTATCGTATGCCCCGACGGATGTATCACAGTTTACAAAAAAAGAATGGAGGACTAACCTATGGCAGAACAAGAAGTAAAATTGATGAAAGGCAATGAGGCTATTGCCCATGCCGCTATTCGCTGTGGATGCGACGGATATTTCGGATATCCTATCACCCCGCAGAGTGAAGTAATCGAAACACTGGCTGAGCTGAAGCCTTGGGAAACAACCGGTATGGTTGTGGTGCAGGCCGAGAGCGAAGTGGCTTCCATCAACATGGTGTATGGTGGAGCAGGTGCCGGTAAGAAGGTGATGACATCTTCTTCAAGCCCCGGTGTGGCCCTGATGCAGGAAGGCATCGCCTATCTGGCTGGTGCTGAGCTGCCGGGCGTGTTTGTGAATGTGCAGCGCGGTGGTCCCGGTCTGGGTACCATTCAGCCGTCGCAGGCCGACTATTTCCAGGCTACCCGTGGTGGCGGTAATGGCGACTACTATGTCATTACGCTCGCTCCCGCATCGGTACAGGAGATGGCCGACTTCGTCGACCTCGCCTTCGAGCTCGCATTCAAGTATCGTAACCCTGCCTGCATCCTCTCCGATGGTGTCATCGGTCAGATGATGGAGAAGATCGTGCTGCCGCCGTATAAGCCTCGTCGCACCGAGGAGGAAATCCGCCAGCAGTGCCCCTGGGCTACCTTCGGACGCTCAAAGGATCGCCAGCCCAACATCATCACATCGTTGGAGCTGCAGCCTGAGGTGATGGAGCAGCGCAACATCCACCTGCAGGAGAAGTATCAGAAGATTCGTGACAACGAGGTTCGCTACGAGACCATGCAGTGCGAGGATGCCGACTACATCATCGTCAGCTTCGGCAGTGCCGCTCGTATTTCAGAGAAGGCTCTTGAGAATGCTCGTGAAGAGGGCATCAAGGTGGGTCTGTTCCGTCCCATCACCTTGTTCCCCTTCCCCTACAAGGAGATTGCCGAGATTGCCAAGGGTACGAAGGGCGTGCTCGTTGCAGAGATCAACGCCGGCCAGATGGTCGAGGACGTGAAGCTCGCCGTCAACGGTGCCGTTCCCGTAGACTACTTCGGACGTTTGGGAGGTATCGTGCCTGATCCAGATGAAATCGTAAACGCTATTAAAACAAAATTGATGTAAGGCCATGGATAGGAATGAAATAGTAAGACCGGAGAATTTGGTTTATAAGAAGCCAACTCTGATGAATGAGGTCAACATGCACTATTGCCCAGGTTGTTCTCATGGTGTTGTACATAAGCTCGTTGCCGAGGTAATCGAGGAGATGGGCATGGAAGAGAAGTCCGTAGGCGTATCGCCCGTAGGTTGTGCCGTGTTTGCATATCGCTACATCGACATCGACTGGCAAGAGGCTGCCCACGGCCGTGCTCCCGCAGTGGCTACCGCCATCAAGCGCCTGTGGCCCGACCGCCTGGTGTTCACCTATCAGGGCGACGGCGACCTGGCATGTATCGGTACTTGCGAGACCATCCACGCGCTCAACCGCGGTGAGAACATCGTCATCATCTTCGTCAACAATGCCATCTATGGTATGACGGGTGGACAGATGGCTCCCACAACGCTCATCGGTCAGAAGACCGCTACCTGCCCCTACGGCCGCGATCCGAAGCTGCATGGATTCCCCCTGAAGATGCCAGAGATTGCTGCTCAGCTGCAGGGAACTTGCTACGTGACTCGTCAGTGCGTAGACACCGTAGGCCACATCAACAAGGCTAAGAAGGCCATCCGCAAGGCATTCGAGGCTTCGATGGCCGGCAAGGGTTCGTCGCTCGTCGAGATTACCTCTACTTGCAACAGCGGTTGGAAACTCTCTCCGCAGAAAGCTTATCAGTGGATGAACGACAACATGATTCCGTTCTATCCGCAGGGTGACTTGAAAGATACAACTAACATGTAAGGAGGACAAGCATTATGAAGAAAGAAATCATTATTTCAGGCTTCGGTGGTCAGGGCGTGCTCTCAATGGGTAAGATTCTGGCCTATTCAGGACTGATGGAAGACAAGGAAGTAACCTGGATGCCCGCTTACGGTCCAGAGCAGCGTGGCGGTACCGCCAACGTTACCGTCATCGTCAGCGACGAGCGCATCTCTTCGCCTATCCTGAGCCGTTACGACATCGCTATTGTACTGAACCAGCCTTCACTGGATAAGTTCCTCCCGAAAATCAAGCCGGGCGGAATCCTCATCTACGACAGCTACGGCATCATCAACCCGCCGACCCGCGAAGACATCAACGTCTACCGCATCGACGCTATGGACAAGGCTGCAGAGCTGAAGAACTCGAAGGTGTTCAACATGATCGTCCTCGGTGGTCTGCTCCAGGTGGCTCCCGTCGTGAGCGACAAGGGTGTGGAGAAGGCTCTCTACAAGACCCTGCCCGAGCGTCACCACGGACTGATTCCTCTGAACATGGAGGCTATCAAGGCCGGACGCGACATCATCACCAAGATGTAAGAATCATCTGAATCCGCATAGAAATCTGCGCCGTCAGCAACAGCCGACGGCGCAGATTTTTTTTCATCTATTCTGCCTATGTAACGATAAAAAAATAAGTTGGGATGAAATTGCATATTAAACCGCCTTGACGAG
>ERZ842401.851-NODE-851-length-45205-cov-7.892558_pt1 | contig 45205 bp, 47 predicted proteins | sample MGYA00521270_ERZ842401 | MGnify/ENA primary metagenome ERZ842401 (study PRJEB31892, sample SAMEA3878208) | bioreactor metagenome | biome: Moose rumen | place: Sweden | collected 2011-10 | study: EMG produced TPA metagenomics assembly of the PRJEB12797 data set... | reverse complement strand
TGCTATAATTTATTTAGTTGATTTAATCAAACAACTTTGGGAGTATAATTTTTCGAATATAAGTAAAGTTATCGCTCCATTGAGATACAATCTACGATACCGAAAGTATCGTAGTTTTCTTTTGATAAAAAAATTAATATTATTAAAAATCTATTTAGTAATTTTATCTATAAATAATTAGCAAGCACTGAAAAGTTCCTCCCACGATGACCTTTCACGTATTTCGGGGTATCCCCAATCCCCTGGCAATTAAAAAAACGACTTATCTTTTTAAGATAAATCGTAAATATTATTATTAATAATCGTGTCCGTATTTTATTTCATCTTCTTGTTCAAAAACATAATTCTTATATTTATTAAATAAATTTAATTGTTGACCATCTAATTTCATTGCATAACAATAGTAATCTAGAAAATATCCTATACTATTTTCATCTTCAAAACCAACTGTTTTGAAATCAAACTTAATTGTAGTAAATAGATCATGTTCATTAGAAAAGTAATTAGCATTGTTTAATAACATTCTAAAATAATTATCAAAGACTATTAAAAGAGATTTATTATTACTATTATATTTATATCCTAGTTGTGAATTTAATAGTATTAATGAAAGCTCACTTGTATAATCCAATTTAATACTTGAATCATATTCTTCTATTGTTATTGAACTAGCTTTATCAAATGCTGCAGGATAAAACTTATCTGGTGGAACAAAAAGGCAATAATGTTCTTTATCATACTTTTTACAAAAAGCTTCTTCTCCCATTTTTGTTTTTTCTTTATCTTCTTCGTTTCCAGTATGCAAATACATATACATTCTTGTTGAAGCATGATTTATATTATATAATAATTTTTCATATTTCGGATCATTAAGTATTAATTTTTTTACATCCTCATATGAAATTCTTTTACCATACCAAACTGTCTTTAAAACTTTTCCTGGATAAATATCAAGTATTTTATCTCCAAACATTCGTTTATTACCACTCAATAGTTCAAAGTATTGATATCTTTGATTATAAAATGGTAAATTACTGATTGTTTCAAAAGAAAAATCATTTACTTCATAGTATTTTCCTTCTTCTCTATCGCCCTTTTGAACATATACATATTTTCTCATATTTTTATCACCGCCAAATATTTATTTACCTACTATTAGTATCATTATAACATATATTATTTAACTTAATATATTATTTACGATTAGTTTACACGTAGTTTGCACGCAAAAATATTATTATTTGGTATAAATTGAGTAATATTTTTCAAAAATGAATTGAATATAAGTTATCATTATTGTATAATCACATTACAAAGAAGAACTTAAGGTCGTACATCGTATCTTTATCGCTCCATTTAGTATTTAGTTGCTAACCCTTATGGTTAGCATTTTTTATTTTTTAATACTATTAGGGCTTTAAAAGAGAATATATTAAGTAATATACATATAAATTCATATATCATTACTTTACTATGTAAAATCGCCACTGATGATTTGTGGTTATACAGTCTTAACCTGATAAAAAGATAAATAGAAAAAAGCATTGAAACAATTACAATTAAGGTTAATATAGATTTAAAAGATAGAATAATTAATGAATCACAAATACAAAATAAAAATACATTTGAATTTATTAGAGATATAGTCTTAAATGATATGGTAAAATGAAATATTTGTACATGATATGTTATTAAATAGTGCACTCAACCATATCAAATATGAAAATGAACGTATAGAAAAAGAAATCGAATATAGTATGAGAGACAATCTCGATTACTAATCGGTTTCTTTTATTTTACTATTTTTTTACTATAATATTAAAATTATTTTTAATTTTCCCTTAAAATAATTTAAATTGTAAATCATATAACTTGCTTCAATCGTAATATCTTAATAGATATAATAATTGTTATTTATCAATAAAATTAAGAGTTATTTTCAATTGTCTTATTTTCGTGGTAGAATTGCCAGTTTTCTTTTAATTAGATTATGCTGTTCTTCACTAATTGCATATATATCATTTATTAAATTAACATTGTTTAAGAAAAAGTCTTCCAACAATAGTTTATTTTTTAAACAAAAATCAATTGCTTTTAAATATAATACTTTATACTCTTCACGACTAATCGTATTCATTGACAATTTCTTTTTATCAGTTAAAAAACTATATTGATTCGTAAGTCCATTAAATACCTTTTGAAAACAATTAAAGAAATTATCAATTGTCATATAATTGTTATCATTCAACATTAACTTATTATTATTATTGATTAAAAAGAAATCATTTGTCGGATCCAGTATATAATTATAATTGTCGTGCTGAACCATATTTATTTGGTGATTAGCAAATAACTTACCATTACTAATAATTTTTAAGATTAAATTATCATAATTAATTTCATCGGCAACTAATTCAATTGGATTAAGTTTAATCCCACCACCATTTGTCATATGTACACATAAATTATTACTATTAAAATCCATTTCTTTATAAATATCTGTTAACATACTAGAAATTGATCTACATACACCTTTTCCTCTTATTACATCAATACCATTTAGATTTGCAAAATCTTTCATATCAAAATTATATCTAAATTCTTTATTATAGGAAAATAAACCAGATCTATACATATAAATATATGTAGCAAAGATACTTACTGGATTATTCATGTCAACATCCTTATAAAGTTTTGTTGTATTTTTTATTATCTCGCTATATATTTCTTTCATTTCTTTATGTTCTTGCGATAATCTTTCACTATAACCCATTAATATTGAATCCCAAATATAAATGTCAAAAAATATTTTTGGTAAATATGGTGGTATTTCATTATTAAGTATTGTTTTAGATGCAATAAGTAAAGATATATAAGCTAAAAACTCACCTTTTCTAATATTTTCTTGTGTAATCATTTTCATAGTTATCCCTCCTAAAGTTGTTCTATATAATACTATAGCAATAAATATATGTCGATAATAATGATTTAGACATAGTAACATTAATCTCATAATATTACAATTTTTAGATAATGATATAAATATATTTTTGTGTTCTAAACTCTTCTACATTTTCTTCATCACTTGCCCTACCAGCATATGCATATGTTTCTTCCATTAGTTTTATATCATATCTTTCAATATCCATAATATTCTCATTTGTTGAATACCATATATTTTAGCACAATTTCGTTAATTATCAAGCATTTATAGCAAAAAAAACACTTGCTATATAGTGTATTATGTGCTAACATTATTGGTGAAAGGAAGTTAGCAACTTCCAACTAATTAGCTCCATTTAGATGAATTGAACCATCATGAAATATGATGGTTCTTTTTTAAACTGTTGGCATTAAGAAATAAATAAGAAATAATATTACAATTATAATTGTTATTAAGTTTACTTCGGTTCTTGGCTTTTTTGTGCTCTTTCCATTTTTATATCTAAATGTATCTATTAAATAAATTGATAAATCCAAAAATACAAAAGTAATAATACCAATACCTATTCCATTAGTTATTGAATATGATAAGAGCATAACTATAATTGTAATAAAAGACGGAATGGCATTTTTTATATGTTTAAAGTCAATATTTTTTATGTTTGACATCATGATAACCCCAACATATATTAAAGCACTTGCAGCTGATGCTGATGGAATAAATGCAAATAATGGCAAAAGGAAAATAGAAAGTAAGAATAATATGGCTGTAGTTAGGGCTGTTAAACCTGTTCTTCCACCATCAGCGATACCTGTGCTGCTTTCCACAAATGTAGAGATTGTACTGGTACCTACAAATGAGCTAGCAATAGAGGCTGCACTATCAGCATACATCATTTCTCCATAATTTAAAGGCTTGCCTGATTCATCAATTAAATTAGCATTTTTGCAGCATCCAATAAGTGTTCCCATCGTATCAAACATATCAATTAAGAAGAAAGATACAACAAGCATAATTGATGTTGCAAACGAACCTTTTGGTAAAATAAAACCGCCTTTAAATATTGAAAAAAAGACTGAATTTTGATTTGCAAGATTAAAATAGTCCACGAGACTATCTTTAAAATTCCATGTTATACCTGCTTGTGTACCTGTTAAAATATTTAAATCAGCGACTCCTAATGGAATGGCAATAATTGTTGATATAAGTATCCCCCAAACAATAGATCCTTTTACTTTATAATGTGATAAAATGCCAATGATAATTAATCCAATTAAGGCTACTATGGCAATACAGGCATCTCCTCCTGGTTGCCAATTATTTGGATTATTAAAGCTAACTAGTTCTAGTAGTGTATGTTCATTGCTGGTAATTAGGTGAGCATTTTGAAGTCCAATAAAAGCAATAAATAAGCCTACTCCTACGGAGATACTATCGATAATTGCCTTGGGCATTCCTTCAAATATTTTTTCTCTTAAAGAAATTATTTTACCTGTTTCTTTATTTTTTTCATACGGAATAAATGATAGGAATAAGAATAATAAACCACTTAAAAATATTAGTGTCATGGCATTGCCATATGAATAACTATATCCCATTGCACCACCTATAATTGAACCAACTAAAGCGTTAAGTCCCATGCCAGGCGCTTGGGCTAATGGCATTTTAGCAAGTAATGCCATAAACATTGTTCCTATAAAAGCACCAATGGCTGTTGCGATAAAAACGCTTGAAAATCTTGGATCTGATGTGCCATTTATTAGTATATTATTAGGATTAACTACTAAAATATAGGCCATTGATAAAAATGTTGTTAAGCCTGCAAATAATTCAGTTTTTATTGTTGAATTTCTTTCTTTTATATTAAAATACTTTTCTATTCTTTCTTTAATTTTTTTCATTTTTACCTCTACTTATCTATTATATATTATTACATATTTTAATTATTAAATCAATTATGGTATTAATTATTTTATTATTTTTTGACAAAAACAAACAAATGTGTTAATATATTATGCCAAGAAAGAGGGGATATCATGGCAAAGGTTCCAAATGGAATGAACAGTGATTATGTTAATTACTTTCCACTTGATGAATATGTTGATAGAATAATTCTACTTCCTTATGTCTTAGAACATCTTCAAGATACTAATCATGATTTTATTAAATATATAAAAGAATTAACTAAATATGATGAGAGTTATGTTCTTGATTATTGGATTTATTTGCAATATGAAGAATTGAAATTTAATCAAAAAATTGAAAATATTGACTTTAAAAAAATAAATTTACTTGATGATACAGTATTCTTTGATACGTTAAGTATTAGTAACAAAAGAATTCATGGTCTTCATAATTTTGCAACTAGAGGACAATGTGAACCATCTTTTGATTATCGTAAAACTGATGTTAATGTAAGTAGAATTAATCAAAATGGAGAAGAAGAAATATTTTGGCGTGGTGCAAACTATAAAGATTTACAAAAGTTTATGAATGACTTTATAAAGATTTATAAACGTAAAGATATTTCTATGTTAATGTGTAATCCATTTTTAAAGAGTTCTTTAATTCATTTATTGTTCTTAAGAATTCACCCATATACTGATGGTAATGGTAGAACAGCTAGACTTTTACATAATGCTAAATTTACTGAAGGAATAAATAATATATATGGGACAAGATTAAAAATTAGTCCACTAAATTTATCTGAAAGTATATATTTAAATAAAGCCTCTTATGTTAAGGCAATTGATAATATTTATTTTGATTTAAAACACGACTCTAACGATGCAATTAATGCATGGTTTAATATGATGTTAAATATGGCTGATGAGCAAATTTATTCGTCTGGTAATAAACTTGATTCAATTGATCCATCATTTTTAAAAGAATTAGGTGAAACTAATTCAAAGAATTATACAAAAACTTTAAAAAAATAGGCTATACTTTGGTATAGTCTTTTTAGTTATCAATATATTTATAACATTTTATTATGTAGTTGCCTTTTTTAGTTTCTTTTATAATTCCACTATATTTATATTTTCCATATTTACGGATACTTATGATATCATTTTCGTTTAAGCAATAATTTAACTTATGACATGGTTCATAATTAAGAATTATTTCATCATCTAAAAATTTCTTCTTTATTTGTTCTCTACTTGTTCCCACTAATGATGATATGACATTATCTATTCTGAGGCTTGATACAATTAATTCAATTTCTTCGTATCTTCTTTCATAATTGTCTAAAATACTTAGTGATATTTCTTTTAGTTTTATGGAGTGATTCCCTACCATTTTATAATCGTTAATTATCAAATTATATATTTGATCCATAATCATTATATAATAGTGATTATTATTAATAATGATATCGCCAAATAATCCGCTATCTATATTTAAGCCATATAAACTACCTAAAATCTCTCTATGAGTTAATTTATCGTATGATATTATTTCTAATAATCTTATTTTTGGTAATTCACTTGTATATATAATTACTTTATCACTATCTTTATAAGGATATAATACTTTATAATTAACATTTTTTAGTTTTGATGTGACATTTTTATATGTACTTGGATCTAAAAAGTTTGTAGGTTCACCACGTAATATTTTATTAACATTTTTTTCAACTATGTAATAATCTTTTTTTGACATATAATATCACCAATTAAATTATATTAAAAATTATTATATAAAACAAGAAAAAAAGATTAAACATATTATTTAACCTTTTTTACTTTCTTATTTTTGGTCTAGATTCTTCTGTTACACTTGATATTATTTCTTGATAAAATTCTTTTATTTCTGTCATTTTATCGATTGATAATTTTTTAGTTTTGGTGTCATTATAGTTGTCTTCTAGTCCGTCAAAATATACATCATATAGATAACTATGGTCATCCACCCATTTTACTTCACGTTCTGACATTTCATGTAATTCTTTAATTACATCTTCTCTTGTAATTATAATTTTTTCAATTTTTTTAGTTGGAATTATGCTTCTTAATCCAGCTATTTTTGTTATAATTTTATATTTATTTTCTAATTCATAATTAATAGGTAATCTTTTATAATATCCTAAATCATAAATAATATCTGATATAATCAATTGCATTTTTTTATTTTTGCGATAATCATATATTGTTTTATTTAATAATACTTGTAATTCTTCATCAGAAATGTCAGATAATTCATGTAGTAATTTGGCATTTGTTTGCTTTTCTTCGTACATCTAATTCATCTCCTTTTTTATGAAAGTTATTCTATTATATCACTTTATTTTATATTGTCAAGAAAAAATGTTCGTTATATGTCGAATTAAAAAAAGCAATTATGAATTGCCTATTTAGATGTTAATTATCTTTTTCTTTACAGACATCTACCCATTTAGTATAATTTGTTACTTTTTCAAGTTCTTGTATAGATATTTCAATGGCGTTGTTTGTAGCACCGCAAGCAGGATATACAGTAGCAAATTTCTTTAATGATTCATCTAAATATATTTCTACGCCTGGTTTAACTCCGAATGGGCATACGCCGCCAACTGGATGTCCAGTTACTTCTTCAACTTCTTCAAGTGGTAACATATGAGCTTTTTCGCCAAAAGTATGACGGTATTTGGCATTATCAATTTTTACATCACCTTTAACTACGATTAAAATATACTTATCTTTTAATTTAAATGATAATGTTTTAGCAATTCTTGCTTCTTCTGTTCCTAATGCTTTGGCAGCATCTGCTACTGTTGCGCTTGTTGTTTTTACAGTTATAATTCTTTTATCCATATTATATTTTTTTAAATGTTCAATTACTGATAATGTTGACATGATTTACCTCCGTAATAATTAGTATTATAACATTATAAAATGATAAATGTAAATATTATTTAATAATTGTTTTTAATAAATATATGACGGTATTAATAACTAATTCTTTGTTATCTTTTCTGCTACTTTCTGTGCATTCTACGGTTGCATTATAGTATTTATCTTCTTTTTTCTTATATATACTTATAAATACGATATTATCTGATCCATATGGATTAAATTTATCTACTCTATTTAATTTGCCAGTTACACCTATTCCATAATCGGAATTTGTATATTTACTTATGCATTTACTCATTTCATTGGCTACTTCTTTACTATAAACAGTATATTTATCTATTGTATTTTTATTAACTCCCATTTTTATTTTATATTCATTAGAATATGTTACGGCTGAAAATTTTATTACTTCACTGGCACCTTCAATATTTGTAATAGCATTCGCAATGCCACCACCGGTACATGACTCCATTGTACTTATTGTTTCTTTGTTATTAGTTAATATTTCAATTATTTCTTTCATAATATCACCTATATAATTATACAATAAAAAAAGTAATTTTGATTAATTACTTTTTATAGTTCAAATTGGGAATTATATAATTTGGCATAAAAGCCATTTTTCTTCATTAATTCTTCATGATTTCCTTGTTCAATTATATTTCCTTCATTCATTACTAGAATTAAATCAGCATTTTTTATAGTTGATAATCTATGAGCAATGATAAAGCTAGTTCTTCCTTCAGTTAGTTTATCCATGGCTTTTTGGACAAGTTCCTCTGTACGTGTATCAACATTACTTGTTGCTTCATCTAAAATTAAGAATGGGGAATTTTTAATCATACCACGAGCAATTGTTATTAATTGTTTTTGGCCCTGACTTATAGTATCATTGTCTCCTACTTCAGCATCTATTCCACCTGGTAATGTTTTTATGAAGTGATCTATTCCAACAACTTTACATGCTTCCCATATTTCTTCTTCAGTTATATTTTTTTGATTATATTTAATGTTTTCAGCGATTGTTCCATCAAATAACCATGTATCCTGCAAGACCATTATAAATAAATCGTGAATATTTTCTCTTGTTAATTTTTTCGTTGATACACCATCTATTAAGATATCACCATCATTGATTTCATAAAATTTCATAAGTAAATTTACCATTGTAGTTTTACCTGCCCCGGTTGGACCAACAATAGCAATTTTTTCTCCTGGTTTAGCAATGGCACTGAAATTATTAATAATTGTTCTATCTTTATCATAACCAAATTTTACATTTTTAAATTCTATTTCGCCTTTTACTTTAGTTCTTTCTAAATGTTCTTTTAGGTTAGATTCATTAGTTAGTTCTGCTTCTTCAATAAATTCAAATACTCTCTCGCCAGCCGCTGCTACTGATTGAAAACTTGTTAGGTTTTGGGCAATTTGTGATAGTGGATTAGTAAACATTCTTACATATATCATAAATGCGACAATTACTCCAAATGATATTACTCCTTTGGTTGTAAGAATCGCACCTACAACACAAACAGCAACGTAACCTAAGTTTCCAACAAAACCCATAAGTGGGTGCACAATACCTGATAAGAATTGACTTTTTCTACTACAAGAATAAAGTTTGTTATTTAATTTATCAAATTCTTTATTTGTTTCTTCAACGCCATTGTAAGATGTAACTATGTTATGAGCACTGTATATTTCTTCAATATAACCATTTAAATTTCCTAATTCAACTTGTCTTTGAACAAAGTACTTTTGTGATTTTCCTAAAATTAAAAACATCAATGCAAAACCAATAATACTTGCAAATATGCCAGTTATAGCCATTACATAATTAGTAATAAACATCATTAATACTGATCCAATTAAGAGTGTTATGCTTGTTACCAAAGCTGCTAAACTTTCATTCATATTCATAGCCATAGTATCTACGTCATTAGTTATTCTTGATAAGATATCACCTGTTTCATGGGTATCAAAGTATTTAAGTGGTAATTTATTTATTTTTTTGGTTATTTCAAGGCGCATTTTTTTAGAATAATTATTGGAAATATTGGCCATTATAATTTGTTCAATATAACTAAATAATGAGCTAATAATATAGATAATAGCTAAAAATAATGAAATGTTTTTAATTTTATTCATATTCATTATGGGTTTTATTTCATTATAGATACTATCCGGTAATGAATCAACTTTTGATAATAATTCAGTATTATCAGTTGATATGTCAATACTGCTCATTATATTTATTAGAGTTTCTTTATCTTCATTTGGAATATTAGGATTATTCATTATTTCAGTTACTTTTTCTTGACTAATTCTTGGAGTTATGCCTTCAGTTATATAATCTGCTAAATCGGATAATTTATTCGGAGCTATAAGGGCAAGAATAGCTGAAATGAAAGCTAATATTAGAGAGATAGTAATTCCTTTATACCATTGTTTTAGACTTTTTATTATTTTCGTCATAGAGCCTTTAAAATCTTTTGATTTTTCAAATGTCCCTTTGGAATGTCTAGGCATTATTTAACTCCTCCTCTCTAAATTGTGATAAAGCTATTTCTTTATATACTTGGCATGTTTTAAGTAATTCTTTATGAGTTCCAATGCCAACACACTTTCCTTTATCTAAAACGATTATTTTATCAGCATTCATAATTGTTCCAATTCTTTGAGCTACAATTAAACAAGTGGCATCTTTGGTGTGCTTTTTTAGTTCTTTACGAAGAATGGCATCAGTCTTATAGTCGAGTGCTGAAAATGTATCATCAAAAATATATATTTCTGGATTTCTAGCAATTGCTCTAGCAACTCCTAATCTTTGTTTTTGTCCACCGCTTACGTTAGTTCCACCTCTTGCTATATGAGCATTTAGTTTGCCATCCATCTTTTCAACAAACTCACTTGCTTGAGCTACTTTGATGGCTTCGTTTATTTCTTTTTCGGTTATTTCTTTTTTTCCATTATCTCCAAATCTGATATTATCTTTTACTGTTCCCGTAAACATAAAGGCTTTTTGTGGAACATAACCAATTATGTTATGAAGTATATTTAATTTATAGTCTTTTACGTTTATACCATCAACTAAAATTTCACCATCTGTTACATCATAAAATCTTGGTATTAAATTTATTAAAGTGGATTTACCACTACCAGTCGAACCAATAAAAGCAACTGTTTCTCCTTTATTAGCTTTAAATGTAATATTGTTCAATAAATATTCATCAGCATCAGGATATTTAAATGATACATTTTTAAATTCAACAGTGCCTATTTGGTTGTTATCTTTTTTGTTGATTGTACCATCCTTGATACTTATTTCAGAATCGATTACTTCATTTATACGATTAGCTGATACTTTGGCACGTGGCATAATCATAAATATCATTGTTAGCATTAAGAATGACATAATTACTTGCATTCCGTAGCTAGTGAATACTACCATATTACTAAATAGATTTATTTTTTCAAGCATGCCAACTTTAATTATTAGATTAGCGCCAATAAAATATATACCTAATGTTAAAAAGTGCATTACTAAATTCATGACTGGGCTCATAAAAGCGAAGGTCTTTTGAATAATCAGATGTGTATTTGTTAATTCGTCATTAACGGTTGTAAATCTTTTAGTTTGAAATTTCTCAGCATTAAACGCTCTGATAACGCGTATACCCATTAGGTTTTCACGTGTAGTATTATTTACTTTATCAGTTAATTTTTGAACTTTTTCAAACTTTGGAGAGACAATTGACATAATTGTAAATACTGTTATAAGTAAAACTATAACACCCGCTCCAACAAGACTACTTAATTCCATACTCTTATTTATTATTTTACTAACCGCCCATACGGCCATAATTGGGGCTTTTATCATAGCTTGAAGTCCCATAGAAATAAGCATTTCTATTTGTGTAACGTCATTCGTTGTTCTAGTTATTAAACTGCTAGTTGAAAATTTTTTTATTTCCGCAATTCCTAATGTTTGAACTTTTTTAAATACTTTTTCTCTAAGTCTTAACGAGAAACTAGCAGATAGCATACTTGATAAATATCCAATCATAACGGCAGATGCCATAGATCCGAAGGCACATAGTAGCATATGTCCTCCTTGAGTTAATATTTCTTTCATGGTAGAACCATCTGTTTGAATTAGTCTTGTAATTGAACTCATGTATTCAGGTAACCTTAATTCTATCCAAACTTGGACTACCATAATTAAGATACAACTTATTATTATTAAAATGTCTCTTTTATTAAAGTTTTTCATTAATTTTATCATATATATCATTCCTTTCTTTATTATATGTGGCTAAATTGTATTTCATTTTCTTTAAAGTATTTTTAAATACTGTCAATTCATTCTTGTTTATGTTTTTAGTAAGAATAAATTCAGCTTCTTTTAATTTTTTTTGACTTTTTATAAATAAATTTTCAAAACTATCATTTAAAACGATTGTTTTGCTTCTAGCATCATTATTGCTAATTTTTCTTTTTATTATATTATTCTTTTCCATTGTTTTTAAAACACCAGATAGAGTTGCTCTTGTTAGATTTAAATTCTTTTCTAAATCTTTTTGATATATCTCTTTTTTATCACAATTTAGAATATAATCAATTATTCTTATTTGTGTTGGGGTTGGTGGTGTTTGAATTTCACAATTACATTTATCTTTTGTTAAAAAGAATACTATATTTTTTTGTAAATCCTTTAATTCATAAAGTAGTTCATGTTCTTTCATATTTATCTCCATTATTATAAGGCTATACACAATAATATACATTTTTATTTTATTTGTCAAGTGCCTAACAATTTATTATATTTTTTGAATATAAATAAAACAAATACATTTTCATGTGTATTTGTTTTATTTATTATTTTCACTATATATATAATATGCTGCAATATACTCTTTATTGACAAATTTCTTGATAATATTTATTTTTTTAATATCGTTATTAAGTATTAAATTATATATAAATTTTAATCTTTCTTTGGGGTTTAAAATTGTTTTTATATCTTTTAGTTTTTGTACTTTTTTTAATTCTATATTTTCTAAACTTTTTATAAGTTTTTTATTATACTCTGTTAATGTATAAATTTTACTATCATCTAATTTAAATGTTCTTCCTAGATATTCTAATGTTTTAATAAATTCTTTCTCGTTTTTAAAATATGGATTATTTTCTAATGTTTTATTTATTTCTTTAAATGTGTATTTATTTCCATATAGTTTTCCAAATGCTTTCATGGCATCATTATATCCATATTTTATATTTTTTTTAGCTTGTTTTTCTCCGAACATTAGAGACGGGCCTGTATTATTCTTAGGTTTAATCATTAACACATTATATTTTTTTGTTATTTTTTTAGGAAGTTTGGCATGCTTAAAAAAGTAACTTGTATTGACAATAATTAGCTTTTCAGCGCCCATTTTTATAGCTAAGTCATATGGTATACTATCTCTTAATCCTCCGTCAACATATTTTTTATTATTTATTTTTTTAATTTTAAATACTGGAAAAACAGTTGATGAGGCAATAATATAATCAAAAAGTTCTTCTTTTTTTATCTCATTTTTAGTTAATTTTATAGATTTTAATGATGGAAATTTGACAGTTGTTAAACCGTAATCAATATTTGAATTATAAAACTTGTCTAGATCAATGCAATCGATTAGATTTTGTTTTAAATTGCTTGGTTCCATACCACCTTTGGTAGCTACCTTTAAATATTTTTTTATGACTTCTAGTTCATCTTTTTGACTATCATATTTAATATCATCTGGAAATATACTTTTAAAGCTTAGAGATTCCCACATTTCTTCAGTTTTTTTTATGGCATGGCATGTATACATAGCGCCATTTATTGATCCAATGGAAGTTCCTGTTACTATATCACATTTTATATTTAATTCTTCAAGTGCTTTAATGACTCCAAATTGATAAGAACCTGTTGAGCCGCCACCAGATAATACTAAACCTATTTTCATATTTTCACCTAGATATATTTTACTATTCATAGTGTTTGCATGTCAATTTATATATATAATTTTTTTTATAATTACTTTTTTATGTAAACACTATTATTTTTAATTATTTTATTATATAATTGTTATGTAAGGCCGCTTTAGTTCAGTGATAGAACAGAAGCATGGTAAGCTTCAGAGGGCAGTTTGATTCTGCCAAGCGGCACCAGTTTTTTATAATTACTAACCTATTGGTTAGTTTTTTTATAATAAATTATTTATTGCAAATTATAATATTTATGTTATAATAATGGTGTTTTTTGGAGGGGTTATGGAATATAGTGAGATATTAGATTTAGCTATTCAAAGATGTGAAGGCACTTATTTAAATAATTGGAAAAAGTTTTATAAAATATATCCTTTTACGACAGAAAATATTAGTGGATATATAAATAGTTTTAATATATATAATAAGTCATTATTAACGGTTGGTTCTTCAGGTGATCAATTATTAAATGCAATTTTGCTTGGAGCAAATGATTTAACTTTAATGGATATTAATCCTTTTTCGAAATACTATTATTATTTAAAAATGGCAGCTATATTGGAGCTTAATATCAATGATTATTTATTATTTTTTAGATTTAATGATTATCCAGATGTATTTAAATTAAATGATGATGTGTTTAATAAGGATATTTTTAATAAGATTAAGGATACACTTAGAAGCATTGATTATTTATCTTATTTATTTTGGGATGATTTATTGCAAATGAATTTGCCAATTGATGTTAGAAAAAATCTATTTTCAAATGATGAATATAGAAATCATATGCTAATATCATGTAATCCATATCTATGTAATGAAAATACTTATATGATACTTAGAAATAAAATTAAAAAGGTTAATCCTAATTTTGTTATGGGTGATATTGCAAGCATAGATTTGCATAAACAATTTGATAATATATGGCTATCTAATATTTTAACTAATTGGTATTCAATTAATGATATTAAAGATATTGTTTTTAAATTTAATAATCATTTAATTGATGGTGGCAAAATATTAATAAGTTATTTATATGATACAAATAGTAATTCAGAATATGATGATAAATGGGCAGATATATATAATATTCCATTATTATTTAATTCTTTTAATGAATATAATCTTAGTTTATATACTTTTACTGGAGTAGATGGATTAAAATGGAAAGATCCTAATTATAAAAAAGATTCAGTTTTAATATATACTAAAAAGAAATAGTTATTTACTACAATAGAAAATATTTTATTTTCTTTTTTTTCTACTTTTATAATATTGACTTTACCATTCATAAATGATATAGTTTTATATGATAGGGAGTGGTAACATGAAGTATATTTTTATTAATAATTGCTTACAGTTATCACTTATAAAGATTTTTTAGGAGTGCACTATTTTTGCGCTCTTTTTTTGGAGGGTTATGAACGATCAATTATTAGAAAATATTAAAAATTTAACAGAAAAAGAAATTAGTTTATCAAGTGTTAGTGAATTACTTGAAATAAGTCAATTTGAAGTATTGGGATTACTTAGAGAACTTAGACAAGAAGGAACTAATATTGGTATTCAAAAAAAAGATGATGATATTTATTTATTTAATCATGGAGAGAGAGAAGCAAATAAAGATAATCGTTATCAGTTTTATACGGATGAAGCAAACGAATTTAAATTTGTAGCTATTTCTGATACGAGACTTGGTTCTAAATATCAACAATTAACGATATTAAATGATATATATTTAAAGGCGTATGAAATGGGATATCGAAATGTTATATTATGTGGTAATATTTCTGAGGGATTATTTCCTGTTACTAATACTTATTCTGACAGTAATTTTTTAGCTGATACATTAGAACAAGTTGATTATATTACACAATATTATCCATATATTGAGGGTATGAAAACATATTTTATTACTGGACAAAGAGATGAAAAACATTTAAAAAATAATAAGATAAATATTGGAAAACGTATTAGTGATGTTCGAAATGATATGATTTATTTAGGACATACTTCTTGTAATATAGAAATTGATAAGGCTAATATGTTAGTATTTAGTCCTAAACTTGAAAAAACATATACAGTCTCATATAGGCCACAACAACAAGTAGATTCATTTAGAAGTGAAGATAAACCTGATATTTTATTATATGGAGGCCTATTACAGATGGAGAAAATGACATATCGTAATGTTAAATGTATATCTGTTCCTAGTGTTTGCGCAACAACTAAGGAAATGAGCGATAAAAGATATTCAAATACAGTTGGAGCTTGGTATGTTACAGTAACAACTGATAAATATGGTAATTTACAAAATGTTAGAGCAATTGATTCAGTGTATTATAAGACTAATAAAGATGATTATACTAAACGTAAAGTATTAAAAATTACAAAGAATCAGGGGGAAAAGTAGAATGAATAATTATGATATGAGTATTGAATATGTTGATAAAGTTTATAAGTATATGAAAAATGGAGCTCCGGTTGAAGACTTTATGAAAAAATTTCATGTAAATTATAAAGAATTAAATGGAATACTTGAACTTTGCCGTATGTATGGGAAAAATGTCGATGCAGTTATTAAAAATAATACATTAGTATTTGAAAAAACTTTTGCTAGAAATATAATTACTGCTAAACCTGGTATTACTATGGAAGATTTAATTCATACAGAAATACTTGTTGTATCTGACACTCATTTTGGAAATATTCATCAACAATTACATTTACTTAATAAAGTTTATGAAGAAGCATATAATAGGGGCATTACAACAGTACTTCATGTTGGTGATATGGTTGATGGTAACTATTTAAATCGACCAGAACAACCTAGACAACAATTTTTACATGGATTTGATGAACAAGTTGGATATGTTGTCGACATGTATCCACAAGTTGATGGAATTACTACTAAATATATATTAGGCAGTCATGATGAATCACATTATAAAAATGGTCAGGCAACTGTCAATGAATGGGTGTCTAGATGTAGAAACGATATGGAATATTTAGGACAAGATTTTGCATCAATTAATGTTAATGGTGTTAAGATTTTTATGGATCATCCTGGTGGTGGTTCAGCACAATCTGTTTCATATAAGGCGCAAAAAAGAATTGAAATAATCGAATCAAATTACAAACCCAAAATATTATTAATTGGACATTATCATAAGAGTTATTCTTTTGTATATCGTAATGTTAGAGGAATTGAGGTACCATGTTTTTGTGGTAAAACTCAATTTCAACAGAAACAAGGACTTACGAATGTTGTTGGGGCATATTTCCTAAATATTTGGTCAGATAATAAAGGTAATATTCAATACTTCGAACCAGAAGAAATATTATTTAAAGAAAATGAATTTTGGGATGAAGCAGGAAGAGATAGAAATAAAGTCAAACAACTTAAAATTTGTGCATAAAAAAATATTAGTTTTAACTAATATTTTTTATTTATAATACAATAATATCATTGATAAAACTAATGATATAAATATACATGTAATGAACAGTAAACTACTTTTTACAAAGGCATTATTGTTAATAGTAGGTTTAATTAATCTTTTTACTTTAACATTTTTGTTTTCATAGGCCATTTCTTCTTCTGGAGAATCCTCTTTTAATTCATTTTCTTGTTCATTGCTTTCTTCATTTGTTGGTTCTTCTCCATATACTTTTTCGCTTCCTTTATATAATTCATATTTCCCTGTTTGGCTATTTTTTCTTACTTCAAGCACTTCATCTGTTTCAATATTATAAAATATTCCAGTATTAGGATCTACTTTAAATTCATATGGATTAATATATTTATTGCTTAAAAAGAATTTAATTTTATTTAATATTTCTGCATCAATATTGTCTCTTTGTGGGACTTCACTTAGTGATATTAAATTCATTTCTTCTTTTTTATAATCACGCATATATTTGAATACTTCATCAGCATTGGCTAAACCATCATTTCCCATAGCTGTTAATTCATTTTGATTATTTTTAAAGTCTTGGGTAAGATTGGCATTTGAAAAATCAGTTTTCAAAAGGGCGTCTTGTTCTTTAGCAACGATTACATTTTGATTTTCTAAATTGACACCTTTATAATTTTCTAAATTTAGTTCATTTTTATTAATAGGATTTAATTCATCATATAGTTGTAATAGTTCTTTTTCTTTTTCAGGAGACATTATACTAGCTGGCATTCCATTATTTTTTAAATTATTTATATAAGCTACTAATTCTTCTTTGCTTGCATAACCTTTATTTCTTATTTTTTCTTCTAGTTGAATTACTAAGTTTTCATAATTTATTCCTGTACTAACAATATTATGATCTTCTAATTTATTGGTCTTATCATATAATTCAAGCAATTGATTTTCCATATCGTTATTAATGTATTTTTCTAATTGTGGTTCATTTTTTAAGCTGTTTATTAAGGCAATTAATTCTTCCTTATTTTTAAATTGCATTGTTTTTATTCTTTCAGAGATATTATTAATTACAGGATTATTAGCATTATTATTCATTTTATCACCTATCTTAATATAATAATAAATTATTTTTTTTATTGTGTCAAATAATGTTTATATAATTTTTAAAAAATGTTATAATTGTGTATAGAGTTTAGGGAGGTAATGATGGATTTAAGTGGACTTAACAAACAGCAGATTCTTGCTGTTAAACATATAAATGGGCCAATGTTAGTATTGGCTGGTGCAGGATCAGGAAAAACCAAAGTATTAACTAGTAGAATTGCATATTTAATTGAGCAAGGAATTAGTATCGATAATATTTTAGCTATCACTTTTACAAATAAAGCAGCAAAAGAAATGAAAGAACGTGAAATTAAACTAATTGGATATGATGCTAAAAGTATTCAAATATCTACATTTCACTCATTAGGCTTAAAAATAATTAAAGAAAACTATGCTCGATTAGGATATAAAAGTAATTTTGTTATACTTGATTCGGATGATACTTTAACTGTTGTAAAAAAAATCATGAAAGATTTGAATTTGAATCCTAAATTTTATAATGCTAGGGATATTCGAAATAAAATTAGTAGTGCTAAAAATGAATTAATGGATCCTGACAAGTATTCAAGGGTTGAATTTGATAGTAATATAATTGAAGTGTATAGAAAATATAATAAGAAATTACTTATTAACAATTCTGTTGATTTTGATGATTTACTTATATTACCAATAAAATTATTTAGGGAATATCCAGATGTTTTAAAGTATTATCAAGATAAATATAAATATGTTTTAATTGATGAGTATCAGGATACTAATGAGGCACAATATATATTTAGTAAAATGTTATGTAATAATCATAAGAATATATTCGTAGTTGGTGATAATGATCAGGCTATTTATGCTTTTAGAGGGGCTAATTATAAAAATATTTTAAATTTTGAAAAAGATTATCCAGATGCAAAAGTAATATTGCTTGAAGAGAATTATAGATCTACACAAAATATACTTGATGCTGCTAATAGTGTTATTCGTCATAATAAGATGAGAAAAGACAAAAATTTATGGTGTAATAATGATATTGGTAGTAAAGTTAAATATATTAAAACTGATAGTGATAAAGAAGAATGTGCTTATGTATCTGAAAAAATAAAAGAACTTCATAATGATAATAATGTTAATTATGAAGATATTGCTATTCTTTATAGGACAAATGCTCAATCAAGATTAATCGAGGAAGAAATGCTAAAAAATGGTATTCCTTACCGCGTAGTTGGCAGTTTTTATTTCTATAATCGTAAGGAAATTAAGGATTTACTTTGCTACTTAAGATTAATTAATAACCATGATGATGATGTAAGTTTACTTAGAGTTATAAATACTCCAAAAAGAGGTATTGGAGATAAGACAATTGAAAACTTAACAAATGTAGCAACTGAAAAAGGGATATCATTATTTGAGGCAATCGAAAGTGGTAAAGAACTTACTTTTAAAAATATGATTATTGATATGGAAAAGAAGTGTGAAAGTCTTACACTTACGGAAATGGTTGATTTAGTTCTTAATAATAGTGGAATGAAAGCTGAATATGAGGGCGATAAATCACTGGAATCGGAAATTAGGCTTGAGAACCTGGAAGAATTTAAATCAATTACTAAGGGTTATGAAGAAGAATATGGCGTTATATCATTAACTGACTTTTTGAATGAAGTCGCTATTGTTTCAGACGTGTCAGAACACCAGGATAGTACAAATAAGGTAAGTTTAATGACAATACATGCGGTTAAAGGACTTGAATTTGATAATGTCTTTATTGTTGGCATGGAAGAAGGAATATTTCCTCATTATAATTCGATTAATGAAGGAACAATTGCTGCCATTGAGGAAGAAAGAAGACTTTGCTATGTAGCAATTACTCGTGCTAAAAAGAACTTATGGATGTTAAATGCCAAAAGAAGAATGTTATTTGGTAATACCCAAATAAATATGCCTAGTAGATTTATGGATGAGATTGATACTAAATATATGGAGACAGAAAATAATCGTACTGGCATTGTAGATAAAGTAGTTAATTTCGTTAAAGAAGACAAATTTAGGCATGATGATGTATCTTATGAGACTGGAGACCATGTTAAACATGATGAATTTGGTGAAGGTGTTGTTATATCTGTTGATGGCTCACTAATAACAATTGCTTTCCCACATCCTTATGGAATTAAAAAAATGATGGCTAAGCATAAAAGCATTACAAAGATATAAAAATAAGATTATTAACTATTTTTCAATTAGTTAATAATCTTTTATTTTTGTTTTTCCTTTTTCTTTATGAATGTTAATTCATGGCCAGTTTCTGCTTTTATAATTGTCTTTAATCTATTTAATATTTGAATGGCATCTTCTAATTGAAGGCTATAGATATTTTTTTCAGCATACCAGAGCCACTTACCAGAAAAGTCATAGGAATAATAGCTTGGCTTTTTATCTTTAAGATTTTCGCGCCACCTATTTTTTATAATTTCTAAATCTTGGGTATTAATAACTAAGATTTCTTTTCCCCTATCATCATATAGATTTATATCTTTTAAATTTGTTCTTATGGCTACTTTTATTCGTTCACGATAGACATTTAAATTGTTATCATCAATTTTTTCGTAATCACTGTCATCATTTATTTTTACTACATTAAACAAGTTATGAATTATTAACAACAAGGATTCTTCGTCATGTAATATTTTTGAATTTTCATAATCCATAAAATATAACCATTTAACACTATTAAAATCCATGGCATCTGGTGAAATATATTCAATAGATGATGGTAAAAATAAGTGCTCAAATTCGTAACCTTTTAAGGCATTATTAGTAATTCTTTTTAAACCTCTATTTAGTATTATATTTTTTGGGCATGTCTCTTTATTAAATAATCTACCATCAATTTCTTCAAGTGATTGTGGAAATATTACAGTTTTATTATGTGCCTTTTTATTAATGTACTCAAGAATGTTATCATCCTCATCTAATGGTCTATTAATTCTTATGCTTATTAGTCCTTCCATCAAATCATAAATATTACTATTTAAAAATTGTGGTTGATTAGCGGTTAATTTATAAAGTTTATATAGAGGATGGTTAAATTGATAATGTTTATTATCGTCATTAGCAGTCATTATTTGAAAACAGGTATCTAATGGTATTTCTTCTTGAAATTTATACATACGTGGATCATAATCTAAACTAAATCTTTGATTATCATCTATGCGTATTTTATTTTGATTAAAATATTGTACTAGTCCATCTTTTTTATCGAAAGCAAGTAATAAAGCTAGTTTTAATTTATCGATTAAAATATTATCTAAACGAAATTGGGATAGACTTCCTTTTAAATAAAAGGCAATTAGTTTTATGGCTTCTTTATAGTCGTTGTCATATATTTCTTCAATATATGAATTTTCTCCCATTAGAATTCTTTGAATTTTTTTATCTGTAATGTCTTTATAGAATTTTTTGGCTTGTTCATTTTCATTAATTAATGGGGAATTCTCTAGATAATTAATATCAATTGTTAGGATATCAAATTTTATCTTATATAATTTATATAGATTATCATATATGACTATATTTCTACCATATTCATTAAATATATGATACTTGTCTTCAATTACTTTAATTTTATTTAATAGTTCTTTTTGATTTGAAAGATTTTTCTTGGTGTTATCTAAGATATCTAATTCTTGATTTAACATATTTATATCATCTTTATGAGTATAAACATATATTTCAAGTTCTTTTTCAATAAGTGCTATTTTAATACTTATATCATTATCTAATTTTGCAATATTTTCTAGCGTACCTTCCTTAATATAATTTTTGGCTAAATCATACACAGTTTGATATTTTTTTATTAAGAATGATTCTATTTCATCATTATTATAAAACGATTGATTATTGCTACTTAAATTTAAGAGATAATTATTTATTTCTAAAGATATGGCAATTTTTTGTTTATGAATAGTATCTAAAATTATTTTTAAATTATTTATTTTTTCATTTAGGGGCATACGATTAATTAATGCTACTCTTTTACCTTTCGATAACTCTTCTAAGGCAATTAATTTTTCAATTGTTTCTATTTCCATATTGTTTATATCATTTAAATATAGTTGCAATTTTATTAAATTTATTTTTTTATCAATATAGTAATTAATATATATATATTCGTGTGGATTATGATATATCATTTTACTTTCTAATTCATTTTGTTCATTTATAATATCATTGTTTAGATAAAAGTTAAGTATCAACTGAATATTCATTAAAAATTCTTTTTCTAAGTTATCAAATGATAATTCTTTTGAACTTATTAGTTTTCTTTTTGATAATATTTTATAATATTCTTCTTTATAAATATCTATTTGATTTAATTTTTCTAAATCATCTTTATAGTATTCTCTACCTGGTATTTTAAGAAGGTCACCTATATTAATAATACCGATGTTTTCTTCATTAAAGAACCATTTTTTGAATCTATTTATTATATTCATAATTCACCTCTTTTCTTAGGCAATAATTGTTTTATATGATAACAAAAAGAACTAAATTAGTCAATAAAAGTATCATGTTAATGGTTGTATGAATATAATAATATAGGTGATATTGTGGATTATCTTTTGTTAGTTAATAGAGATAATTTGTTAGATAAAACATATATACCTAGTAATTTAGTTGATAGTAAAAGTATATATAAAGATAATATATTAGTAGTTGATAAGGTTTTAGACATGTTTAATTTAATGAAAATGGAAGCTTTAAAACATGGATATGATATTGATATTATGAGTGGATATAGATCTTATGATTATCAAGATAAAATATATAATAAACTAATTAGGGATAAAGGATTTAATTATGCATTTAGGCATATTGCGCCAGCAGGAGCATCAGAACATCAAAGTGGCCTGGCTATTGATATATGTGTATATCGAGGTGGAAAATGTTATATAGAACATGAAATAAGTGAATTTGAAGAAATAAATTGGCTACATAAAAATGCTCATAAGTTTGGTTTTATTTTAAGATATCCAGAGGCTATGGAAGAGAAGACTGGATATAATTATGAACCATGGCATTTCAGATATGTTGGTAATAAGGCTAGTTATTTATTTTATAATGATAAAATACTTGAAGATTTGTAAAATAAATAATTATGTGTTATTATATATCTAAGGTGATTTTTAATGAAGAAGGCAAAAAAAAGAATAGTTATTTTAGTTATTGTATGCATAGTTGTTTTAGTCGGAGCAATTGTAGCTGATATAATTTTAGGTAAATCTTATTTAAAGGAAATAAAATATGATAAGGTAGTTGAAAAAATAGAGAATAAGGATAGTTTCGTCTTATTACTTAGTCAAACAACATGTAGTCATTGCATGGACTATAAACCTAAGCTTGCGAGAGTAGCAAAAAAATATAAGATAAATGTTTACTATTTAGAAACAAATTTACTAGATGAAGCTACTTCAAAAGAGTTAAAAAAACATTTTAACTATGATGGTACTCCAACAACAGTATTTGTCATAAATGGGGAAGAAAAAACAGCTGCAAATAGAATTAATGGTGATGCAGCTGAAGAAAAAATAATAAATAAATTAAAAAGTAATGGTTTTATTAAATAGCCATTACTTTTTAATTTATCTTTTAATATGATTTGTACTTTCTAATTCTTTATTTAATCTTTCAATTATTTCTTCTTTTGTTTCTGTTAATAAACCTGTGTAACAGTTGAAATTAGCTTTAATCATTAAGTCTGCACGTGCTTCAGTATCATATTGGTGTAACATGGCTTCTTCACTTGCATATTTTTTAGGTGATATTACATCTATTCCTAGCCATGAAGCAAATCTTTGCATTGCTATTTCTGGATCAAAATTTGGTGTATTAATTATTTGTTGATAAAGAGCTTCTGATTCTTCTCCATATCCATTAATCATCGCATGAATATCAGCAGCAGCATTTATATATGAAGTTTTATTTTTATTATATGAACTTCTATCTTTACAAACATCGTTTAAATACTGAACGCGGTTATACAAATCCAATGCTCTTTTTCTCATTACTGCTTTTGTTGTTTCGTCAATATTTTGAAGTGATTTTTCAGCTCTATAAAGTTGTGTGGTTATATCATTGGAAACATTTTTATGATATTCTTTACTTTTTTCAATTTGTTCCTTATCAAATTTTATTGTGCTTTTTATGTTGGAAAGAGTAATTTCTTTATTAATATTAAAAATTTCTTCTTTCGTTTTTCCAATGGCATCACTATTAAAAGTTTTTTCCATACGTTACCTCATTTCTTTTTTTTATTTTACTACAATACTGCTATTATGTCAATAATTCGACAATATATAGTATTTATAGTTGACATTAAAAAACATATGATTATTTTTCAATCATATGTATATTATCAAGTAATATTCCTGTACCTTCAGCAACACATGTAAGTGGGCTTTCAGCTGTAAAAACTGGCACTTTTAATTCTTGAGCTAAAATTTGATTAAAACCATCGACAAGTGATCCACCACCGGTTAATACTATTCCTTTATCTATAATATCGGCTGATAATTCTGGTGGAGTTTGTTCTAGTATACCTTTTACGGCATGAATAATTGTGTATACACTTTCTCTTAATGCTTCTTCGACTTCTTCGCTGGTTAAATTAATTGTATGAGGTAGACCAGTTACCAAGTCTCTACCACGAACTTCCATTTTTTCATCTTTATTACCTGGATATACAGTTCCTATACTTATTTTAATATCTTCAGCTGTACGTTCTCCTACTAAAAGTTTATATTTGTCTTTAATATATTTAATTATATCATTGTCGAAGGCATTTCCGGCTACCCTAATTGATGCACTTTCAACAATTCCTCCTAGTGATAAAATGGCAATATCAGTTGTTCCTCCACCAATATCAATTACCATGTTTCCTGATGGCTTGGAAATATCCATACCGGCGCCGATGGCTGCTACTTTTGGTTCTTCTTCTAGATAGACTTTTTTTGCACCGGTTCTTTCAGCTGCTTCCTTTATAGCATTTTTTTCAACTTGTGTAATATTTGATGGACAACAGATTAATATTCTTGGACGTTGAAAAAAGCTTTTACCATTTACCTTTTTAATAAAGTGATTTAACATTATTCCTGTTGTTTCAAAATCGGCAATTACACCATCTTTCATTGGTTTTATGGCAATTACTTTTCCTGGAGTTCTGCCTAACATTTCCCTTGCTTCACTACCAACAGCTAGTGGCTTTTTGGTGTCTGAATCAATCGCAACGACGCTTGGTTCATTTAATACTATTCCCTGTCCTTTTATATATATTAATACGTTTGCTGTTCCTAAATCTATACCAATATCTTTGTTGAACACGTTATCACCTTCTTTATATTTATTTTACCATATTATGGGTTAAAATTACAGTATTACTTGGCGTTTTTTTAAAAATAATTGTCTAGTAGATTCACCACCTTTTATGTGTCTTGTTTCGATGTGTTCATTCATAATTTTTTTGACTATATTATATTTTTCTTGATTAATTTCATATAATCTTTCTTTAATATCTTTATGAACAGTACTTTTACTTACATTAAATATTTTGGCAGTATTTCTAATAGTATCTTTTGTGTCAATAATATAACTAGCAATATCATTTACTCGTTTAATAATTAACTTATTCAATTTTGTTACTCCTTTAGTTAATTATATTATTTGAAAAAAAGGCATATGCCTATAATTCATTTTCTGTTTTGTTATAACTAGTTTCTGGGTCGATATTTTTTCCTTGATATGATAATTCAAAATGAAGATTGTTATCTTTGCTATATAAACTGCATGTTCCACTTTTACCAATTGCTTGACCTCTTAAGACTGTGTCATCTACTTTTACATTTACTTCACCTAAGCTTTGATAAATACTTATTAAATCATTATTATGTCTTATTTTAATTGTTTTACCTAAAATATTATTTTCAGTTACTTCAATTACTGTGCCATCTAAAATTGATACAATATCAAATGTTTCATTATACTTATAGTCTACACCAGTATTTTGCATATATGTTCCTTCATAGTTAATAATAGAATTTTCTTGATTACTTTTTTCATCATCTATTTTATAAAATGTTTTATTGATTGTAATATTATCAATTAAAAACGGTTTCATTATGGTTGTTTCAGTTGTTACAACTGGTATATATTCATTATCTGTAACTATTTCTTTATCAACATACTCCATATCTTCGGTACTCTTAAATTTGTGATTATTTACTATTTTTTGAATTAATAGCATACTTGCTCCAAAAATAATGATTGCAAAAACATAGATTGCTGGTACTGCATATAGTTTTAAATTTCTTTTAATCATTTTTATCACCTATCTACAGTTTTACCAAAAATAATAAATATATACGCTTAATTTAATTTTTTTATGGCGGTATTACTATAATAATGTTTTAGGATATCTTTATAATTATAACCTTTTTTAGCCATTCCTAATGCTCCATATTGACTCATTCCTACTCCATGTCCATAACCTACAGTTGTAATTGATATATAATCTCCTTTTAATTCAATGGAAAAATCAGTTGATTTAAGAGACAATTTATTATACAATTCTGTACCTTTAAATTCTTTATTATTTATTTTTAAAAGAAGTATACGGTTTGTATTACTTCTTTTTAATATTTCAATATTTAAGTTTTTATCATATGGCATATTAAGTAATTTATAAAACTCTGATAATTTTATATTTTTAACAGTTATGTATGCTGATGATACGTCTTTATCCCATGGGCTTTCTACGCTTGTTAAGTAAGGAAGTGTAAAATTAAATACATTACCACTATCTTCTGTATAGCCATTACTGGTTGAAAAAAACATAGCGTCAATTATTTCATCATTATATGATAAATATTCATCAATTGTACTATTTACGGCTGTTCTTAACTTGTTTATATTTTTTACATAATTATTTTTCCATGCTGATTGTAAATAATTATTATCTAGATATACTTGATTCATGATAGAATCTACGACATCATAATCCTTATCTTTATTATACTCCATTCTTTTTAAGGCATAAGTTCTAGATGCTACTGCTTGTGCTTTTAAAGCTTCAATGTCAAAATCTATTGGCATTTCTCCTGCTAGAACGCCTACAATATATTCTTCTAGAGGTATTGTTTCAATATTATTGCTAGCATTTCTTTTAACTCTTATATAAGTTGTTTTTATATAATTTAATTTAATTTCTTTATAGTTTTTATTATAAATCATTACTATAAAAAAAGGAATAAATATAAGCAGTAAAATAAAGACAATGATTTTTTTCATATAAATCCTCTTTTCTTTACTACATGATATTTATTTCTAAATTATTTTAAACTATTTAAAAAATTGATAATAAAACTTGATGTTAAATAAGATAAGCTAAATACTAATATTATATAGAATACTCTAGCTTGATACACTTGGTTTTGTTTAAACAAATTATTTAAGTTTAAACCATCCATAGCCCAAATAACAATAACTAATACAATTATATATAATAATAGATTATACATTAGCTTCAATATCCTTAATTTTATTGTTTCTTATTTTATATCTATCTATATTGGTAAATGGTGTCTCTATAAATGTTTTAATGGCTTCTTTCATTATTTCTTTATCCATTTCTTCAGATATAGCGATAACATTGGCATCGTTGTGAGCTTTTGATAAGGCAGCCTCACTAACAGTTGATACCTTTGCACAATATATTCCTTTCATTTTGTTTAGCGCTATACTCATGCCAATGCCTGTTCCACATATAGCAATTCCAAGTTCTACTTCATTGTTAAGGACTCCTAAGCCTAATTTTTTTGCATAATCTGGAAAATCAGCTGGTTCTTCTGAATCAGTTCCATAATCAATAATAGTATATCCTAATTCAGTTAAGTATTCTGTCAAAAATTGTTTTACTTTAACACCTCTGTGATCATTTGTAATTCCTATAGACATATAATCAAATCCTTTCTTATATCTATCTATCTATATTTATCATATTTGATATGATTTTTAAAGTCAATAAATTTATTATTTTTGACATTTTTTTTACAAAAAAAGTTAATTCATAAAATGTGAATTAACTTTCTATTGATTTTATTAATCGCATGACATCATTCATTCTAATTGTTTCATTCCCGTCATAGTCAGCAGCCATTAGGAATTCATCTTCAGTTATTATATTACCATCAATTATATGTTTTGCTATTTGAATGGCATCATCTCTTGTGACATTACCATTACCAAGAACATCTCCTAGAACTGATATTTTATAATTTATTTTGTTATTTCTAAATGATACTTTAAATAATTGACCAGTGGCTAAACCATTTGTATCTTCAAGTGAAACCTCTTCATCATCAATAATATCTAGGGTAGCATTTGATTGAATTCTACTTTTGAATTCTCCGATTGTCATTGGACTTATACCATAAATAATCATTTTCGTACTATTAACATTGTATGCATCCATTTTGATAAAATCATTAAATTCAATTTCTGCATTATCTTCAATATTTGTTTTTTGAACAAATTCATTCATGAATATAATAGATGATAATTTAATTGTTTGACTTGTTGATTTGGAATCTTCTTTTACTCTTACTTTAAATGTAGCAATTTGAAAGTCACCTTCTACATCCTCTATATCTTCACCTGCTTTAGCTACAGCGCCAATATTTGCTCCATCAGTTATTGTATTATCATTAAAAATGCCTTCCCATTCATTCGTTAATTTAAATGAACTTATTTCAACGTCTTCATCAATATTAATAATTGCCTCTAATCCTGTTACTATACCATTACTATGGCCTGATATTGTACAATTAACATCCTTGTCGGTAAATAGGCCAGCAGAATCACATTCTATTTCTACGCTGCCTTCAAGAGCATGTACTTTGAAAGGGATAACTAGAATTGCAATTAATAATAAATAATTTAACTTTTTCATTCTCCTACCTCCAATGAATTTAATCTTCCTTTATAATATCTATATATTATTATGACATCATCTAAACCTACACTTCCATCGTTTGATATATCGGCTGCATAGACATATTCTTCTTCCAATGTTATTCTCTTTTTTAAATATCTATATAGTTTAATTATATCTACTAGTGACACGTCTATTTCATCATCTAAACATCCTACAACCGACAATGTATATGTTACAGTTTTATCATTTATAACTACACTTATTTTGTCACCTGTTCTTAATTCATAATTGTCAGTTACTGTTGCATCAGTTATTAAATTAATTGTTCCACTAGTACTTATTTTTGATTTAATATCGCCATAAGTACTTTTTAGTGATATTCTTTTAATTATTTTTTTGGTATCATCTATTACTAAACTTTCATCAAATGATAGATATTCTATTTTTATATTATAACTTTCTATTTTTGTACCATTATAATAGATATCAATAGTGTTATCGCTTTGAATAACTGTATTATTATTATTTATTTCATTGTCGTTGTTATCGATAACCTTAAATGTTGCAGTTTCACTTGTTATATTATTTTTTAACTCTTCTAAGGTAATATTTTCATTTATATATATTTCTTTTTCTAATACCGTATATTTAGATATGAAGTTAACTATTGTGATACTCTTTAATACTTCATCATTATTATATTTTATTTCTAATTTATTATTATTTACACTATAAGATAAATTTTCTGGTAGTACTTCTAAATTATTATAAAATGTATTTATATCATTAGCGCCTATATATATATAATTATCTTCTTCATCATATATATAACTATCTGTTGTGAAATCGTATTGGCGATATATTTCAATTGTGTATGTTTTGGTTGTTTTTCCATCTTCGGCTGTTACTGTTATACTATATGTATTTGTTCCATAATGTAGGCTTAAGTTTTCTGTTAAGCCTGATACTGTGGCATTATCATCACTCGTTGTTACATTAATATTTGCAGTTGTTGTGTTGCTTGCTACTGTTGAGGTATATTTGTTGTTATTATTATCAAAATTGCTATCTAGTTCAGCTTCATCAAGTGATATATCACTTAAATCGGCATCATTATTTTTGATTCTAATTTCTACTTCAACATTATCTAAATTAATCATTTCATATTGATCATCACATAATTCAATATTAGTTAAGCCAACTTTGTATGTTGTATTTTTTTGAGCATCATCTGATACATTCAATGCAATGCTTCCAACTATTGAATTGTTTGTTGTTGTTCCAGCTTTATTTATAACTGAAAAGCCATTTTCAGTATTAGCAAATTTCATGAAACAATTATTAGAATCACATGTATCGTTTGCATCAAAGTTATTATAGGTTATTATATTATTCAAATTATAATTTGCATTTACTGAAAGTATTGTACTATTATTATTCGTCAATTGGACAACGCATGCTATTGTATCACCTGGAATAGCAGTTTCTGGGCACGTTAGTTCCAATTTTGGGTTATCAGTTTCAATGCTATAGGTACCTTTTCTATTTGACATAACAGTTAATGTTACAATAATGCCAATAACTACTAATGCCAAAATTATTAATAGATTATTCTTAATTTTATTATTCATTTTTACTACCTCGTTTATCATTTTTCTTTTTATTTAGTATTCTTACTAAATTAATCGATATTAATATAACTATTAATACTATAAAAAATATGGCTACATTTGTTGATACTTTATTTTTTTCAATCTTTATAATGTATGTTTTGTTTTTTCCATTTTCTGATAATACTTCAATTTTTATTTTACTGCCATTCTTTAAATTACTATTTCCTGTTATTTTATATGTTGAATTGTCATCTTCAAGAATTGGATTAATTTTTAAGCTTTCTTCATCATCTATTTTTAAAGTATATTCGGTTATATCCTTGTAAAAATTTAAATCATAATTTGTAACTTGTAAATCTACTAAATTACTACTATTAATATTATTATTTGTTTCTTGGTTGTTACCTTGTTCTTTATTACTTATTTTTATAGTTTTTGATATAGACTCAATTCTTTTAGATTTTACTTTCTCATCATAAAATATTATTGAATCAATTAAAATGCTATTATTTTCTCCATTACTTTTTAGTTTTATGGTGCCAACATTAAATGTTCCTTTTATTTCTGGATCAATAAATATTTTTATATCGCCATCCTTACCGTCACCTTGCCATTTATCATCTATTATAACTGATATAATTTTTAAGGAATTACTAACACTTATTTGGGCTGAAATACCAGTAACATAAGTATTGGTATTTCCTGTTAATGTACAAACAAATTCACTTTGTGCTTTTATTTCATCAGGGCATGTCATTTTTAATTCATCAGCATAAACGAAATGTGGAATTAACATCAATAGTAATATATAAAATGCTTTTTTTCTCACTAATATCTACCATCCCTCTATTTAATAATATCATATGGGAAAAAAAAATTCAATTTATTTAAAAAAAAAGCCACAATTTTTGTAGCTTTTATTTTGAATTTTTATCAAATCCATATTTTTTATTGAATTTATCTACTTGTCCTTTTCTTGAAGTAGTATTTTGAGTTCCTGTATAGAATGGATGACATGCAGAACATACTTCAACGTTTATATCCTTTTTAGTTGATTTAGTTTTAAAAGTATTACCACAAGCACATGTTACAGTTGCTTCAACATAATTTGGATGAATATTTTTCTTCATATTATTTCTCCTTTCGCCATGACCAATACAAGTCATAGTAATAAATACATTTGATATTATATCAAGTTTTTTTTATTTTTTCAACAATTATTTTTAATATTTGAGCATATCCTTCGTTATTTAAGTCATATTTATTACTTGTTTTATAATAATTTTTATTATTATATAAAACATCGCTTAGTTCAATATAAGTATATTTGTATTTATCCACTGTTTTTTTAAGTTTATAATTGATGTATGTAAAAATATCATTATTCTTATTAGTTATATTATAGTATCCAAGGATATAAACTTGTCTATAGTTATATTTACTAACTTCTTTTAACAATTCTTCATAATTGTTTATAATTTCATTTAAATATGTATATATTTCTTTTGTGCTATCATTTAATTTGTAATATATATCATTCATACCTACAGAAATAATTAGAATGTCACTTTCTTTTAGTATTTTATGAATAGATAAATTTTTGTTATCAATTATTTTTTCTTCATTATATTTAACAACATTAAGAATATCTTTGACCATATATTGTTTATTAATAAATTGGTTGTTAAAATTTTTAATATTTTTTTCATTCCTAATCTTGTTAATATTTCCAATTGAATCACCAATGGCTGCAATTGTTAATCTTGTATCATCTGTAAGTTTATATATGTAATAACAAGATATGCATAAAGAAAAAAGAAATAATATTAATATTATTTTTTTCATGTTTATCACTATTAAATAATATTAAATTATTTCAATTTTAGCACCTACGGAACTTAATTTTTCAACTATTTTATCATAACCTCTTAAAATATATGAAATATTGTCTATTTCAGTTATTCCATCAGCTATTAAAGCTGCTACTAGGAGTGATGCACCACCTCTTAAGTCTGTTGAATTAACTTTAGCACCATGTAATTTAGTTACTCCTTTAATTGTTGCTTTACGATTATCATTTCTAATTTTGACTATAGCACCCATTTTTTCTAATTCATATAAATTTTGGAATCTATTTTCATAAATTGTTTCTTCAATAGTACTTTTTCCTTTACATTGTGTTAAGAATGTGGCCATTATTTGTTGTAAATCTGTTGCGAATCCTGGATATACGAGAGTTTTTATATCTATTGCTTTATATTGTCTTGGTTCATTTATTACAATATTATCAAGGCCTATTTCCATTTCTACTCCTGCTTCTTTTAATTTGGCAATTAGTGCTTCAAGATGATTTGGAATCATATTATCTATTTTTAAATTATGGCCTAATAGTGCTCCAATTACCAAATAGGTTCCAGCCTCAATACGGTCAGGTATTACCTCGTGAAAACAACTATGAAGATATTTTACACCAGTTATTGTTATAGTACTAGTACCTGCTCCTTTTATTTTAGCACCCATATTGTTTAAAAATGTTGCAATATTTACTATTTCTGGTTCTTGAGCAGCATTATCTATAATTGTTTTTCCTTTGGCTTTTACAGCTGTTAACATTATATTAATTGTTGCTCCAACGCTTGGAAAATCTAAATAAATAGTATTACCTTTTAATTTTTCTGCTTCAATTAAAAAATGATTTTCATCTTCCGTAATTTTAGCACCAAGCAATTCAAAACCTTTTAAATGAAGATTTATTGGTCTAGCACCTATTGAACAGCCTCCAGGGAAATACATTTCTACTTTGTTGAACTTTCCTAATAATGCTCCCATAAAATAGTATGATGCACGTAATTTTTTTGATAATGTTTCGGTAATTTCTTTATTCTCTATATTGCTGGCATTTATTACTACTTTTCCTGATTCTCGATCTATTTTGGCGTTTAGGTGAACTAGGATGCTTTCAAGATCATCAACATCAGTTATATTTGGGACATTACTAATTGTAACAGTCTCATCGCAAAGAATGGCCGCTGGGATTAAGGCAACAACGCTATTTTTTGCGCCGCTTACTGGGATTGTTCCAGTTAGTTCTTTGCCTCCCTCTATTTTTATTTTTGGCATAGGTACCCTCCTTTTATATTTTATGTTTTTGTGCTTTTTTTGTTCAACAATACAATATCATATTATTTTCTAAAATGCAAGTTTTTTAATCTTTTGAATTTTTTCTTCATTTATAAAACCGAGTTATAAAGTAATTAACTCGGTTTCTTTATTTTGTTTAGCAATAATAATATCATCAAATGCTATTTTTTCTTTTTCAAATCTTTTTTTAAGGGTATTTAATGCAAGTGATTCAGTATTATTTTCTTCTGATAAATGCGCTAATATTATCTTTTTTGTATTATTTCCAATGAATTTTGCTAAATATTTTGCTGAATCATAATTTGATAGGTGTCCTTTGTCCGATAAGATTCTTTGTCTCAATTCAAATGGGTAACTACCATTATTTAGCATTTCAATATCGTGATTACTTTCAAAGATGTAGATATCTCTATTGCTTAAAATATCATAATATTTTTTATTAATATAACCTGTATCCGTTACATATACTATGGATTTGTTTTTATTATTTATAATGTATCCTACAGATGATTCTGTATCGTGCGATGTTTTTATTATTTCAACAGTGATATCTTTTAGAGTAATTATATTACTTTCAATAAATTCATAATTGGTAACATAATCTAAATATGGATACATTTTTTTGGTCATATAAATTTTTGGATTTATTTTTTTTAGCAAAACCTGCAGTCCTTTTATGTGATCAGAATGCACATGTGTGATAAATATTGCATCAATTTCTTGTGGATTTACTTTTAATTCATTTAATTTATTTATAATATATTTACTACTATTACCACAATCTAGAAGTATTTTACATTGTTCAGTTTCAATATAGGTAGTATTTCCTTTGCTGCCGCTTGATAAAACAGATAATTTCATCAGTATAAATTCATTGGATTAATTGTATGTCCTCCTTGATAAGGCATACCAATCCATACTCCAAAGTCTAGGTGAGTACCTGCATATGATGAAGTGCCATACCCTGGTGTAGGGACAACGAAACCTGTATTTCCCATAGCAGCTATTCTTTGACCTCTTTCAACTGTTTGACCTGGAATAACAGAAACTGAATTTAAATGCATGTATTGGGTATAATAGCCACCTATGTTATGATTTATAATTACATAGTTACCTCTTCCGCCATTGCAACTAGTATCTCCACGTATACATTTATTGCTAGTAGCAACTACTGTACCATTGTTAGCAGCATATACAGGAGCACCAAAGCCAACATAGATATCAATAGCAGCATGGAAAGATCCCCAACGATACTCATACCATGTTGTAATGGTGTATGGTCTACCTGTTGGCCATGCCCAGTTCGATAAATCAGCAACATTTGGCACGTAACGTTCACCTTTTACTAAGATTTTACTTACCGATGGTTTAATTTCATTACTGCCAACCATAGCAACATCAACAAGTCTTCCATTTATATATTGATATTTTCTTGTAACTCTATCTAAGCCATTCTCTCCTTCTCTTTCGGTATAAGAATACCCTATAACAAGTTCACTGTCATATTTTATTTCAGTTGAATATTTTGATACTTCATCTTGAACTGAGTGCTTTTCAACAACAATGTTTATAAGTGGATTAATCAAGCCTACAACTACTTTTTGAGATTCATATAATAAATTATTTACGCTGGTAAATTCTGGATTTGCTATTAGAAACTCTTGGGTATTTAATTTATTAGCTGTGGCAATTGATTCTATTGTGTCACCTTCTTTAACGGTGTAAGTTGCCTGTTCTTTTGTTGAGCCATATAATAGATATTTTGTTAATTCTGCCTTATCAGTAAATATTTGTTGATCTGTTGATATATATCCTTCTTTATAAGTAATATTATCTTTTATATAAATATTTTCTATTAATTCACCTGTCTCAACAATTGGAGCTTGATTACCTTCCATAAATAAATTATAGTCTTCTTCATTAACAAATGCTTTTACAAGATCAACTATTGATTCATCAAAGATATCTTTACTTGTAACATTAATGATTGTTTTTTCTCTTTTCGATAAATTTGCGCCATCATTAGATAATTCACCTGCTGACGGTTCATCGCCATCTTTTTTTGTACTATCATCTGGATTAATTTCTATTATTACTCCTTTAATCGTAAAGTTTTGTTCTTTAACTAGCAAATTATATATGGATTCATTACTATCAAATTTATTGTCATAAGTGACAATCTTTTTTATTTCAACTCCTTTAGGAGTATAGATTTTACTTACTTTATATTTGTCTTTTAAAGTTTCTTCTTGTTTATTAATATAATTATCAAAATCTTCCTTTGATTTTACTGTTCCTATTTTTTTGCCGTTTAAGTATACTCCATATACTTCCTGAGGGCTTTTATTTGGTGTTAATTTAAAGCCTAGTAAAAAAATACTTAAAATTGATAATATAACTATAATAATTATTCCAATATTTAGTTTCCCCTTCATTTTAATCACCATCCTTTTTTAATGAAAGAAATGTTGATGTTTTCTTTTTAAATAGCATATCAATCGTAGCGGTTGGTCCATTACGATGTTTTAGAATTATCAGTTGAATTGGTGATGGAATTGAATCATCAGTTTGTGGAACATCTGTGTCTGGTGCATGCAGAGCTGCTACTATATCGGCATCTTGTTCAATAGCTCCTGATTCTCTTAAATCGCTTAATACTGGACGTTTGTCTTCCCTTTTTTCAACATTTCTTGATAATTGTGATAATGCAATTACTGGAACATTCAATTCAAGAGCCATTGTTTTTAATTTTCTTGAAATTTCTGATATTTCTTGTTGTCTTGCACCTTGATATCTTCCAGATGAGTCAATCAATTGTAAATAGTCGATTACAACAAGTCCAAGTCCTTCGCCTTGAGTTGCTAAACGGCGGCATTTTGCTTGAATTTCAGATGCTGTTGTTGAGGCTCCATCATGAAAATATATATTTGTATCAGCAAGTTGGCTCATTGCTTCATTTATTCGGCGATAATCTTCAGTTTCAAGCCTACCTGTTTGTAATTTCTTATTATCTATTTGACCAAGTGAACTAATCATTCTTAGGACTAGTTGTTCAGCTGGCATTTCTAATGAAAAAATGGCAATATTTTTTTTGGTTGATTTAGCTGCTGCTGCGGCAATATTAAGTGCAAATGCAGTTTTACCAACAGCTGGTCTTGCGGCTATAATTATAAGTTGTGTTTCGTGTAACCCCTCGGTCACATTATCAAGGTCACGCAATCCTGTTGTTAATCCGGTGATTCTCCCTTTATTTTTAACAAGCAATTCAATATCGTCTTGAGTTTTGGCAAGAACATCTTGAATTTTTCTAAATTCTGTTGTTCTTCTAGTTTTTCCTACATCTAAGATTAATTTTTCAGCTTCTTCGACTGCTTCTGATACATCTACACTATCACTATTAGCTGTCTTTTCAATTGTAGTTGCTGATTCAATTAATCTTCTTAAGGTATATTTTTCGATAACAGTATCAATATAGTATTCAATATTAGCACCAGTTGCTACGCTGTTAATTACCTCAGATAAATATTCAACGCCACCTATTTGGTTAAGTAAATTACGATCAACTAATTCAGTTGTTACGGTGTTAACATCAATTGGCTTATGTAAATTATATAGGTCTTTTATTACTTCAAATATTTTAGCATTACTATCTAAATAAAAATATTCTTTTTCAATATCTTCACAACCTTTTTGTAAAGATGATTTGGACCAAAATAATGAACCAATCAAAGCTTTTTCAGCATCTATATTGTTAGGTAATCCTCTATTCATATAAGTTCCACCCACCTATAATTTCTAAACTTCTTATATAAAATTATACTATAAAAAAAGAAAGATGTCATTATTTTTATCATTAATAAAAAAAGAAAGATTTTCTTTCTTTAGTTTTTTAGAGTTACTTTTAATAATGATTCAACTTTTTTATGAAGAATTATTTTTACATTATATGTTCCAAGTGTATTTAGAGGTTCATCCAGTTTAATATTTTTTTTATCTATTTTATATCCTAGTTGTAACAATTTTTCATTTATCTGCTTAGTAGAAATATTCCCAAATACTTTGCCATCTTTGCCTGTTTTCACTGTAAATATAAGATTTTCTTTTTCTAATTTTTCTTTTAAGTTATTTGCTTCTTTTATATCTTCAGCTTCTTTATCATTTCTGGCTTTTATATCATCAAGTAAGCGTTCATTGCTGCCTTTGGTATACTTAACGGCATAGCCATTTTTTATTAAGAAATTGGTAGCATACCCATCGGATACTTCCTTAATTTCGTCTACTTTTCCTTGCTTTTTTAAATCTTTAATAAATATTACTTTCATTTTACCTCCTTAGTAAAAAAATAGATAGTAAAATATCTATTTTGTTGTATATGGTACAAAGCCCATGAATCTTGCTAATTTAACTTGTTCTGCTACATGTCTTTGATGACGTGCGCATGTTCCAGTAAATCTTCTTGGTAAAATTTTACCACTATCATTAATATATTTACTAATTACATTAATATCTTTGTAATCTACTGGTTTTCCTAAGCACATATAGCATACTTTTTTTCTTTTTTTACGAAATTCTGCCATGTTTATTCCTCCTTTTTTAGAAAGGTAAATCACTGTCACTTATTTCTACTTTTTCGCCAAATGCTGCAAATGGATCATTATCAACTGATGCAGCTGGCATATCATCGATTGGAGCAGCATCAAATGGATTTTCATCTTGTGCAGGCTGTCTATTGTTATCACTAGCTGAACCTAAAAATTCGATATTGTTGGCTACTACTTCCGTGACATATGTTCTCTTACCTTCATTATTATCATAGCTTCTTGTTTGAATTCTTCCTTCAACAGCTACTTGTCTTCCTTTGGCTAAATATCTTGAGACGTTTTCAGCTTGTTTATCCCAAACAACAACATTTATAAAATCTGTTTCTGGATCTCTTCCAGCGCTTGTTCGTCTTCCAACGGCAACATTTATTTGGCATACTGCCATACCGCTTGTTGTATGTCTTAATTCTGGATCTCTTGATAATCTACCAATTAAAAATACTCTATTCATATTACCTCCTACTTTTCAACATTTAGTACTAAATGTCTAATAACTGATTCATCTATTGATGCTATTCTTGCAAATTCTTTTACAGCTGCATCAGTATTTGATTCAATATTATATAGGTAGTAAAAGCCAGATTTGAATCCTTTTATTTCATATGCAAATTCTTTTTGGCCTAATTCTTTAGATAAAGTAATAACTGCTTTATTGTCTGTCAAAGTTTTTTCTAATTTCTTAACAGTATCTTTGATAGTTTTTTCTTCTAAATCAGGTTTTACTATGAACATTATTTCATACTTTCTCATATGTGCACCTCCTTATGGTCTTGTGGCCTTTTTCAGGCAAGGAGCTTTCGCTCAGCAAGTATTATAGCAAAAAAAATATTTTTAGTAAAGTTTTTTTTACTTATTCATAATAATTTTCTAAATTTGTTGGTACTTTATCATTAATTACAGTATTTATTATTTTTTCTTCTTGTTCTTTAGTTACTGTTTTACCGGTTATAGCTGACAATGTAGATATTACTTCTTTTAAGGTTGTTTCATCTTTCATGTTTCCATTTTGTAATTTATTTGCTAACTCTAAGATGGTATCTTTATCTACATTTGTTTTGTTTTTTACTTTTTTAAAAAAATTATCTGTAAACCCCATTATTCCTCCTTAATTCTAGTATATGTAGTAATTAAAAAGTTAGCATTACAGCTAACTATTTATGATGAAATTTGTTTTTAAATTGTTCAAATTTATATAATTGCCCCATTTTGTTTACTAATTTGGCTATTTCTTCTGGATTTTTATGATATTTGGGATATAATTTTTCTCTAGCTTTTAGAGCAAAAGCATATTCAGGATATTCATCGGTCACCATTTCATCTAGATGTTTACCATACTCTTTTAATTTAGGAGACAAATTTTCCGCAATATATAATTTTTCATATAGTAATGGTAAAGTTTCGATAGTAATATCACGTTTAAATTTTTTACCAATTTTTGGATATGTAAATATAGCATGGGTTAGTTCATGGATGCTATCTAATATCATTTCGTCATGTTCATTATTTGGATTTATATATGGTAGGTTTAGGTGTAATCCTTGTAGAATGCCTGTTTTTTTATCAATTAAGTATGCACATCCAGTAGTTATTCTTTCATCTTCATAATTACTATCAATCATTGTTGAATGCTTTTCAAAATAATCAAACATTTCACTATCGTATAATTTGTGTTGTTTAAAGAAGGTTATTAACTTAGAATTTAATTTCATTATTATTCTCCCCTGTTTTTAAATTCAATTATTATTGGAGTACCTTCAAGATCAAACGATTCTCTTATTTTATTTTCTAAGTATCTCTGGTAAGAAAAATGAACTAAGCCTTTAGAGTTAACACTAAATGTAAATTTTGGTGGTGTTATACCTGATTGATTTACAAAATATATTTTTAATCTTTTGCCTTTATATGATGGTGGTTGTTTTAAAATAACAGCATCTCTTATAACATCATTTAAAATACTTGTTTTTATTTCCTTTTTTGAATTTTCATATACTTTTTTTATTTCTGGCATAAGGGTATGTATTCTTTTTTTAGTCATTGCAGATAGGAATACAATTGGAACATATGATAGAAATTGAAATTCGTTACGCATTAGTTTTGTATATTCTGCTATTGTTTTGTCTTTGACAGTATCCCATTTGTTTACTACAAGTACAATTGGTTTCCCTGCTTCAAGGGCATATGATGCAATATGTTTATCATGTTCAATAATACCTTCTTCGGCATTTATAACTACAACGCATACGTTACATCTTTCAATAGCTTTCATTGCTCTAATAACGCTATATTTTTCTATATTTTCATATATTTTGCCACTTTTCCTTATACCTGCTGTATCAATAATTACATATTCTTCTTTATCGTATGTAAATGGTGTATCAATTGCGTCTCTCGTTGTTCCAGCAATATTTGATACAATAGATTTTTCACTACCTACGATGGCATTTACTAAGCTGCTTTTACCAACGTTTGGTCTGCCTATTACACAAAATTTTATTTTATTATCTTCTTCTTTGACTATTTCATAGGTATTAAAGCCATCCGTAATGTTATCTAATAACTCCCCTATTCCTAAGTTATGTTCACCACTTATTGGAATAATTTTGTCAAAGCCTAGTTCGTAGTAGTTATAGATATCATTTTTTCTATTTTCATTATCTATTTTATTGACTGCTAAAATAATTCTTTTATTACTTTTTATTAACATATCTCTTATAACAAAGTCATTTCGATTTAATTCTTCTTTACCATCAACTATAAAGACAATAACGTCTGCTTCATCAATGGCAAGGGTCGCTTGAACTATTATTTCTTTATTGAAATCTTCATTACCAACATCAATACCACCGGTATCAATAAGGTGAAATTTATAATTTTTATATGTTACATCGCCATATATTCTATCACGAGTTACCCCTGGAGTATCTTCGATAATGGATATTTTTTTACCTACTAGTCTATTAAAAATTGTAGACTTTCCAACGTTAGGACGTCCTACTAAGGCTACTGTTGGCATACTCATAATATCACTTCCTTACATGGTTTCAAGGGTTTCAATTAGTTTATTGTAAACTTCTTGTTTGCCTTGTTTTGTTACACTTGAAAATAAAATAATATTTTCTTTATCTATTTCAAGTGTTTTTGTTATTAAGTTAAACTGTTGCTCACTTTTATTTTTACTAATTTTATCAATTTTGGTACATACGACTGTTACTGGTATATTATAGTATTTTAAATATTTATACATCATAACATCGTCTTCAGTTGGTTTATGTCTAAAGTCTACTAACATAAAGACCATTTTTAAATTATCTCTTGATTCTAGATAACTTTCCATAATTAAACCAAATTTATTTTTTAATTGCTTATTAACATTTGCATATCCATAGCCTGGCGCATCGACCATATAGAAAAAATCATTAATTAAATAGAAGTTTAATGTTTGAGTTTTCCCTGGTTTTGATGATGTTCTTGCAAAATTTTTACGGTTAATTATAGTATTTATAAAACTACTTTTACCAACGTTAGAACGGCCTACTAATAATACTTCGTTTTTATTATCTGTGGGAAATTGACTAACGCGCACTGCAGAAATTGTTAATTTTACATCTAAAATTTTCACACAAATCACCAATTTAATTATAACAAATATTTTAAAAATAGGCAAATATGTGCTAAAATACGTATTGTGATATATATGAATTATTTATTAGATAAGTGTACTCTTTGTCCTAGAAATTGCTTAGTTAATAGAAATAATGGGAATTTAGGCTTTTGTAAGGCAGGAAATAAAATCAAAATTGCTAAGGCATATTTACATATGTGGGAAGAGCCACCAATTACTGGTGAAAATGGATCTGGAACAATATTTTTTAGTAATTGTAATTTAAGATGTTTATACTGTCAAAACTATTATATTGGTGAAGAGGGTAATGGGGTAGAGATATCGGTTGAACGTTTTAGTGATATCTGTCTTGATTTGCAAAAAAAAGGAGCTACCAATATTAATTTAGTTACACCTACACATTATGTGCCTTTAATAATTGACGGAATTAAACTTGCTAAGAGTAGGGGACTAACTTTACCAATTGTCTATAATACCAGTGGTTATGAGAATGTAACTACTATTAAGTTACTTGAAGAAATTGTTGACATATATTTACCTGATTTTAAATATTATGACGATCATTATGCCATTAAATATTCTAATTGTAGGGATTATTTTAAATATGCTAGTTTAGCGCTAGATGAAATGGTTAGACAACAACCAAGAATAGTATTTGATAAGAATGGTAATATTAAAAAGGGCGTAATTGTTAGGCATTTATTAATTCCTGGGATGGAAAACGATTCTAAAAAAATATTAAAATATTTATATAATCGTTATGAAAATAAAATATTTTTAAGCATTATGAATCAATATACACCAGTTAGAAAATGTAAATATGAAGAATTGAATAGTAAGGTGAGTGATAAAGTATATAATGATCTTATTGATTATGCTTGGAATATTGGTATAAGACAAGCATTTACTCAGGACGGAGAGAGTCAAAGCGAGAGTTTTATTCCAAAATGGGATTTTAAATAAAAAAAGGCTTTAAAGTAAAGTCTTTTTATCTATTTCGATCTCTTGATGTAACCATTAAGGCTAATCTAAATATTTCAAGTAGGGTTGATAGAACGGATGCAACATATGTAAATGCGGCAGCGCATAACATTCTAGCTGAACCAGTTTGTTCTGTTGACGATAAAATGTGTAGTTCATCTAATTCTATTTTTCCTCTGCGTGAAGCGTCAAATTCAACTGGCAAAGTTATTAATTGAAATAATAACATGCTAAGAAGTAATATTAATCCAATTGCTGCTAATTTTAGTGCGCCAAATATAAATCCTATTGTTATTACAAGATAGCCTATTTTAGTTGAAAAATTTACGATTGGAACCAATTTTGATCTGATACGCATTGGAGTATAACCAACTTTATCTTGAATAGCATGACCACATTCGTGGGCAGCAACTGATACAGCAGCGATAGTAGTTCCATTATAAATATCACTTGACAATCTAACAACTTTTTTTGTTGGATCATAGTGATCTGTTAAATTACCAGATACTTCTTCAATAGTTATTTTTTTTAGACCATGTTTGTCTAGAATTTTTCTTGCAACCTCTTTACCTGTTTTGTTACTTTTGGCATTTATTTGTTTATATTTACTATAATTTGTAGTTATTAACAATTGTGCGAGTGAAGTGATTGCAAGAGCTATTAATGGTAATCCATAATATAGAATATTAGAAATTGGATATACCATTATTTAGTCACCTCATAACTAGTTCCTTCACGTGTATCTTTTAAAATAATGCCTTTTTGTAATAACTCATCTCTTATTGAATCTGCTAAAGAATAATCTTTATTATTTTTAGCTTCTTTCCTTTTTTCTATCATTTCATTTATATAAGATACAAGTTCATCATCTATTTTGTCTTCTTTTAATAAATTTAGAGACAACACTTTGTCAAATGATTCAACTAGTGATAATTTGGTATTATTATTTATATCACTTTTTAGAACATCATAAAGAACTGTTAGGGCATTAGATGTATTTAAATTATCAGATAGCGCTTCTTTAAATTTATCATTATATTTATTAAATTCATTTTCATCTATGCTACTATCATCACTCTTTATTGATTTTACTTTATTTATTAATTTATTATAGGCGTTTTCAGCACTATCTAATGATTCATATGAAAACACTAGTTGATTTTTATAATGTGAGCCTAAGCAAAATAGACGATAACTAAGTGGATTATATCCTTTACTTTTAAGTAAATCTACAGTTAAGAATTCACCATTAGATTTGCTCATTTTTCCTGATGCGTCATTTAAATGTTCGACATGTACCCAATAATTACACCATTTTTTACCAATGTAACTTTCAGTTTGTGCAATTTCATTTGTGTGATGTGGAAAAATGTTATCTACACCGCCACAATGAATATCTAGTTGTTCTCCTAGATATTTTAAGGAAATACATGAGCATTCAATATGCCATCCTGGATAACCTAAGCCCCAAGGACTATCCCATTTTAATTCTTGGTCTTCAAATTTTGATTTAGTAAACCACAAAACGAAGTCAGTTTTATTTTTTTTACTTGTATCTTCTTCAACGCTATCTCTAGCTCCTTGTATTAATTCGTCGACATTATGGTTAGTTAATTTATAATAATCGTCAAGTTTTGATGTGTCAAAATAAACATTTCCATTTGTAAAATAGGCATATCCTTTATCCAATAATACTTTAATAAATTCTATATAGTAATCTATTAAAGACGTTGCTGGGACAACAGTTTCTGGCCATTTTATGTTTAGTTTTTCACAATCGCTTTTAAAACAATTTGTATAATATTCTGCAATTTCCATTACTGTTTTGTGTTCTCTTTTAGCCCCTTTTAACATTTTATCTTCACCAGTATCAGCGTCACTCGATAAGTGTCCTACATCGGTAATGTTCATAACTCTTTTTACATTATATCCAAGATAATTCAATGATTTTTCAA
>ERZ842401.850-NODE-850-length-45240-cov-47.761270_pt1 | contig 45240 bp, 35 predicted proteins | sample MGYA00521270_ERZ842401 | MGnify/ENA primary metagenome ERZ842401 (study PRJEB31892, sample SAMEA3878208) | bioreactor metagenome | biome: Moose rumen | place: Sweden | collected 2011-10 | study: EMG produced TPA metagenomics assembly of the PRJEB12797 data set... | reverse complement strand
ACGCAGCAAGGAGGCCATCGACCTGCTGAAGGAAGCCCTTCAGAAGGCCATCGCCAGCGAAGAGCAGTTTGGCGAAGTTTCGCCATGCCTGGTCGACATCTATCAGGAGTTGGCCTTTGCGCTCAGCGAAGAGGGCATGGCCGACGAGGCCCTCTACTATCTAAACAAGACCGACGTGCTCGACTGCGACCATGTGCAGATGCAGGTTATCAAGGGGCATATACTGCTGGCCGACAACCGTTTCGACGAGGCCGAACAATACTTCCGCACGGCAATAACCGAGAGCGACAATGCCCCACAGACGCTGCTGCGTGTCATCGTGTCACTCTATGACAACAAGTATCTTGAGGCCGCTTATAAAATGTTCAGGCAATACTTCAAGCTTGTAGGCAGCGACCACGACGAGGGCTATGCCTACATGGCACTGTGTTGCTACGACCTGAAGCGCGTGGACGAGTTCCTGAAGTATCTGCAGTTGGCGTGCGAGCGGAACCCCAAGGAATGCCGGTTGGTGCTCAACCACCTGTTCCCCGATAGCGTAGAGCCTCAGGACTATTACAAATACATCAAAGACAAACTGAAATGAACATCATCTCATCATTGCTGGCCAACCTCAACTATCCAGCTATCTTTGTGCTCATGTTGCTCGAGAGCACAGTCATACCCGTTCCCTCTGAGTTGGTGGTGGCTCCTGCGGCCTATCATGCAGCAGGCGGCAGTCTTAACGTCCTGCTGGTGGTGCTCTTTGCTACTCTCGGAGCCGACATCGGAGCCTCTATCAACTACTTCGTGGCCCTCTATGTGGGGCGTCCCGTCATCTATCGCTTTGCCAACAGCAAGCTGGGCCACCTGTGCCTGCTCAATCAGGAGAAGGTGGAGAAGAGCGAGCGCTACTTCGACGACCACGGCATCATTGCCACACTCTCAGGAAGACTCATACCTGGCATTCGCCATCTGATAAGCCTGCCGGCTGGCCTCGCCCGCATGAACTACTGGAAGTTCCTGCTCTACACCACTATCGGTGCAGGCCTATGGCACTCCATACTCGCCGCCATGGGGTGGTATCTGCATGCCATCGTGCCTGAGAGCGAACTTGAACAAACCATCGAACAGTACAACCACTATATCGTAATAGTCATTCTGGCTATCGTTGCCGTGGCCATACTGTTCTTTATCGTAAGGGCACAGCGCAGCAAGAAGCGCCGCTGAATCTCTGCAATATCCATCTATGTGGAAACACTTAAAAACCAATAATATATGCGAATACTACTCACTGTCGCCATTGCCACATTTATTTGCATTGGCGGAACAACAGCAAAAGCACAAGACAACGTGAAAATAGGCAAACAGAACATTACGGTAGACAACCGCCGACTTACATCCGAAGCGCTGTGGGCGATGGGGCGCATCAGTGCCTACGCTGCCTCACCCGACGGACAGCACATAGTCTACCAGGTGGGTTACTACAGCGTGAAGCACAACAAGAGTCACCACGTGCTCTACGTCGTCAATGCCGACGGCACTGGCCAGCGCTTGCTCACTCAGGGCGACAAGAACGAGACCGACGCCGCCTGGCTTGACGTCAACACTATAGCCTTCCTGCGAGGGGGCGAGATTTGGGCGATGAATGCCGACGGCAGCAATCGCCGACAGTTGACCCATACTGACGGCAACGTCGAGGGATTTAAGTTTGCTCCTGACCACAGCAAAGTCATCCTGCTGAAGAGCATACCCTTCCACGAGATTATTAAGGAGAATCCTGCCGACCTGCCTAAGGCAACAGGACGGCTGGTCACCGACCTGATGTATCGTCACTGGGATCATTATGTAGAGTCCATACAACACCCCTTTGTGGCCGAAGTAGACCCTTCAACGTTCAACGTCCAGTGTTCAACGTTGATCGACATTCTCGAAGGGGAGCCATACGAATGTCCGATGGAGCCGTTCGGTGGCATTGAACAGCTGGACTGGAGCACCGACTCCAAGCAGGTGGCCTATACATGTCGGAAGAAGACGGGGTTGCAATATTCCATCTCTACCGATTCCGACATCTACCTCTACGACACAGAGCGTCGCACCACCCGCAACCTCTGCAAGCCCGCCGACTACAAGGAGCCAGCCATCGACCCCACCAAGACCATGAAGACGCAAGCCGTCAATGCTCCAGAGAACCTGAAGAACAACGTCGGCTACGACCAGAACCCCAAGTTCTCGCCCGATGGTCGCTACATTGCCTGGCTGTCCATGCAGCGCAATGGCTATGAAGCCGACCGTCAGCGGCTTTGCATCTACAATCTGGCTACAGGCGAGAAGAGCTATCTCACCGAGTCGTTCGACTCTAACGTCGACGACTTCTGCTGGAGCGACACCAAGGATGCTCTCATCTACTTCATTGGCGTGTGGCATGCCACGGAGAACCTCTATGCCGTCACCGCACAGTCGTCGCCCCTCGCCACCAAAGTAATACAGCTCACTGACACATGGGCAGACTTCGGTTCGCTGCAGATGCTGAACAATGGCCGACAGCTCATTGCCGAGCGCCACAGCTATACGGCACCTGCCGACCTCTACCTCATCACGCCCAACAGCAAGAAGCCGGAGAAGACGGCCGTGAAGCAGTTAACTCAGGAGAACAAGCACATCCTCGACCAGCTCGACCTTCCCAAGGTGCAACAGCGCTGGGTAAAGACCACTGACGGAAAGCAGATGCTCTACTGGGTCATACTGCCTCCCGACTTCAACGATGCCGACGCCAGGAAATACCCCACCCTACTCTTCTGCGAAGGCGGACCTCAGAGTCCTGTCAGCCAGTTCTGGAGCTACCGCTGGAACTTCATGATCATGGCGTCGCAGGGCTATGTCATCGTGGCACCCAACCGCCACGGCTTGCCTGGATTCGGTCAGGAGTGGCTCGAAGAAATCAGTGGCGACTGGACAGGACAGTGCATGTCTGACTATCTCGTAGCCATAGACGATGCCGCAGCCAACCTGCCATACGTCGACAAAGACCGTCTCGGTGCTGTGGGCGCCTCGTTCGGTGGCTTCTCTGTCTACTATCTGGCAGGCCATCACGACAAGCGCTTCAAGTGCTTCATTGCCCACGACGGTGCCTTCAACCTTGAAGCTATGTATACTGAGACAGAAGAGAACTGGTTCTCCAACTGGGAGTACGACGATGCCTACTGGAACGGTGACCGCACAGCCCGCGCTGACCGCACCTACAAGCACTCGCCTCATCAGTTTGTCGACAAGTGGGACACGCCCATACTCTGCATACACGGTGAAAAGGACTATCGCATCAATGCCACGCAGGGCATGAGCGCCTTCAATGCTGCACGCATGCGGGGCATCGAGGCTCAGCTGCTCATCTTCCCCGATGAGAACCACTGGGTGCTGAAACCTCAGAACGGCATTCTCTGGCAGCGTACCTACTTCAACTGGCTCGACCGCTGGCTGAAGAAGTAAATAAGGGTAAACACAAAGAGAGGGCATTTCAAGGTGCCCTCTCTTTGTGTGTTATGATTGCAGGGAGATTATCTCACGAGTGGAGTCGACTGAAGCTCCTGCAGCTTCTGCTCTGCAGCTTGAGCCTTCTCGGCAGCCTTGTTGGCTGCGCTCTTTGCGTCGTCGGCTTTCTTGGTGGCTTTCTCAGCAGCCTTCGAGGCTTTTTCTGCGGCCTTCTGTGCGCTCTCGGCCTTCTTGCTGGCCTTCTCGGCAGCTGCCTTCAGCTTTATGACTTCTTTCTGTGCCTGCTCTCTGGCTTTCTGTGCCTTGGCAGCCTTCTCCAGTTCCTTACCAGTCAGCTGCGATGCGTCGGCTGCTGTCACTACGTCCTGAGCGCTTATTGTCTGTGCTCCCATCAGGCAGAATGCTGCCATTGCTAAGATTTTGACTGTTCTCTTCATGTTGTTTAATGTTTTATGGTTCTTAATCGGTGCAAAGATAAGCATTTTAGAGTTAATCTGCAAGAAAAAAGCTCAAAATCTTCAGAAGTTGATACGGGCGTCGACACCTACCTGCAGCGGATTGGCCGGCTGTGCAAAGTACTGTAGTGTGCCGGTGGCACGATTGTCGAAGGCGAAGGTGTTGTATCTGGCATCGGTGAGGTTGCGCCCCCAGAAGGAGAGCAATACGGGCTTCATGTCGAAGTCTACGTGTGCACCCAGCGTGGCATAGAACTTTTGGCTGTAGGTGTTGGCCTCGTTCCAGTAGGTACGTCCGCGACCTGCAACATTCAGGCCCACAACGACAGCACGCAGAATGGCATCGTCGGCCACAGGATAGCGATAGTCGGCCGATGCGCTGAAGCTGTGCTGAGGTACGAAGGGCACGTAGTTCTTGTTGTAGCTGACCAGTGTTGTCTGTCCTGTCCGCTCGTCTTTCACGCTGTCGTTGTACTCCTTGAACACGGCGCGGGTGAATCCGTAGCCGAGTGCCCATAGGAGACGGTTGTCGAATGCGCTGCCGCGAAGTGTTGCCTCGATGCCGCAGCTGGTGCTCTTGCCTGCGTTCACCATCATGCGTCCGAAACCGTAGGTGCTTGCCATAAGCGACAGCTGCTGGTTGTTTATCTGCATGTAGTAGCCGGCAAGGTCTAAGTGCAGGCGGTTGTCGAGCAGGTTCAGGTGTGTGCCCAGCTCATAGTTCCAGCTCTCCTCAGGCTTGTAGCTGATGGTGTTGGCAATATTCTCGTTGACTGTGGCGTCGGGTTCGAGATTCAGAGGCTGACCGCCGCTGTAACTTTGCGAAGCATTGCGTATCTGCTCACTGAAGATGTCGGAGAACATTTGTATGTTGAATCCTCCTGCGCGATAGCCCTTGCTCACCACGGCATAGATGTTGCTGCCGTTGTTGCCTATGCGGTAGGTAAGCCCCACCTTTGGCAGCAGTTGGTTGTAGTTGTTGCTCAGCTCGTCGGCGAAGCGCGAGGTGATGAGATAGTCGATGTTGGTGGGCACCATAGAGCCAGGTGCAGCACCAGGTGTGCGGTCGGTCACCATCATCGACACGCTGGCCTTCAGTGCGGCGTTGGTGGCATAGTCAATCTTCACTTGGCTCATGTCGTAGCGCAAACCGAGCGTAACCATCAGTCGCTCTGTGATGTCGATGTTCGACTCGTGGAACAGACCTATGTTGCTCTGTGGTGTGCTGAAGAAGCCGGGAACGGTCTCCATGTCGAGTCCGTGCATATTGAACTGCATGGCCGCCACGCGCATGGAGGCCATTGTTGCATCGGTGCCGCGTGCCACCATGGCGTCGATCATTGCCTGCGGTATAACACGGTTCAGACGCGACTCCATCTGCTGGTCGAACACATCGTCGAAGTAAACGGGTGCATCGGTCTTTAGCCACTGCTTGGAACCGAAGAGTCCGAATGTCCAGTGCCAGCGGCTTGTGTTGTGACTCTTCAGTGTCAGCTCTTCAGTGACAGCGTTCTGTTGCTGTGCCTGCTCCATGTGCATCACGTCGGCGGCAGTATAGTCGATATCCATGAGCATGTTGTCCTTCAGATACTGCCAGCTGGTGGTGGAGTTCAGTTCGTAGCCGTTGCCACGATAGTTGAGCGAGAGTCCTGTGGTGAGCATGTCGCGCTTGTAGTTGCTCTGGCGATTGCTCTGTGGTGAGTCGGCATGGCCCGATTCGAGGTCGAGCACACCATAGGGGAAAGCATTCTGTTTGGCGTGCTGATAGTCGGCCAGCAGGTCGACGGTGAGTCTTTCGGTGGGTCGCCAGACGAGGCGCAGCTTGCCGCCAAGCTCGTTGTATTCATCGGCACGGCTGTCGAGCGTCTCGTTGTGGAAGAACCCGTTCTGACCATTGTAGAAGGCCGCAACCGAGAGGCCCAGGCGGTCGCAGAACTTATGGTGATGGGCTACCTCGGCCTTTCGATAGAGCCCTGCGCCCAAACTCAGCATGACGTCGGTGCCCTGATAGGTCAGTGGCGAGCGCGAATACATACGCACAAGGCCGCCCTCGGTGTTCTTTCCGTAGAGGGTGCCCTGCGAACCACGCAGCACGTCGACACGATCTATCTGATAGGTATGGAAGTTGAACATGCTCTTGTTCATCAGCGGGATGTTGTCTACATATACGCCAACGGCGGGGTTGTCTACTCGAGAGCCGATACCACGGATATACATTGACGATGTGTATCGCGAACCGTAGTCGGGCATGGTGAAGGTGGGCACGTAGGCCGACAGCTCGCGCAGGTCGCGGACGCCCAGCTGCTGTATGGCTGCGGCATCGAACATCTGACTGCTCAGCGGCTGCAGACGCAGACGAAAGGCTTCTTTAGGTTGGGCTACCACTACAACTTCGTCGATGTCGACAACACGCGATGTGTCGTTCACACTTTCGGCTTCTTTCTCATAATTAAAGCTGAACGCTGGAAGAACCGATGCCAGCGTCAGCATCATAGCGAGTTGTTTCTTCATTATTATATTTATGCTTGTTATTATTTTGGGTGCAAAATTACTTATTATGCCATACGTGGGCAATCCCTATTTTTATGGATTTTTCAGCCTCGCGTGCTGGGAGGTCGAAACATTGTCTATTTTGAACATATTTTGCTAACTATGAGGGCTTAGTGGATTGATTATTCTTACCATTTCTGGGATATATAGATTTTTTTATTCATAAGATTTGCTACATTGAAGATTTATTCTTACCTTTGCACTTTCTAACAGATTAAAACACAGAGCATCAAATATGAATGTAATTAATAAGACACTCAGTTGGTATTTCTCCAGAAACTCACTCCCTTACTGGTGTGTGTTGCTTGCCGATTGCCTGTTGCTCTTCATCTCGGGCTTCATCACCTACTGGGCTTTTCACCATACGCTGGCCACACTACAGTCGTTCTGGCCTATATGCCTGACGATGCTACAGCTGATAATCATCAGTTGCGTGGGGTTCAAGTTGTTCAGCACCTATTCGGGCATCATGCGTTTCTCGTCGTTTGTCGACTTGCAGAGGGTGGCTCTTGCCAACAGTATTTCGTTGGCCATTATCTTGGTGCTGAGATTCGCTTTGTGTGGATTGGAAGTGGTTGACAAGCCGATGTTCACTGTTACGCAGACGGTGCTTATCTTCATCATAGCCACGCTGCTGATGTGGGCGATACGCGTGGTGGCCAAGCAGCTGCACGATGTGGCCTTCACCTCGAAGCGGGCCCGCCGTGTGCTTATCTATGGTGTGATGGAGGGCGGCGTTGGGCTGGCCAAGAGCATCAGGATGGAGAAACCCACCCGCTTCCTGCTGAAGGGATTCATTTCGCACGAGAAAAACTATGCCCACCACGTACTTATGGGTGAGAGGGTGTATGGCGTAGATGACAACCTGTCGGAGGTGGTGAAGCGTCTGGACATAGAGGCTGTGCTGGTATCGCCGCTGCGCAACGTGGAGTTTCGCAACGACCAGGAGCTTCAGGACATCCTGATAAGCAACGGCGTGAAGATATTCATGTCGGAAGAAGTGAAGGAGTGGAACGCCGAAACCAACGCGATGGTGCCCTCGATGCTGAAGGAGGTGAGCGTGGAAGACCTGCTGCCGCGCGACGAGATATACGTTGACATGCCTTCTATTGGGGCGTTGCTGAAGGGCCGTGTTGTGCTAATCACTGGCTCGGCTGGCTCGATAGGCAGCGAGATGGTGCGGCAGGTAGCTTCGTTTGCGCCGGCAAGCATGATATTGATAGATCAGGCTGAGACACCGCAGCACGACATACGCCTGATGATGGCCAAGCTGTGGCCCGATATTGCCTGCGAGAGCATCGTCACCAGCATCACTAAGAAGGGACGCATGGAGCAGATATTCAGCAAATACAGGCCAGACTATGTGTTCCATGCAGCCGCCTACAAGCATGTGCCCATGATGGAGGACAACCCCAGCGAGAGCGTGCAGAACAACGTGCTGGGCACGCAGATTCTGGCAGACATCAGCGTGAAGTATGGGGTGAAGAAGTTTGTGATGATTTCTACCGACAAGGCCGTCAACCCCACCAATGTGATGGGATGTTCGAAGCGCATTTGCGAGATATATGTGCAGTCGCTTGACAAAGCCATCAAGGACAAGAAGATAAAGCAGGCCGATGGTTCCGATCCCGTTACGCAGTTTGTTACGACTCGCTTCGGCAATGTGTTGGGTTCTAACGGTTCGGTCATTCCTCTCTTCCAGGAGCAGATAAAGAAGGGCGGTCCTGTCACGGTGACTCATCCGGATATCATCCGCTATTTCATGCTCATACCTGAAGCCTGCAAGCTGGTGCTCGAAGCTGGCACAAAGGGCAATGGTGGCGAGATACTCGTGTTCGACATGGGTAAGCCTGTGAAGATAGCCGATCTGGCTAAGCGAATGATTCTGCTGAGCGGTGCAAAGGGCGTAAAGATTGAGTTTTCCGGTCTTCGTGCTGGTGAAAAACTCTACGAAGAGGTGCTCGATGCCGAGGAGAATACCAAACCCTCGTTCCATGACAAGATTCGCATTGCCACCGTGAGAGAGTATGACTACGACACCGTGTGCAACTTCATCAACGATCTTGTAGCCGTCAGTCAGGAATACGACGATATGGCAACGGTGAGGAAGATGAAGGAGATAGTGCCTGAATACAAGTCGAACAACTCTGTCTACAGCGTGCTCGACAAAGAATTACCCCCCCCACAAAAGCTGAAGCCACTATCGTAGCTTCTTGAAGACTTCGTCATCGCGCATGAGCAACGTGGAGCCTGTAAACTGCAACAGGCGTTCACGTTGTTTTTGTGTCATGGCCGGTGACTGTGTGAGCGGGCGCCAACTGAGGCTGAACAGATGATATGTGCGCTCATATTCGCCAGTGGTGAGTGTATAGGTGTGGCCGACAACTATGACGCGCTCAACGCTGTCTACCGCCTCCTGCGTGTCTACTATCAGGGCGTCGATACGGTGCTGACCGTTCAATCGCAGTGAAAGGCTGTCGGCAGTAAGAGCTAACAGCTCACTGCTCCCCCCCAGTTCATTGGTCACCTCGGCCTTCATCTTGGCATCGTAGTAGTCAATGAGGTCAAGACAGTTGCTGTGAGAGAGATAAGGCACAATGGAGTCGGGCATCTGGATGAAAGCCTCACGCATTGTGGTCTGGGCGTTGGCTGCGAGTGACGTAGCTAACAATAGTATGGCAGATAGTCGTTTCATTTCTTAAAATCTTTCTTTTAACCTCATATTAGCTCCCTTTACTTAGGCGTTGTGCAAGCTGCATCATCATCACAGCCGATAGAGCAGCTGTCTCTGTGCGCAGTCGGCTCTTACCTAAGTCAACGGAGATGAACCCCGCCTCGACAGCCATGCGTACCTCGTCGATAGAGAAGTCGCCTTCAGGGCCAATCATCACCAGCACCTCCTGAGGCTGCGATTCGTGTTCATCGGCAGAAGACAACTGCTCGGCAAAGCACTTGCGTAATGTGTCAAACAAGTTCACACGCTCCACCTCCTCATAGCAGTGAGCAATGAAACGAAGACCTGTAGTGTGGATGCGGACAAAGTCCTTGAATGCTACCAGCCCCTCAACATCAGGCACCCATGCCTTGCGGCTCTGCTTTACAGCAGCCACCACAATTTTCTCGATGCGCTCGCTCTTCAGTGTGCGACGCTCGGAGAACTGGCAGTCGAGAAACGTTATCTTGTCAACGCCCATCTCGGTGGCTTTCTCGGCAAACCACTCCATGCGCTCCATCATCTTCGTGGGGCCTACGGCTACATGAAGACGACCTTTCCAGGCACGTTGTTGCGGCAACATGTGCGTCACATTGTATGCGCAGTGGTGGTTGCTTGCCAGCGTGATGACAGCCTCATAGAAACAGCCCTTGCCGTCCATTAGCATCACCTCGTCGCCTTCCTTCAGGCGCAGCACTCGCACAGCATGGACAGCTTCGTCTTGCGGCAGCTCACCACTCGTGGCGACATCGGGCACATGGAAATAGCGTGTCTCTTTCAAAATCGTAATACTCTCTATGTTATTCTTGTTTACGGCGGTTTATCTCGTCTCGCAGTTGCGACGCCAGCTCGTAGTTTTCTACGTCGATGGCGTGCTGCAGCGCGTCAGCCAGATGGTCGCGGCTCATCGTGTTGATGGGTATTGCCACCCCGGTGGCCGTTTCATCGAAATCTACGCTCTGGCGATTCATCAGTCCCTCCTCTATGTATAGTGGTATGTCAGAGTTGATGACTGACAGCAGCACGGCATCACTCAGACGGATGCGCGCATGCAGGTTGTACTCGCTGTCGGCCAACACTACCTGATACTGGCCGTCGTGCAAGCCATAGATCATCATCTCGTGCTCCGTAGGAAGCATCTGCATCAACGCCTCAGGCAGCAGAGTGCGGCACTGCCGCGGATGCTGCAAGCGCATGAGTATCTGGTTGGCCACCTGCTCTTCGCACACGATGGTCAGCACACGCCGACGCTCTACGTCGGTTAGCAGCAGCACGGCCAGCCCTTCGGCTCCCATAATCTGCTGGATACTCTCAAACCTCAACCTGATGCGCTTCATGCTCTCTTTGCTTTTATGTGTTCAGACCTTCTGCGTCTTGGGAAAAACAAGCGCAAAAGCTATGCCCACCACCAGCGCAAAACCGGCAAAGATGAACCAGCAAGTTTGCCAGTCGCCTGTGAGATAGCCGTCCTGCCACGAGCAGTAGTGATTGACTATCTCGCCTGCACTCAGCGTACCAACAGTGGCACCTATGCCGTTGGTCATCATCATAAACAAGCCTTGGGCCGACGCCTTGATGCTGGGTTCACACTCCTGATCGACGAAGATGCCGCCAGAAACATTGAAGAAGTCAAAGGCTACGCCATAGACAATGCACGACAGGATGAACAGCAGCACCCCCGGCATGGTAGGATTGCCTACGCCAAAGAAGCCGAAGCGGAACACCCAGGCAAAGAGCGACATGAGCATGACTATCTTTATGCCGAAGCGCTTCAGGAAGAACGGTATCATCAGTATGCACAGTGCCTCGCTGATTTGTGAGATAGAAGAGAGCAACGTGGCGTTGTTAGCTGCAAACGATGTGGCCACGGCTGCATCGGCCGAACCTTTGAAGCTGGTGATGAAGGGGCCTGCATAGCCATTGGTCACCTGCAGGCACATGCCCAGAAGTGCAGAGAATATGAAGAACAGCGCCATACGCTTGGTCTTGAACAGCTTGAAGGCGTCTAATCCCATGGCCTCTACAAGCGAGGTCTTGCTAGTCTTAGGCTGATGCTTGCACTCTGGCAGCGTGAAGCAATAGGCACAGAGCACCAACGAGAGCAGGCCAGAAACGAAGAACTGCATATAGGTGTACTGGAACTTATGGCTGTTGTCGGCCAGCGTGAAGAAGAACGATCCGTCTTCCCACACGGCACAGTTTACAAACCACATCGTAGCAATGAAACCCACAGTGCCGAGCACACGGATTGGCGGGAAATCCTTCACGGTGTCAAGTCCGTTGTCCTTCAGAATGGTGAACGCCGTTGTATTAGACAGCGCTATAGTAGGCATGAAGAAGCCCACGCTGTAAGCATACATCGCAATGAAGGCGCCCTTGTTTGGCAGCTCCTGTCCAAAGCCAGCCTGTACGCCCATCCACCAGCAGCACAGCATGGCTGCACCTGCAACAAGATGGCAGATGCCCAAGAGGCGCTGTGGCTGGATGTACTTGTCGGCCACAATGCCCATCAGCGTAGGCATGAAGATGCTGACAAAGCCCTGGATGGCATAGAACCAGCTGATTTGGTCGCCCAAACCGGCTATGCCCAAGTAGTTTCCCATACAGGTGAGGTAGGCCCCCCACACGGCGAACTCCAAGAAGTTCATCACTGCCAAACGTACTTTCATATTCATGTTTCTCTCTATTTTTATTTAGTTTGTTATTCTATTCTGTTTCCTTGGTAGTAGGCTCTTATGAGACCTTCGCTTTCAGCACGAAGCTCTATGCAGCCAGGCAACCACTCAGTTTGCGCCAGTTCGCGGATTAAGTTGTAGTAGCTTTCTACTCGTCCTGACCGAATCTCTACTACTTGCAGTGTCAACAGCCTCCCCTCTTCGGTCAGCAGCTGGTGCGATGCTATCCTCCGCAGGGAGCGGCTCTGGTTCTTTGGGTTCTGCTTCATGTTGCTTGTGGAATCTGATTAGCTGAATGTTGTTTACGAACAGCATGCGCTGTACTGTGGTGTTCTCCAGCGCACCACCCAGATAGAAGAAGCCACGCAGGCGCTTCAGCGTGTGGTTGTCAAGCCCCATGATGTATAGCTGTGTGAGGCCGTTGTTACCGAAGGTCATGCTGCGCGTGATGGTAGAATCGTTGTCGTATGTGGCAGCCACCACCACGACGCCGCCTCGTGAACCGTTCTGATAGACATAGTCAGCCATGAACTGTAGCAGCAATTTGTCACCTTCACGATAGGAGGTGTCGGCTTGCAGCTCGAATTCCATACGATTGTAGGGTGGCATGGGGGCGAGCACGAAGGCGGGCTTGGCTGCCCAGATGTTTGCAGTGTCACCGCTGGCATTGAGTGTCGAATACTTGCCAATATCGCTCTCTGATGCTCCTAAAGCCAGCGCCTGCTTGTCCAGTCGCTCGGCCACATGGTGGTAGATTTTATCGAAACGGTCGGAACGCGAATAGTAGTAAACTAACGACGAATCGAAGTCGGCGCGTGTCACACCGTGCTTTCTGAACACCTCTTCGGCAAAGAGCGTCTGGTTGAAGTCGCGCTCGGCTCCGTGCGCATTCTGCTGCATGGCGATGCCGTATGCCAGATGGTAATCTACCAGCAGGTCTTCCATCTCGCCAGGTGGTATGATGCCGTCGGGAGTCGTGGGCTTACATGCAAAGAGCAGTGCCACACCTATTATTATATATAATAGCCTATTCACGCTTCAGCGATATTTCACTCAGCTCCTTGCGATAGAACAGGATGAGCAGCACCACTCCCACGCTGATAGCCGAGTCGGCAAAGTTGAACACAGGGCTGAAGAAGATGAACTCCTCCCCACCCCACCACGGCATCCACTGGGGCCAGGTGGTGACGATAAGCGGGAAGTAGAACATATCGACAACCTTACCCATGAGGAAGGGCGCATAGCCAGTGCCGAAGTCGACAAAATAGCTTACCATACCTGGCGAAGAGGCGCTGAACACAAGCCCATAGAACATGCAGTCGATGAGGTTGCCTATGGCGCCTGCAAATATCATAGCGAGGCATACTATATAGCCAGTGCGTGCCTTCTTGTGCACCATCTGCACGATATAGTAGGCTAAAACACTGATGGCTGCTATGCGAAAGAGCGACAGCACCAGCTTTGAGCCGAGCTGCATGCCATAGGCCATGCCGTTGTTCTCGATGAAGGATATATAGAACCAGTCAAAGATGTGTATGCTCTCGTGCAGACACATGTTGGTTTTTACCCACAATTTGATGAGCTGGTCAACGAGCACTATGGCGACAACGATGGTCGCCGCCATAGCTCCTTTACCTGTCAGAGGATGTTTTCGGTTGTTCACTTGCGTTTCTTCTCCAGTTGTTTCGACTCTACGCTGAGCGTGGCATGGGGCACAGCACGCAGTCGCTCCTTGGGTATGAGCTTGCCCGTGATGCGGTCGATGCCGTAGGTCTTGTTCTCTATGCGTACCAGTGCGGCCTTCAGGCCCTGAATGAACTTCTGCTGGCGTGCCGCAAACTCCATTAAATCTTCTTTCGACTGGGTAGTGCTGCCCTCCTCAAGTGCCTTATAAGTGGGCGACGTGTCGTCCACATCGTTCGAATCTTGGTTGGTGAGCACGCGCATCATCTGGTCATAGTCACGCTTGGCCAGTGCCAGTTTCTCATTGATAATCTCGCGGAACTCCTCGAGCTCCTCGTCGGTGTAGCGTGTTTTTTCAGCCATAGGTAATCAGGTCTTTTAGTTTTCAGTTAGTTTTTTGTTACTTTTATGTTTAGTTTGAATTCGTCGAACTCAACTTCCTGACCATCGTTCGCGGCCACGACAATGCTGTCGGCCAGCACCTGCGTCTTCACGTAGTCGGCAAAGGCAGCCAGCGACTTCTCCACTTCGGCGTTGGGAGCCACCACGACGTTGATGCGGTCGGTAATCTCGAAACCGCTCTCCTTGCGCATGTTCTGTATGCGGTTGATGAGCTCGCGGGCCATGCCTTCGTTCTTCAGCTCGTCGGTCAGCTCCACCTCGAGGGCCACGGTCAGGTTGCCTTCGTTCGAGACAAGCCAGCCGGGGATGTCCTCGCTGATGATGTCTACGTCGGCGGCCTCCACGGTCAGCGTCTGGCCTTCCACGTCGATGGCCAGCGTACCCTGCTGCTCCAACTCGGCGATCTGCTCCTGCGAGAGCTGGTCGACAGCAGCGGCCACGGCCTTCATCAGCTTGCCGAACTTCTTGCCCATGGTGCGGAAGTTGCACTTTACCTTCTTTACCAGAATGCCCTGTCCCTCAACGAATTTCAGTTCTTTCACGTTTACCTCGTGCAGAATCAGGTCTTTCACGGCTTCGATGTATTTCTTCTGCTCGTCGGTGGCAGGCACCATGATGCACTGCAGCGGCTGGCGCACCTTGATGTTCACCTTGCGGCGCAGGGCCAGCACCATCGAAGTAATCTTCTGGGCCATCTCCATGCGGGCCTCGAGGTCGGTATCGATAAGCGACTCGTCGGCCACGGGGAAGGTGTCCAGATGCACGCTCGCCTCCGCTTCTGTGGATTTGCAATCCGCAGTAAGGTCGCGATAGAGCTGGTCGGCATAGAAAGGTGCAAAGGGAGCCAGGAGCTTGCTCACGGTCATCAGACAGGTGTAGAGCGTCTCGTAGGCCGAGCGCTTGTCGTCGCTCATGTCGCTGCCCCAGAAGCGTTTGCGGTTCAGTCGCACGTACCAGTTGCTCAGGTCGTCGTTCACGAACGCGTCAATCAGTCGGCCTGCGCGTGTGGGGTCGTAGTTGTCCATCTCCTTGGTCACCTTCTTCACCAGCGTGTTCAGGCAGGACAGTATCCAACGGTCAATCTCCGGCTGTTCGGTATGCTGCGAAGCGGTTGCAACAGAAGGCTCAAAACCATCGACATTGGCATAGAGGGCGAAGAACGAATAGGTATTGTAGAGCGTACCGAAGAACTTGCGGCGCACCTCGTCGACACCCTCTGGGTCGAACTTCAGGTTGTCCCAAGGCTCGGAGTTGGTCATCATGTAAAAGCGCACGGCGTCGGAACCATACTTCTCGATCATGTCGAAGGGGTTCACCACGTTGCCCACGCGCTTCGACATCTTGTTGCCCTTGGCGTCGAGCACCAGGCCGGTAGAGATGACGTTCTTGAAGGCTACGCTATCGAAAATCATCGTGGCGATAGCATGCAGCGTGAAGAACCAGCCACGTGTCTGGTCGACGCCCTCGTTGATGAAGTCGGCAGGGAAGGCACCGCCGTTGTCAATCAGCTCCTTGTTCTCGAAGGGATAGTGCTGCTGGGCGTAAGGCATGGCACCGCTGTCGAACCACACGTCGATGAGATCGGTCTCGCGCTTCATGGGCTTGCCGCTGTCGCTGACCAAGGTGATATAGTCCACGTAGGGACGGTGCATGTCGATGCGGTCGTAGTTCTCCTGACTCATGTCGCCGGGCACGAAACCTTTCTCCTTCAGCGGGTTTTGCGCCATCACGCCGGCGACAACAGCCTTCTCAATCTCCTGATAGAGTTCTTCGAGCGAGCCAATGCACTTCTCCTCGCCGTCCTCACTGCGCCAGATGGGCAGCGGGGTGCCCCAGAAGCGCGAACGCGAGAGGTTCCAGTCGTTCAGGTTGTCGAGCCAGTTGCCGAAGCGGCCGCTGCCCGTTGACTCCGGGTGCCAGCCGATAGTCTTGTTCAGCTCGCTCATGCGTTCCTTGCAGGCCGAGCTCTTGATGAACCAAGAGTCGAGGGGATAGTAGAGCACGGGCTTGTCGGTGCGCCAGCAGTGGGGATAGTTGTGGGTGTGCTTCTCAATCTTGAAGCACTTGCCAGCGGCTTTCAGGTCCATGCAGATCGAGATGTCGAGCGTCTCGTCCTTGTCGGTCAGGGTGTCGTCGTAGGCGTTCTTCACGTAGCGGCCGGCATAGCGGTTCCACTTCTCCACGTCTACATACTTGCTCACGAACTCCGGGTCGAGGTCGTCGGTGACGAAGTACTTGCCCTGCAGGTCTACCACGGGACGCTCCTGCCCCTTCTTGTCGATGAGCACGATGGGACAGATGCCTGCCTTCTTGGCCACGAAGGCGTCGTCGGCACCGAAGTTTGGTGCGATGTGCACAATACCAGCACCATCCTCAGTGGTCACGTAGTCGCCAGGAATCACGCGGAAGGCGTCGCCCATAGGCTTGATCATCGGCAGCAGCTGCTCGTACTCCATGCCCACGAGGTCGGTGCCCTTGTAGTGGCCCACCACGCGGTAAGGCAGGAACTTATCGCCCTTCTTGTATTCGGGCATCTCGCCGCCGTCGGTAATCTCGGCAGCTGTGTCGAAGTAGGCGGCCACACGGGCCTCGGCCAGTATCACCGTGATAGGCTCAGCGGTGTAGGGGTTATAGGTCTCCAATGCCACATAGTCAATCTTCGGACCTACGCACAATGCCGAGTTGGCAGCCAGTGTCCAGGGGGTGGTGGTCCAGGCCATGAAGTAAAGATCGCCCCAGCGAGCCTCCCCAAGCCCCTCCAAAGGAGGGGGTGTTTGGTTACCAGAAGCAGCGGAATTATGTGACTTAACATCCCCTCCTTCGGAGGGGCTTGGGGAGGCTTTTGCCTTCACCTTGAACAGCGCCGTGCACGTTGTGTCCTTCACGTCGCGGTAGCAACCGGGCTGGTTCAGCTCGTGGCTCGACAGACCCGTACCGGCGGCAGGGCTGTAAGGCTGGATGGTGTAGCCCTTATAGAGCAGTCCCTTCTCGTAGAACTTCTTCAGCAGATACCAGAGAGTCTCGATGTACTTGTTGTCGTAGGTGATGTAGGGATGGTCCAGGTCAACAAAATAGCCCATGCGCTCGGTGAGCTCGCGCCACTCCTGAGTGTACATCATCACGTTCTCGCGGCACTTCTGGTTGTACTCCTCTGTCGAGATATACTTCTCCGACTCCTTATTGTCGATGTCGGCCTTAGTAATGCCAAGGGCCTTCTCCACGCTCAGCTCCACGGGCAGTCCGTGGGTATCCCATCCGGCCTTGCGCTTCACCTGGAAGCCTTTCATGGTCTTATATCGGTTGAACGTGTCCTTCAGTGAGCGACCCAGCACGTGATGAATGCCGGGATGGCCGTTGGCCGAGGGGGGACCCTCGAAGAAAACAAACTGGGGACAGCCCTCGCGCTCGTCAATGCTGCGATGGAAAACGTCCTCCTTCATCCACTTGTCCAGAATCTCGTTGTTCACCTGTGTCAGGTTCAGGCCGTTGTGCTCGGCAAATCTTTTCTCCATTGTTCTTGAAGTCTTTCTGTATATTTTTATCTTTTTATTTCTAAGCGTGCAAAGGTACTCATTTTTCTTCACACCACCAAACAATTCGGGAAAATAATAGCTGCGTCTGCCATGATTTGATACGATTTCGGTGGATATGAAGGGGCGGGGACACAGAGGTGCTTATTATATAGTTTGCGAAGGCTAAACCTATGGTTTACATGTGCTAAACCTATGGTTTGCAGGTGCTTAACCTATGGTTTACGAGACCTGAACCTATGGTTTACGTTTGCCAAGTAGTCGCATGGACAGTCTATCGTGGGGGAAATAAAGCCTCCCCCTCATATTGGAGTCCCCCTATATAGGGGGACGGAAATATGAAAGGGGGCGGAGGCTTTAGAAGGGGGCGGTCGGCCCCTGCATCGTTTGTTTCTGAACTTGCGGAACTCGAATCGTTTCAAACAAAATCGAGTCCTATTGTCTTGATGGCAGAGTGGGTAAGACGCTGGTAAACCAATCCTAAATCAGCAAAGTGCAACACGCTCTGCATGGCCGACTTACGAAGACTGAGGTTCTCGCTCTGGAGAGCACATAGAGCCTGGCCGAGAAACTCATTGATGGCCCGCTCGTTGGGTTCCTGTCCTCGCATGAAAAGGCGGCTGAGAATGTGATAGCCGCACAGCTGCGGCAGGTCGTCGGGCGATGAAAGCCACAGGAAAGCTTTCTCGGCGGCATAAGGAAGGTGCTGGTAGAGATTGAAGGCTGCCTGTTCGGCCACCTCGATGCTTGTGGTCTGCTCCATCCAGATGTCTGCCACCTCGGGCAGCATCTTCTCGGGCGGCATGATCATCGTGGCCAGAATTTTGCATTCGCGTACGTTCTCCTTCCACAAAGCAATGGCAAGGTCGTAGTTTTTGCCCATTTCATCGGCCATTTCGCGCAGGCGGGGCAACGTGGCACCCCAGTTCAGTTTGTACTGTAACCCCTTCTGGCGCATAGATTGTGCCGTAGCTCCGTCCATCATCAGGCGGAACGACTGTTTGATTTCCTTGACTTGTTCCTGTATGTTCGTGTTCATATGAGCGTTCCAAATTCGGCGCTGTAGCGTAGCATCTGGTGGTCGTAGGACTCTGAATAATCGATGTGGACGTCGGCAATCTGGCCGTTGCTGTCGTAAACAGGCAGGAGCACGGGGTTGATGAAGCCCTTGTAGGGTGCCAGGTTGAGACGCTTGTAACGGCTGAGCACCTCCTCGTGGAGTACAGGATCGACGCTCACGGCATAGGTCTCGACCAGTGTGCATGCTGCGTCGTAGTCGCCTTCACTCTTGATGCGCTGCACTTCGGCAAGGAGTTGCGCAACGAGCTGCCTGAGCTGAGCGTAATCGCTTATGTGTAAGTAGGTTTTGCCTTCACGCTTCAACAGTTTCATTGCGTCTCCATGAGCCAGGCACCAATGGGCAATGAGGGCGCGATTGCGCATGTGGGCCTCTTCAATCTGCCTGCCAGGCTCTATGCGCACAAGCTGCGTCATCAGGCCGTTCATCATGTAGGTATAGTACTGCGATTTCCAGGCCTCCGTGTCAGGCGTCAGGCCCAGCTCCACCAGCTTTTCGTCGGCAATATAGTAGAGGCCGAAGAGGTCGGCACGCGCTTCTTCAATGGTGTTGCCGTAGGCTTTGAGTGCATCAGGATTGGTGCCGGGCAGCAGCTGTCCGCTACCATGGCCCAAGCACTCGTGCAGGTCGGTGTGCAGGTCGTCGCACACGTCGCCATAGCGATTGATCAAATCGAGCGTTTCGCGGTCGATGACGAACTCCTCGCGGAAGCCATTGCCGCGCGCTGCCTTGTTATAGGCATCGGTAATGTTGCTGATGGTGATACTCTTTGAACCATAACGGGCACGAATCCAGTCGGCGTTGGGCAAGTTGATACCAATGGCCGTCGACGGATATTCCTCACCACCCAGCATGGCAGCACAGATAACCTTTGCCGACACGCCTTTGACCACAGGCTTGCGGAAACGTGGATCCACGGGTGAGTGGTCTTCAAACCACTGAGCGTTGTCACTCACTTTCCGTGTACGTTCTGATGCGGCTTCATCGACATATTCTACAAGCGCCTCCCATGAGCCTTTCAGCCCTAACGGATCGCCATAGACCTCGATGAAACCGTTGATAAAGTCGATACCTGTGTCAAGGCATCTCACCCACTCTATGCTATATTCATCGAAAATATGCAAATCGCCTGTTACATAATACTTTATAAGTAGCTCGATAACATTCTTCTGCTGATCGTTTTCTGCTACTTCGGCAGCCTTCTCAAGCCATCCTACTATATGACGTATGGCGTTGGCATATTTTCCGTCAGCGCACCAAACATCTTCGCCGACAGAGCCGTCAGCGCGACGTACAAGAGTAGAGTTAAGTCCAAACGAGGGCGGTTCGTCTCCCCCACTCTGCTTCATGTTGGCATAGAAGGCCTCGGCTTCTTGCTGCGTTACGTCCTGATAGAAGTTGCAGGCAGACGTGGCTACAAGGTCTACACCGTCGGCCTTGTTTACACGTTTGGGTAGAACTGTAGGGTTGAATATTATGGGGAACAGCTCGTCACACATCTCGTCGACTGTCTGTCTCTCATTCAATGGCAGGCGTGCAGGCTCTACTAAGTGGAGCATGCTACGCAGATAGTCAGGTGAGAAAGCCGGAATGAACTTGTCGCAACTGTAGTGGTGATAGATGCCGTTTGCGAACCATACGCGCTTTAAATAAGTGGCCAAATGACGGAATTCATTGGTATCGTGAGGCACACGCAAATCACCATAAACAACCTCAAGCAACTTTCTGATGCGCAGATTGTAACGACCGTTCTGATCGAAAATAATATCGCGCCCAGACAAAGCAGCCTGAGAGAGGTAGTAGACAAGTGATTTCTGGCGGGTACTGAGCTGTTCAAATGTATTCAAACGATACCTGAGCAGTTGTATGTCGGCAAACTGCTCATCAGTATAGGCGAACTCTTCCATAACTCAGATGCAGCTATTTTTTCTTTTGAGCCAGACGAGCAAAATGCTGTGTCCGATATTCCTTGGGGGTTGTGCCCAGAATCTTGTAGAAAGAAGCATAGAACGACTGTCGGTTGGAGAATCCCACCATGTCGCTCACTTCCTCAATGCGAAGATCCTGATAGCGCTTGTCGGTCAGGATGGACATAGCCTCTTCAATGCGATACTTGTTGATGAACGAAGTATAGTTCATGTGGAAGCGCACATTGACAACAGCCGAGATATAACGGGTGTTGGTGCCGAGCTCCTCAGCCAGCTTCTTGGCCGAGTAGTTCTTGTCCTTGTACTTTTTCTTAATGACCACAATCTCAAGAATTTTCTCCTTGAGTTCATCCATCAGCTTTGGGTTAACCAACGTCCTATAGACGGCGTCCTTCTCTTTGGGTTCCGTAATGTTGTATTTGGCCATAGGTTTACGGTATTATAATTACACATGTTATCTATTCTGCAAATATAGCATTTTTTTTCGGAACGACAATGCAATTTTATATTTTTTTTGCATAAGTGGTCAAAAAAGGAACATTTTTCTTCGTTTAGCCGTTGATTGTTATGGTTTTATTCTCCTTTTGAGTGAAAAGCGAACGCGGAGCATTCACCCCATTCCCATGAATCAACTAATTCTTGCCGCTTGCAATATTTGCTTGCTGCTTGCAATATTTAACTTAAAATAACACGCGCAAATGATACAACTTATTGTTTTTTTTCGTAACTTTGCACCGTTTTTAAGGGTATCAAGATTCATGCGCCTAATTATCAGGCGATTAGACAAAAAAGCAAAACAAAAGATGAGACAGCTAAAGATTCAGAAAAGTATTACAAACCGCTCAAGCGAAGCACTTGACAAGTATCTCGTAGAAATCGGTCGTGCACCGCTCATCAGCATCGATGAGGAAATCGAACTTGCACAGAAAATCCGCAAAGGTGGCCCAGAGGGTGAGCGTGCAAAGGACAAGCTGGTGACGGCCAACTTACGATTTGTCGTGTCCGTGGCCAAGCAGTATCAGCATCAGGGCCTCACGCTGACCGATCTTATTGACGAGGGCAACATTGGGCTGATAAAGGCTGCGCAAAAGTTTGACGAGACGCGTGGGTTCAAGTTCATTTCGTATGCTGTGTGGTGGATTCGACAGAGCATCCTGCAGGCCATTGCCGAGCAGAGCCGCATTGTGCGTCTGCCCCTGAATCAGGTAGGTTCTCTCAACAGGATAAGTCACGAGATAAACAAATTTGAGCAGGAACATCAGCGCCACCCGTCTGTCAGCGAGCTGGCAGAGATGACCGACATCGACGAAGAGAAGATTGGGCAGTCGATGATGGCCGATGGTCACCACGTCTCCATAGACGCACCGTTCCAGGACGGCGAAGACAACTGTATGCTTGACGTGATGGCATCGGGTGAGGACTCTCGCACCGACCGCCATGTTGACCACGAGTCGATGGCTCAGGAACTGAACTCGGTGCTCTCGAAAGTGCTGAAGGAGCGTGAGATAACTATCATACGTGAGTGCTTCGGTATCGGTTGTCACGAGAAGGGACTTGAGGAGATTGGCGATCAGCTGGGGCTTACCCGTGAGCGTGTGCGCCAGATTCGTGAGAAGAGTATAGCCAAGTTGCGTGACTCTGGCAATGCAAAAATCCTGATGAAGTATTTGGGATAATCCTTTTTATTTGGCGAAAGAAAAGAGTGGAAAGAGGAACGTGCATCCTTCTTTCCACTCTGTTTTTATGGTTAAACATTTCAACTTCCGCATGTCATGCAACAAAAAAATGCAAAATAAGTCGGTAGTTTGAGAATTATTGCTTACCTTTGTACCCCAAAAGACAAAGAACAGAAAATGCGGCAACTACTGAAATACATATTGAGCCTGGCATTCGTGATGATGACTGGCAACACTGCTGTAGCACAGATTACCAAATGGCAGTCGGTGCACGTTGTGGCAAAGAAAGAGACGCTCTTTGGGATAGCCCGACACTACGGCATTACGATGGATCAGCTGGCAGAGGCCAATCCGGAGATAAAGGCTAAGGACTACAAGCTGAAGAAGGGCACCACACTGTTTATCCCCTACCCTCAGCCGTCGGCTGCCGTTGCTGCGGCCACCGCAATATCACAACAGCCCGTAGCCCCAACGGTTGGCAGCGCCGAAGACCTGTCGACGAGGGCTGTACGTGTGGGTGTTGTACTGCCCCTGAACAACAATGGACGCGATGGCCGCCGTATGTTGGAATACTATCGTGGCATACTGATGGCATGCGACAGTTTGAAGCATAAGGGCATGAACATCGACGTGAAAGCCTGGAACGCGCCACAGAATGCCGACATACAGCAGATTGCAACACTGGTGGAGGCTACGAAGCCCGACCTGATTATAGGTCCTTTCTATGCCAACCAGACGAGTGCGTTGGCCAGCATGTCCGAACGTTGTGGCGCATCGCTGCTGATACCATTCTCCATCAATGCGCCCCAGCTCTACACCAACAGCCACATTTTCCAGGTCTACCAGACGCAGCAGGAGCAGAGCGAGACAATGATAACGCTGTTTATGAAGCAGTTTGGAAACGGCTTTCATCCCGTTGTCATCGACTGCGGCGATACGACCAGCACAAAGGGCGTTTTTACAACAGGGCTTCGCCGCGAACTTGAGGTGCGACACATCGACTACAGTTTGACAAGCTTGACTACGGCAACGGCTAATTTTGTGAAGGCATTCAGCACCACACAGCCAAACGTTGTCGTCTTGAATAGTGCCTCACAGCAGTCGCTGAACAGTGCTTTCGGCAAGCTCAGTGCTGTGCAGCTGATGGTGCCAGAGGCAAAGATAAGCACTTTCGGCTATACGGAGTGGATCATCTTCACCAACTCGATGATAGAGAACTACTACAAGTTTGAGGTGAGCATTCCGTCGCCGTTCTACACCAACCTCGCTTCGCCCGCCACCAAGAGGCTCGTACAGAAATATCGCTGGAACTTCCATCAAGAGATGATGGCCAGCTATCCGCGCTTTGCCCTGACTGGCTTCGACCACGCCTTTTTCTTCCTGAAAGGCCTGAAGCAGTATGGCAGAGCCTTCGACGGTGCCTACGGCAAGCTCGACATCATGCCCGTACAGACTCCCCTTCGCTTCGAGCGCATTGGTGCCGGCGGTTATCAGAACAGGGTGATGCAGCTCATACGATATAAGGCCAATCATCAGGTGGAGTGGACTTTTTAGGTGAAAAGAAATGATGAGGACTAAGCTTGTTATTCTGTTGACAATAGCAGCCCTGAAGGTGCAAGCTCAGATAGGCCAATATCGTAGTGAGCTGGCCATCGGAGCCAATGCCGGCTATGCCATGAGCCAACTGGGCTTCATGCCAGAGGTGCCCCAGTTGTGGCATGGCGGCGCTACGGGAGGCTTGACGTTGCGCTACACAAGCGAAAAATATTTCAGCAGTGTTTGTGCCATTGTGGCAGAGGTGAACTATGCGCAGATAGGCTGGAAGGAAGATATACTGACGCCTGAAGATCAGCCCGTTATAAACACTGTGACAGGCCAGCCAGAGACTTATCAGCGTCACCAGACCTATATACAAGTGCCCTTCTTTGCCCGACTGGGATGGGGACGCGAGCGTAAGGGCCTGCAGTTTTTCTTCCAAGCAGGGCCGCAGGTGGGATTCTTTTTAAAGGAGAAAACCGAGTCTTCGTTCAATTTCGCCAATATGAACCTGCCTCAGCGCACATCGAAGATTGTGGCACAGGACACAATGAGTGTTGAACACCGCATCGACTATGGCATCAGTGCCGGACTGGGAGTTGAGTTCTCACATCCCAAGGCAGGCCACTTTATGATAGAGGGCCGCTATTACTATGGTTTAGGCGACATCTATGGAAATTCGAAGCGCGACTTCTTCGGGCGCTCCAATTTCTCGAATATAATCATCAAGTTCACTTACCTCTTCGACATCTTGAAAACACATCAGGACATCAAGTGAACTGTCTCCTTAGAAATGTTAAAACAATGGGGAAAAGCAGGCCGAGAAGTCAAAAAAACTACAAAAATGACTTTTACGGCCTGCTTTTTTTTGCAGTTTGGCAGATTCTTCATACTTTTGCAATACGATTATTAACTATTCAACATGAAAAGAGCACTTATAACTATTGCAGCATTAGCACTCACTACGGTGATGAGCGCACAGAAGAAGTGGACACTCGAGGAATGCCTCGAATATGCTAAACAAAACAATATCACCCTGCAAAAGGCAAGGCTGAAGAAACAGCAAGCCGAAGAGGATGTGAAAGGCGCTAAAGCAGCATTGTTGCCACAGCTGAGCGCATCGGCCAATCAGTCGGTGGGCTACAAGCCCTGGCAGGAGAATGGTGCTATTACGGTGACCAACTCGCAGTTGAACACGAAGGTGGAAAAGAGCTACTACAGCGGGTCTTATGGCATAAATGCCAACTGGACGGTGTGGAACGGCAACAAGAACCGTAACAATGTGAAGCTGAACGAGCTGACACAAGAGCAGGCAGAACTGGACATTGAGACAACATCGAACAGCATACAGGAGCAGATAGCCAAGCTTTACGTACAAATATTATATTTAAGAGAAGCCGTCAAGGTGAGCGAGCAAAGCCTGGAAACCAGCAAGAAGAACGAGGAACGCGGACAGCAGATGCTCGAGGTGGGCAAGATGTCGAAGGCCGACCTCGCCCAGCTTACTGCCCAGCGCGCTGCCGATGAATACTCTATCGTAGAAGCGCAGACTAACATTGCACGCTATAAGCTGCAGCTCAAGCAGTTGCTCGAACTGACAGGCGACGCCGAGTTCGACGTGGTCGACGCCAGCACCTACGGCGACGAGGCAGCATTGGCTCCCGTGCCCGCCCTGCAAAACGTCTACCAACTGGCTTTGGCACATCGACCGGAGATAAAGAGCAGCGAGCTGGCTGTGAAGAGCAGCGACGTGAGCATTGCTGTGGCCAAGGCTGGCATATTGCCCAACATTGGACTGTCGGCAGGTTTAGGTACAGGAACAAGTTCGCGAGCCGACAACGGATGGGGCGAGCAGATGAAAACCAACGTCGATGCATCGTTAGGACTGTCGGTGAGCATCCCTATCTTCGACCAGCGACAGACGAAGACCGCCACACGCAAGGCAAGACTTCAGCGCGACCAGGCACTGCTTGATATGCAGGACAAACAGAAAGAACTCTATCAGACCATAGAGGGCTACTGGCTCGACGCTGAGACAAACCAGCAGAAGCTGCGCACGGCCATCACCACAGAACAGAGCGAGCAGACAAGCTTCGACCTGTTGCAGGAGCAGTTCCGGCTGGGACTTAAGAACATCGTAGAGCTGATGACTGGCAAAGACCGACTGCTCAATGCACAGCAGAATCATTTACAAAGCAAATACCAGGCAATGCTGGCACTGCAGATGCTGAAGTTCTACAGCGGTGAGTAATTTGAATACAGACAAAACAAAAAGACAACAAATGAATATGAACGCAAAATCTAACTTCCAGACCATCAAAGTGTCGCTCCCACTGGCTGTCATCGTGGGAAGCATGCTCCTGACCACGCTCTTCTTCTCCAGCTGCAAGAATGAACAGCAAACCTCCTTCACTACTGCAAAGATAGAAAAGGGCAACATTCAGAACACCATTACGGCCACAGGAACCATAGAGCCGGTAACATCGGTCACCGTGGGTACACAGGTCAGTGGCATTGTGTCGCGACTCTATGTCGACTACAACTCTGAAGTGAAGAAAGGACAGGTCATCGCCGAGCTGGACAAGACTAACCTGACCAGCGAACTGAACACTGCCCGTGCCAACCTGTCGAGCGCACAGAGCACGCTGAACTACGAGCTGGCCAACTATAATCGCTATAAGACCCTCTACGACAAAGGACTGGTGAGTGCCGACGAGTATGAGTCGGCAAGGCTCACCTATCTGAAGGCAAAAGACCAAGTGACAACGGCCACACAGAACGTGCAGAAGGCACAGACGAATCTCGGCTATGCCACCATCACCAGCCCTATCGACGGTGTTGTGCTGTCGAAGTCAGTGGAAGAAGGACAGACTGTGGCCGCATCGTTCAATACGCCTGAACTCTTCACCATTGCACAGGATCTGACCAACATGCGCGTGATTGCCGACATCGACGAGGCCGACATCGGCGGTGTGAAAGAAGGACAGCGCGTAACGTTCACTGTCGATGCTTTCCCTGATGATAGATTTGAGGGACAGGTGACGCAGGTGCGCCAGCAGGCCACGACATCGAGCAATGTTGTGACCTACGAGGTAGTTATCTCTGCACCCAACAACGCCCTGAAACTTAAACCTGGATTGACGGCCAATGTCACCATCTATACACTCGAGAAGAACGATGTGCTGGTGGTGCCCTCGAAGGCACTGCGCTTCACTATCAACGAGGCACTGCTTGCTGACGGACAGCACATAGAGGACTGCGAGGGCGACAACAAGCTTTGGACGTTGGAAGGCAACACCTTCAAGGCACATGCCGTACAGATAGGAACAACGAACGGTTTGCTGACAGAGATCACCGGTGGACTGGGAGCAGGCACTGAGGTGCTGACCGACTTCAGTTTGGCCAGTGGAGAAGAAGAGGGTTCGCAAGAAGCCAGCAATCCCTTCATGCCCAGGCCGAGAAACAACAACAAGCAACAGAAGAAATAAACGGAAGGGTAGCAAAGACTCTTTTTAAATACGCTTCTAAGCCAATATAAAAACATGAACAAGAATAAAGTAGTCATCGAGCTTCAGAACGTAAAGCGCTACTTCCAGGTGGGTGCTGAGACGGTGAAGGCTCTAAGGGGTGTTTCGTTCAAGATATACGAGGGCGAGTTTGTCACCATACAGGGCACATCAGGCTCGGGCAAGTCGACGCTCCTTAACCAGTTAGGGTGTCTGGATACGCCCACCAGCGGCGAATATTATCTCGACGGCGTTTCCGTTCGTACTATGTCTAAGACACAGCGTGCCCATCTGCGCAACCAGAAGATTGGCTTTGTCTTCCAGAACTACAACCTGTTGGCAAAGACCACTGCTGTTGAAAACGTAGAGCTGCCACTGATGTATAACAGCAAATACAATGCCCAGCAACGACGTGCTGCTGCCATCAAGGCACTGCAAGCCGTGGGACTTGGCGACCGTCTCGAGCATAAGAGCAATCAGATGTCTGGTGGACAGATGCAGCGTGTGGCTATTGCACGTGCACTGGTGAACGAGCCTGCCGTGCTACTGGCCGACGAGGCAACTGGTAACCTGGACACACGCACCTCGTTCGAGATGCTGGTGCTCTTCCAGCAACTCTATCGCCAAGGGCACACCATCATCTTTGTGACCCACAACCCTGAGATTGCCGAATACTCCAGCCGCAACATCAATCTGCGCGATGGCAAGATACGCGAAGACACCATCAACCAGAACATCAAGTCGGCAGCCGAAGCGCTCGCTGCGTTGCCTATGCCGCAGGATGACTGATGGGAATTTGCAATTTGGCAATTTACGATTTATCTCTCAATTTTGAGTATTGAGTTATTTTCGTAATGCTTATCCTTCATGCCTAAAGAAGAAAATTGTTAAATTGTCAAATCGCAAATAAATCGTAATTGTAAATCGTCAAATCGTAAATAGACAAGATGAATATACTCAATCTTTTCAAAGTAAGCTTTCGAGCCGTAGCCAACAACAAGATGCGCTCGTTCCTCTCGATGTTGGGCATTATCATTGGCGTTGCCGCAGTCATTATCATGATGTCGATAGGCCAGGGATCGAAAGAGAGCATACGCAAGGAACTGTCTACGATGGGTACCAATCTGCTGACTATACGTCCAGGTGCCGACATGCGTGGCGGCGTGCGTCAGGATCCCTCGGCTATGCAGACCCTGAAGATGGCCGACTACGAGCGTATCATGCGCGAGAAGAAGTTTGTCACAAAGGTGTCGCCAGAGGTGACGTCCAGCGGTCAGGTTATCTATGGCAACAACAATACGACAACCACCATCTATGGTGAAAGCCCGGAATATCTCGACATCAAGCTCTGGACGATAGAAGAAGGAGAGTGCTTCACAGAGGAAGACATCAAGAAGGCAGCCAAAAAGGTGGTGGTTGGTGCCACCATTGTGAAGGAGCTGTTTGGCGATGGTGTCGACCCTATCGGCAAGACCGTGCGCTTCAAGTCCATTCCTATGACCATCATCGGTGTGCTGAAATCCAAAGGCTACAACAACTGGGGCATGGATCAGGACAACGTGATGATCGCCCCCTATACCACGGTGATGAAGCGCATTGCTGCCCAGACATGGTTCTCGAGCATAGTGTGCTCTGCAGTTACTGAAGACCTGAGCGATGCAGCTATCGAAGAACTGACACAGATGCTGCGCGATAACCACAAGCTGAAGGGCGATGCCGTCGACGACTTCACCATCCGCTCGCAGGCAGAAATGATGGAGACTATGTCATCGACAATGGACACTGTGACGCTGATTCTTGTGGTGGCCGCAGCATTCTCGTTGCTTGTTGCCGGCATAGGCATTATGAACATCATGTTGGTGTCCGTGACAGAACGCACAAAGGAGATAGGCTTGCGTATGGCTGTTGGCGCCACGGGGCCGGTCATCTCGTTGCAGTTCCTCATCGAATCGGTGCTCATATCACTGACTGGCGGCTTGCTGGGCATCCTTGTGGGCTGTGGCGTCAGTCAGTTCATCGTGCCCATGATGGGCATGCCCAGCAGTGTTCCTGCATGGAGCATCTATGTGTCGTTCCTTGTCTGCGTGTTCATTGGCGTGCTCTTTGGCTATATTCCTGCGCAGAAGGCAGCTAACATGGATCCCATCGAAGCCATCAGACATGAGTAGTCACCACGAAATGTTACATTTTAAACCAAATAAACTATGGAAACAAAGATTATCGGCTTGGCCAGCGATCACGCCGGCTATCAGTTGAAACAATTCGTCAAGAAGTATCTTGACGAGAAAGGCTATGAGTATAAGGACTATGGCACCTATACAGAAGAGTCGTGCGACTACAGCGACTTCGGCCATGCGCTGGCTCGTGGCATAGAGCAGGGCGAGGTGTTCCCTGGCATTGCCATCTGTGGCAGCGGCGAGGGTATCAACATGACGCTCAACAAGCATCAGTGCATTCGCGCTGGCCTTTGCTGGATTCCTGAGATTGCCCACCTTATCCGTCAGCACAACAATGCCAATGTGCTAGTGATGCCAGGCCGTTTCATCGACGAAGACATGGCTCGTAAGATTATGGACGAGTTCTTTGCTACAGAGTTCGAGGGTGGTCGTCATCAGAAACGCATTGACAAGATTCCTGTATAATGATATGGGGGTGAGTTTCACTGAGAAAGTACTCGCAAAGCTGAATATTGCAGAACTGAACGATATGCAGCAGGAAGCGCAAGACGCAATCTTGCGCACCAGGAACGACGTACTGCTATTGTCGCCCACAGGAACTGGCAAGACGCTTGCCTATCTGTTGCCTCTCGTGCAGCTTTTAGATGGCAAGAGCGACGAAGCGCAGGCATTGGTCATTGTGCCAGGCCGAGAGCTGGCCATGCAGTCGAACGACGTGCTGCGTTCCATGGGTAGCGGTTTGCGTTCGCTGAGCTGTTATGGGGGCAGGACGGCTATGGACGAGCACCGTGCCATACGCCAAACGAAGCCCCACATTGTCTTTGGCACCCCAGGACGTCTGAACGATCATCTTGACAAGGGGAATATCTATCCAGACAGCATTCGCTATATCGTTATCGACGAGTTCGACAAATGTCTGGAGATGGGTTTTCAGGACGAGATGCAGCGCCTGATGCAGAAGCTGCCATCTGTTGAGCGACACATCCTGCTCTCGGCAACTGATGCAGAGCAGATACCTCGCTTCATGGATATGGGGCGCACCACCCGGCTTGACTATCTGCTTGAGGAGCAGAGGGTTTCAGAACGTGTGGAAGTCTTCGAAGTGAAAAGCCCAGAGAAGGACAAGCTGGCCACACTCTTGCAGTTACTGTGTCAGTTAGGCGAGACACAGAGCATTGTGTTCCTGAACTATCGTGACTCAGTTGAGCGCACTGCTGACTATCTGCGTCAACAGCAATTTGTCGTCAGCGCATTTCATGGAGGCCTCGAGCAGCGTCAGCGCGAAGATGCGCTATATAAGTTTGCCAATGGTTCGGCCACTGTGCTCGTAGCCACCGACCTCGCAGCACGAGGACTCGACATTCCGAAGATTGACAACATCATTCACTACCACCTGCCACTCAACGAAGAAGCGCTTGTGCATCGCGTGGGTCGCACTGCCCGCTGGGATCAGACAGGCAAGACTTTCTTCATTGTAGGCCCCGACGAACAATCGCCAAGTTATCTCTCCACCTCTCCCTACCCTCTCGGCGAAATGAGCGAGTGCAGCATACCTCAACCGCTTATGGCCACTATATATATTGGTAAGGGTAAGAAAGACAAGATTTCGAAAGGCGACATTGTGGGGTATCTCTGCAAGAAAGGCGGATTGACTCCAGCGGACATTGGGCGTATCGACGTAAACGACCGCTATGCTTATGCTGCCGTCAGCCGCGATAAACTGCAACAAGTGCTACGACTAACGGCAGGCGAGAAGATAAAAGGATTGCGTACTGTAGTGGAAATAGTGCGATAAAATGGCATGTGTGAATAGCAAAATGATAGAAAAAGACGCTATAATACTTATTTTCTGCCAAAATATTTGCCCATTTCGAATAAAAAGTGTAATTTCGCCGTTCGTAAGAGAACACTTGCAGTAAGCAACAACAATCAGAAACAGGATAAAACGTTTTAAAACATTATAAAACTTTCAGAAATTATGAAGAAGTACAACTTTAACGCAGGCCCGTCGATGCTCCCCCGCGAAGTCATCGAGGCTACTGCTAAACAGTGTTTAGACTTCAATGGTTCAGGTCTCTCGCTAATGGAGATCAGTCATCGTGCAAAAGATTTCCAGCCCGTTGTCGACGAGGCTGTTGCACTGGTCAAGGAGCTGCTGCAAGTACCTGAGGGCTACTCGGTCATCTTCCTCGGTGGTGGTGCCTCGCTGGAGTTCTGCATGATTCCCTACAACTTTCTCATCAAGAAGGCTGCCTACCTGAACACCGGCGTGTGGGCCAAGAAGGCAATGAAGGAGGCTAAGCTCTTTGGCGAAGTGGTCGAGGTGGCTTCTTCGGCCGATGCCAACTACACATTCATCCCTAAAGACTGGACGGTGCCTGCAGATGCCGACTATCTGCACATCACCACCAACAATACTATCTATGGCACAGAGATTCGCAAGGATCTCGATGTGCCTGTGCGACTTATAGCCGACATGTCGAGCGACATCTTCTCGCGTTCCGTCGATGTGGCTAAGTACGATGCCATCTATGCCGGTGCACAGAAGAACCTGGCCATGGCCGGTGTCACCATTATTATATTAAAGGACGATGCACTGGGCAAGGCTCCCCGCGAGATTCCCACCATGCTCGACTATCGCACCCACGTGGACAAGGGCTCTATGTTCAACACACCTCCTGTGGTGCCCATCTACTGCGCACTGGAGAACCTGCGTTGGATCAAGGCTCAGGGCGGCGTAGAGGCTATGGACAAGTTGGCCAAGCAGCGTGCCGAGATCGTCTACGGCGAGATAGACCGCAACAAGTGCTTCGTAGGTACGGCTAAGGAGGAAGACCGTTCGCTGATGAACCTCTGCTTCGTCATGGCTCCTGAGTACAAGGAGCTGGAGAAGGAGTTCCTCGACTTCGCTACCTCGAAGGGCATGGTCGGCGTGAAGGGCCACCGTTCGGTGGGCGGCTTCCGTGCCAGCTGCTACAACGCACAGACCATCGAGGGCGTCAATGCACTCGTGGCCTGCATGAAGGAGTTCGAAGCAAATCACTAACGACGAAGGATAGGACAGAAATTATAATAATTATAATAATTTCTGTCCTTATTTATTTTAAAGAATAAAATGAAAGTATTAGTAGCAACCGAGAAGCCTTTCGCAGCAGCAGCTGTCGAGGGCATAAAGAAAGAGATTGAAGGAGCAGGCAACGAACTGGCCCTGCTCGAGAAATATACCGAGAAGGCACAGCTCTTGGACGCAGTGAAGGACGCCGATGCACTGATCATTCGTTCGGACAAGGTCGACGCCGAGGTGCTCGACGCCGCCAAACAACTGAAGATCGTGGTGCGTGCCGGTGCCGGTTACGACAACATCGACCTGGCTGCTGCCACCGCTCACAACGTGGTGGCCGAGAACACGCCTGGGCAGAACGCTAATGCCGTGGCCGAGCTGGTGTTCGGTCTGCTGGTGTTTGCCGTTCGTCAGTTCTATAACGGCAAGGCTGGTACTGAGCTGATGGGCAAGAAGTTAGGCATTCTGGCTTTCGGAAACGTTGGGCGCAATGTAGCCCGCATCGCCAAGGGCTTTGGTATGGATGTCTATGCCTACGACGCCTTCTGCCCCGCCGAGGTCATCGAGCAGGCTGGTGTGCATGCAGTGGCCAACCAGGACGCGCTGTTCGAGCAGTGCGACGTGGTGTCGCTCCACATCCCCGCTACGCCTGAGACCAAGCAGAGCATCAACTACGCCCTCGTTGGCAAGATGAAGAAGGGTGGCATCCTGGTGAACACTGCCCGCAAGGAGGTGATCAACGAGCCTGAGCTGCTGAAGCTGATGGAAGAGCGCCAGGACCTGAAGTTCGTCACCGACATCATGCCCGATGCCAATGCCGACTTCCAGAAGTTCGAGGGCCGCTACTTCTCTACGCCTAAGAAGATGGGTGCCCAGACGGCTGAGGCCAATACCAACGCCGGCATTGCTGCTGCCCGCCAGATCAATGCTTTCTTCAAGGACGGCGACACCAAGTTCCAGGTGAACAAGTAATCACTCTGGAGTTTCTACCATAATATATAAGAACCGCCGCTTTATTGTACTTTCATGCAGTAAGGCGGCGGTTCTTTTTAATGGTTCAGCATTGTTTATCAGCGTATCATCACCTTCTTGCCATCGATTACGTAGAGACCTCGCGGCAGGCAGTCGGTTGTGCTGCCCACCTGTTGGCCTTGAAGATTATACACTCTCTTATGGCGAGCTACAGGTGTCAGCACCGTATGCTCCACACCATCCATAGCACTCTCCGGCTCAATGTTATACACCATCATCTGTTCGCTGTCAAGATTTGCCCAAGGAGTGTTGACTACATTGAGCAGGTAGTAGCCGTCGGCACTGCCACCCCACCCCAGGTTCATGTGATAGTAGCCATCTATGCGATAGCCGTCAACAATGAAGACGTGTGCCCACACTGCTGGGTCGGCAGCGCGATAGAGCACAGGCAGGCCACGTTCGAGATTGTCGAAAAGAATATCGTCGAACTCCTCTACCGACGAGTAGGCCATGTCGCACCAGCCCATCTGGTCCTTATAACGGAAATAAAGGTGCAGCTTCTGCGTGTCGAAGTAGCCATAGGTGAGGTCGTTGCCAAAGTCGGCAGTGGCAGCAAGTGCATTATAGTACATCAGTGTGGCCACAGCTTGATTGGGGTCGGGCGTGTTGGCGTTGTAGCTCAGCTTCATCTTGTCCCATTCGAAATGGGCTTTCGAGAAGTCGCCAGTCATCGTCTTTCCATGCCAGTTGTAGCTGATGGAGCCACGCCCCTGCTCTGGCCACTGGTGATAGTACATCAGCTGAGCCATTGCCACCGCCACACACCCCACCAGTGTGCTGCGTCCATTGTATAGCGGACAGAGTGCATTGTAAGGCTCGCCCTGGTTCCATCGTGTGGCAATCAGCGGGTCAATGTCCAACCGGTCATCAAAAGGAGTCGACTGCATAAACTTGCCGGCACCTCCAGCCACAGCATTGCCAATCTGTCGCTCATAGCTGCTGAGCAGTCCCTTCAGGCCATCGGGCATGTTGTCATAGTCAAACGGGCCATTGTCCGAATATCCCAGAACGGGAGCAGCGCAGTCGTCGGCAGCAGCCAGCACAAAGCCTTCGCCATCGGGTGTGTTGAACACGTAGAATGCTGTTCCCGTACGTCCTTCGGCCGTGTAGGCCAGTCGCAGTTCGGCAGGACGTGCTGCTTTGGCGCGACATTGACGACCTTGCAGCCGCATGTTGTCCAGATATTGCCAGGCCTGTTGGCGTGCGTCAGTCTCACTTACGGGCTTTGCGTAGGTCATGCCGCAGCTCAGCCATACAGCTGCTACAAGAGCTGACACGCGGACAGACACCTTCCTGTTGCGGAAGGAGCGGCCGGTCATTAGTTTTGTTCTCATCATATCGTTCAATAGTTTGTTTGTTCAATGATGCTGCAAAGATAATAAAAAATAGGCGAATCTGCAAAAGAAAACGCATTAAGCCTGCATAAATTTGGCCGTATCGGAAAAAAGCATTAACTTTGCCTATCATTTTCACATTAAAAACAACAAACAACTTATCAACTTATGCACAGCGATCCTAAACAGTGCCTCTACTGCACAAACAACCAGACTCTTCACGACCTGATGATTGAGATTTGCCCGCTTACCGTTTCTCGTGCGTTTCTCTTTAAGGAGCAGACCTATCGTGGCCGTTGCCTTGTGGCTTACAATGGTCATGTGAACGACCTCAACGAGCTGAGCGACGACGAGCGCAACGCCTTCATGGCCGATGTGGCGCGCGTCACCCGTGCCATGCAGCAGGCCTTCAACCCGGAGAAGATAAACTACGGCGCCTACAGCGACAAGCTGTCGCACCTGCACTTCCATCTTGCTCCTAAGTATGTCGACGGTCCTGACTATGGTGGCACGTTCCAGATGAATCCTGGAAAGGTCTATCTCACCGATGCTGAATATCAGGGAATGATAGAGAAGATAAAGCAGTATCTCTAAACTTACTCACGCGAACATGAACAAGCGACTCACTACCCTACTCTGCGCCATTGCCACCACAATGGCCCTGAGCGCACAAACCACTGCCAGCGACGTGCTTTCGGTGGCCAGAAGAGCCAACGACTACTTCATGGCCAAGTATGCCGACCCCACAGTGCCTACCAACGTGAAGCGAGTAAGACCGTCGAGCCTATGGACAAGAGCCGTCTACTATGAGGGTCTTATGGCCCTCAACGACATTGACCCTCAGCAGCGCTATATTGACTATACCGACCGTTGGGCCAACTTCCACCAGTGGACACCGCGCAACGGCATCAGCACCTGCGATGCCGACGACCAGTGCTGTGAGCAGACCTATCTCATGCGCTACGAGCAAACCCACAACGAGCAGATGCTGCAGCCCACACGAAAGAACCTCGACCACCAGATGCAGACAGCCAACCCCAAAGCCAAAGATGCGCTCTATGGATGGTGGACATGGATTGATGCCATACAGATGGCCATGCCCGTCTACATGCAGATGTATAAGATTACGGGCGAGACAAAGTATCGCGACCACGCAATGGAGATGTACCGATGGAGCCGCAACACCTGTGGTGGCGGTCTCTTCAACCTGAAGGATGGGCTATGGTGGCGCGATGCCGACTATGTGCCACCCTACAAGGAGCCAGATGGCAAAGACTGCTACTGGAGCCGAGGCAACGGGTGGGTGTATGCCGCCCTTGTGCGCTGCATGAACGAGTTGCCCAAGAAGGATAAGGCCTATAAGGAATTGAAGCGCGACTTCCTGCTGATGAGCGAAGGCATCAAGAACTGTCAGCGCGAGGACGGCTTCTGGAATCCCAGCCTTGTGTCTACCAACTATGCCATGCCCGAAACCAGTGGCACTGCCCTGTTCCTCTATGGCATCTGCTGGGGCATGCAACAGGGCTATCTGAAGGAGAAGGTCTATCGCCCCATAGCCGACAAGGCGTGGCAGGCAATGGTGGCTACTGCCGTCCATCAGGACGGATTCCTCGGATGGATGCAGGGCACAGGCAAGGACCCTTCGGCTGGCCAGCCGCTCAGCTATACCAAGATACCCGACTTCGAGGACTATGGCACAGGATGCTTCCTGCTGGGTGCCGCCGAATACTATAAACTGCTGAAGAAATAGGCAACGATGATGCTGAAATTCAGTGGAATTGTGTAAAAACAGATGCAATATACAGTTAAAATACATTAAAACACGGGCATTCTTAGACATAAGTTATTGATATATGCAAAAAAATGCGTATATTTGCCACGTGTTTTTCATGGTATTAGATTATTAAGGTTAATTTTTTTGAAGTTTCTTTGTCGTGAGACAAAACACTTCAGACCCCACATGCGGTGAATACTCAAGCAAGTGGGTTACAAAATTGGGAGCCTGCGAAGGTTCCCATTTTCTATGTTCGCAACGCAAAATTGATAACTTAATCATACACAGAAGACTATGGCAAAGATATTGAAGATGATTCTTGGCATGATAGCCGGTGCTCTCATCGGCTACTGCGGCGTGATGCTGATAGTTTGGATGGTGGAAGGTTCGCTGCCGTCATCGCAGTCGGTGAAGCAAGACATCGACTGGATGATGTTGGCTGCAACGGTCTGTGCTACGCTGGTAGCATTCGTTGTGGCAGTCTTCGTCCATCTGATACTGCACGAGGCGGGACATCTGGTAGCAGGACTAATGACTGGCTATCGGTTTCTCTCGTTCCGCATATTCAAGTTCACGCTGGTAAAGACCGAGGATGGCATGCGCTGGAAAAAGTTCCACATAGCAGGTACGGGCGGACAGTGCATACTGGAACTGCCTGCCGATCAGCCTGTGGAGACGACGCCATGGTTCTGGTATAATGCCGGTGGTGTGCTGATGAATCTTGCCGTTATGTTGCTCAGCATAGGGCTGCTAAGACTCTTGCAACCAGGAATGCTGCTGTTTGCCCTGCTCACGATGATGGCTTTTGTAGGACTGTTCATGGCACTGATGAACGGCATTCCGTCGACCATCAGCGGCATCAGCAACGACGGTCACAACCTGTGGATGCTGTGGCGCCATCCTTCAGAGCGCAGATTTTTTCTGCGTTCCCTGCAGGTGGCAGGACAGCTGAGTCGTGGCAAAAGGATGGGCGAAATGCCTGACGAATGGATAGAAGATGTTCCTGTAACAGGGAAAAGCAGCTACTTGGCACTGTCAAACCGCATACTATATATGTCTTTGCTCGAAGACAAGGGCCAGCTCGACAAGGCCCGACAGGTGGCCGAGGAGTTAATGGCGCTCGGAAAGAAGCTGCCACAGCTGTTCCGGCTGGAGGTGGGAGGCGAGCGTGTCATGCTTGAGCTGCTGACGACACACCGTCAGGAGGTGGTCGACGAGCTTTGGACAAAGACGCTGGCACGCTACACGGAGATAAACAGTAAGTACTCGCCCATAAAGTGTGCCATACTCTACACCTACGAGAAGCTGAACAATCATGATGACGAGAAAGCCGCTGCATACAAACAGCAGTTGGAAGCGCACCAACTCGACTACACCATGCCTGGCGAAGCGCTTACTGCCATCAGTCTGACCCAATGTGTAATCAATACATAATGTCTTGTTTGCCATTATATGTATTGAGAATAATGAAGACCCGATACCAAAAACAGAAGTAGCGGGCCTTCATTGATTATTCTAGATGCGTACGCATATTAGGACAGATCCTTTCAACCATCTGAGATGGCACATCGCATTCTTTTGCAAGTTCTGGCCAGTGTTCCGTTTCTTCTTCTACTTTTTCTATTACCTCACTGGCATCTTTGATATTATTGGCTTTAGCAAAATCCATAAGGTCAGCTTTGGTGATATTGTCGTACTTCCCTCCGATAGACATCTGGTGCATGGCTGTCCATCCGCCATTGGGATTATATGCATAGCCCATATCGTATGCTGGCGACAGCCTCCAACGGCCATCCTCACCCATGAGGAATGAAATGTTCTTAGTATGGTCATCCTGGTTGCGCACAACGACATTGAACACCATCCTTCTGAACATCTCTTGTGCTGCAGAATAAGGCAACCGGAGTGCCCTCATCACGTTGAAGGCCTGTTCATACGAGTACCCTCTTAAGAGCCGAAAGTCATAATGTGCCATTGCGCACAGTGTCTGCATGTGGACTTTTCTGCTGCCCTCACGGTCAAAACGCTTGGTGAGGAAATGCGCCCGGCCGTTCTCCTCAATCAGCGAGCACTCCGTCATTTCAATGCCGCAGGCTGTAGCCAGCTTATAGAACGAATACTCCAAACGACCATAGTTCTCCGTTTCACGGAATCCTGCCTTTGCCGATACACCATCCAGTTTTATCAGATAGTAGTCAAAGCCTTCAGGTGCTTCCACCTGACCACTCCTGACTTCGCCAGTCGTCTTGTTATAGGCAATAATGGCTTTTGCCCGCTGACCTCCCGCAGAAGTCCCCAAGCGCAGAATCCCGGCAATGGCAGCTTTCGTATCGTCAGCAAGATTCACATCGAATGCCGCTTTCTCATTCAGTGCATCCCGTGCCACGTCCACCAGCGATTCTATCTCAAACCGTTGATTTTGGTCGAATGTGACATCTATTGCCGGTTCAAACTCCATTGCACCCATGCATCGCTTCCCTAAGAAGCACAGCGTCTCTATCGGATTGCTACTTGTATGCCCTGTCAAGGCGAGCCAGCGGTCAAACAGCGCACGTCCATAGGTGTCAGGCAGTGAGTCTGCCAACATACCGGGAAGGCCCATAAAAGTGTCGCGGTTAAGGCCAGCAAAAGAGTAAACACGTCCTTCTCTCACCGGCATCATAAGAGGTGCTGGCTCGATACCACGCCCTATAAAGCCACGGTCGTACTCGAATTGGGCAACTCCATAGCGCTCATCCCATCGGAAAGTGCCGACAGGAATTCCAAACATATTGACTCTTGCTACGTCTACCATTCTGATTCCTCTTTGTTTTTATTGTTTATTGAACCTGTAGCCCGCTTGCGCTGATGTGCTTCGGACTTATTCACCAGTTCATAATATTCACTCGGACTCAGTTGCTGCTCTTCAACCAATGGCAGAAACACCTCTAATTGCCCTAAGGTTCTAAGAAGTCGAAGAAGCACATCGAACGAACGTATTTCGCCCTTTTCGACCCTTTTCACCATCGATAGTGACACATTTGCTGCTTCGCATAGACTTTCTTGCGTAATATTCTGTTTGAGCCTTAATGTCCTCAAACGCGCTCCTATCTTTGATAGTATTAACGCATCTGTCATCATGTAAATATCTTCCATAATGGGTACAATTTAAACCTTTAGACTGCAAAAATACAAATAAAAGTTCAAATTGGAGCCGTTATTCTGATTTTTATTCCCACATTTAGACATTTTTTAAATTTCTCCGAGTTTGTTCAATACTATACTGCTGTAAAGGCAGATATACGGTGTCAACTTAGCCCTAAAAAATTGCTTACCGATTTTGGGGGAAATGTCCAAGTAACCCTACAAGAAAGGAGCGTTCTTTGAGAATCTCGAAGAACGCTCCTTTTGTTCTGCTTTGCAAGCGGCTTTCTACCGCATTAAAAACATGTTTGTTTTATGTCGTCATGCTTCAGCTATCATCATGCTGGGAATCAGATGAACTTCAGCGTTCCCATCAGATAGACAAGGCCGAAACCGAGCACCATAGAGATGATGCCCATTATGATGCCGATCTTGGCCATATCGCCCTGCTTGACAAAGCCTGTGGCAAAGGCCAAGGCGTTAGGCGGGGTGGATATGGGGAGTATCATGGCACTCGATGCGGCAATAGCCACGCCAATGAGCACGGTGGGTGTGCCGCCGATAGGATCGAGTTTATCGCCCATGGCGCCGCACACGATGGCGAGGATCGGCATGAGCAGGGCTGCCGTTGCGGAGTTGGAGATGAAGTTGGACAGCATATAGCAGATGGCACCGCCAAGCAGCAGGATGAGCAGCGGTGAGAACTGGCTAAAGGGTATGCTCTCCACGGCGTTGGCAGCGAGGCCAGAGGCGTTGAGTCCATAGCCGAGGGCAAAACCGCCTGCCACCATCCAGATGACCGACCAGTTGATCTGCTCCAGGTCGCGCTTGGTGATGACACCCGTCAGGGCAAACACCATGAAGGGAATCATGGCTACGGTGTAAGAGTTGATGCCCGTCACGCGGTCGAGCAGCCAGAGGGCCACGGTCAGGAAGAAGGTGACGATGACGACGTTGGCATGGAAGCCTTTCTTCATGCCACCGTCAATCTTCAGTTCGATGCGCTTCTGGGTGAAGGGGAACATCTTGAGCAGGATGCGCCAGCTGATGAACAACAGCACAATCACCAACGGAAACATGAACATCATCCACTGACCGAAACCAAGGCCGAGGTTCAGTCCCTCGGGGTCGTTCAGGTATTTCAGGGCAATGGTGTTGGGCGGTGTGCCGATGGGCGTACCCATGCCACCGAGGTTGGCTGCCACGGGAATGGACATGGCCAGGGCAACGCGGCCCTTGCCTTCTGGCGGCAGCTGGCGGAACACCGGCGTAAGGAACGTCAGCATCATGGCTGCCGTAGCGGTGTTGCTGACAAACATCGAGAAGAGACCCGTGATGAGCAGGAAACCCAGCAGCACCATCTCGCTCCTGGTGCCGAACGGCTTCAGCAGTACCTTGGCCAACTGGGCATCGAGTCCGGTCTTCGTGGCCGCAATGGCCAGCACGAAACCGCCGATGAACAACATGATGACGGGGTCGGCAAACGTGGCCATCACCCCTTTGTAGGAGAGCAGCTTGCCCACCTCTTCCTCGTTGACCATGGGCAGTATGCCGCTGTCGGTACAGAACAGCAACATCAACACGATGATGGCCACCGACGTGGCCCACGACGAGACAATCTCGAGAATCCACATCAGCGTGGCAAAGGCGAAGATGGCAATGATGCGCTGCTGGATGACGGTGAGGTTCTGGATGCCGAACCATTCGGAGGGCATATTCCATAACAAGAGTGTAACAAGTGCCACAATGGCAATCTTTATGGCACGCTTGGTGCCGTCGGCTGGATGATACTTCCGTTGGTGGCGCATTTTGTGGTATGCGTCGACCAGATGGAAACCTTCGTAAATGTGAAACATATTTATTTGTGTAAGTTTTGGTTATTCTGAAAAACCCGTGCAAAGGTACGAAGAAAAAAGGAAAAAACATGCAAAACATGCGCGTATTTAATAGAAAAAGTGTAATTTTGTACCAAAAAGGAAACAGATGAAAATACTATTCCTCGTATATCACGGCTTTTCCGACTATAGCGGCATCTCCAAGAAAATAGACTATCAGGTGAAAGGCTTGCGCGAAAACGGGCATGAAGTGCACTTGTGCTATTATGACTTTTCGCCGCAAGGACATCGCTGCCGCTATGTGGATGGTGAGGTGATAAAGGATTATGGGAAGGGAAAGCTGGCCGCACTGCGCCAACGCTTAGGCTATGACAGTGTTTACGACTATTGTCTGAAGGCAGGCATCGAGCTAGTTTATGCCCGTTGCTTTCAGAATGCCAATCCGTGGCTCATCAGTTTCTTCAAGCGATTGCGAAAGGCCGGGATACATGCTGTGACGGAAATTCCCACCTATCCCTACGACCACGAGTTCTCCGACAGTAGCAACTGGAACATGAAGTGCGACCTGTGGATGGACAAGAAGTACCGTCGGAGGCTCTATGCACAGATGGATGCAGTCGTGACATTCTCTGACGCAACCGAGATATTCGGTCAGCGGACTATTCGCATCAGCAATGGCGTAGACTTCGACAATATCCCTCTTCACTTACCACTCGCTGCGAGCAAGTCGCCACTCCACCTGATAGGTGTTGCCGAGGTTCACTTCTGGCATGGCTACGACCGTTTGATTGCAGGATTAGGAGAGTATTACAAGAATGGAGGCAAACGTGATGTCTTCTTCCATATTGTCGGTGGTGTCGCGCCTGCCTATATGACCAAGATTCCGCAGGCACCTGGTTTCCAGGTGCTGATAGACCAGTATGGCATTGCCGACAGGGTGATATTCCACGGAACAATGTTCGGGCAACCGCTGGACGACCTGTTCAACCATTGCCAGTTTGCCATAGGCTCATTAGCACGCCATCGCAGTGGCATTAGCGTGATAAAGACACTCAAGAACAGAGAATATGCCACGCGCGGCATTCCGTTCATCTATAGCGAGCAAGACAGCGACTTCGACTGTCAGCCCTATATCCTGAAGGCACCTGCCGACGAGTCGCCCATAGATGTTCAACGTATCATCGACTTTATGGATGGCTTCTCAATGAGGCCGGAAGAGATACGCCACACGGTGGAACACCTTACGTGGAAGATTCAGATGAAAAAGGTTGTTGATGCTGTGGAATTTGCCTGAATGATATTTCGTCAGTTGAGCTAAACCTGCCACCAAATGATTTAAACGATATTACAGACGGTTTGTAATGGTCTTACAAAGCGTTTGTAATGCCATTACAAACGCTTTGTAAGACCATTACAAAAGGTTCGCAAAAGTTTGTAAAAACAGGGCACATCGCTACGCGAAAAGCCTTTGATATAACTGAAGAAAGCGAGCAAAAATGCTGAAAAACGGCTGTAAAATTGCAAAAAAAATGTAAAAAGTGACAACAAGTTGCAACTTAAATGGCAAGTTGCCACTCGCGCTACACATTGGGCCACAGCCAGTTATGTTGAAAAATGGCAAGATTGCAACTTTCTCGGCAAAACTTTTTTTCATTTGCCAAAGATGAGCTACTGTATAAGAAAATCCCGATAGTATGTATTACCATCGGGATTTTCTTATCATTGGAAGTTCGTTGCTTCTTACAGGGCTGCGGCAGCAATCCACTCGTAAATGTAGGAGCAGATGCCGACGAGGCAGATGCCCAGGGTGCAGATGGCGAGCGAGAGCTTGGTGGCTCCGTCGGTCTGGAACGTGGGCAGCGGGTTGTCCTCAGCCTTGATATACATGGCCTTCACGATGAGCAGGTAGTAGTACAGGGACACCACCGTGTTGATCAGGGCAATGAACACCACGAAGTAGGGCCAGAAAGGCACTGCATTATGGCCATTGACGGCTGCGAGGAACACGAAGAACTTAGAGAACATACCTGCAAACGGAGGAATACCGGCCAGCGAGAACAGGGCCAGCGTCATGAGGAAAGCCAGCTTCGGGTTGGTCTTGTAAAGTCCATTGTAGGCGCTCATCTGCGTGTTGCCGCCGTTATGCTCCACTGCAGAGATCACGGTGAAGACGGCCATGTTGGCCACCACATAGACCAGCACGTAGAACGTCAGGGCCGTGGCGCCTGCCTGGGCATTGGCACCGATGACAGCCAGCATGATGTAGCCTGCCTGCGAGATGGAGGAGAAGGCCATGAAGCGCTTCAGCTCCGACTGACGGATGGCGAAGAGGTTGGCCACGGTGATGGAGAGCACAATGACAATCCAGAGCATCGGGTTCCAATAGTCGACCATCGAGCCGAAGACCTTGGTAAGGATGATGCACAGCGTCAAGGCGGCAGCACCCTTCGAGACGACGCTCAGATAGCCCGTCACCGGCGTGGGCGCACCCTGATAGGTGTCGGCCGTCCAGAAGTGGAAGGGCACGAGCGAGATCTTGAAGCCAAGACCGGCGAAGAAGAACACGAGGCCCATGATGCTCAAAGCTGAGAGTTGAGAGTTGAGAGTTGAGAGTTGATTGGCCACATTGTCGAAGTAGAGCGAGCCCGTGGCGGCATAGAGGAACGAGATGCCGAAGAGCATCACGCCGCTGGAGAACGTAGCTACGAGGATGTACTTAGCAGCACCCTCGGCCGAGTTCTGCTTATGCTTGTCGAAGGCAACCATGCAGGCCATGGGCACTGAGGCCATCTCCAGGCCAAGGAAGAACATGAGGAACGAGCCGGAAGACATCATCATGTACATGCCGAGCAGGGTGCTCAGCACCAGCATGAAGAACTCTCCGCAGTACTTGCTGTTGGTCTGTAACCAGGTGCGCGACATGATAACCACGACGAGCGTACCGGCCGTGAGGATGATCTTCATCACGTTGACCATCTGCGAAGTGACATAGATGCCACCGAAAGCCTCGGCAGGCTCCTGCAAGCCGAAGAGCAGGCAGGTCTGCAGCAACAGGGCGCCGACGGTCACCGTCCAAAGCTTGGACAGCTTCGTCTCGCTCTTGGTCAGACAGAAATCAGCACAGAAGACAACAAGCAGCAATGCCACCAGCGTTGCCTCTGGAATCATATTGAGAAATTGACTGTAATTCATATTTCTTTATTCTTTTTGTTATGGACAGAAATTAGAATAATTATAATAATTTCTGTCTTGTTACATGACTCCAATTGATTGTAGTATCGAACCTGCCGACGGCGAGATGATGTTGCTGAAGAAGAACGGGGCGCAACCCAGACCTGCCACACAGAAGATGAGGCAGATGACGGCGACACGCTCGTCCCAAGTAGCATCGGTCAGCTCGAGGAAGTGCTTGTTCTCAACCTCGCCATAGAGAATCTTACCGACAACACGCAGGATGTAGACTGCCGTGACGACAATCGACATACAAGCGATGATGGTACACACCATGCGGAACGAGTTGTTAGGGTCGCCCACCAGCGAGTCGGCACCGAACGAGCCAACGAAGATGGTCATCTCAGCAATAAAGCCAGAGAAGCCCGGCAAGCCGAGGTTGGCCAGACCGGCAATCACGTAGCCCACAGCAAGGAAGGGCATAATCTTCATCAGACCGGCCAGCTCGCGGATGTCGCGGGTGTGGGTGCGGC
>ERZ842401.849-NODE-849-length-45268-cov-20.439719_pt1 | contig 45268 bp, 29 predicted proteins | sample MGYA00521270_ERZ842401 | MGnify/ENA primary metagenome ERZ842401 (study PRJEB31892, sample SAMEA3878208) | bioreactor metagenome | biome: Moose rumen | place: Sweden | collected 2011-10 | study: EMG produced TPA metagenomics assembly of the PRJEB12797 data set... | reverse complement strand
ATGTCGAATCCCTTCACGCGGTTTCCAGACTCGGTGACGCGCTCTGACTTTTCGCAGATTTCGTCCGCCCAGCCCAAGAATGTTTCCAAATCGCCTGAAATTGTTGCTGGCTTAACCGCAACCTGACCTTCATACACGAGACCAGTCGCTCCGTCAATGGTGAGATAGTCGCCTTTTTTGTAAGATTTTCCTTTGATGACGACCGTGCTTTCATCTTTGAAAGCGACATCAGAACAGCCGCACACGCACGGAGTTCCCATGCCGCGTGCGACGACCGCCGCGTGAGAAGTGCGTCCGCCCGTTGAGGTGAGGATTCCCTGCGCCACAGCCATGCCTGCAATGTCGTCGGGAGATGTTTCTTTGCGAACGAGAAGGACTTTCTTGCCGTTCTTCGCCCATTCTTCGGCTTCTTCCGCCGTGAACACGATTTGACCGCAGCCCGCTCCAGGCGAAGCGTTCAAGCCCGCCGCGATTTCGGTTGCCTTTTTGACGGCTTCTTTGTCGAGCTGAGGAAGAAGAAGCTGATTCAACTGCTCTGGCTCAACGCGCATGATTGCCTGCTCTTTTGTGATGAGTCCTTCGCCAACCATATCCACAGCCATTTTGACAGCCGCCGCGCCTGTTCGCTTTCCGTTGCGGCACTGGAGCATGAAAAGTTTGCCCTCTTCGACGGTGAATTCCATGTCCTGCATATCGTGATAGTGCTTTTCGAGCCGCTCGCGAATCTGGCAAAGCTCGTCGTAAATCGCCTTGTTCGTCTGCTCAAGCTGCGCGAGTTTCTGCGGAGTGCGGATTCCTGCGACGACATCTTCGCCCTGAGCGTTCATCAAATATTCGCCCATGAACACATTTTCGCCCGTTGACGGGTCGCGGCTGAAGCACACGCCCGTTCCGCTCGTCTCGCCCTTGTTTCCGAAGACCATCGCCATGACGGTGACGGCAGTTCCCTTGAGTGCGCCTTCCTTGATGTTGTTCAATTTTCGGTATTTGATAGCGCGTGGGTTCATCCATGAGCCGAAGACCGCCCCGATTGCGCCCCACATCTGCTCTTTTGCGTCCTGCGGGAAGTCAGAGCCTTTTTCTTCTTTATACATCGCCTTGTATTTGGTGACGATTTCTTTGAGATTTTCGGTAGTGAGTTCGGTGTCTTCTTTGACTCCAGCCGTCGCCTTCACTTCGTCGATAATCGCCTCGAATTTGTCGTGGTCAACGCCCATAGCAACATCGCCGTACATCTGAATGAACCGTCGGTATGCGTCCCATGCGAATCGCTCGTTGCCGGTCTTTTTTGCCAAGCCGAGGACAGCCTTGTCGTTCAAGCCGAGGTTCAAGATTGTGTCCATCATGCCAGGCATTGAGATTGCCGCGCCCGAACGAACCGAAACCAAAAGCGGGTCAGCCTCGTCGCCGAGCTTTTTCCCCATGACCGACTCAAGTTTTGCCAAATATTCGTCAACCTGAGAAGCCAATTCTTCGGGATATTTTCGACCAAGCTCATAATATTTTTGACAAACATCAGTCGTGATTGTAAAGCCAGCCGGAACCGGAAGGCTCAACGGAGCCTTTGCCATCTGCGCAAGGTTTGCGCCCTTTCCACCCAATTCAGCGCGCATCGACTCATCGCCGTCAGCGTCGCCATTTCCAAAAAAATATACATATTTCATAGTGCGTTCATTATAGCGAAAAAGCGAGATGATTTATAGCAGTTTTCGCAATTTTTATATGATTTTTTGCGTGGATTTTTGGATGCTGTTACAAAATGTATGCTGAAAGTGGTAGTTGAGTTTATTGAAAACTCAAAAAGCAAGAAGACGGTGGTTTTGACACGCTCAACCACCGTAGTTGCAACAAATTTTCTCAATCTTCTTGAGTGCGGGCGTGAATTATAAACGACGTGGAAACGTAAAGCAGCGTTACGACTCCGATTACAAAAATTGCCACAAACGATGTCATGCGCATTGAAGAAACAAATGCAAACGCCAACATTCGCACAAAGTACGAAATCAACAAATACGCAATTTGGCACATCGCCATAAGAAACGGCAAGATGAAAATCCAAGAAAATCTAAAAAGTTCACCGCGCTGAATGCGATTATTCCAAGCGATTTTTGCAAGAAATATAAAGAAAACCAAAAGCAAAAGCGGATAAAAAAAGCAATGCAAAAGCCTTGCGCCAAACGTTTCTTCGGCATACCCAAACAAATGCGCTCGATTAAAAAGAGACCACAATTTTGCAGGACTCAAATGCTCTTCGCCTGCGCTTGCGGCACAAAGAATGTTGTAATCGCTTTCGTCCAAAGGAAGCACAAGAAAATCCGATTTTTCGCGTTTGATTTTTTCATCATCGATTTCACCAAACGAATATTCTGGCACGGTTTCTTTTCCTTGCACACTAGAATCTAGTCCGTGGAGCAAAATGTACGGCACAAACGCCGCTTCGTGCGGAATTTCAAAAAAATCGCGCTCAAAAGAAGTAAAATCTGAAACGTCCTCAAAAGAAAGATGCGCGTAAGGCGCAAAAACAGAGCGAATAAACTCGCCGTTTTTTTTGTACGAAAAAACAGAAAATTCTCTCAAATATTGAACCAATTTTCCGTTCTCGCGGATTGGCGTAATTCCGCGAATTGCAACAACATCAAATGCGCCGTCGCTTCGCGGAATCGAAAAGCGAACGTTTTTAAAACTTTCAAACCGCCGAAGATTTGAAAGTTCGTCCGTGAAAAAGTACGCGCTCTCAACTCGCTCGGTAACGATTTTGAGAAATTTTTTTATGTCTGGGTCATCGCGTGCTAATTCGTTTGTTTCCAAAATCTCTTGAAACGTAAAATACGCGCCAATGTTGTTCCCCGAAGCCATGAGCGTGTACGCTTCTTTTTTTTGCCTGTAAAGTTGCATTTCTGGAGTGTCCGACAATTCCGACGGTTCTTTGAGTACGCTCCAAAAATGAAAGGCTTGCCTTTTGGCACGAAGCGAAATTTCAGAATTGCGCGGAGAAGTTGCAAACGCAAGGAGCGCGTAATAATGCGCGTCAAGCCATTTTCCGTTATTTCCAGCGCGCGCTTCGTCTTCGGCGACTTCGCTTTTTTGCAAAAGTTCTTCCGCGCTTCGCCCCGCAATTTCGTTGTAACTAAAATTCAAATCGAACAATTCTTCGCTTTTTTCGTTATCAAAAATCGAGTTTTCTTTTTCAAATTGCGTTTTTAGCCTCGGCAAATCGACCGTCGCGTTTCCAAGCGAAATGGCGTTCTCTCTGAGTTTTCTGGCATCTTCATCATTTGGATTTACAGAAAGAGCCTCGGTCGCATATTTGAGAGCCATGTCCATGTGTCCGTCTTGAAAACTTCGCTGACCGAGTTCAAAAAACGTCCGAAAAACGCGGGGAGCGTCTTTTAATTCGGAAAGAGTCGAAGAAACGAGCGGAGAAAAAACTTCGGTTGAGAAAAAAACAACAAAAATGCAAAAGAGAGAAGACAAAACGACCGTTTTGAATCTTGCAACCGCTCCGCCAGCAATTTCTTCCAAAGAAACGGACGCGCCAACCAAAAATCCAGAAGCAACGGCGGCGGGCAACGCTTTCAAAAAGAACGAAAGCGAAAGGAAAAATGAATATTTCGCTTGAGTTCCCGCAATAAGTTCGGGTTTTGAAAAAGCAACCACGGCAAGAAGTGCGCACACAACCGCCGTTACAATAACGTGCGCCAGAACGAGCAAAAACAATTTTTTCATTCTTCACCGCCCTCTTTGCTGATTTTTCTTTTCTTTATTGCAAAAATCGTGGAAATGACTCCAAAAATCGTAAGGATTCCAAAAAAAACAACATTAAAACAAAGCGAAATCGGTTTGTTGCTCACAAACTCTGGAAGTCGCGCGTAAAAATCAAACACAATCGCAGGGATTTTTCCAGAAAAAGAAGCGTAATTTACAAAAACGACCAAAATCGCGCCCAAAACAACAAAAGCCGTGCTAAACAATTTCCAATCGCTCACGGATTTTAGAAAATAGAGTGCAAAAAGCGAAAGCCCCATTGACGCAAATAAAAGCCACGCCCACGTTCCTCCAAGTTTTGCGTCCCGCGCTGCCGAAAGAAACGTCTGATACACCAAAATCGGTTTTTGTGCCAAAAGCGGCGGACGCACTGCGTCGCGAACAATCACGTCAGAATACGGATAATCGCTTGCGGTATTTGACGGATAATCAGAAAGTTCTGAAATAAACGAAGGCGACGGCGACGTATTTATAGAAATCCCGTCCGCTTTTCCGCTCGGCAAAACCCTCGAAAAATACAAAATTCCTTCGCCTTGATTTCTAAAATATCCAGACGTAACAGGGGTCAAATCAGTTCGAGTTTCAAATTGCATGAGCGTATCTGATTCATACGCGATAAGACGAGGAAGCGCGAAAACCCAAAAAACAACGCAAAGAATCGAATAAAATACAAACGACAAAATATGACCGAATACGCCAACATTTCTCCAACGGATTATTCTAAGAACGAGCAAAACGAGAGACGTTGCAAAAACGGCGGGCGCGGAAAACAAAACGCCACGCAAAAAAAGCGTTTCGGAAATAATCGGAAGCGGTTTTCCTGCCACAAAAGAATAGAGCGAATGCGAAACCATGAACAGCGCGGCACACGCGATAGTTCCCAGAACGCAAAGGAATATATAAGAAATTAACAAGGATAATGACGCTTTCATTCAGCCCTCTACTTTACGATTTTCGGCGGTTCTTTTGTTAAAATGAAGCACTCAAAATGAATGAAACGTCTGAAAAAAAATCCGACCGAGTTTGCACTTTAGTCGGATTTTTATGTTTGTTTACCCTAAGAAAACTTGACCTTGTGGGTCAATCGCAAGAATCGATTTACATTCGGAGCAACGGAATCGTCCGCTCTTTGTTGCTTTGAGCCGCTTTGAGCAAACGGGGCAACTGAAAATCTTTGGGAAAATGCTATCCGATGACGGAACGTTTGTGCCAACGGATTTGAAGAACGCCGAAGCTTCTTGCATTGAATCTTTGATATTGAAAAACTGCGAAAATCCGAGGAGTTGGAACACCTCGTACACTTTCGGTTGGATTTCAAGAAGAACGATGTCTCCGCCTTTCGGCTTAATCATTTTGAGGAACGCGGTAAACGAGCCAATTCCCGTGGAAGAAACGTAATTAAGAGATGCGCAGTTGAACACTAGATTTATAAACCCTGCCTCAACAACTTTTTGAATTCGCTTTTGAAAAAAACTCGAATTGTAAGTGTCGATGTACCCATTCAAATAAATAACAAGCCCGTTTTCAACTTCCTCCAGTTTCTCAAGGTTGATTTTAAGGCTATCGTCCCGTTCATCGTTGAAACCTGGAACTAAATTGTTATTGTTTCCCATAAAATTTTCTGTCTCCTGAAAACGTCGCTTGAATTTCTGAAAAATAGACCTGTTCGATAACTCCGTCATCGCTCAGGTTGTCGAGTTCACAGTAACCTGTTTTGAAACTGAAGTTTCCGAATAGACTTAACACGATGATACCACAAATCGCGTCAATTCGTCAAATACAGAAAATCGCTACTTTTCCGCCGTCAAATTTGTCCAGCCTTGGTCAACTCTCAAAATCGCGCCGTTTATGTCTTCGTTTTGAAGGAGAAAAAGTGCCGTTTTTGCAATCGTTTTTGCAGAGATTTGCCTTTTAAGTGGCATTTTTGAAGCAAGTTCAAAATCGAGATGTTCCGTATACTCCGTGAGCGTAAAGCCCGGAAGAATCGCGTTGCACGTAATTCCGTTTTTTGCGTAAAACGCCGCGCACGAAGAAACGATTACGCCGACTCCCGCCTTTGCGCCAGAATACGCGGCGGTCGTAAAAAATTCCGCACGGTGAGAAGTGCCCGTTCCTCCAAAGAGCAAAATCCTTCCAAACGAATGTGCGACCATTCTTGGAAGCGCACGCGAAACTAACGCCCCCGGAAGCGCGTAATCCAAAAGCGCGACCGTTTTCCAATCAAGTTCGCTTGTTTCCAAAAGCGTTTTTTGGACGAACGGACCAAAACAAACGCACAAAATGTCGCAATTTTTTGCTTCTTCAAAAAGCGCGGCACTTTCAGCAGACTCAAAATCAAGCGACGAAAAATCGCAGATGATTTTTTTTGCCGCACATGACGATTCGATTTTTTGCAAAAGCGAGTCGAATTTTTTTGATTCGCGAGAGCCGTGAACTGAAATCGACGCGCAATACTTTGAAAGCAAAAGCGAAATCTCTCGCCCAATTCCGCCAGAACCGCCCACAACGAGCGCGTGTTTTCCAAAAAGACAATTTTTTTCCATATAAAATCGCTCCGTCACATAATTTCAAAATTTTTTCTTGCAGAAAAACAAAAAATTCGCTTAGATTTTTTTATGAACCTTGAAAACGTCATTATCGTTCTGTCGCACCCCGAAGAAAGCCGAAACGTTGGCTCTGTTTGCAGGGCAATGGCAAATTGCGCAATCAAATCGCTTAGAATCGTTGGGAAACGAGGCGACTACGACGACGGAAAAGTCCGCGCGTTGAGCGTTCACGCCACAAAAATCTGGGAAAACGCGCAGTTTTTTTCGTCGATTACGGAAGCCACAAACGATTGTACGCTTTGCGCGGGAACGACTCGTCGCCGAGGAAAAAAGCGCGGACGGCTTTTGCTTCCAGAAGAATTCGCCGATTTTGCTTCTCCGATTTCCGACGGCGGAAAAATCGCGATTGCGTTTGGAAACGAGCGCACGGGACTGACCGAAGACGAACTTTTTGAATGTACGACAGGAATCACAATTCCGTCAAGCGACGATTTTCCGTCTTTGAATTTGTCGCACGCAGTTCAAATAATTTCGTACACGCTTTTTAGAGCGAGCGCACATACGTCAAAAAGCGAAATCGTTACGCTCCAACGCCTAGACGCGGCAATTCAAAAAATCTCCCAAAACTTAAAAACCGTCGGATTTTTTTCGCTTTCGGACGGAACTGAACTTGAACGTTTTTTTCGAGCCATTTTGTCGCGGAGCGCGTTGACCGAAGGCGAATGTTCCTACGTTGAGCGGATTTTTGACAAAATCGCAGGGCTTTCAAAAAAACGCGATTCGTCGCTTTGACTGTGCGCCCCCGCCACTCCCCTCCCCCGCGTTTTTGATTTTTACCAAATCACAATGTCGCTTTCGCCGATTTCGTCGCCTTCAGAAAAAGCCACGGCGCGGTCTAACGTGTTTTGTAATTGACGAAAATTTCCTGGCCAATCATGCTCTTTTAATGCACACAGCGCGGAAGAAGAAAGTCGTTTTTTGCAACCAGATTTTTTGAGATGAAAATCGCAAAACGACGGAATGTCATCGCGGATTTCTTTTAACGACGGACACTCAATCACCGCACCTGCGATTCTGTAAAACAAATCTTCGCGAAACTCCCCGCTTTTCATTTTTGCTCGAAGGTCTGCGTTTGTGGCAAACAAAAATCTCACGTCCGTTTTTTCCGTGTCCGAAGAGCCGACTTTTCTAAACTCGCCACATTCAACAACTTTCAAAAGTTTTTTTTGCATTGCAAGCGAAGCGTCGCCGATTTCGTCCAAAAACACGCTCCCGCCATTTGCTTTTGAAAAATACCCGTCGCGATTCATGGAATCCGTAAACGCGCCTGCGCACGAGCCAAACAGTTCGCTTTCGATAATTCCGTCAGAAACGGCGGAAACGTTTACGTCAAAAAACTCGCCCGATTTTCTTTTTGAAAGCGAATGAATCGTTCGGGCGGCGGACGTTTTTCCAGAACCGCTTTCGCCCAAAAGAAGAACGGGAATATCGCACAAAGACGCTTTTTCGATGTCCTGCAAAAAACGCAAAAATCGCCCCGATGTTCCAAAAAACGCGCCGTGCGTTTCGTTTTCTTGCAATCGGATTTCCCCAAAAGAATCGTGAACGATTGAAAAAATCCGCTTTGCTTCCCTCCCTGTTTTGCTTGCTGTTGCCATCTCTCTCCAAAAACGGCTTCACGCTTTTTTCAAGAATTCAAATCGTCTTTGATTTCTTCGACTGTTTCGATTTTTTCTGAATTCTGTTGCGCATTCGACTTTTTCTTAAAAAGTCTGCACCACACAAGGAGTAGTATATACGAAATAAATGGAAATATGTAGAAAATTTTGAACGGATTGTGTGCAATTTCGCTCCAGATTTCAAGTCCTTTTTCAAAAGTCCGCTCGCTCACGCGCTTTACGCGCTTTGAAAAAATGCCAAGGCAATCGCGGTAAAAAAGAAAAATGCTGTCGGAAAATTTTTCGCGCCTTCGATACGCCCACAGATTTTTTTCTTTGATTCCCTCGCTCAAAATGGCAAGCGACGGCGAGGCTTTGTGAATTGCCGTAACAACGTTTTCTTCCGTGTCGCGCGGAAAATATCCCACGTATCGCCCCACAATTCTTAGATTTGGAAACGTTCCGTGGACATTTCGCTCCGCTTGCTGAAGCGTTTTTTTTCGCCCGCCGAGCAAAAAAAGCGTCTTGTAATATTGGTCAAGAACGGAAAGCATTTGAATCGTAGCGTCAAACGGATTGTATCGCACGGGAATATGCTCCGCCTTTGTAAAACGCGCTCCCGAAATGATGCTTTTTGAAATTGGAAGCACAAGGTCGGCATTCTTTAGGCAATCGCCAAAATCCTTTTTTTTGTTTCGAGCCTTCAACAAATCCCACACGGAAAGAAAAACGATTTGCTTTGCGCCCGGTTTTTCAAGAATTTTTAGCAATTCTTGACCGAGTTCCTCTGGCGGACACACGTCAACTGGAACTCCAAGAACCTCAATCCGCTGTACCGACATTTTTTACTCCCCGTTCGATTTTTTGCTGAACGACCGCGATTCCATACAGAGCCGCCGTTTCGCAGCGCAAAATATTAGTTTGAAAATGCACGGGAACTCCGCCCGCTTTTTCGATTAACGCGATTTCTTGTGCGCTAATGCCGCCCTCCGCTCCGCAAATCAGAGCGCAGAGTTCTATATTTTCGGCATTTTCACCAAGCGCGTCAAAAACGTTTTTTGTGTTCTCGTTCCGTTCCCAAAAAACGAGCGCGCGTTTTTTTTCAGGAAAATCCCCGCACGATTCGCGCTCTTTTTTCCAAAGTACACACAAATCTTGCACGCTTATCGCGTTTTCAACGCTCGTTTCAACGCGACTTCCGCTTTGTTGCCGCGCCTCGCGAATAATCCGCGCAATTCGCTCCGAGCGAAAATTCATGTTTGTCGCTCCGTCGCTCGAAAACTCGGAAATGACGGGAAAAATTCGCTCAACGCCACATTCTGTAGCCTGCCGCACAATTTGCTCAAATTTGGAAGCCTTTGGAACAAATTGAAAAAGCCAAATCCGCTTCGTTTTTTGCTCAGAATGAGCGGCTTCGTTTTCGCAAAGCAAAAGCGTAAGCGATTTTTCCGCCAAATCGATTTTTGCCACGGTCATCAATACGAGATTTTGATTTGGAAGCAAAACGCGAACCATGTCCCCGACTTTTGAACGCACGGCACGAAAATGCTTAAAATCCGTGCCGTTTATCAAAATCGTTCCGCGTTCATCGGGAAAATCATGGGAAAGAAATTGCCGCATTATTGCTCCTCGGCATCTTCTTTTTTCTCTTCGAGCATCGCCGAATCTTGCAATTCTTTGAGCGTTTTTGTGCTTTCAATGAGTTTTTCAAACGACTCCTTTTCGAGAACGTGAATCGCCTCGTTGAGTTGAATGTCGTAATCCAAATCGTAAAGCGGCGCGGGAGTCGCAAATCGAAAAACCTCATTCCGCACTAGTTTCCGAAGAGAAGCGATGTCGATTTCTTTGTATTTTTTCTTGAGCGTTTTTGCAAACGACGCAATGTCTTTTTCGCTCATATTTGGGTGCTTTTCCACATATTTTGAGATTTCTTCGCTTTTGAACAGTTCCGCGTATTGCTTTTCGCCATCTTCGCTCAATTTTGGAAAAAGGATTTCTCTGTCTGGCGGAATTCCGATTTTATCTATACAAACATCGCTCGGAGTATAGTATCGCGCCACCGTGTATTTGAATCCGTCCGACTGCGAAAGCGGAAACACCTGCTGAACGCTTCCCTTTCCATAACTGCGCTGCCCGACAAGATACGCAAGATGATTGTCTTTGAGCGCACCCGAAAGGATTTCCGACGCGCTCGCGCTACCTTTGTTTATCAAAACAACGATTGGAGTTCCTTTTTTGAACGTTGTTTTTGCTTCAGAAGCCTCGTATGACGAGTTTTCGTAAGAAATGCGGCTTTTTGTAGAAACAATCGGTCCAGAATCTATAAATTTGTCTGCCACGTCGCGGACGCTCGAAATCAACCCGCCTGGATTATTCCGCAAATCGATTATGACCCCCTTGATTTTTGAATAGTCAAAAGAATTGAGAGCGTCTTGAACTCGCTCGGCTGTGGGCTGAGAAAATTGAAGGATTTTTATGTAGCCGATTTCGTTTTTTGACGGAGTGTCAATCGTGCAAAATTTGACCGTTGGAACTTCGATTTCGGCGCGCGTGAGAACGACATCGCGGTCAACTGAACCATGTCTAATGACGAGTGAAACATCTTCGCCGACCGTTCCTCGCAATTTGTCGAGAACTTCCTCCATCGTTATCGTTGACGTGTCCGTGCCGTCAACGCTGATAATCAAATCACCCGCTTGGATTCCTGCTTTTGCGCCCGGCGTGTCATCAATCGGGGAAACAACCTCAACATACGCAGGCTTATCGGGCGTAGACTCATACGCTTTTGAAATCGAAAGCCCGACTCCGCCAAATTTTCCTTCCGTTGTGTCAGAAATCCCACGCCACGCCGCAGAATCAAGATAAACCGTATACGGGTCGCCCGTACTTTCCATGATTCCTTTTATTGCGCCATGATAGATTTTCTCGCTCTCAAGTTCATCAACATAATTTTGCTGGAGATATTCAAAAATATAGTAAATATTTTCAATATATCGGCGATTTTGCGCCATTCTGCTGTCAGCAGTTGCGGAAGTAGACTGCGCAAAGCACTGCGACGAAAACACAGAAAGAACAAAAAAACCAGCAATGCTCCGCAAAACCTTCTTAAAAGTGGCAATATGATTCATACCGTTCTATTTTAAGGATATGCGCGGACTTTTTCAATTCGAGAAAAAATGTGGTTTCGACACGCTCAACCACCAAAAAGCGACTCTCAACCTCCGAAAGATAACTCTCAACCTCCGAAAAATAACGCTCAATCGCAGAAAGACAAACGCCGCTGATTTCTGCTATAATCTCCTCATGGCAAAGACATTCGACGACAAAAAAATCATTTACACGATGGATCGTGTCTCGCGCGCGTATGGAACAAAAGTTGTCCTAAAAGACATTTCCATTTCTTACTATTACGGGGCAAAAATCGGCGTTATCGGCGAGAATGGCGCGGGAAAATCCTCGCTTTTCAAGATTTTCGCGGGAATCGACAAGGACTACACGGGCGAGACGAAGCTGCTCCCCGGCTACTCGATGGGATATTTGGAGCAGGAGCCGTATTTGGAGCCTGGAAAGACCGTCCTTGAAGTCGTAAAAGAGGGCGTGAAGCCGATTACTGATTTGCTTGAAGAATTTGACAAAGTGAATGAGGCTTTCGGCGACCCAGACGCTGATTTTGACAAACTTTGCGCCCGTCAGGCGGAAATTCAGGAAAAACTTGATGCAAGTGATGCATGGAATCTTGACGCGAATTTGGAGCTTGCGATGGACGCGCTCCGCTGCCCGCCGGCCGACCAAATCGTTGATGTGCTTTCGGGCGGTGAACGCCGCCGAGTCGCGCTCTGCCGACTTCTCTTGCAAAAGCCCGACATTCTTCTCCTTGACGAGCCGACCAACCATCTTGACGCGGAAACGGTCGCGTGGCTTGAGCGGCATTTGAAGGATTATCCCGGAACGATTATCGCAATCACGCACGACCGCTATTTTTTGGACAATGTTGCGGGCTGGATTCTCGAAATGGACAGGGGCGAGGGCTATCCGTTCAAGGGAAATTACAGCGAGTGGCTTGAAGCGAAAGAAAAACGCCTTGCCCTCGAAGAAAAACAGGCTTCAACCCGCCGCCGCGAAATGCAGGAAGAATTGGAGTGGATTCACGCGGGCGCGAAAGGACGGCAGGCGAAGCACAAGGAGCATATCACCAAATACGAGGCGCTTTTGGCGGAAGAGAGCAAGCGCGTTCAGCTCAAAGACACGCAGATTTCAATTCCGGCGGGTCCGCGCTTGGGAAGCGTTGTCATCGATGCCGAAAAACTCACCAAGTCATTTGACGACAAACTTTTGTTTGAGAACCTTGACTTCCACATTCCGGCGGGAAGCGTGGTCGGAATCGTCGGACCGAACGGTGCGGGAAAAACAACCCTTTTCAAAATGATTGCAAGCGCGGCGGGGCAGGAAATTGAACTCCCCGACGGCAAACTGGGAAAAGAACTGCCCGATTCAGGCACAATCAAAGTGGGCGACACGGTGAAACTCGTTTATGTTGACCAAATGCGTTCTAAACTCGATCCGAACAAGACGATTTACGAAATGCTTTCGGGCGGAAGCGACTTAATCAAACTCGGTGCGGTTGACGAAAAGGGCAGACCCGTGAACGGAGCAATCCGCGAAATCAACGCGCATGCCTACTGCTCGTGGTTCAATTTTAACAGCGCGGAGCAGAACAAAAAAATCAGCGTGCTTTCGGGCGGCGAGAAAAACCGCCTCAATATGGGGATGATGTTCAAGGAAGCGGGAAATGTTCTTTTGCTCGATGAGCCGACGAACGACCTCGACATCACGACCACGCGAAGTTTGGAAGAAGCGATAAACAATTTTGCGGGAGTCGTCATGGTCATCAGCCACGACCGCTACTTCCTCGACCGAATCTGCACACATATTCTCGCCTTTGAAAACAACAGCGAAGTGCATTTTGTGGAAGGAAGCTGGAGCGATTATGTCGAGTGGAAGAAGACGGTACTTGGGATTGATGATGATATTCCACATAAAACAATTTACAGGAAATTGACTAGATAATGCCCCACAGGATGTGGGGAGAAAGCTAGGAGAGAATTTTCGTAGAAAATTCTCGTACGAATCCGAAAATCCACGGATGGATTTTCGGTTCGGAATGTCCTCGGAATTACGGACGATGTTCCGCATAAGACAGTTTATCGCAAACTGACGCGGTAGGGATTGCAGCGGTGGTTGAGTAGCGAAGCGTATCGAAACCACCACGCTTTCGAGTCTTTCGTCCGCTTTTATGGCAAGATTTCTCCGTTTCGCTCATTTTATTCGCTCCAGTCGGAATGACATTGTGCCACCATTTGAGGTGGTTTCGACTAGCCGGGCCACCCCTTGTCGAAATGACAAAATTCGGTGGTTGAGCGCGTCGAAACCACAAAAATGGTCATTTCGACCTGTTTTCCGACAGGCAGGCACGGCTCAATGACCGTAAAAAAACTTACCGCAAAATCTTGTCTAAAACGCGGTCTTTTTGTCGCCAGTTTTTGTCAACGCGCACTTGCAAGTCAAGGTCAATTTTCCAATCAAAGATTTTTCTGAGGCGTTTTATGCTTTCCACGCGAATCGCTTTTATCATGCTCGCGCCTTTTCCGATGACAATCCCTTTTTGACTTTCGCTTTCCACGCACAAAGACGCGCGACACCACACTTTTCGCTCGGAACGCATTTCAAGGTCGTCGATTCTCACGTAAATGCAATGCGGAATTTCTTTTTCGAGCCGATTTATCGCCTCTCCGCGAATCACCTCGGCGATTCTAAAATCGACTTCTTGGTCAGTGTAAAATTCCTCCCCGTAGAGCATTTCGCCCGTGGGAGCAAGCGAATACAACGCGCGGAGCGTTTCGTCGATTCCTAAATCATTTTTTGCAGAAACAAAAACAAATCGCTCCTCTGGAATTTCCAAAAGCACCTCGCGGATTTTTGCTTTCACGGCATCTTTTTTGGAATTGTCGCAGTCGATTTTGTTTAGAGCCACAACGGTCTTTTTTTGATACGACCACAAAAATTCCAAAATGAGCCGTTCTTCTTCGCCGATTTCCCGCGTTGTGTCTACAACGTAAAGCACAAGGTCGCTTTCCGAAAGTCGCTCCGAAACAACCGAGCGCATTCTAAGATTCATCTTTTTTTCCGAATCGTGATAGCCTGGCGTGTCCACAAAAACGAGTTGACCAAGCGACGTGTTCACAATTCCGCGAATCGCGTTGCGAGTCGTTTGCGGTACGGCAGAAACAATCGAAACGTTTTCGCCCGTCGCTACATTCAAAAACGTCGATTTTCCGCTACTCGGACGACCGATTATTGTTACAACCGCAACTTTTTTTTCTTTTTCCGATTTTTCAATTTTGTTTTCTTTTTCCATGATTTTTCCTTTATTTTCCGATTTTGTATTCAACGTAAAACGGAATCGACCATTGCCAATTCCATTTTTCTTCGCCCGTTTTTTTGTGAGAAACGTCCGCGCCCGCAGACAGTTTCCATGTTCCAAAATCAAACCAAAGACGCGGATAAAACTCAAACGTGTGCCTGCTGTTTTTTGAATCCGAGCCGTCGAGCGCGGCGTAATAAAAAAAGCGCGGTTTCAAAAAAAACGCCCCTTTTATGGGAAGCACAATTTGAGTTCCCGCGTAAAGCGGAAACAAATTTCCGTGAACCGTTCGCCCCGCTTCTCCTTCGAGCGAAAATTGCGTTTTTCCAAGATTCGAGCGGAAATTGAGCGAAAAAAAATGCGCACGAGCCATATTTTTGTCTTTGTAATTTGCGACGTTTTTGTAAACCGAGTTTGCAACGAACGGCTCAGAATTAAACGAAAACGAAAGCGTTGCGTTCGTTTTTGAAAAAAGAGCGTCGGATTCTTGCGTTTTTTGGGAAAAATGCGCGCTCAAAGTCCAAAAAATTTCGTTTTCGCGCGTTTTTGTTACGATTTTTGTCTTTGCGTCTTGCACTTCGCTTTTTGTTCGTTCCGCGCCAAACGAAAATCCCGCGGAAAGCGGCACTTTTTCAAAAATCGTTCCAAAATCGTATTCGCCTGCAAAAAAAATCGCGCACTCGTTTTGAAATTCCACGTAACTTTCAGAAAGCGGAATCGCCGCTCCAAACGTAAATCCCGAATAGTTTGATTTTAGTCCAAATCCTGTTTTTCCCCAGCGACTTGAGCCTGTGTAGATTTCAGCGAGCGGAAAATAATTTCCTGAAAGATAATACGAGTATAATTTTCCGCCAGAAAATTCGAGTTTTTTGTTTCCAAACGGACGAAATCGAATGTACGCGCGTTTTATGTCGAGTTTTTGCGAAAGCGCGGTGTCTTTATCAACGTCTTTTGAGTCGTCGGCATTTTTTACTCGATAGTAGATTTTTCCGCCCACCGTGATTTTTTCGCTCGAAATCACAAAATCGCCGAGCGCGTACGCGCCACCAAATTCCGTTGTTGCGTTTTCAAAAGAAGCGTCCCACGTTTTTTCAAGCGCGGTTCCTCCAACTAAAATGCTCCCGCTTGCAGAAAAATCAAGTCCTTGCGCAAAAAAATCAAAAAAAAGAAAAACAAAAAAAGCACTGTGGATTTTTTTCATTGAATCATTGTACCAAATCAAAAAAATCCGCTCAAACCGCCCGCAAAAAAAATAAAAATGGCGACTTTTTTTAGAAAAATCTTATAATTGGATTCGTTCAAAAATCTGAAAATAAAAAAAATGGAGAAATTATGGAAAAAACGGAACTTGATTTTGACGAAAAAGTCGCGCGCCTTCAAAAAATCGTTGATTTGTCAAAAAAAATCGTGTTTTTTGGCGGAGCGGGCGTTTCAACCGAAAGCGGAATCCCTGATTTTAGAAGTCAAGACGGACTTTATGCGCAAAAATGGAAAATGCCTCCAGAATACATGGTTTCGCGAACGTGTTTTGAAAAACAAACAAAAGAATTTTTTGAGTTTTATCGCGAAAAACTCATCATAAAAAACGTAAAACCAAATATAACGCACATAAAACTCGCGGAACTTGAAAACGCTGGAAAGTTGAGTGCGATTGTAACGCAAAATATCGACGGACTTCATCAAGCGGCGGGAAGCAAATGCGTGTACGAATTGCACGGAAGTACGCTCCGAAACTTTTGCGTAAAATGCCACGAACCATACGGAATCGATTTTATCGCCGAAAGCGAAAACGAAGCCGACAAAATTCCGCATTGCAAAAAATGCGGCGGCATTGTAAAGCCCGACGTTGTTCTCTACGAAGAAGGGCTTGACGAAAAAGTAATCGAGGGAGCGATACACGCGATTTCCAATGCGGACACGCTCATAATCGGCGGCACGTCGCTTGTCGTTTATCCTGCGGCGGGTTTTATCCGAAGTTTTCGCGGAGCCAATCTTGTAATGATTAACAAAAGCGAAACTGCCGCCGACGCAAACTGCGACCTTGTGATTCACGATTCGCTCGGAAAGGTGTTTGAAAAAATACGCGCTTGAACGCAACGCAAAAAAAAGCGTGTGAAGTGGCATTTTTCAAAATCACTTCACACGCTTTTTTTATCGCGGATTTTATTTTTGGACAACAACGCGGCGGTGCGCAGAAAGTTTTATTTTTGAGCCTTCGCAAAACGGCTCGGCGTGGATTGTGGGAATTTCTGCAAAAAACGAGTTTGACTCGGATTTTACAAAAAATCGCGTGGTTCCGCCCAAAAATTCCACAGAATGTACGATTCCGCAAAATTCTGCATTTTCGTCGTCGCTCAAAGAAAACCATTCTGGTCGAATCAAAATCGCCGAATTTTCGTCGTTCGCATCCAAAAAGAAATTCGCTTGCCCCGTGTATGTTGCCACAAATTTGTTTTTTGGAAAAAAATACATTTCCGACGGTTCGCCTTCTTGAACGATTTTGCCAGAAGAAAGGAGCGCGATTTTGTCGGAAAGCGAAAACGCCTCCGCTTGGTCGTGCGTAACGTACACCGTTGTGATTTTTAATTCCCGCTGGATTTCTTTTAATTCCGCGCGGACTTTTTCGCGGAGCGCAGAATCCAAAGACGAAAGCGGCTCGTCCATCAAAAGGATTTTTGGTTTTAACACAATCGCACGCGCAAGCGCGACTCGCTGTTGCTGTCCGCCCGAAAGTTCCAACGGAAAACGCGAAAGCAATTCCGTTATTTTGAGTTTTTGCGCCGCTTCGCGCACGGCGCAGTCGATTTCTTCTTTTTTTGTTCGTTTAATTTTGAGACCGTACGCGATATTTTTCCAAACGGAAAGGTGCGGAAAAAGCGCGTAATCTTGAAAAACCATTCCAACGGCGCGTTTGTTTGGCGGGATTTTATTCACATCTTCGCCCAAAATCGAGATTTTTCCTTTTGACGGCTTCAAAAATCCACAAATCAAACGGAGCAACGTTGTTTTTCCGCAACCCGATGCTCCCAAAAGAGTCGTAAAACTTCCTTCTTCCACGCAAATCGAAAAATCGTTTATGACGTTTTCGTTTTTGTATGAAAAAGACACGTTTTCAATACACAGAAGCGGATTTTTCATTTTTTATTCCTTTTTTTTTGATTTTGAGAGCAATCGAGCCAAGCGCAAGAACTCCAAACGTGAGAATCGTTAAAACGAGCGCGAGCGCGGCGGCTTTTCCCCAAAAACCTTCGTCGGCGAGGTTCAAGATTTTCACGGACGCAAGCGGCGTTCCAAACGAAACAAGAAAAATCACCGCGCTCATCGTTCCAACTCCGCGCACAAAATCGTACAAAAACGCGCTAAAAAGTTCGCCCGCGCAAAGAGGAGCCAAGATTTCGTAAAGAAGGCGCATTTTTCCCGCGCCTAAACTTTCGGCTCCGTCGTCAAGAGTCGTTTTGATTTTTGAAAGCGCAGTGCAAAGGATTCGGTACGAAAACGGCAAAAATCCAACGGTAATCGCGATTATTATCAAAACGGCGGAAGAACGAAAGCCCGTTTTGTTGCTCGCAAGCGAAAACGCAAGTCCAAAAAGAGAGCCAGGAACTGCGGCGGGAAGTTGCACAAAAGAATCGATTGCGCTTTTGAGCGGCATTTTTGTTCGATTTACGAGAAAAGCCGCAAAAAAGGCGATGAGCGTTGAAAAAAGCGCAGAAACAAACGAAAAAATCGCCGTATTCCGAAGTTCAATTCCATAGCGAAAAACCGCACGAATATGCTCCGTTGTAAACGCCGTGTTAATTCCCCACAATTTTTGAAACGCTCCAAGGCAAATCGACACAAATTGAGCCAAAACCGCAATCGAAACAACTGCGCAAAAAACGGTCAAAAAAATTCGAGAAAAAATCGAGCGGCGTTTTGGAGGAATATTCGACGATTTTGCACCAACCGTGGCGATTTTGAGAACGTTTTTTTTGGAGAGCCGATTTTGCAAGAGAAAAAGAACGATGCTCGGAAAAACAAGCACAAGTCCCAGAACGGCACTCGTTCCTGCGTTTAACCACCCCGTAAGTTGCGTGTAGATTTCCACGGCAAGCACGCGAAATCTTCCTGCCACAATAATCGGATTTCCAAAATCGCTCAAAACGGAAACAGCAATAAACAAAGCGGCGGAAATGAGTCCCGATGCCGAAAGCGGAAGCGTAATCGTCCAAAAAATGCGCACGCCCGACGCTCCAAGTCCAAACGCCGCTTGCTCCGCGTTTGAAGAAATCCCGCGGAGCGTTTCTGCGCAAATCAAATACGCGACGGGGAAAAAACAAAGCGTTTGCGAAAGCAACAGTCCAAAAAATCCGTAAAAAGACACGTCAAGATTCAAAATCGTATGCGTGATAAAGCCTTGCCGCCCAAACAAAAGAATGAACGAAAGTCCGCCAACAAACGGCGGCGTTACCAGATGAAGAATTGGGATTGCGGCAAAAAATTTTGCAAACGGAATTTCTCCGCGGACGACCGCAAATGCGTAAACGAATCCTGTAAAAACCGAAAGCGTTGTTGAACAAACGCACGTTAGCGCGGTGTTCCGCATGATTTCAAAACTCGCGCGGCTTTTGAAAAAAGACAAAAAATCGCTCAAACGCGGCGTGAGTAAAACGCAGCCAAGAGGAAACAAAATGCAAATGCACACAAAAATCACAACCGCGCACCACATTGCGGCGCACGGAAGCGAAAAATCGGAAAAAATCCTAAAATTTATCGAGCGTCTTTTGACCATTTTTCAAGAACGTCATTTTTTTGAGAAGCGGCAAGCGCGGAATCGTATTCGATTAAATCGAGCGAATCGGCGCGAATGCTTCCTTCTTTTCCAACCGCCTCTGGATTTACGGGCGCGGTAAAATCGATTGAACTCATAAGTTCTTGCGCTTCTTTTGAAAGCATAAAGTCCACGAATTTTTTTGCTGCCTCCAAATGCGGAGTATTTTTTGTAATCGCAATGCAATCAACGTCGCCAACGGTTTTTGGAGGCGCGATTGCTACAACGTCAAAACCGTCGGCGCGGTATTTTTGAAGCGCGTGCAAATACGAAACGCAAAGCGCGTACTCTCCAGTTCCAACAAGTTTTGCAGGCGCACTTCCTGAATCTGGAAATTGACCGACGAGTTTTGAAAGCGTTTTCAAATAGTCCCACCCTTTTTCTTGTCCGAGGCGCTGGAGTTGATTTTGTAAAAAAAGATACGCCGTTGAAGACGCAGCAGGATTTGTAAGGACGATTTCTCCTTTGAATGCAGGATTGAGCAAATCTTCCCACGTTTTTGGAAGCGCGACTCCTGGAAATTTTTGCGCAAACCGCTTTTGATTTACGCCAATTCCAAGCGCAAGAACGCAAAATCCCGTATAAGAACCGTCGTCGCTTTTTGCAACGCTCGGAACGTTTTTGGAAAGCGGCGAAATGTACGGCTCAAAAGCCCCCGCTTCTTTTGCCAAAAGATGATAATTCGTTGCGCCACCAAGCAAAATATCCGCTTGCGGCTCGTTTTTCTCAGAAATCACGCGATTTACGAGTTCCCCCGTGGACGCTCTCAAAAACGTGGCAGGAATTCCCGTTCGCTCTGTAAAAAGATTCACCAAAGCCTCTGTTTCTTCCTCGTGGATAATCGAATAAATGCGGAGCGGTTCGCTTTTTTCTTTGCACCCAAAGAAAATCGCAGAAAAAGCGAAAAGCGCGGCAAAAAACGATTTTTTCATACAAATACCTCCATTTTTTGTCAAAAAAGATTGGACGAACATCGTTGATTTTGATTTTATTGAAAATCTGATATTAAAGATATTTCCATATAAAAACAAAATCAATATAACCAGAAACTCAAAATCCAGTCATCAAACCTCAAACTGACATTTTCTCATCAAATCGCCCTCTTATCCTGTTGAGCGTTCTTCGCTATAATATTTTTTATGGACTCAATTCGGATTTTGCCAGGAAAACCGCTTGAAAATGGAACGCTTGTTACGGCGCGGGGCGTTTATTTTTCTGTTTTTTCACGGCACGCAACGCGCGTTTTTCTTGAACTTTTTGAACACGCGGAAGACACAAAAAGCGCACAAACCGTGGAACTTTCTCCAGAAACGAATCGCACGGGCGATATATGGCACGTTTTTATTGAAGGGCTAAAAGCGGGTGCGCTTTATTTGTATCGTGTGCAAGGACCTTTTGACACGGCGCACGGACATCGTTTTGACGAACATGATTGGCTTTTTGACCCGCGAGCAAAGGCTTTTACGGACGGCTCGGTTTTTAAGCATTACAAACTCAAAAAAGGAAATCCGCTCGATTTTTTTCCAAAAAACGTTGTCATCGACGATTCGGAATACGATTGGGGCGATGACCGCCCGCTTTCAATTCCGCTCAATCGCTCGATTATTTACGAAACGCATCTAAAAGGGTTTACCGTTTCTCCGTCGAGCGGCGTGGAGCATCCTGGAACGTACCGCGGACTTTCTGAAAAAATTCCGTATTTGCAAGAGTTGGGAATTACAGCGGTGGAACTCTTGCCGATTTTTGAATTCGACGAGTACGAAAACACAAACGTAAATCCGATGACGGGAAGCAGACTCAAAAATTTTTGGGGTTATTCCACGATTGGATTTTTTGCGCCAAAAACGAGTTATTCTTCAGACCGCACGCCTGGCGGAAGCGTCCGCGAGTTCAAAGACATGGTAAAAGCACTTCACAACGCGGGAATCGAGGTGATTTTGGACGTTGTGTTTAATCACACGGCGGAAGGCAACGAACATGGCATTTCACTTAATTTTAGGGGTTTTGACAATTCAATTTATTATCATCTTGTGAACGACCACAAAGAATATTACATGAATTTTTCTGGCTGCGGGAATGCGGTAAATTGCAATCATCCCGTTGTGGCGGATTTTATTGTTGACTGTCTTCGTTATTGGGTTTTGGAAATGCACGTTGACGGATTCCGCTTTGATTTGGCAAGCGTTTTGACGCGCGACGAAAAAGGCTTTTTAATGCAAAACTGTCCGCTCACAACAAGAATTTCAGAAGACCCCGTTTTAAGACGAACAAAAATCATCGCAGAACCGTGGGATTGTGGTGGCGCGTATCAAATCGGCGGATTTCCTGGCGGCGTAAACAATCGTTGGTGCGAATGGAACGACCATTATCGCGACGGAATTCGCCGCTTTATTCGTGGCGACGAAGGAATCAGCACGGAAGCTGCCACAAGAATCAGCGGTTCTTCCGACCTTTTTGCGATTAGCGGGCGGAATCCAACGAATTCCATCAATTTCGTAGATTCCCACGATGGTTTTACGCTCAACGATTTGGTAACGTACAACACAAAGCACAACGAGCAAAACGGCGAAGAAAATCGCGACGGCTCTGACAACAATTTGAGTTACAATTACGGTTTTGAAGGCGACGTGCGAAATCCAAAAATCGCGCTTGCGCGGCTTCGGCAAATACGCAATTTTTTTACAACGCTCATGGTTTCGCAAGGAACGCCGATGTTTGTGGCGGGCGATGAAGTTCGGCGCACTCAAAACGGCAACAACAATGCGTATTGTCAAGATAATGAAATTTCGTGGTTCAACTGGGATTTTGTTGCTACAAACGGCATGATGCTCGATTTTGTAAAAAAATTGATTGCAATGCGACTTCGGCATCCTGTTTTTCAGCGCAATCGATTTTTTGGAGGAGCGTCAACGAGTCAATTCAATAATCCGCCAGATATTTCTTGGTTCAATTTTGACGGAACGGTGCCAGATTGGAAAAAAATGAATCGATTTCTTGCAATGCGACTTGGAGGAAAAGCGCGCGGAATTGGGGACGCGACCGCTTCGGGAACAGAAGACAACGATTTTTACATTGCGTTCAATATGGACATTCACGACGTTACGGTGTCGATTCCGCAACCGTCGGCGGGCAGAAAATGGTTTCGCATGGTTGACACGTCAATCGAAAACCGCACGAGCGCACTCCTCGACGGGCAGGAAGAATTGCTTGCAACGCAAGAGCGATACGTTGTTCTAGCAAACTCGATTGTGGTTTTGATTGCAAAAGATTGAAAAGTGACAAACTCGTTTCTTTTGAAACAAAATCGACGATTTCAGTTTATAATAGAATTATTCGGGAACGCGGGCAGTTTCCGAATAATTTTGATTTGGATTTTACAAACAAGAAACTTTAATTTAAGGAGATTTACATGAAATTTGATGCAGAACAGTTCCGCGAGAACCTTGCAGCGCGTCTTCGTCGCCAGTACGGAAAGGACATTTCGCAGGCGAACAGCCACGACCTTTTTGATGCGGTGAGCGCGTCGGTTCAGGAAATCATCATGCCAGCGTGGATGGCAACGAGAAGTCAGTACGAAAAAAAGCCAACGAAGCAGGTGTACTACCTTTCGGCGGAATTTTTGATGGGACGCGCCCTCTCGAACAACCTCATCAACCTCGGAATCAAAGACGAGGTGAAAAAAGTCCTCAAAGACATGAATATCAATTTTGATTTGATTGAAGACGAAGAGCCTGACGCAGGATTGGGAAACGGCGGACTTGGACGACTTGCCGCGTGTTTCCTCGACTCGCTTGCAACGCTTGATTACCCAGGACACGGCTACGGAATCCGCTATCAATACGGAATGTTTGAGCAAAAAATCGAAAACGGCTATCAAGTCGAATACCCTGACAACTGGCTCAAACACCGCGACCCGTGGGAAGTAAAGCGCAGCGACCTTTCTGTAACCGTAAAATTCGGTGGCGAAATCAAATACGGAAAAACGCCCGACGGACAAGACCGCTTCTACATTGAAAACGCGGAAGAAGTCATTGCGACTCCGTATGATATGCCAATCGTGGGATTTGGCACAAACACGGTGAACACGCTCCGATTATGGCAGGCTTCAAGTCCAAACGGATTTGATTTGCAACTTTTCAACGATATGCGCTATCACGAGGCGGTTCATCGTCAAAATGAAGCCGAAAACGTAACGCGCGTTCTTTATCCAAACGACAACGGTCCGCAAGGAAAAGCGTTGCGCTTGAAGCAGCAGTATTTCTTCTGCTCGGCTTCGTTGCAAGATTTGATTCACCATTTTGTGAACAATTTTGGAACGGACTTTTCGCGCTTCCCCGAACTCCACGCAATTCAACTCAACGACACGCATCCCGTTGTGGCAATTCCAGAACTCATGCGCATTTTGATGGACGAATACGGCATGGGTTGGAATGATTCTTGGTCAATCGTGCAAAAAACGTTCGCGTACACAAACCACACGATTCTCGCCGAGGCGTTGGAAAAATGGGACATTCAGATTTTCCAAGGATTGCTCCCGCGAATCTATCAAATCGTGGAAGAAATCAACCGCCGATTCTTGATTGAACTCCGCGCAAAATTCCCGAACGACTACAAAAAGCAAAATCACATGAGCATTATCCACGACGGAAAAATTTACATGGCGTGGCTCGCGATTTATGCAGGATTTAGCGTGAACGGCGTTGCCGCGCTCCACACGGAACTTTTGAAAAACGTGGAACTCAAAGATTGGTACGAGTTGTATCCCAGAAAATTCAACAACAAAACGAACGGAATTACGCAGCGGCGATGGCTTTTGTCGTCAAATCCTGAACTTTCCGAATTCATCACCAAACGAATTGGACACGGTTGGGAAAAAGACCTGACGCTTTTGAAAGGACTTGAAAAATACGCCGATGACGACGCTTCGCTTGAAGAACTCATCCAAATCAAAAAGCACAACAAAGAAGCCCTCGTTGAGTATCTCAAGCACAAGCAAAACGAATTTTTGGATCCCGATTCGATTTTTGATGTACAGGTAAAACGATTGCACGAGTACAAAAGACAACTTTTGAACGTGTTGCATATTATGTATCTCTACAATCGCATTATCGAAGACCCAAGTTACAATCCTCCGCGTCGCACGTTCATTTTTGGCGCAAAGTCGGCATCAGGCTACCGCCGCGCAAAGGCAATCATCAAGCTCATCAACACGGTTGCGGAGCGGATTAACAACGACCGGCGCGTGGGCGGAAAGCTCCGCGTCGTGTTCATCGAAAACTACCGAGTGTCGGTCGCAGAAAAAATCTTCCCGGCGGCGGACGTTTCCGAGCAGATTTCCACGGCGGGCAAGGAAGCGTCTGGCACGAGCAACATGAAGTTCATGGTGAACGGCGCGCTCACGATGGGAACGATGGACGGCGCGAACATCGAGATTTTTGAAGAGGCGGGCAAGGAGAACGGCTTCCCGTTCGGGCTTTTGACCGAGGACATTCAAAAAATGGAAGCGGAACATTCGTACAATCCGCAGCAGTATTTGGAGCGCAATCCCGCACTCGCAAAAGTCGTTGAGCAACTCGTTGACGGCACGTATGACCCAAGTCGCCAGATTTTCAAAGAACTCCACGATTCTCTCGTCTACGGAGTGGAAGGGCAGCGACCAGACGTGTACTACGTTCTCGCCGATTTTGAATTGTATGTGAAGGCGCAAGAAAAACTCGCAGAGGCGTACAAGGACAAAAAAGGCTGGGCAAAAAAAGCACTCATCAACATCGCAAACTCAGGCAAGTTCTCGTCTGACCGCACAATCGAAGATTACGTGCGCGACATTTGGAAAGTGCAAAAAGTCATCGTTGACGACGCAGACGTGAAATAACGCACTATACCGTCGGTTTTACAAGGGCGCGAATGCGCCCTGTTTTTTTCAAATCGTTAAAATTCCACTTCGCCAACAAGGAACGTGCCACGAACGTCTTTTAATTGCAGCGTCAACACTTCGCGCTTTTCGTTTGGTCGTCCAAAGTTTGTGTACACTTCGGCTTGCACGGTTACGGGTTGAAGCACGCTTTGCTTTCGCGTGCCAAAATAATTCGCTTCGATTTTATAGACTCCTTTTTCGGCATTTCTGAGAGCGAATTCTTCTGGACCGTAGCCTTGCGTAAAATCGCGGCTCATTCTTCCGCCTTGAGCCGTGAGTTTGTGTCCGTAAAAGCATTTTTCGCCAAGCGGGTCGGTTACCCAAAGGTCAATGTCGCAATCGTCCGTGTTCCAAGTCAGCACCACACGAATATCGCAATCAAAGTTTTCCATGAGTTTTTTGTCGATTTTTGACGTGTCCACGCCCGAAGAACGAGCAATCATTGAGTTCATGTCGTTTAGCGCAGTTTGCTGAATTTCCTCGTATCGCGCGTCCCAACTTTGCGAAGCGATGTGCCAAAGATGGTCAACCGACTTTTGCGCATTGCCCGAATAAAACGCCGCAAAAGCCAAATCTCTGTGAAATTGCGGAATTTCCGTTCGGAGCGAAGTCAATTTTTCAAAAACGCACATCGCAAAATAATATTCGCCACGCTCAAACAATTTGTAGCCGAGCGCACGAAGTACGTCCGTATTTTCAAGATTCAACTCTGAAAGATTTGAAAGAATCCTTCGCGATTCCCACTCAAATCCTTCTTCCAAAAAATAATCCGAAACTTCCATGTAGAACGCAGGCGACGCGCCCCATTCGGCTTTTAGCGCAATGTATTCTGCGTACATTTTTTCGCTTGGAGATTTTTTGAGAGCGGCGAGATACGGAGAGGCGGAATCCCATGCGCGGAGAGAAATTTTTGCGCGATTTTCGCTTTCTGCGCTATTTGCATTTGTAGAACCTGCCGATTTTGCGCTTCCTCCTGCCATGCGCGGAGCGGCCGCCGCCGTTCTTGCAAGCGGAACCGCTTCCATTGCCGCGTCCACCGATACAGATTCCATGAGCATTGGAGACTGCGCTTCCATCGCCATTTCGTTTGATTCTTGCACAACTCTTCCGCGGAGTTCTTCGCGTCTTGAAGCGGCTTCTTTTTCTTTTTTTGTTTTTTCCCAATCAAACGGCGTTTTTTTCCACCATTCGCGGAACTCTTCAAATTTGCGATACACCGCCAACGGAATGCCACTCACGCGCGTGTTTTTTGCCCCGCTTTGCCGAGAAATCAAGCGGTCGTATTCAGAACGGAGTTCTTCGGGCGGCTCGATTTCGTATTTCACGTAATCGGAAACGTTTTCAAGCACAATCAAACTCGTGCCTTTTGTAACAACGCCGAATTTTTTTGCAAGCGCGATAATTTCCGTGCGATTTTCGTCAAATCGCGAAGAAAGCGAGTCGATTTTTTTTTGCGCCCAAAGAAGCGAAACGAACGGCAAATCCTCCGAATTGACCGAAGAAACGTCAATTTCAATTGTACGAACGGTTTTTGCGCCAACGTAGACGGGAATTTTGAGAGAACCCGTTTTTCTCAAAAGAACTCCCGAAATCGAAAGTCCGTAAGGATTTACAGAAACGCACACGTCGCGAATTGCCTTTGCGTCAAAATCAATCGTGCCAATGCCAAACGATTCTTTTTCAAGCATTGACAACGCGCTGTCTTCGCCCAATTCCGTTACGTTTATAAAAGAACCGTTGCCCGCCTGCGCGATTTCCTTTAATCGAGAAAAATCCGCCGAACGCGACGAAGAAATGACGTTCACCGACACCGCATTTTGTTTTTGCGCATTTTTTGTTGTTGGAGAAAACCAATTTTCGATTCCGTCAGAAAAAACGAGCACTTCGTCTCCGCCAAAAGAAGAAAAATCGTAAGAAATGAACGTCGCGCCGTCGTATTGTTGCGACAAAAGAAACGACTCCAGCGCGGCAATATCGTTCCCACCCGCGCCAAAAACGTGGGCTTCGTGCAGTTCGTTGCAAAACGGCACAACCGTTACGCGCGTTGCCGCCGCCTTTTTGACGTAGCGCACAAGAAGCGAGATTTCCGCCTTGATGTCGCGGTCTTTTGCGCTCGAAGAAATATCCCACCAAACCACAAGCGATTTTGGAAGCGACTTTTCGCGCGTATGTTCAAATTCTGGAATTTCGTTATAATAATGAAAAAACGTTTCTTTTCCAATCGTTTCCGTTTGGATTTTTCCCGCCGATTTTTTTGCTTCGTTTCCAACGATTTCTTTTTGAACGGTGATTTCAAGATGCCGAACTCCGTGCGGCGTAATTGGATAAACGCGCGTCTTAAAATTGTTTCCTACCGTTTGCTCAACAAGTCCTGGGTCCACGCCGCGTCGCACGATTTCTTCAAAAACCTTTCGACCTTTGTCTTTTTCCACAACAACGCCACGGCGCATTTTTCCATTTACGTCAAGCGCGTAGCCCACAACCGCTTCTCCGTCAGAAAGCGGAAACTCAAATTCGCTTTCTAGCGTACGCTCCGTTGTGTTTTCAAACAAAAATTCCGCCGTAATAAACCGACTTGCGCCCAGGTCCTGCGTTTTTCGGGAAATTTCGTACACTCGAAGCCCGTTTTTTGAAGCCTGCTCGGAAGCCTTTTGCACTTCCGTCGAAAAATCGACTCCAAAGAAAAGCGCGGGCAAAAGAAAAAAAGATGCAAAAAAAAGAACTGGAACTTTCACAAATCGTCCTCCATTTTGACAAATAAAAAAAGTAAACTATATTCTATTCAGAAAAATAAAAAAATTCAGCGGATAACCGATTTTAGCGAACGAATGAAAAAATCAAAAAAATATGGCAAAATTGAAAATCAAAATGAGGACAAAATAATGATGGAAGAAAAATTAAAAAAAATGACAAAAAATAAAAAAGATATGCACGAAGTAAAAAAAATCCGCTGGAGCGTGAGCGGCGCGATTAGCGTGATTTTTGAAAAAGTCCAAAATTCAAAAATGCGATTTAGAAAAAGCGAAAAATACAACGAAGCAATGGAGCGACTGTGCGCGTATTTTGGAACGAACGAAACGCAAACGTTGATTTTGTGCATCATTTTCGCGCTTCATTTTGAAACGCCCGAAGCGACTTGGGATTTGAGCGACCTTCGGAGAGAAATTGGGTGCAGCGCACTCAAAACGGTGAGTTGGCCAGCGGAAATCGCGGAATTGCGGAAACGGCATTTTTTGAATTCCTCGCGCGGAACGTGTTTTTACCCGTCGGAGCAACTGATGTCGGCAATCAGCGCAAACGAAGAAATCGTTATCGACGAATCGGAATTTCTTATCGATTTTTCAAAATTCGTGTCAAACGTGGCGGACATGGTTGAAAACCGCGAAAGCGACAATATTTCTCCGCACCGACTTGCTCGAAACGTTACAACGTATGAATCTGAAAATTCGGGTCTTCCCATTGTAAAAAGCGCGCGACTCATTTTGACCGAAACGCAGGATAGAATTTTTTTCTACGACGCTTGCTCCGATTACTTAAAGCGCGAAGACACGAGCCTTCAAGCGACGATACGCGACATTTACTCAAACCACGAGCGATACGCGGTTGCAGAAACGTTTATCCGAGAAACGAATCCGCTGCTTGCGCTGGGACTTCTTGAGTTTACGGTAAAAGGAAATATGCGCGATAGCGAGTTAACGCTCACCGAAAAAGGAATCGAGATTTTGGCAGGCGAGCAAAAAGATTTGTTCGTAAAAAAAATCGACGAAAAACTTTTGATTAAACCCGAAAAAATCAAAAAAAAGACGCTTTTTTATTCCAAAGAAAATCAAGAGCAAATCGACATTTTGAAAAACGCTCTTTCAGAAGAAAAACTCGGCGAGATTCAAAAGCGACTCAAAGAAGAGGCGATGCCCGTCGGCGTGGCAGTTTTGCTTTACGGCTCTCCGGGAACTGGAAAAACCGAAAGCGTTTTTCAGATTGCGCGGGAAACGGGGCGACCTGTTGTTCACGTTGACATCAGCGACACAAAATCGTGCTGGTTTGGCGAAAGCGAGAAAAAAATCAAAGAACTGTTTAGAAATTACGCGCGAATGTGCGAATCCGCGTCAAAATCGAGCGACGGAAAAACGCCCATTTTGCTTTTTAACGAAGCAGACGCAGTTTTTGCGCGAAGAAAATCAAATGCAACGAGCAGCGTTGACCAAACCGAAAACGCAATGCAAAACATCATTCTGGAAGAAATGGAAAATCTTGAAGGAATTATGGTTGCCACAACGAATTTTGCCGACAATCTTGACCCCGCGTTTGAAAGGCGATTTTTGTTCAAGATTCAGTTTGAAAATCCGAGTTTTGAAGCAAAAAAATCGATTTGGCTTTCAAAACTTGCGTGGCTTTCTGAAAAAGATGCCGAATCGTTCGCCCAAAAGTACGAATTTTCGGGCGGGCAAATCGACAACATCGTGCGAAAAATCACCATGCAAGAAGTCATCACGGGAAAACGTCCAGAAATCCCAGAAATCGAAGATATGTGCCGAGTGGAAAAATTGTGCAAAGATTCTGGACGAAAAATGGGATTTTGCGCGTGATTTTAACTCACAACTCTGTTCGACAACTTCTCGAACAGAGTTTTTTGTTGATTGTGTTACAAAAGTACGGGCAAAAGCGTTTGTCGAAATGCCATGTCAATTTTTACAGGTGGTTTCGACAGGCTCAACCACCGAAAATTCAGCACACATTCGCCCATTATCGTTAATCGTCGCCTCTAAAAAAAGAATCGACGGCTTCCACAAGTTCTTCGGGCGGAAGCGTTTTCAAAAGATATTTTTTTGGCTTTGACGACAACACTTTCATAACGGTGTCTTTGTCGTCTTTGCCAGTCAAAAAAATCACGGGGATTTCCGCCGTGGAAGATTCGTTTTTGAGCATTTCAAAAACTTGAAGTCCAGACGCAACGGGCATTTCGTAATCGAGCAAAATCAAATCGACCTTGCGCTGCGAAAGAAGCGTGATTGCGTTCATGCCAGAGTTTGCAAGGAATACTTCGTATTTTTTTGAAAGCCAATTATTCATCGCGCGAAGCATAACGCCGTCGTCGTCCACAACAAGAATCCGCTTTTTCCCACTTTCAGCATTGTGCTGCGGAATATGTTTCAAAATCGATTCCATGAAAATCGCCTCTTTTTGTCATTTCAGTTTGTAAAGTCAAGTGTAAAAGAAAAATGACGCTCTGAAAAGACAGGGGAAAACAGATTTGACATTGTATCTACAACAGATTTATTGCTAAGATTGATGACTATCTTTATGTCGTTCCGTTCGTTGAAATGGAAAACGTCGGATGATTTTTGAAAAACATTTATCGGTCACGCAAGTATAAGGGGCAACATAAACGCAATCAGCTTGGAAAAAATCGGCCGTCCGGTGACGGCGATAGCAGTACGCTGGCAATGGTTTTGCTATGCCCGCTAAATTTCTACTGTTCCTTCGTAGCTCAACATAGTGTTTCCCGTCAGATACACCGTCTCGCCCGTGTAGCGCACATGCAACATCCCGCCGCGCACCTGCACGGTAATGTCCTCGTCAAGCGGGCAGTAGCCGTTCAGGACGGCGGCAATTACGGCGGCGCAGGCGCCCGTACCGACCTCCAATTGTACATAGACAAAATATACATCGCAATCGCTGTTTTTCAATGTACACTCTCGTATGAAAATACATCATAAAAGCAAAAAAACTTTTAATTATTATTTTACATAAATAATTTTTATCTTTTCAGGAACAATTTGAAAATTTGAATTAGTAAATATGTCCGTTGGCAAAACTTGCACACTTACTTTAGTAGCATTCATATTGCCGACAAAAATAATTCTATAACAATTCTTATGTGCATTTGCAAACTTGTATTCATTTCGCGACATCTCAAATGCACATTCCATACCTGTAGAACTTTTTACTTCAATAAATATTTTCTCACCAGTCGATTTGTGAATCAGTTCTATATCATACCCCAAATCGTCTCGACCATTAAAATTAGCCTTTCTTGTAGCGGCTTCCGATTTCCAATCAACTTTGTAATCGCATAAAGTCAAGCCCAATTTTTGTTCTAACTCAGAATCATGCGTATCGAGTGAATTGAAAACCAATTCTTCGGCAGCATCTCCTTGTGCTTGATTTTGTTCGTTTGATTTTTCACGACTATGATTTGATTGTGCTTTATATGAATGAGAAGTTTTGCTATATACATTTTCAGAAAAAGCATTGCTCGGAACTATGTCACCAACAGAATACTGCAGAGGATAGTTATGACCATCAATTTTCTTCTCAGGTGTTTCTGCACCAAAGTTTTCTTTCCATGATAAAAATTCTGCTTCGATCGTAGGATAATCAAAATAAAGAAGACTTCTCCATTCTTGATATCTTATGAATTCCTCCACAAGTCTTGAATCATACTGATTTTTTAATTCTTGCAAATTTGCAGAAAAAAGCCCTTCAATATTGATAGCTTCATTTGTAGAATAAGTGTCGTCTATAATTTCAGAAAATGCCTCGCTTAGTATTTTCTTTGCATCAAAATTTACCGAATTTTCTAAATCAACATTATCTGGATAATATTTGTATTCATCTATTTTTATCAAAAACTGTTTTTGCTCATCCACATTTTGCTCTCTTAAATGCAAAAATAGTGCAGTTTTGAATTTTTCCTCATTCTTGGAGAATTCATTTTGAAGCACGAGAGCATTATATTTTTTAACAGAAATATCTGTGCGGTCAAGAATTTTCTGAAAATCAGATACATCAATATCAACGGCTTTCAAGAAATCAAACAGCAGTTTTTGATTTTCCAATGTCGAGAGGTTTGAAAAACTAAGCTGATTTAAAAGAGCATTTGTTTGGGCTGTCAGTTTGTTTTGTCTTTGTAATTCTGCAAGAACAATATCTTTTCCTGATTCAATGCCTTTTAAAATATTTCGTGATTCTATTAAAACATCGTGGTTCAAGAATTCCTGCTCTATAAGGAAATTTCTGCGGTCATCATCAACGGCAAATAATTCGCCGTATTTTGCCAATACATCTTTATTTTGTGTGTTTGTAATGACTGCAAAAATTTGCTGTAAAAGTTCTGATAATTTGTTTTTGTCATATTTATCGCTATCATCAATGAAAATAAACCACTGTGATGGATTTTCCAAATCTTGTAAAAGTGTGTAGGAGCGTTTGACCGAATCTGAAATATCATTGTTGATTACAACGATACGATTTACAAGAGAAATCTTCAAGTTCTTAAAATTCCGTTTCTCTGTATCAGACGCAGTTTCTTTTCTATAACAGAACACATAGGGCAAAAATTCAGAAAAGTGCTTTTGAAATTCCTCGTCAAATTTTGAATAATGATTTTCAATGGAACTATAATCTATCGTATATTGCTCCTCATAGGGTTCTATATTGTAAATTTTCTTTACACTTTCTTTTGAGCCAGTTCTTAATGGCAAATCTATAAGATATTTATTGCCAACATTTATCACAGACGAACCAGAGAAAAATACCTCAGAAATAGACTGATACCCATTTCTATTCTTTGTCCAAACTTTGCCATTTTTAAAGAACTCCCGTTTCGCCTCAGAATCCGCATAATTTTTCCCGCCATCTTTTACAGACTCACGATAAATCGATTGGGAAATTTTTGCCGTCTGCCCATCATTTTGCAATTTCAATAACAAAGAGTAAAATTCTTGCGAATGTAAATCAGATGGTTTTGATTTTACCCCTAATGTGGAAAAAATATACTTTATTGTCTGAGTGTCAAATGCTCCTCTGATTCCATCTAAAATTTCTTTCGTTATACACGGCGCATATTTTGCAAGAACAGAATCTTCTGAAAATATACATTCTGATGGTGCATATTTTTTGCCATTTATTTCAAGCCATTTTGTAGTGCTGAAAATATAGGTTAAATAGCAGGGAACATTCCCGCCGTAAATATATGCTGAATCATATCTAGCTTTATATCCGCGAATTTTTATAGATTCCTTTCTTTCCGACTGCATAATTCCTGTCTTCAATTCATAATCCGAATATATCCATTTTATAATATCTCTCGATTCTAAATTTTTTAGTATATTTTGAATATTTTTTACTGTATGGACTGACACAGACTCAATATTTGTATTTTGACCAATTACATTTTTTAGCAAATTCCAATACTCATTATCAAAGCCAATTTTTATTTCCTCAATTCGTGGATATTCTACAATCCCAAGCGACTTTAAGAATTCTTTAAAACCAGCAACATCGGAATCATCAATGCCAATAAGTGCTGGCGAACACAACTTTTCATAATCAGTTTCTTTAAACAACTTTTCTGCAAAATCATTTCCGTAGCTCGTACCAAAGTACAGTTTTTTCGAATCAGAAACTCCACCTTTTGCATTCGGAAATTGGAACTTGATAGATTTTGCACTATCTGAAATTGTATCAGAATTTTTATATAAAAACTGTATGTATTCTTTAGCCCTCTCAAAATCGCCATCAACGCTAGTGTTTATAGGAGAAATAATGTTCTCCGCAGAAAATTCTCCAAAATGGATTTTTGTTTTTCCATTCAAATATTGCCTGACATCACGAATGTCGATGTCTTTTGCCGTAGAACTTATTTTGTGCTTTTCAATCAAAACTTTCACAAGGGCATCTTCATACGATTTATCAATAAATCGTATATCCGCCCAATTAGGTACATCAATTTTTTCTTTGGCGGAGAAAAAATAGGTGTTGATTTTACCTAATTGAATAAAATCGCCTTTATCATCTTTCAGCAAAAGCGGAACGATACTTTCCTGTTTTCGATTTTCTGCCCACCAAATAAAAGTTTCTGCCCGTTCCGCAATGCTTAATCTTCCTGCCAATTTGTTTATTCGCTCACATAATTCTTCATCTGTGAATTCTGCGTTTCCGAGTAGTTTTTCAGCAAATGATTTTACGGTATCGTCAAGTTTACAAAGCAAATCGGAAAACTCATTACCCTTGAAAAATGTGGGAACATCAACCGAGATTATTTTTGGATTGTCATCAATTTTTATGAAGTTACCATTGACAGTTTGAAAAGAAATATGCTCACGACATAACTTAAAATACCAATTTGAAATCTCCACGGTTGAAAATGGTCTATCAAATACAATTGATTGTTGTTGAAAATTTATTGGACATAAAAGTTTCAACATCAAATTGCCAAATTCTGGTTTGCAAAAATAGGCTGTGACAGATTTTACATAAAATTCAAGAAGTTCTTTGAAAACTAAAACATTTTCATCTTCCTTGTCGTTTTTAAATGTATCACGATTTGAAGAAAGGAGAAATGTTGCATGCATCAATACATGAAAAGGACAATTTTCCTTACGTATCGGAAAAAATGTATATAACTGATATTTATTTTCAGGACTATATTCCATTGGGATTGCAATCGCCAACTTTATACGAGATGCTTTTTCCTTTGCGAACGGGTTTTTGATTTCACAACATTCTGAAAACAAATAGAACTTATTTTCAGAAACAACAGTATTTTCTTGTTCCCTACGCACAGAAGTTATCATTACATCAGATTGCTTGTTCAAGGTCTTGCAAAAAGAATATGATTCATATGAAAGTACAAATGATACTTTTGTTATATTTGGAAGGAAAAGGAGTATATTTGGGTTAAATTCTTCGATTTGTTTTTTTACAGTAAAATTATCCTGTTGTGTTTTCTCATCAACAATTATCTCAATAATAGTCGCAAAAGATTCTCTATAATTAAATTGTTTCTTTTCAATACATTTAGGAGCCCTAAGGATAGGAAATTTTATTGACGGATTTTTTGCCAACTGCTTTTTTACAGTTTCATTGTCTTTTATAAACTCAAATTGCTCTTGTGCAAATTTTTCTGAAAAGCCAATCGAAAAGTCGCCAGAATATAAATGAATTTCTTTTGCCCAATTTAGAATAGAACGAAATCCAATTCCTTTATTACCAATATATTCTTTGCCTTTTGAACTGACACCACCTTGGCAAAGCCTTTGAATGGCATCACTCGAAAATGGCTCTCCCATATTGCAAACCCGTAGTACATTATCTTTGTACTCAATCAGAACTTCTACAGGTTTATCTTTTTTCGATTCGTCTAATTGACACAAATGTTCATATGCATCATCAACATTTTGCAACAATTCAAAAAGTTCCCGACCATGGTATTCGCCTTTCAACTCCTCATCTCTGTTATAGGCTTGCTCGAGATTCAACTCAAGACAAAATGTTTTTCTTGCACCATCTAATCTTTTTTCAATAAATTTTTCTGTATTTGTCATAGAGAGATATTTCTCCTTCGTATGTAATACTAGTTAAGCAATGTTTTTGGTTCATCATTTTGTGTTGGCAAAATATTATTCATTTTTCCCATAAGACCTGAATACATATTTTGTAAATTCTGCTGCTGCAACATAGAGTCAATCATCCCCTTTGGAATATACGGATTTTGTATTGTTTCCCATGTTATTTTATTTTTGTATCCAAGAGATTTTGCCATTGCTTCAAGGAGCTTGTTTTTCTTGATTTCAATTTTACTCAGTTCGGCAGATGTCGGATTCTCAACACAGAGTTTATCATAATATGCTTTCCACAGACTACGAACATTCTTATCATTTGCAAAAACTATATCAATGGTATTGAGCGCATAGACAATCTCGTTTATCCATGTAAAAATCCTGTTTGTCATCAATATTCTGAAAATCGCTATTTTATCATCACGCTTTTTTGCCCGATTCTGCAAGGGATGACCAACAATAACTGCAAAAATTGGAATAACAATTATTGTTGCAAGATTCAGAATTGTTTCAAGTTTCATTTTCTTTCTCCATAAAAATCAAAGCGTTTTCTTACTCTAATTCCTTTATGATAAATCGCTCCTGCATAGCATAGCGTTGTATCAATCTTTAGCAGTACTATCTCCTCGTGTGCAATAAACCTGCAAGAAATTTTACCCATAAATTTGTTAATGACAAATTCATAAGATTTACACCTCCACGCTCCCCTCATAGCACAGGGGCAAAAGCCTGTGGCTTTTGCCTACGAGTTTGCCGCTGGAAAACTCGCACGCTAAATCTCCACCGTCCCCTCAAAGCAGAGCATAGTGTTTCCCGTCAGATACACCGTCTCGCCCGTATAGCGCACATGCAACGTGCCGCCGCGCGCCTGCACGGTAATGTTCTCGTCAAGCGGGCAGTAGCCGTTCAGAACGGCGGCAATTACGGCGGCGCATGCGCCCGTGCCGCAGGCAAGCGTCTCGCCGTTTCCGCGCTCCCAGGTGCGCATTTTCAGCTCGTGGGAATTGACCACGCGCACAAACTCGGTGTTGGTGCGTTCGGGGAAAGCGGCGTGGTGCTCAAACAGCGTGCCGATTCGTTCTACCGGCTCTTTGTCCACAAAGCGACTGAACACAACGCAGTGCGGGTTTCCCACGCCCACGCAGGACACTTTGTATTCCGTACCGTCCACCAACAGCGGCGCGTTCAACACGGCTTGGACGGGAAGCAGCCCCGCGCTCACGGCAGTCTGCATGGCTTTTGCGCCGCTCCCTGCCAGCAGATTCAGCGGGTGGAGCGGCACGGCAGTGAGCGTGGAGGGAAGACGGCTCGGCTCAAAGTACGGCGCGCCCATGTCCACGGTAACGCTTGTCACCTTGCCGTTCTGCTTGTACAGAATGAGCGTCTTTACGCCCGCCTCGGTTTCAATCGTGATTTTTTCGGTCGCGTCGGTTCTGCGTCCGTGTCGCTCGGTGATGCCGTCAATGTCGTTGTCGTACAGGTATTTTCCCACGCAGCGGATAGCGTTTCCCGCCATTTTGCCTTCGCTTCCGTCAAGGTTGAAGAATCGCATCTTTGCGTCGGCAACCGCGCTTCGCTCAATCACCACCAGGCTGTCCGCGCCGATTCCGCCGTTCTGCCGACTGCACAGACGCACCGCAAGCCCCGCAGGATTGTTCACCGTCTGGCTCATCGCGTCAATCACAATAAAGTCGTTCCCCGTGGAATCCATCTTGCTAAAGCGCAAGGTCTGCTTGCTCGTGCGCAGGCGGTTGATGTCCACCAACTCCACATTCTCCGCGTTGTACTTGCTTTTCAGGCAGTTTGCGATGGCGTTTGCCGTGTCAATCGCGGTCAGGCACGGAATGTCGCGCTCCACGGCATGGCGGCGCATACGCACGCTGTCGGCATGGGGGTCGCGCCCTTTTGCGCTCGTGCTGATAACATAGTCGATTTTTCCGCTGTCAAGGAGCGTCAGGATATTGTCGTCGGGATTCTCGCGGATTTTGTTCACCACGGTCACTTCCATGCCAAAGTCGCGCAAAGTCTCCGCGTTTCCCTCGGTGGCGTACAGTTTAAATCCCATATCGTAGAATTTCCGCGCAAGGTCGGGAAGTTCGTAGCGGTCGGTCTTGCGAACGCTGAACAACACACCCCCGCTCCGCTTCATCGAATAGCCCGCCGCAATCAGCCCCTTAAAAATCGCCTCTTCGCGCGTGGCGGCAATGCCCAGCACTTCGCCCGTGCTCTTCATCTCAGGGCCAAGGTGCGTGTCCACGTCCATCAGTTTTTCAAAGCTGAACACCGGCACTTTGACGGCAAAATACGGCGGCAACCGATACAAGCCCGTGCCGTAGCCCATGTCGCGGATTTTTTCGCCCAGCATGGCGCGCACCGCAAGTTCCACCATCGGAACGCCGCTCACTTTGGAAATGTACGGCACGGTTCGGCTAGAACGCGGATTTACTTCTATTATATACAAATCGTTTTTGTAAATCAGGTACTGAATGTTCACCAAGCCCTTCGTTCCCAGCGCAAGCGCAAGCTCCCGACTTTGCGTGATGATTTTTTCGCGCATAATGTCGTTCAAGTTCCAGCTGGGGTACACGGCAATGCTGTCGCCCGAATGAATGCCCGTGCGCTCAATGTGCTCCATAATCCCCGGAATCAGCACGTCCTCGCCATCGCAGATGCCGTCCACTTCCAGTTCCACGCCCTGCATGTACTGGTCAATCAGCACCGGATTTTTTATTCCCTGCGCCAGAATGATTTTCATGTACTCGCGCACATCATCGTCGTTAAAGGCGACAATCATATTCTGCCCGCCCAGCACATAACTCGGTCGCAAAAGCACCGGGTAGCCCAGCCGCTTGGTCGCCTCCAGAGCCTCGCCTTCGGTGAACACGGTCAGGCCTTTGGGGCGGTTGATGTGCAGCCGCTCGCACAATTCTTCAAACCGCTCGCGGTCTTCGGCAAGGTCAATCGCGTCTGCGCTCGTTCCCAAAATGCGCACACCCTGCTCGTCCAAAAATTTCGCCAGCTTTATCGCCGTGCCGCCGCCAAACGCAACCACCACGCCAATCGGCTTTTCCGTGCGAATCACCGCCATCACATCTTCCTGCGTGAGCGGCTCAAAATACAGGCGGTCGCTCGTATCAAAGTCCGTGCTGACGGTCTCCGGGTTGTTGTTAATCGTCACCACATCATAGCCCAGCCGCTTTAACGCCCACACGCACTGCACGCTCGCGTAGTCGAACTCAATCCCCTGCCCAATGCGGATAGGCCCAGAGCCGAGCACGATGATTGTGCCTTTGTGTGATTCGTCTCTAGTGGGGGAAGTCTCCCCCTCGCTCCAGCCCGCTACGCGGTCTTCCGCTACCCCCTCTACGGGGGCTACCGCCCCCGTAACGCCCCCGCTTCGTTCCTGCAAAAATGCTTCCGCCTCATTTTCGCTGTCATACGCGCTGTAAAAATACGGCGTTTCCGCATTGAACTCGCCCGCGCAGGTGTCCACCATTTTATAGCCCGCGTCAATGTGATAAATCTTGGGTTGTTGCAATTTCGTTTCGCTCATCGTCTATGCTCCGTTGCCTACTCTAAAAGGCAAAAAAAATGTGGACTGCAAAAATGCTGTCCACATTGACAAATCAATTTAAAAACAAAAACTGCACCGTGGTATGCAAAATCATCTCATTTTGTCCGTCCGCAGTTTTCATTCTGGAAAAAGAGTATAACAAAAAAATGACGTTTGTGTACAGTGCAAAAAAAAAAGACGTTTCTCTCCGAGGCTTTTCAAATCTTGCCGATTTTATTTGTTTCTTCTATTATTTTAGAAAGATTTGGAGAGGAATTTTTACAAATTGGGGGTTTTTAATGGAACAAATGGAAAACTTTAAAGCGGTTCGTTCGCTTGAATCTACGGAAAAGTCTCGATTTCTTGGAAAAACGTATGGTTGGATGGCACTCGCGCTTTTGGCAAGTGCGGTGAGCGCGTTTGTTGCGGCAAACGCAATCTTTACCGAGAACAACGGAAGACTTGCGTTGTCGGCGTTTGGCGCGTTTATGTTCGGCGGCGCACGAATCGGAATGTGGGTTTGTCTTATCGGCGAAATCGCGCTCGTTTGGTGGCTTTCTGCGTCAATCAGCAAAATCAGCGTTCAAACTGCAAAAATTGCGTTTTTTGCCTACGCTATTTTGAACGGAATCACGCTCTCAACGATTTTGTTGGCATACACGATGGGTTCGATTGCGTCCACGTTCATTGGAGCGGCTGCAATGTTTGGCGTGATGAGTTTTTATGGCGCACGAACGCAAAAAGACCTTTCGACTACAGGACGCTATCTGGGAATGGCTCTCATCGGACTAATCATTGCGAACGCGATTCAAATTGTTGTTTCGATGATTTCTGGAACTCCGATGCGATTTTTTGACTTTTTGATTTCGATTGCGGGCGTTGCGATTTTTACGGGGCTGACCGCATTTGACACGCAAAAACTCATCAAAATCGCAAACAGTGCAAACGATTCCGACGATTACGCAAAAGTTTCAATAATCGCTGCACTCAATTTGTATCTCGATTTTATCAATATCTTTTTGTACCTTATGCGACTTTTTGGAAAAAGGCGATAATGACATTTTGATTATTTGTAAAGCAAGAAAATGGTCGGAATCTTTGCGATTTCGACCTTTTCTTTTTTCCACTGGGCAATCGTTTTTGTTTTGATGTATTCCTCGTTCGTGGTGATTCCCGAAGCTACGCAGAGTTTTGTTTCGGCACGGCAGGTTTTCAAAATCGCTTCGAGCAACTTTTGGTTTCGGTATGGCGTTTCGATAAAAAGCTGCGTTTGGTTTTCTTTGTAGATTTTATTTTCGAGCTGGCGGATTTTACTTTCGCGCTCGCCGTTTTTTGCGGGTAAATAACCGTTGAAGCAAAAATTCTGCCCGTTAAAGCCGCTCGCCATGAGAGAAAGAATCATTGAGTTCGGTCCCACAAGCGGAATGATGCGCAAATTCTTTTTTTGCGCCGCTTCCACCGCCCGCGAGCCTGGGTCTCCAATGCAGGGACAGCCCGCGTCAGAAATCACGCCCATCGCCTCGCCCTTTTCGAGCGGAAGAAGAATCTTGCTTAAATCGGCTTTTTCGTCAGTGTGTTCGCTTAATTCTGTGAAAGTGCAACTATCAATCGGAAAGTTTTTGTCAAGCGAAATCAAGAATCGCACGGCGGATTTTCGGCTTTCTACGATAAAATGGCGGAGATTTTTCACGATTTCAAAATTGTAATCGGGCAAAACGCGCGAAGCACTCGTGTCGCCAAGCGTACACGGAATCAAATAAAGCGCAGTTTCCATTTTTTCTCCAGATTACAATAATCCCGCCACAAAAATCACGAGAATCAAAACGGGAATCACAAATCTAAAATAATGCTTGAAAATCGGTGGAATCTTGAAGCCGTTTCCCGTGTTTGCTTCTTTTAGATACTTGTCAAATCCCCAGCCCCATTTTGTGCAACAAAAAAGAAGATAAACGAGAGAACCGAGCGGAAGAAGCCAGTTTGAAACGATAAAATCCTCGCTATCGAGAATGTCGCGAGTGTCAAAAAGATGAACGCCGCTCAAAAGATTGTAGCCCAAAGCGCACGGAACGCTTGCAATCAAAATGAAAACGCAATTTACCAAAACGGCTTTTTTGCGCGACCACGAAAAATTGTCCATGGAGCAAGTGATGATATTTTCAAAAACCGCAATAACCGTTGAAAAACTTGCAAATGTCATAAAAAGAAAAAAGAATGCTCCCCAAATGCGCCCCATGCTCATGTTCATAAACACGGTCGGAAGCGTGATAAAAATGAGCGACGGACCTGCGTCCGCATTGATTCCAAAACTAAAACACGCGGGAAAAATCACAAGCCCGCTTGCAAGCGCAACAAACGTATCAAGGGCGCAAATCCACAAAGATTCGCCCATGAGCGTTTTGTCTTTTGTCATGCAACTTCCAAAGATTTCCATTGCGCCAACTCCAAGGCTCAACGTAAAAAACGCCTGATTCATCGCCGCCGTAATCACGTGCGTCAAACCGATTTGCTTTGCTTTCTCAAAATCGGGAAAAAGATAAAACGAAATTCCTTCTTTTGCCCCGCTAAGAAACATCGAATGAATGGCAAGCACGATAATCAGTGCAAGAAGCCCCGTCATAATGACTTTTGTGATTCGCTCAAGACCTTTTTGTAAGCCACCTGAACAAACGGCAAATCCAAGCAAAACCATTGCCGCCATAAATCCGAGCATTTGGAGCGGACTTGAAAGCATCTTTGAAAAAACGCTCGCAGTTCCATTTTCAATAACGGCGGAAGACGAAAACGTTCCGAGCGCAAACTTAAAGAAATAATTGAGCATCCAGCCAGAAACAGTGGTGTAATACATCATAAGAAGATAACACCCTGCCGTAGCAAAAAAACCGTGAATATGCCATTTACTTCCAGATTTTTCGAGCGTTTTGTAGCCTAAAACCGCGCTCTTTTTTGACGCTCGCCCGACCGCAAGTTCCATTGAAAGAACGGGCGCACCCATAAAAATCAAAAAAATCAGATAAAAAAGAACAAAAACGCCACCGCCGTTTTGCCCCGTAATATACGGAAATTTCCAAACGTTTCCGATTCCAATCGCGCAGCCCGCACTTACTAAAATAAAACCAATCCGTGAATTAAAATTCTCGCGTTCCATAAAAAACAGTGTAGCAGAAAAAGCATTTTTGTGGCAGAAAAAACAAAAACCTCTTGACGCTATACAAAAAAAAGTAAAGTGAATCTGCATTTCAAAAAACCCGAAACTGTTGAACGGGCGTGTGGGGACATTACTAACAGAATGGTTAGCGTTGACACATTCCCCGTTTGGCACTCTTGCAAAGCGTTTGCGCAGAAAGCACAAATCTGTTTAGGACGTTTTTTTTGTGTTGCGGATAGGATAATTTTTTGGACTGTCAGCGGTTCGTTGGAGAGCGCACTTTAGCGGGTGCAATCAAAAATGAATCGCCGTTTTTTTTGCATTTTTGATTTTGAGAAAAATCGGAAGGATTAGCGAATTACATTGAATCTGCGGTGGTCGAGGTTCTCGAAATCACCTAAAAAAAAATGACCATGCATTTCGACAGGCTCAATGTCCCAATTTCTATCTCAATGCCCGAATTTTCATAAAAAAATAAACCAGTTCGGAAACAGACGTTTCGGAACTGGTTACGTTGAAATGCGATTTTTATTTTTGCGTGAATGTGCCAGTGCTACCAGAAGATTGCTTGAGCGTATACGCATTGTTCTTTTCAAAGCCCGAAATTGCGTCTGGCAGCGTGGTGAATGTGAGTTTGACCGAGCTTCCGCTTACGCCCGTGCCGCTTGTGGTGTACGTGCCTGCGATTGTTCCCACGTTTTTCTTGTCGTGCCCTTTGTATATCGTTCCAGAGAATGAGCCGTTATTGTAGGTGGGATAGCAATAGTATTTTGTTCCATTGTCATTGATTTTGATTCTGCTAGCGTCTGTTAGTTCGATGTATCCAGAAGTTGTGCTGACTTCAAATTCCGCTGCAGTCGGAAGCGTTCCGTCAAAATAATACGGCGTAAGTTTGAGAGAAGTTCCGTTTAATTCATATTTGAGGACTTCTGGCGTTGTATAATGCGCTTTTGCTTCTGCCGTGTACCATGCTGCCAAATCGTCTGTCCACGTTTCGCCCTCGGATTCGGCAAATTGCTTCACCATATTCACATAATCGTTGACGCTTGAAACCGTAACGCCGTATTTTGAAACAGAAATATACCCAAAACTGAGGAGTTTGTTGCTTGAGTCGTAGGTATATTTATAATTATGAATCTCCTTTTGACTGTCATATTCTAATGTAAACGTTGCCGTTGAATCAGAAAATTCCCAAGTATATGTAAAATCAGACGCTGTGAGCGTGTACGTTTTTCCGCTCACTTCGTTTGTGCCACTGCTTGCTGGCAACTCGGTAGAAAATGACGACGAATTTGAATCATCATCGTCATCGTCGGAGCAAGACGCAAACGCAAAAACGCTTGTGGCTGCGGCAGCAATCAAAAATGCTTTGTGAAATTTTTTCATAAAATACTCCTTCCCGTCATTGCGGGTTCAAAAATTTTTTTAAGTACTCTACAAAAAAAAACTATTCACACAAGTCCTCGGCGAAAAATCGAACAAAAAAATCCGAGGTTTTCTAAAGTCAAAAATCAAGTCCATTGCTAAAATACTGTTTTTTCTATATATTTGAAAAAATCTATCTCATTCAGCAAATTTTTTTAGAGAGGTAAACAATATGGCTTTTGATATTACAAAAGTGCGTAATATCGGTATTAGTGCCCACATTGACTCTGGAAAGACGACGACTTCGGAGCGCATTTTGTTCTACTGCAACAAAATCCACGCGATTCACGAAGTGCGCGGAAAAGACGGTGTTGGCGCAGTTATGGACAACATGGAATTGGAGCGCGAGCGCGGAATCACGATTCAGTCGGCGGCGACGCAGGTTCAGTGGAAGGACATCACCATCAACCTGATTGACACCCCCGGACACGTGGATTTCACGGTTGAAGTTGAACGGTCGCTTCGCGTTTTGGACGGCGCAATCATGATTCTCTGCGCCGTTGCGGGTGTGCAGTCGCAGTCGATTACGGTTGACCGCCAACTCAAGCGCTACCATGTCCCGCGCATTGCGTTCGTGAACAAGTGCGACCGTCAGGGCGCAAACCCCATCCGCGTGTGCCATCAACTCCGCGACAAATTGGGCCTGAACGCGCACATGGTTGAACTTCCCATCGGGCTTGAAGACAAACTTGAAGGCGTTGTTGATTTGGTAGGCATGAAGGCGCTTTATTTTGACGGCGACAACGGCGAAAACGTTCGCGTGGCAGAAATCCCCGCGAACCTCAAGGCGGACGCGGACAAGTACCGCGCGGAACTTTTGGATGCCGCCTCAAATTTTGACGACGAATTGATGGAAGTCCTTTTGGACGACAAGCAACCCACCGAGGAGCAGCTCATCGCGGCAATCCGAAAAGGCACGCTTTCTGAGCAATTCGTTGGCGTGTTCTGCGGCTCTGCTCACGTAAACAAGGGAATTCAGCCGCTTTTGGACGGCGTTGAGCGATATTTGCCGAATCCAACCGAAGTTCACAACTACGGTCTTGACCTCGACAAAAACGAGGAGCAGGTCGAACTTTTCAATGTTCCCGACAAGCCAGTCGTTGCGCTTGCGTTCAAGTTGGACGACGGTCAGTTTGGTCAACTCACGTACATTCGCGTTTATCAAGGTCGCCTTCCAAAAGGAATCGAACTCACAAACACGCGCACCAAAAAGCGATTCAAGGTTGGTCGCCTTGTGCGCATGAACTCCGCACAAATGGAAGACATTCAGGCGGCAGAACCTGGCGACATTTGTGCGCTCTTTGGCGTGGACTGCGCGTCGGGCGACACGTTCTGCGCGGAGGGAATCAACGTGGCAATGACTTCGATGTTCGTTCCTCGCCCCGTTATTTCGCAGGCAATCAAACCGAAAGACAAGTCTATGGCGGCGAACTTTGCGAAGGCTCTCAACCGCTTCACAAAAGAAGACCCGACTTTCCAGACTGAACTTGACCCAGAGTCAAACGAAACGATTATCAAGGGTATGGGCGAATTGCACTTGGCAGTTTATGTCGAGCGAATGAAGCGTGAATACAAGTGCGAAGTCGAAGTCACTCCGCCAAAGGTAGCTTACCGAGAGTCAATCACGGCGCAAGCTCCGTTCAACTACACGCACAAAAAGCAGACTGGTGGTTCTGGTCAGTACGGTC
>ERZ842401.848-NODE-848-length-45302-cov-4.933764_pt1 | contig 45302 bp, 40 predicted proteins | sample MGYA00521270_ERZ842401 | MGnify/ENA primary metagenome ERZ842401 (study PRJEB31892, sample SAMEA3878208) | bioreactor metagenome | biome: Moose rumen | place: Sweden | collected 2011-10 | study: EMG produced TPA metagenomics assembly of the PRJEB12797 data set... | reverse complement strand
CTTTATTTCAAACCCTAGAAGCCTTGACTACGTAGTCTAGAAGCCTTGACTACGTCCCGAAATAGCCTTTATTACGTCCCGAAATAGCATTGACTAAGCCCGTTAATAGCCTTGATTAAACTTGCAAACAGGTGCAGGACATATCTGATTGCAACGGAGCCTGCAAAATGATATAGTAAAGGGCATGACGATAATCGAGTTGCGCAATATCAGCAAGAAATACCAGATGGGCCGCCTCTTCGTCCCTGCGGTCAACGACATTTCCTTCAAGATAGACAGGGGGGAATTCGCCGCCATATCGGGACCGTCCGGCTCTGGCAAGTCCACCCTGCTCAACCTCATCGGGCTGATAGACCTGCCGTCGTCAGGCACGCTCATCCTTGACGGCATAGATGTCTATGAGGGATTTGCGCTGCCGGAAGGAGTGCGGGTGCCCCGTGCGCTCGACTACCGCATCACCGCCCTGCGCAGCTCCCACGTGGGATTCATATTCCAGAACTTCAACCTCATCCCCGTACTCAATATATACGAAAACGTAGAGCTGCCGCTCAACCTTATGGACAAGAAGGACAGCCATGCCGGCATGGGAAAGAAGGAGCGGGCGGACTGGATTCACTATCTCATAGAGACGGTGGGACTTTCAGACAGGGAAAAGCACAAGCCTTCGGAGCTGAGCGGCGGCCAGCGGCAGCGGGTTGCCATAGCGCGCGCCCTCGTGACCAAGGCGCCCGTCATCCTTGCCGACGAGCCGACGGCGAACCTCGATTCAAAGAACGGCGAGCAGATACTGGAGCTTATGCAGAAGCTCAACAGGGAGCTCAAGACCACGTTCATCTTTTCCACGCACGACCAGCGCATCGTCAAGATGTGCAATCACGTCGTATACATACTGGACGGCAGCAAGGTGAATGAAGCTAGCCGTTGAAAACACACTCACGCATTTGTCCGTATTGCTTTGGCAAGCGCAAGGACAATCCGAAGATCTTTCGGTGAAAAATCCCTGATAAGCCTGTTGATTTCCCGGATTTCAGCAGGGGTAGTTCCGTCCGCACCGTCAGAAGGAGCGGCGAGGGTTTCCACGCTTACCTGTAACGCTTTTGCAATGAGCACGGCATTGCTGACTTTCGGCTCCACCGCATCCGCCTTCAAATAGCTCTTGAGCGTGTTTATGCTGATTCCCGTCTGTGCTGAAAGCTCCTTTACCTGTATGTCCTTTGTCTCCATGATAAAATGAAGGTTCTCATTGAAGTTCATCGTACTGACGCTAAAAATATAATATATTACCTTTTTTTGTATTGACTAGTATAATAGATTATACTAAACTGACTTCAAAAGGGTAATTACTTATGATGACGGGAAATCGACAGGAACGTGGTCTTCCCCCGAAGACGGAATTATACGTGTCGATTTGACCGGCAATACGAACCCTATAAAAGAAGACTGGTTCTACACTGGTAAATATCTCTATCACAAGGAATTAAAACTTATTATTTCTAACTAGCTCCTTCCCCGCTCTGCGAGAGCCGGTTCAGGAACCTGTTTCAAATTCCTGTGCATTTTGGAACAGGCTCCGCCATCATGAGACCGCGGCGAACCCCGTGCGGAGTGTTCCCAAAGCCCTTGTTACAGGGCGGCATATTCGCTAAAATACGCATATATGGATAAGTTAAAGATTTTACTGGCAAAGGGCAGGATTTATGAGTCCGTCTACTCGCTTTTGAGCGATGTGGGCATTTCCATCTATCTGCCCGACCGCACCTATTTCCCCATCACCAATCAGGATGACCTTGCCTTTCAGGTGGTAAAGCCCCAGATTGTGGGCAACCTGCTTGCAGGCGGCAAGGCTGACATAGGTTTTTCCGGCAAGGACTGGATATACGAAAACGGCGTGCAGGACGGCGTAGAGGAAATCATGGATCTGGGTTTTGACGGCGTGCGCATTGTGGCAGCCGTTCCCGACACTGCGGACTTTGAGGCAATCATCAAGAATCCGGTGACTGTCGCGACCGAATACCAGAACCTGAGCCGCCGCTGGATGGCAGAAAAGAAGCTTGAAGGCACGGTGTTCCGCACCTGGGGCACAAGCGAGGGCTTTGTGCAGGACAACGGGGATTCCATCGCGCAAATCCTCATAGACAACACGAGCACGGGAAGCTCCCTCCACGCGAACCACCTCAAAATTGTAGACACGCTGATGGAATCCTCCACACGGCTCTACGCAAGCAAGGCGGCGCTTGAGGACACGGAAAAGAAGCAGAAAATCATGGAGCTGAAGATGCTCTTCCAGACCGTGCTCAACGCCAGAAGCCGCGTCATGCTCGAGATGAACGTGTCGCAGGATAAGTTCGACGCCCTTGTGAAGGGGCTGCCCGCCATGAGGAGCCCCACGGTGAGCCCCCTCTTCGGCGGCAACGGCTACGCCATAAAGATTGCGGTCAAGAAGAGCGACGTCCCCACCCTGCTCCCCCGCCTCCAGTCCCTCGGCGCCACAGACATCGTGGAATACGAGCTCCGCAAGGTCATGGTGTAAGAAAAAGCGTTTACAAAGAGCGGGAAAATATGCTATGCTAAGCCATGGATTCAGGACTTTCTCTTAAAAAAATCACTGGTCTGTGGCAAAACTCCGAAGCTTCCGCAGAAACGGCAGGCGCAGGGGGTCCCCTCTCAGACACTGTTTTTTGCCTAGACAGCGATGATGAGGGCAGGGCTTTCTTCTTTTTTGCGAATAAAAAAGGCATTCGCTATTCTTTCGAAGAAATCCTCCCGGAAAACACCCCTTTGGGAACCGCGCTTGCAAGGATAAAGCGGCAGCAGTTTGACACCCTCTCATGGAGTGCCGATGACGATACCTGTATTTACCTTGACCGCTACAGCGAATTTACGCACCAGCTTTTTGCCTGCGGCAGGGAATTCCTTTACCAAGGGCGAATCGTTTCATTTTTTGAAAGCGAAGACGATTCCAAATTGGCGCTTTCCTTGCAGTTTGCAGACGCGGCTGGCGATGACAGCACGGTAAGGCTTTCCCTGCTTTTGCTCTCCCCGCAGGAAACGCTGCAAAATCCTGTTCCGCTTACGTCCCGTTATGCCTTATGCGGGGAAAAAATTTACCACACGAAAGATACGGGCGTTCATTATAATTATTTGCAGTCCTTTACCGGCTCCATCCAGAAAAACGAGGCGGACTGCTGTCTTTCTGTTTTTGCCTCCCTCTTTCCCTCTCTGGGCTTTAGGATTGAAGGCTGGAAGACCCGCGTCCATGCGGCAGCAAAGGCAAGCCCTGCGCTCAATTTCCGCGAGCTTGACGAAGACGGCAACCTGTCTTTGACGATGCACTGGGACTATGAAGGCTTTCCGACGGAGTTCATTTCCGACACAAAGCCCGCCTGCATAGTCCGCCTCAACGAAGAGGGCAAACTGCTGGAAAAAACACCGCTTATCTATGATGAACAAAACGGACGGAAGAAGATAGCCGCCATGCTCAAATCCTGCCTTGCCCGGCATCCTGAGTGCAAGGAAAAAGAAGCAGAAACCTTTGTCATAGAGGACGATACCCTGTATATTACGGGAAAACTGGCACTGCCATTCCTTTCAGAAAACCTTGGCGAACTTACCCAGAACTACCGGCTCTTTGGAACGGAATCCATTTCCCGCTACAAACTGCGCAGGGTGTCACCGAAAACAAACCTGAAAATCGGAAGCGGCATAGATTTCTTTGACACGAAATGCACGGTGGACATTGACGGCGAGCTTTTTACCCCCGCAAAGTTTGTGGAGCTCTACGAAAAGAACCAGTTCATTCCCCTTAATGACGGAAGCCGCGCAATAATCGATAAGAACTTCTTCCTGCGCCTGAAGCGGCTTTTGGGAAAACAGCAGAAAGACGGAAGCTACCGGATTTCCTTCTTTGACCTGCCGCTTGTCGATTTCCTCATAAATGCGAAGGTGGAGGATGCCTCGCAGACTCCCTGGCGGCAGTTTTTCTCTGGTTTCAATGCTATTTCGCAAACGCCGCTGCCGGCTGTTCCTGTCGCCGAAAAACTCCGCGACTACCAGAAATACGGCATACAGTGGCTGCAATACCTTGTGTCCCACAATCTCGGAGCCTGCCTTGCTGACGATATGGGACTTGGAAAAACAATCCAGACAATCGCCCTCCTTGCCGGAGCCTATGCAGGCGGAGCAAGAGGCACAAGCCTTGTCATTGTTCCCAAAAGCCTTATTGACAACTGGCTTTCAGAATTAAAGAACTTCGCCCCGGAGCTCGATGTCTATGCCTATTACGGCCCGGAGCGGGATACGGCAGAAGCGATGAAGCATCAGGTCGTGCTCACCACGTATGCGGTGACGAGGAATGACATTGAAACGCTGCAAAAGGAGCAATTTGAATATGCTGTTCTCGATGAAGTCCAGCAGATAAAGAACACGCAGAGCCAGTCAAGCAAAGCGGTCATGCTCTTAAACGCACGCCACCGCCTTGCGCTGAGCGGTACCCCAATGGAAAATAACCTTGGGGAGCTTTATTCACTGTTCAGGTTTCTTAACCCCGCAATGTTTGGCAGCGAGGCGGAATTCAACAGGCGCTATGCAAACCCCATTCAAAAAGAGGGCGATGAAGATGCCGCGCGTGAGCTTTCCGCAAAGATACGCCCTTTCATTTTACGGCGCTTAAAGCAGGATGTTGCCAAAGAGCTTCCCGAGCGCACGGAACAAATTCTCTATGTGGATATGAACAACGAACAGGCACGCCTTTACGAACAGCAGCGCCGTTTCTACCGGGATATGATTGAAAGCGAAATAGCCAGAAACGGCTTTGAGAAATCCCAGTTCTGCATCCTGCAGGGACTTCTGGAACTGCGCCAGATTGCCACCGTTCCTGAAACAAAGACAGACGGTTCCATTGAAAGCGCAAAATGGGAGGTGCTCATAAACACCATTTCGGAACTTGCCGAAAGCGGCCACCGCTGCCTTGTCTTTTCCAATTTCCTTGCTTCCCTTGATGCCGTAAGCGAACGACTTGAGAGCGGCGGCATAGCGCATCTGGTGATGACGGGGGCGACAAGCAACCGTGCAGAGCTGGTAAATAAATTTCAGCAGGACGAAACATACAAGGTCTTCCTTATGACGCTCAAAACCGGCGGAGTGGGATTAAACCTTACCGGTGCGGACTACGTGTTCATTCTTGACCCGTGGTGGAACCGCAGCGCAGAGCAGCAGGCCATTGACCGCACGCACCGGATTGGACAGACGCGGAACGTATTCTGCTACCGCCTCATTGCACGCAATACTATAGAAGAAAAAATCCTCGAGCTGCAAAAGCAAAAGACAGACCTCTTCAGCGCTGTAATTGCTTCCGACGGGCAGCAGATGAAAAAACTCACGCAGGAAGATATAGACTACCTGCTTAAGGAGAACTGAGATGCAGAAAAATTCACGTGAAGAGGGCGTAAGCAAAGAGCTTGCCCCCTTGGTAAACGATATTGCGGAAGAAATTTTCAATACAGGGTTTACCGTGGACGAGTTGAAGCGTAACGGAAAATACATAGCTCATAAAACAACCGTTCCGAAGGCTGAGTATTGCCGCCAGCTTGCGGAACTGCTTTGTACGCCCGCAGTTTTCAACGAGTATTTTGAATCCTTTTCACAGGAAGGAAAAAAGATTATCCTTGATATGGTATTTAAATCAGCATACTTTGAAACTGATTTTCTGCTGGAAAAATTTGCGTCCAAAACTAAAGAATATTATCACCGTGATTATGAAAAACTGCCTTTCAGCTTTGCAATAAAGTACTCGCGGTATTCGGTACCCTATATTCCTCCCAAAACAAAGGCATGTCTCAGAATACAGCTTGCAAAGCTGCGCCCTGCTGACCTTGAAATAACGGATGACGATTTTAAAAAGCGCAGGGGATATTTTTCAGAAAAGGATGGCCTTGAATTCTTTTTAAACTCAGTACAGATAATACAGGTTCTAAATGATTCTGGATTTTTTGAGCGGAGCATAGGAAGCCCCGTCTTAAAAAGCACCCTCACAAAAATAAAAAGGATTGCGAACTTTGCCTCTTTCTCATTTCCCCTTGACGAAAAGGATTTACCGAAGCCAAAGTATCCCGATGAGGAGGTTGGCTGCCGCTATACAAAAAAGCAGCTTGAAAGAATGGCTGATGCCAGAATCAGTCTGGCAGTGTCCTTTATCTCCTTTGTGGTGAACAAGTTTTTTGCACAGCACAACGGCAAAAACATATTGCCAAAGCTCCTTGCAGAGCCGGAGAAGGCATACAGGGAATTCCTTGAAACTTTTTGCACTGCGCAGGATGCCGTTTTTGACACAAAGATACTTTATCCCCACGTGACACTCCAGTCTGACTATGGAATCATCGCATACCGGGGAAAGATGATGCAAAACTTCATCACGCTGGTAAAGCAAAATCCTCCAGTACAGGCAACGGACTTTGCTTATTATATTGATGTCCTTACAGGCAAGGGGTTGCCTCATTTTTTCAACACGCAGTCAACTTATGCGTACTTCAAAAGTGCCTATGATATGTACTATGATTACGCGGACGAAGCCTATATACACTACGAAAAGAAGAGAATAGACGAAACGGCTGCCTACAACGCCTTTGTGCAGCTGCCCGCCTATAACAATCTTTTTCTGGTCCTTGCTTCACTAGGGCTTTTTGAAATTACATGGAGCTACCCCGGCGGGTCTGATGCATCTACATCAGCAAAAGCCCTGCAATGGCTGAATGAGGTTAATGCATATTGCTATGGCAAAATCACTTACATCAAACTAACACCGCTCGGCGCGTATGTTTTCGGCCTTACCGACAAAATAAAAATTGAGGGTGTAAAATCATTTGCCGCTCCGAAGCTTGATGAGAATGCATTTCTCATCCACATAGAGGAGGGAGACAAGACGATGGAAGTTTTCCTCGAGCCGTTCTGCACCGCTATTTCAAAAACCCTTTATAAGGTTGATGAGATACGCCTGAAAAAATACTGCAAATCAACGACGGAAGTAGAAACCGTGTTCAGCACGTTGGGGGCTCGTGCGGGAAATGAACTTCCGTTGATCTGGAAAAAATTAAAGGATGACATTACGCAGAGCTTTGTAAGCTTTATTGCTGAAAATGACTGGCTTGTCATCAGCGTGGAAAAAGAGAGCGCTGAGTTTATACGCTTTGTGGAAAAGCTGTCGCATACAGGGCTGTGCACAAAAATGGAAGGCAAACGCATAGCCCTGAAAACGGCTAAGTACAGTCAGTTTGTAAAGAAGCTGGAGGCGGAGGGGTTCAAGGTGTAGGCAGCGCCTCTGGCTTTTAGGAGCACAGGCTAAGCGAGGGATTATGCTTCGTTTAGCCTGTGATTTTTATTTCGCAGTGCGTTTTAGTGAATCAGCGCTCTTTTTCAGAATATCATTAACAATGTCTTTAGCTACCTTCTGTTCACGGTCTTTGGTATATTTTGCATATTCGTCATCTGACAACAGCGTAGCCTTATGTGCAGCGGCAAATGCGGTATCAAAGAAATCATAGGTACAGGGCATTTCATTCCCCTCTCTGCTCAAATAGTCCTGCATTGACTCCGAGGAAAAAAGTTCCCGAGCAAACAAAACCGCATCAACGCCCTCTTGCTGATTTTCAACAGGAAAAACAGAATCCGAGGCATTCAGCGGCATAATGGATATTGAATCGGTCTTTAAAGACTCCAAAATATAAGTTTCCCCAAAGCTCTCTATCTTTCGGAAAGAGGAAATAGTTTGCCCAGTCCTCTGGTTTGCGTTTTCGTTCCATTATAATTTTCTTAAACTCGTATAATCTGTTAGAAGCAGAAAAACTACCTATATCTTTATACGGAGACTCATATTCTGAAAAGAACTCACAAGGCATCAAGCCCCTGTTGTGCTCCCAATCGTCCACAGCGTCTAGTATTCTTGTAATCATTGAACACAAGGCGGTACCCTGTGTCAATTCCGATTCTGTCGGATTTGCAATCCACCTCAATCTCATCTTTGCATTCATACAATTTCCTCGTTTATATAAAATATCACTATCGTGCGCTATTCACATTCCGCCAGCGCGATGAACGGGCAGGAACAGCAGGCACAGAATAAAGGGCAGAGCGGGATGCCGCCGCCGGAGTATAGATGAGCAGACTGTTTGGTTCAAAGCTCATCGTATATGTTCCCTTAAGGGATTCATAAGCGGCATCAGCATCGTTTATAGTGAGGACGCAGGCAGGAGATGAAGGAGTGCCGCCCGTTGTGTAAGTGGCAGACAGGAATCCCAAAGGATTGCAATAGTCATCGAGAATGACCATTTCCAAATTCTTGCCGTCATCATACAGATAGAACGCCCGCACCCATCCTGCAGACTCGCCCGTCCACAGTCCATCCCAGCGCAAACGAAAATCGTTGTCGTCATCAGAGACAAAGCCCCAGTCCATCTCGGTAATTTTTCCCGTAAAATAGGGAGCAATAACATACTGAGAATCCGTGACTGTCACCGTATACTGCCGAGTGCCTCCCCAGATGCAGTTGAGGACCGCGGCATAGAGGCTTGAAAGCCCCGCATCCTCTGCCTGCTTAAGCAAAATTTCTTTTGTTTCCTCCGTACCATCCTCATAGGTATGGCTCTGCAACTTTGTATACAAGTGCTTCGTGTTTGCATTATAGGCATACGAAAAAACCTTGCTTTCACCGGGATAATCAGGATAAGTAACGATCTCCTCTTTTCCCGAATAAGCAAAATTCATAAGTTGTCCATTGCTGGTACTAAGTACGCTGAATTCTTTTCCATCAAAAGGATTGGTTCCTGTTGATGAAGGGAAATCATCAGCGGCAAGGAGGTCAGAGCCGGAGCCCTCGGCAGAAAGAGAACCCGCACTGAGCGTCACCGTTGCGCCGCTGAGCGTTACCGTAAACGTGCCGCCATTTATACTGGTAAAGATATAGGAAGTTGAAGATCCGGCACGTGCAGAGCGGGCAGCATACGTTCCTTCATCCGTACCAGAGCGTCCCTGCATCGTGTATGAACCGTTGCCATCAAGAGAAAGCACTGAATAGCTTTTTCCTCCCACCTTGAAGCTTCCTCCAAAATCCTGTGCCGAAAACGTGTCAGCTATAGTTCCGCCACCACTGCCATCATCACTGCTACCATCAGAACAGGAAACCATCATACACGGCAGGTAAAGAGCCAGAACCGCAGCAGCAACAACCTTAATCAAACTAATCATCTTCTTCATAAAAATAACTCCTTTCTCTTCTTCTATTCCACAATATATTCCCACAGCCACTGGTAATTCTTCCCATTTTTCGTGCCGCAGATGACAAGCCGTCCCGCAGATGGCACGGTGAGGGAGAAGGTACAGCGCCCCGTCTTGGCATTTTTTGCGAACACAGAGAGCTTGCCGTCTATGACAACACCCAGCGAGCTGAAATCCTTTGTGTCTATGACAAATTCCTGTTCCGCGCCTCCTTCGAGCACGCCGGAATTGGGGGATATAAGGTGCGTGTTTGCCGTTTCCTCATAAGCTCCGTAAGGACTGGGGAAGTGAAGCACGCCGCGCCCGTAGCCTTCATAGTCGCCGGATGCAGCAAGCTCAAAGGCAAGGACTTCCTCATACTGCTGTGTTTTTTCCAGAAGCGTCAGAATCTTTGTGACGGCGACATTGCGGGGGCGGTCGAACAAGTCTTCGGCGAAGTAATAGCGCCCGTTTTCCTCCACCTTGAAATACGACGGCTCAAAGAAATCCGCTTCCTTCTGCGTGATTTTCTTTTCATCAAGCAAGCCCTGCACACGGGGAAGCAAATCCTGCTCAAATTCCGCTATGGAAAAGAAGAAAGGATTTTTGCCCTCGCCGCGGTTCTTCGCAAGAAAGCGCCCCTGATATTTTCCCATGTCAGGGACAGCGAAGGTAGCGCGCACTGCGTTTCCCGTCCGCTCCGCCCATGTGGCGTTGCGGATAAATTCCCCAGTATCCTTGTCGACAAGGTCGCTCAGGATGAGGATGTTGCTCTTTGCAAGCTTCAGCTCATAGGACGCATCTTCTTCTATTTCATTGCGATAGCCTGGCGCCGCCTTTCCAAGGGACAGCCCGTACTGGAAAAAGATGCCGGGAATATATGGCTCGGCAACGAACTGTTCCTTTGTCCGTGGCTGTCTGAGGTACTGGTACTCGTCTTTTTCAGGCAGATGCGAATAGATGAACTGCTCGGGCGTAAGGTTCAGCCATTCCGTTGAATAGCGTTTCACAAAGGTAGTCCACTCCACCGTGCCCGCATCCCATGTCACGTCGATGAGCTGCCAGCGTCCGCCTATCTTCACGGCATTCCAAGCATGGTCACATTCCTCTTCCAGATAGCCGCGGTAGCCAAAGCCTTTGGAATAGCCTTCAATGCCGATGGATTCCACTTTTGCAAGGCGGCACATCTCGTTCATCAAGTTCGTGTATCCGGAACAGATGGCACGCCGTTTCTTCAAGACGGTCTCGTAATCCTGTTTCCACACGCCCACGGTGAACACGTCGGTGTCATAGGCAATGTTGTCGCAAATCCAGTCGTGCAGGACTTTGACCTTGGCGGCATCGCCTGAAACGCCGGAAATCAGCGTCCGCACAAGCACGGGCAGCTTTTCCTTCGGCTGTTCAAAAACCGCCTCCGCAAGCTCCTGCGGCACATTCCGCACCCGGGAATCCATCGTCGCAGCAAACAAACGAACAGTCAGCATAGCACAGCACAAGAGCACGATAAATTTTTTCATAGTTACCTCCATAAAATGACGTAGTTGTTAATCTTCTAGTTTATCAAGCCAGAAACCGGAAGCATTGCTGTCAACACTCGATTCTTGAACTTCGGCATAAATATGTGGCATCACTTCCAACGGATTTATCGCAGCATTATTCTTATATACGGAAAAATGCAGGTGATTCTCACGACTTATGCCTGTGCTGCCAGCTTCTCCGAGCTTTGTCGCTGTTGTCACCGACTGCCCCGCTTTCACAGAAATCTTGCTCAAATGACCATAGAGCGTTTTATAGCCAGAATGATGGCTCACGACTACATAGTTGCCATATATATCGCTCCACCCCGCAGTGATGACTTTCCCCGACAATGCCGCATAGATATTCGTTCCTTTCGGACATATCATATCAATTCCCTCATGGTAACTGCGCTTTGCTGAATCAAAGGGATCAGTGCGCCAGCCAAACTGGGAAGAAATGGGATATTTTGCACGCAAAGGACAAGTAAATAGACTGCCGTTCACTTGCTCTTTTGCCGCATTAAAGTCAGCACCATTCCGGTAGCCCCCTGCGGCTCCCCATACGATAGTCCTGAATGCTTTTGTAGTCGCCAATTGGAAAGGCAAAATAGGTACTTCCAACAATAGCGAATAATTCGCCCCGTTGTAAAAATACAATGGATATATGGTTTTCGTTAAGGATTGACTCAAAATCATCCAGAGACTTTATCCGTATCAACGGAATATTCTGAATTGAATCAACCTCGATGTAGCGCAGTTCAGCGTGTGCCATCGTTACAGAGAGAAAGAATAAACCTAAGACAGCAGCAGTGCGCAAAGTCATACGGAGCCTCCTAACGCCAGAATAACCTGTTTATTAGTAATAATTTTATACCATTAAGCAGGAAATTGCAAGCAAAAATGGTGATAATGTGCAAATTCGCTGGATTTTTTCACCGCTCCGTGCTATGATGTGCCCTCAGGCAGGAGAAAATAATTGGTAAGAAAAATTGCGCTTGTCAGCCTTTCGAGGGGCTTGCTTGGGGAAGCATTTGTTCAGCACGAAGTCAAAATCGGGATGAAACGCCTGAAAGACTATGGAATCGAAGTCGTTACGACGGCGAATGCCCTCAAGGGAATGAGCTACCTCGAAAAAAATCCGCAAGCACGCGCACAGGATTTGCTGGACGCGCTGAATGACAAATCAATCGATATGATTTTGTGCGCAATCGGCGGGGACGACACGTACCGCCTTCTTCCTTATCTTTTTGAAAACAATGCACTGCAGGAAGCCGTCAAGAACAACAAGAAGATTTTCCTCGGCTATTCCGACTCGACGATAAATCATTTTATGTTCTACAAAGCCGGACTGAACACCTTTTACGGACAGGCATTCCTTACTGACATCTGCGAGCTTGAAGATGAGATGCTTCCGTATTCACGGCAGTATTTTGAAGAACTCATTCAGACGGGGATGATAAAGGAAATCCGCCCGAGCGAATGGTGGTATTCCGAACGGAAAGCCTTTGACGAAAGCCAGATTGGTGTAAAACGGATACATCATCGCAATCAGGGATTCGAGCTCTTGCAGGGAAAGCCTGTGTTTTCCGGGAAGATACTCGGCGGCTGCATAGAAAGCATATACGATATCTTTGACAATACGAGATACAGCGACACCGTTGACCTGTGCAGGAAGTATGCCCTCTTTCCTTCTGTGGAAGAATGGCAGGGAAAAATCCTGCTCTTGGAATCGAGCGAGGAACAAAGCAAGCCTGAGCTATATAAGAAGATGCTCCTCAAATTAAAGGAAAGCGGGGTATTCGACGCAATCAGCGGAATCATCGTCGGGAAGCCCTTTGATGAAATCTATTTTGACGAATACAAAAAGCTGCTCGTTGAAGTGACGGCGAACAAGAACCTTCCGGTCGTTTGCAATATAAACATAGGGCATGCGACGCCCCACTGCATAATTCCCTTCGGCGTGGAGGCGACTGTCGATGCGGAGAAGCAGGTGATAACGCTATCCCATTGGTAATATTCTCCCCCTGTCGGGGAGAGCTGTAGGTTAGAATATACCAATAAAACGGATTTTATTACCTTGCCAAAAGTGGTCAAAGCCGAAAGCGGCGGCATAATGAGGGTATGGACGAGAAGGAAAGCATTCCCGTGCTGCTCGGATCAAATGTGCGAAAATACCGCAAAGAAGCCCGCCTTACGCAGGAACAGCTTGCAGAGCAGCTCAAAATTTCCCAGAAGCATCTTTCAATCATCGAAACTGGAACGCAGTTCGCTTCGGCAGGGCTCATAGAAAAGCTCGCCGAAACGCTGAAAGTCAGCCCTGCCGAGCTTTTCGGCGGCGCATCCTCTCCCAGCCCCGTAACTAGCAACGCAGGGCAGATTTGTTCCATTATAGTCAATATGCTGAATCCCCGCCTTTCCGCTATCGAAAGGAAGCTTGAGAGCATCGAGCAATTATTAAACGAACGATAGGCTTCATCGCGGCGAGCCGCTGAAGAAATAGTACCTGTCCCCGTGCCAGCCAAAATAGGGAAGCTCGTCTATACGGTAGCTTTTGTTTGCCGGGTCAAGCTGGTGCCAGGCGGCGTTGATGGCGAGGTCTTCATAGCCGCAGTAGAACATAGTTCCGTCGTAATCCGCAGGGCAGGTGACAACGACGGTGACGGAACTGCGGAGCTTCTTTTCAGATGACCATTCGTAGGAAACGGAAACACCCAGTCGTTCTGCACCTGCGCTTTCAAAAGAAAGCCCTGTGTACCTGTCAAAAGCGCTGAACCAGCCCATGCACACATATTTTCCTTCCGCCACATCGGTACCGTAGCTAAAGGTGGCGCGCACCTGCTTGTAGCCCTCGGTAAAGGCAGGACTTTCCCCATCAAAGGTGAACGAAACGGGAATGCAGACCTCGCGAACCTCCTTCTTGGTCTTGGGGTCAGCCATCATCGTCCACATCTCAAAGTTTTCCGAAACAGACTCTTCAATGCCGCTTGAAGCAAACCAAGAGCCGTCATCCCTGCTAGCGGCAGAGACAGAAGCCGTAAGCGCGGCAAGGGCAACAGCCATCGCTACTACCATTCGTAATCTTTTCATACAGAAATCTCCTTACAATTCAATAAACTTACCATCGGTAGCCGCTGTGCTGCCACTGCGGGTAATTCCTACCTGTGGTGTCCGCCACCGCCGTGGGTGCCGCCGCCACCGCCACCGCCACCTCCTCCGCCACCGCCGCCACTGCTTCGTGCAGCGGGAGGATTGTAATGCTTTGCGGTATGCTCGCGCAGGAAGGTATCCTCCTTCCTGCTGAAAGTGGTGGAAGCCCCTTCGATGTACAGACCCGGATCCGTCTTGGTGATAAACTTGTACTTCGTGCGGACGGAAGAACCAAAAAGCCCCGAAATGATAAGCGCGACGATTTCCGCAGCAAAGAACAAAATCATACGGTGCACGGGAGGCCGTGCGGGCGTCACGTAGAGCGTGTCCCCTGCATAGTACACATAGCGCTTCGTCTTCGGCTGATAGAAGTAATCCGTCGCACTGGGTGAGAACGTTCCCTCAAAGGAAGAACCATACAGTTGCAGCTGGCGCAGGAATGCCCGAATCGCCGTCTTGATGTTATCATGATACGGCTCCAATCCGTTCGCCTTGACGTTTGACGAAGAAGGAAGGTAATTGTCCAGCTCCGAAAAGATTTTCTCCTTGACCTTTTCATACGGCAGGATTGCCCTCCCGTTCGTAGACAGATAATCATACGCGGGTGTCTTCCCCGAAAGGTCAAGGTAATAGAACACGCCGTCCGTACCTTTTCCAAAAGTCTTGTCGTAGCTGTCATCAGCAAAGCTTTCCGTCTGGGAATCGCTCCGCCTTACCCTGCTCGCATAGATGAAGATATTCATCTGCAAATGCCGCGCCATAGACTGCACGGCGGCATCAAGCTCCGCGGCTTCCTCCTCATCGAAGAGATACGGAAGCGCTTCCCCCTCCGAATCAGATGGAGCAAAAACCTCAACGAAACCGCTCTTGGAAACATCGCCGTCAAAGCCCCGCGCATCGTTTGCCGGATTTATCTGTATCTGCCCCACAAAGAAAGCGATTACAGCAGCAAGCAGAATGTGGATGACGACGGGGAACTTCTTTGTCTTTATCTTCCTGTCTTCGCTTGAGGCAACGACTAATTCCTCGCTCAAAACATACCTCCTTTGATTATAAACGCAATGACGGCAAAGAACGCTGCCGAACATGCCGCCCACAGTCCCCTGCAGCACCAGCTGAGCCGCTTTTCCGCAAGGGGCGGCGTGCCCGCTATCTTCCCCGTCTGCCCGTTGAGCACGAACTCATAGAGCTTGCCCTTGTACTTGTATGCCATGAACCACACGGGAAGCAGCGCGTAACGGATATCTGACTTGAGCACATTGTATTTTTCTTCGTTTACGGAAAGGCTTGTGTAGCTGCCGATGGAATCACGGATGAGCTTTTTGCACGCTTCGTTGAGGCGGTTCTGTATGCGGGGGAACATCGCGTCCTTGTCCATATCGTACTTGTCGGCATAGAAACCGCTCAGATAGGACATAGAGAAGTCTTCAAGCGCGCCATATTCAAACGGCTCTATGGCTTCCATAAGGTCGTCGTCTATATTTTTTGAACCGTCGGCGGGAATCTTGCTTGCCTGTATGGAAGCACGGCGTTCCACGGCGTATTCCTTGGTTTCCGTGTAATCGTAGTTCCCGCTGCTCCACCTGCGGATTTTTTTCCCGATGGCGGAAAACTGGGCGTCCACATCGCAGTCAGCAAGCCAGAACGGCACGTAGAGCCCGGTGATTTTTTCCAGCTGCTGGTCGCTCTTGAAATCCTTGGGAACGAAGGGCTTGAAGCACCATTCCTTGAACTTCTCCACCGCCTGCTCCCTGCTTATCTTGAAGCCTATGATTTTCTGGGGGCGGAACTTTCCCGTCATCTTGCCGGAGAGCACCACGGGGCTGTGGCAGTAACAGCAGAACAGAGAAGTCTGGTTCGTGTCCGCCATGATTTCCGCCCCGCAGCTCGTACAGGTGTAGAGCTTGGTGTTTTCTGCGAATTCCTCTTCGGCAGCACTGCTCTGGCTTGCCGGAGCTTCTTCACCCGCCGCGGCATCATCGAGCGTTGTGTAATGCGGCTTCATCTGCTGAATGGTGAACGAGCCGCCGCAGTATTCGCAGCTCAGCCGCTGTGCCTGCGGAGAAAACGCCAGCGGCGCCCCGCAGTTGGGGCATTTGTATTCAACGACGTCCATCGCGAAATCCTCCTTTGCTAATGGGGTTTTATTTTTTATTTTAGCAGATATAATGGCTTTTGCCTACTTTACACGTTGTATTTTATGAAATAAACTGGGGTAGTAGGAGGTACCTAATATGAAGGCAAAGATTTTTACACTGGCAATCGGGGTGATTTTCTGTGTGGCTGTCATATCCTGCGCAAACAGCACGTCCTCTGATGGGACGAGCGGCAATTATGAAAATCACGAAAGTTCTGAAAACAGTATTCTAATCTCTGTGAACAGGAGCAGCGGGCGCTCTGCAGCTTCTGTGGCTTCCAGAAGCGCGGCGAGGACGGCGTTCGGTGCGAACACCTTGTACCAAGTTTCCGTCACGCTGACGGGGGAAAACGGCTATTCGGAGACGAATACGCTTGAAATGCCGATAGGCGGCGACAGCACGGCGACTTTCTCCTTCTATGACGTACCCTACGGACAGGTTGCCGCCACCGCGAGCGTGCTGAGCCGGGAACACAAGAAGTTTTCCGGCAGCAAAAGCATCGTTCTGGACAGCGACAACGTGGAATTCGCCATAGCTCTGGATGCAGGGCACTATGACTACTCGGGCATCGCCACGGGCGACATCGTAAAGGCTGAGGGCGGATGGATTGCACGGACTGATTTTACCAGCACCGACTCTGGGAACTACATCGCGCTCGCATTCGACGGGGCAAAATACGCCGTCACGGGAGCATATTCAGAGGCATCACATACCAATGCGCTTACCACACTAAGCGGGCTCACCGCCCCAACAAACGCGGCAAGCAGCGTATGGGAGCTTCCTTCAAAGAATTTTATTCTTGCCATTGCTGATAGCAGTGCCACTACAGGAACAAACCAATATATAACATTCCTTTTAGGCTGGCAGAAACTCTTAGGATGGACTGGATCATCCATTCCTGCAGGAACAACTTACACGATGCCAGAAAATACCTCAATCGCAACCAAGTGCTGGACAAGCGATGCCGCTAAAAATGATGTATCGCCCCCACAATATCCGTATACTTCGATATCGTCGACAAATCAAGGATCTGATTACGCAGTGGATACAGATAACAAGAATTTCTTCGGAGTCTGCAAGCTGATTTCCGAATAGTTTCAAAAGTCACTATAAAATACTTTTGTAGCGACTAAAAAAGTTAGTTTCAAAAGGCGCAGACTTTTGAAACTAACTCAGTATACTTGATAAAGATATATGATTACACGCAAAACAAAGATTGTATGCTCCATAGGCCCGGCATGCGATAATGATGATACCATCAGGGCCATGATACAGGCGGGCATGAACATTGCCCGGTTCAATTTTTCCCATGGCAGCTATGACTGGCACAGGCAGGCGATGGAGCGCGTGCGGCGCGTGGCGGAAGAGCTTGCCGTACCCGTGGGCATCCTGCTGGACACCAAGGGACCAGAAATCCGCACCGGCTGCACGCCGGAAAACAAGGAAATCACCATCAGCGCGGGGGATATGGTGGAACTCGTCTCTGACGATTCCCCCTGCACGGGAAGCGACGGCAGCAGCCCCGCACACATCTCCCTTTCATGGAAAGAAGCCGCGGCAAAGCTCCTGCCCGGACACAAAGTGCTCATCGCCGACGGGCTGCTCGAGCTTGACGTGACCGCGGTGCAGGGGAACAAAGTCATCTGCACGGCGGCAAACAGCGGCAAGATTTCAAGCAAGAAGAACGTAAACCTCAAGGGCATACACGCGGGCCTGCCCATCATGAGCGAAAAGGACAAGACAGATTTGCTTTTCGGCGCACAGATGGACGTTGACTTCGTGGCAGCAAGCTTCGTCTCCTTCGCCGAGGAAGTGGTGGAGATAAAGAGCTACCTCAAGGAAGTGGGTGCAAATGCGCGCGTCATCGCAAAGATAGAAAACGAAGAGGGAGTGAAGAACATAGAGGCCATCACCAAGGAAGCTGACGGCGTGATGGTAGCCCGCGGAGACCTCGGCGTACAGCTTCCCGTAGAGAGAATCCCCCTCGTGCAGAAGGCAATTATCCGCTGCTGCCGGCAGGCGGGAAAGCCCGTCATTACCGCCACGCAGATGCTCGACAGCATGATTGTGAACCCCCGCCCCACCCGCGCCGAGCTCACCGACGTGTCCAACGCAGTATTCGACGGCACCGACGCGGTCATGCTCTCAGGCGAAACAGCGGGAGGCAAGTACCCCGTGGAGGCAGTAAAGACCATGGCGCTCATCACGCGCACCACGGAGGAATCCGATGAATACCGCAACCGCATGAAGGTGCTGGACACCTCCTATCACCCCGGCCCCGAAGTGGGCCATGCCGTCATGCACGGGGCATACAAGCTCGCACGGAACATAGAGGCAAAGGCAATCATCATCCCCACCCTGCACGGCAACACCGCCCGCATGATAGGCAGCTACCGTCCGGAGCAGATAATCATCGCCGTCACGCCGGACGAAAAGGTCTACCGCCAGCTCACCATACAGTGGGGCGTCTCCCCCGTCAAATGCGGCATGGCGGAAGATTCCGAGATGATGATTCAGAATGCCGTCAAGCTCGCGCTGGACTGCGGCGCGGTGCACCTTTCCGACAAGGCAGTGATGTGCGCGGGCATTCCGCTTTCAAGTCCCCTCATGGCAAACACCATAAAGGTGCTCATCGTGGGCAACGTGCTCGCGCGGGGCACGGCGTTCGGCTTTAACGACACAGCCATAACAAAGGCGGGCGGCCGCGTGGTGCAGGCAAAAGACATCTCCGGATTCCGTGAAAAGATGAGCGTGAACCGCAGCACCATACTCGTGTGCTGGCGCATCACGGAAGAGCTTTTGCCCCTCCTCCGCGTCGTGGACGGCGTTGTCTCCGAAAGCGGCAGCGACATTCCCCCCGACCAGCTCTCCCTGGTGAACAAGAACCTCGTGTGGATCCAGAACGTGCGCGACGCCCAGCGCATACTGGAAAACGACCTCACCGTGACGATTGACGGCGAGCAGGGGCTGGTCTACGAGGGGATTGTGTAGGAGAAAATCCCCGTGCGCTATCCCACAAGCCATTCGAGGGCATTCATACGCTTTATCCCATCGTAATCAGCCACGGGGTCATCGTCGAGCGTAAGCAGCAGCTTCGGGTAACTGTCTCGGATGAGCCTGAGGGGGCGCAGCTCCCTCGCCAGCGTGCTTTCATCCCTGACCGTTGCCGAAACTTGGATATACGTGTTTCCCTCCTGATTTTGCGCCACAAAATCAATCTCCATATCGTCAAGTTTGCCTACATACACATCGTAGCGTCGGCGGAGGAGCTCCAGATACACGATATTTTCAAGGATATGCCCCGTGTCGTTTCCTTTCTGCCCCAGAAGAAGGAAGCGCAGTCCCGTATCGACCGCATAGTATTTTTCCAGAAGTTTCAGGTACAGCTTGCCTTTTACATCATACCTCTTTGCCTCATAAATTATGAAGCTGTCCTGCAGGGCAGAAATATATTTCTCTATGGTCTTTGCATCGATTTTCCTTCCTGCTGAAACCATAGTGTCAGCAATCTTCTTTGCGGAAACAGGGCTTCCAATGCTGCTGAAAATAAAGCGGACGACGCTTTCCAGCATTTTAGGGTCAGCAATTTTATTGCGTGAAACGACATCTTTTAAGACAATCGTGCTGAAAATCCCGCTCAGATAATCCATAACCTCTTTTTTGTCGTTCCCAAAATGCAGGGCATACGGAAAAGAGCTCTGCTCCACATACCGACGGTATTTTTCTGAAAGCGACATATTTTGTCCAAACACAGAAGAAAATTCCTTGAACGAAAGGGGAAGCATTTCTATTGTGACAAACCTCCCCGAAAGCAGTGTGGCAAGTTCCCCAGAAAGCAAGTACGCATTGCTGCCTGTTATATAAAGATCGATGTCTTGCTTCAGAAAAAGGCTGTCTACAACGCGCTGAAAATTTTCGACATTCTGAATTTCATCAAAGAAAACGTATGTCATGCCTCCCTCATACAGACAGGACTTAACATAGTCATGGAGATTTTTCGGATTTAAAAGCTCAAAATTGTCATAATCTTCAAAATTCAGAAAGATGATTTGGGAAGGCAGAACGCCGCTTTGAAGCAGATAGTCTTTGAACATAGCCATCAAAGTGGATTTGCCGCAGCGCCGCACGCCCGTGATTACTTTTATGACGTGCTTGTCTTTATGAGCCTTGAGCCGTTCAAGGAAGTCGGTGCGTGCTATATCAGCCATAGTTTGGATTATAATCCCAAGTTTTAGAAAAATCAAGGTAAAGTTTGGAATATAATCTAAAGTTTAGATTCGGATGTGGGACAGCGCTCCCACGGGAAATTAGTCTAAGTCTTTTTTGATTTATGAAATCATCCTAAAACTTTTGCTTCCTTTGCTTAAATTCAAAAACTTGGTTGATAGGAAAATCACTTCCATAATATAGACGATTTTCGTAACCAAATCTTGAGAGAATTTTTAGATTTTGTTTTGGAATTATTGCAGTATCACCACTAAGTTGAGGATATTTTTGAAAAACTGTAAGAATTGATGATAAATTTTTACAATGCGCGAGAGTCACTTTTACAGTTTTTTCCTTGACGCTGCAATGAGGAAACGCCTACGCCACAAAGTCTGCGTTCAGGATTATGAACAAATTTTTTGCAATTATCCTCAAAATCAGGTTTTAAGATTTCATCTTGATAAGTTTCGTCGCCAAGCATAACATCATTTATAACCCTACCGACTTCATCAACATCAAGGCGGTTTGCAAGGTTATCCGCTGTATGGTCATAACGAGCCATAATGATATAATCAGTCGTGGCTCGAATTTTATGCTCATGAGCCCATTTCAACACTTCGCCAAAGTCATTCTTGTTCGCTTTCATAGTAGGACAGCTGACTTTTTCTATTAGTAATATATGCAGTATCTATAGGGAAACATACAAGATGACAGAGGCACAAATCAGGAACAATCTTGCACGGAACATCAAAGCCTTCAGGGCGATTCAGAATATTTCACAGGCAGAACTTGCGGAAAAGGCAGAAATCTCGGTTCCGTTTTTGTCACAGATTGAGTGCGCAAACAAATTTCCGTCGCCCGCAATTCTCGCAAAGCTTTCTGATGCATTGGATGCGAATGTTTCTGATTTGTTTGCGGACAAAGAGAATGTCAAGACTGAGAATTATGACTTTGTGATAAATGCCTTCAAAGCAATTCTGAACGGGCAGGTAAAGTCATTCGAGACATTCTGCGAGAATTATTTCGAGAAATAGAACAAACGCTTTTGAATAGAAGTAAGAACATAAAAAAACACCCTAGTGTGACAACTTTCGCGGGCGGTTTACATCACTGCTAACGGAGGCTGTCGCTTCATTTGTAAGCGTCCCCGTTTGTTTTAATATATACCACTATTTCATTTCCGTCAATCACTCAAAGCAATTTCAGATCGCATCCGCCTTACGTCATAAAACATTCTGTTTTATGACGTAAAACAGTTTGTCTCAGGCTTTAAAACGTTTTGTCTTAGCGCTTAAAACGAAATGTTTTAGGCGCTAAGACGTTTTGTTTTAGGAACAAAGAGGTGAAAGCACAGATTTGTAGAGAAATCTTGACAAGTTCACAGGGGAAACCGTCAAGTTTGTAGAGAAATCTTTACAAACAGGGGCGATTTTTCTGACGTATATTAAAAGCGAGGCTAGCGATGCCTCACCTTGCAAGGGAATGGTCAGACGGCGGAAAGGTTCTGCAGTCTTTGGGACGGGAAGTACAGGGTATCTGTACCGGCAAACAGCAGCCATCGGGAAACGGGATGGCAGGAGTTTTTATGGAAAGCAAATACAAGATGTCAGACAGCAGGCTCAGCGTCACGCTGCACACCAACTATCTGAAGAAGGACGGCAGCTACTTTGGGCGCGTGTCGCGCAATGTGGTGAGCCTGAACAACCTCATCGCAGATCTGGAGGCGCTCGGCACGCCGGGCATCGACAGTTTTGCCATAGAGCATTCGGCGGAACTGCTGAAAAAGGCGGTGCTCTTCAATCTTGAACAGGGCAAGTGCGTGGACCTTTTCGGGCTCGGCGTGCTGTACATAAGCACGGCGGGGCGCAAGAACAGGATTCAGCCGGGCGACAGCTCGGTGAAGGGATTCAGCGTGCGCTTCCGTCCGTCAGAGGCGGTGCAGAAAGCTGCGGAAAACATACAGGTGGACAAGATTGTGCTCGCCGACAATTCCCCCGTGCTCAACGAGGTGGCAAGCACCTGGCAGGCGGCGAGGAAGGGAGAACTTCCGTTGGGAAAGGTGGTCCGCATAAGGGGGAACAACCTCAAGCTGGGCACAAAGGAGAGCGGCATCTATTTTGTTCCGGCTGCGGCAAATGGCGCAACGGAGCAGGATGAGGCAAAGTGGACGAAGGTTCCCCCGTCGCTGGTGAGCCGCAACAAGCCGACCGAACTGGAATTCTATCTGCCTGCGGAAATCCCCTTTGCAAGCTACTATCTGGCGGTAAAGACGAACTACGGCGGTCCTGTTGCAGAGCTTAAGAATTATGCGCGCGGAACAAGCAAAAGCAGCATAATGGTTGTAGAATAAACCCTATGGCTGCAGGGGGTTACTGCTTCTTGCAGCCATGCTCGCCGAAATGCATCGAGAAGCTGCGGATAAAGTCTTCGCCGGCGGCAAGCGTGTTGCCCCATTCGCGTTCTTCAAGCTTCTGGCAGAAGTCCTCCCGGTCGGCGCGTCCGTACCAGGGCTCTATGCAGACAAAGGGTGCGTCCTTGCCCGCAGGCGACCAGATGCCAAAGACGGGGGCTTCAAAGGCTACGTCAACAAGCTTCTTGTTCTCTTCCGTTACGAGGGAAACACGGTGCGCCTGATTGTGCTCCAGGATGAGAGCGTCTTCGTCAAAGAGGGATGGAGAAAGCGGAAGCGCGCCGCAATCCCCCTCTGGAACAAGGTGCAGCAGCTTTTCGCGGGAAGACAGCGTGCCTCCCGCGCCGAGTATGCCGCTTTTCAAATCCTGCTGCGTGTCAAAGAGCAGCCTGCTCGAAGAAAGCGGGCAGTTGAATGCGGGGTGCGCTCCCAGAGAGAAATAGATGCGTCGGGTATCGCGGTTGTGCACGTGGAAGCTTACCGTCACCTTTCGTCCTTCAAGGCGGTAGCCCACGGCGAGCATAAAGCGGAATGGATAGTGTTCCTTCGTTGCAGGGCTGTCCTTGATGGCAAACCACAGCTCTGTAGGAGAATGGGCAAAAAGCCAGAATTCGCTGTCCCTTGCAAAGCCGTGCTGCCCAAGGGTGTATTTCTTGCCGTCATAGAACGACGTCTTGTCGCGGTAACTGCCCACTACGGGAAAAAGGACAGGGGCAGTCCTCCCCCAGTACGCGGGGTCTGCCTGCCACATATATTCATAGCCAGTCGCATTGTCCTTCACAGAACGAAGCTCTGCTCCCATATCGCTTACCGCCACCGTCAGCTGCTCATTGCTAAGGGTACAAATCTCCATAAAAACGAGTATATCACAAAGGCTGGCGCGTTACAAGCCGCGGAGCGCCGTCCCAGCAACCGCGCTCCGTTATTTCAGACCTTCACCTTGTCCAACACCTTTCCAATACTGTCATGAATAACAAGATCCGCAATTCCATCGCTCTCCGTAGCATCGCGATTGATAAGCACCAGATGCCCCCCATGGAAAGCATTGATAACCCCCGCCGCAGGGTACACCGTGAGCGAAGTGCCCCCGATGATGAGCATATCCGCCTCCTGCAAAGCCTCTATCGAGCGCCGCACCACATCATCGTCAAGGCTCTCCCCGTAAAGCACCACATCCGGCTTGATGATAGCCCCGCAGCCCTCCTTCTCGCAAAGGGGAACGCCCCTCCTGCCAAAGTGACTGCGCAGATAGTCCGCATCATAGAAAGTGCCGCAGCGCGTGCAGTGGTTCCTCAGCGTGCTGCCGTGCACCTCGAGCACATTCTTGCTCCCCGCTGCCTGATGCAGGCCGTCAATGTTCTGGGTGATGACGGCGGAAAGCTTCCCCTTCGCTTCAAGCTCCGCTAGCTTCTTGTGCGCGGCGTTGGGCTTTATGCCGTCAACAAGCAGCTTGGCGCGGTAAAAGCGGTAGAATTCCGTGGGATTTGCCACAAAAAAGTCCCCGCTCAAAATCTGCTCGGGAGGATATTTCCAATCCTGATGGTACAGCCCGTCCACACTGCGAAAATCGGGAATGCCGCTTTCCGTGGACACTCCTGCGCCGCCAAAAAAAACGATACGATGGCTTTCGTCTATAAACTGCTGGAGCAGTTCTGCCTGCTCCTTGCTTTCTGCCATACAGACCTCCTAGTCAAAGTTCCAGTTAAATTTTCGGCAATATTCCAGGAATTCTTCTTTAGGCAGCGGCTTAGAAAAATAATATCCCTGACAGTAATCGCAGCCGAGGGAAGCCACAAAATCCTTCTGAGCCTCAGTCTCAATCCCCTCCACCACAATCTTGAGGTTCATCTCCTTTATCATGCGCACGGTGTTCTGCAGGAAAATCCGCGCGGCGGCATTCTGTTCTGCCTTCCACAGCACGCTCTTGTCCAGCTTGATGATGTTGAAATCCATATTGAAGAGGAAGGACGCCTCGCCATGGTCAGCGCCAAAATCATCGAGGGAAAAGGCAAAGCCAATATTGTGCAGGTCCTGCATTATCTCCGCAAAGGTTTCCGTGCTGTTGACGGCGGAGCTCTCCGTAATCTCCAGATTGATGGAACTGGACGCTATACTGTAGTGCTCCAGCGCCCCCTGAAAGACAGCGGGCAGGTTCTTGTGCATACACTGCACGGCGGAAAGATTTACCTCGATGAAGTCAATCCCGATGGTGCGCACGGACTGGCGGGAAATCAGGTCGCACGCCTGCTTGAACACGAACTCGCCTATAGCGGTGATAGCGCCGCTCCGTTCCGCCACGGGGATAAACTCTGACGGGGGAATGGCGCCAAGGTCGGGGTCGTTGAGGCGCACGAGCGCTTCTGCAGAGCGGATTTTGTTCGCCTTCCTGTCCCAGATGGGCTGATAATACACCTCGAATGCGTTGTTTTCCAGCGCGCGTCCTATGGCTGTTTCTATGGCGCTCTGCCGCTGCATATATTTGAGCAGGTCATCGCGAACGATGGTCACGCGCTCGTGCATTCCTTCCCCGCTGCTGTCGAGCAGGGTGAGCAGTCCTTCGAGCGTTCCAATTTCAAGCGGTACGTCCACCACGCAGAGCTGTACTTTGAACGCCACGCCTATGTCTTTGTGCACCCAGTCCTTCGCAAAGGTGTTGTACAGCCCGTCCATCAGCGGCTTCAGGTCGTTGCTGTGCTCCTTCTCAAAGATGATAGCAAAGTTGCCGTTCTCGCAGTAAAAGACGCGCCTCCTGTCTCCCACCTGCTTCACCAAGTAGCGGGCAATGCTTGCCATCACCTCCTGCATAAAGTTCTCGCCGAGCACGGACATAAAATACTTGCGGTTCGTGAACTTAACGATGAGGAGGCTGTAGGGCGTCTGTATGTTGAGCAGCTTGCGGGTGCGCTGTATGAAGTGATGGCGGTTGTAGATTCCCGTCTCCGCATTGATGAGTTCATCTTCGTTCTCTATCGTCACCAAAAGGAAGAGGTAAACAAGGGACTGCGTGAACAGCATGATGAGGAACTGGGGACGCAGCGCCTGATGGCAGATTGCCATCACCCCGATGATGACGAAAGAAACGAGCGGAGGATACTGGTTTGCAGGGATGCCGCGCTTATAGCGCACGAGGAAGTACAGGCTGGCAAGCTCATAAGCGATGGACACGCCGATGAGCACCATCCTGAGCGGGCCATAGGCAAAGACAAGGCTGTCCGTATAGTACCAGACGGCATGGGTAAAGGAATTCGTTATGATGAGCAGCAGCTCTGCGACGACGGGCAGGAAGAACAGGATAAAGAAAAGCTTTCCGTACTTCCTCCGCACGCCCGTCAGGAAGAGGACGTAGGCGGCAAAGGTCGCGGGAACCATATATTCGAATACGAAATACACATAATTCGCCAGCTCCACCAGCACGAGGGGGCAGCGTTCCATATTCCGCAGCATGAGGGCGCTGGAAACATCCGCAATGACGGCGATGAGCCCGTTCAGCAAAAGCCCCAGCAAAAGCAGGTTCTGGGCACCCCGCATATCCTTTTTGAGGAAGAAGGTATAGATAGCGAATATATAGATGAAGAAGGAACAGACATCAAAATCAATTTTAAATACCGGAACCATACGTCACCTCCTGCCTGTATTTTAGCACGGAAAAGGGAGATTGTACATCGCTTTTTGAGTTTTCCACAGCTTTTGAATTCTTTCCACAGGGATAGAAAAGAATTCTTTTGTGCAAAGTGCATTAATTTGTGAATTCTAAATGCTTATAATACAAGAACTATTTTGATTTATCACATTTCCCTATAATCCGCGGGGATGCAAATCAGAACTGAATTCACCAGTTTTCCACAGATTTGGTGCGAATTTTGACTTAGTTATCAACAATCGTTACAATAGCGTTATGGCTACACAGAAAGCACGGAGCGCACTCACCACGCTCTGCTATATCGAAAAGGACGGGTGCTACCTTATGCTGCACCGCACGGCAAAGGAAAACGACATTAACCACGACAAGTGGATAGGGGTGGGCGGCCACTTTGAGGAGGGGGAAAGTCCCGAGGACTGCCTGCTCCGCGAGGTGCGGGAAGAAACGGGGCTCACGCTCACGTCCTTCACTTTCCGCGGTATCGTCACCTTCGTTGCGGAAGGCGCTCCGGTGGAATATATGTGCCTCTACACCGCGGACGGCTTTACCGGCACGCTCCACCCCTGCGACGAAGGCACGCTCGAATGGGTCCCCCTGTCACAGATAGAAACGCTCAGCCTCTGGGACGGCGACCGAATTTTCCTCCGCCTGCTCGCCGAGGACGCCCCCTTCTTCTCGCTCAAACTCGTCTACGATGCAAAGGGGGCGCTCAAAGAAACAATTCTGAACGGAAAACTGTAACTTGCGGGCTCGTCGTTTGTATTCTATAATAGAGACTACAATCTTATACTACTGCTCCCGTCCGCCACGAGGATTTTCCAAGATACGAGAGCGCATATTTCATTGCCGGCAGCTTCCTTGCAAATGTCGCCTGCAATACACCGTTCAGATAGATAGAAACCTTGCCTTTATCATGCTCATAGACGTAGGCAAAATGGAACAGCCTATTGGCATAGCCATCGATAATCTTGTAGGAACCGTGCACATCGAAATCAATACTCTGGGAACTGTCCTGCCTGTAAAGCAGTATCCTTGTCCCGCTTTCTGCCGAAGCATTGAATTCAAATATCCTGCCGTACAGACCGCACTTTGAATCCATATACGCCCAGCCGTCGATGGTAAAATCCTTACCGCCAAGCGTTATGCCGTTTTCCAGCTGTAAATACGAATTGCCGTCCAGCTGCAGCGAAATTCCTCCTTTTGTTGTTTTCCCTCCGTTATCTATTATAACACAGATTATCCAGCAGATGTTACAAAACCATTTTATCTGATTTCATCATTATTTAGAGCAGATTGCCAGATGAAAATTTCCCGTAAACCCATAGAAGGCGATTTTCATTTACGCCATAAAACATTCCGTCTCAGGCTTTAAAACAAAATATCTTAGCACATAAAACAAACTGTTTTAGCACGTAAAACAAAACGTTTTAAGCGCTAAAACAAAACGTTTTAGATAAAAAGCAAGCCCCTCAATGCCGAGCCATAAAATCCCCATTGTAGACACACCCCCCGCTTTCTGCTAAAATAAGCCCAGCTTTATCGATATCATAGAACTATAGAGGATACCATGCCAAAAATAGAAGTCAACGAAAAACTCTTCTTCTCCATGCTTGGAACAAGCTACGACTACGACACGCTGGAAAAGAAACTCACCTTTGCCAAGGCTGAACTCGACGAAAAGCCCGATATGAACGATGCCGAAGACAAGCGCGTCATTAAGATTGAATTAAACGACACGAACCGCCCTGACCTCTGGTCAACCGCAGGCCTTGCACGCTGCCTGCGGGAGCACGAGGGAGCCGCGCACAAAGACTACCAGAGCTTTTTGAGCGGCAGGGAAAAATCCCCCGATGCAGCCGGACGCCGAATCATCGTGGACGAAAAGCTCAAGGACATCCGCCCCTACATCGTCTCCTTTGTGATTACGGGCAAGGCAGTCACCGAGCCAATGCTTCTGGACATCATACAGACGCAGGAAAAGCTCTGCTGGAACTTCGGACGCAAGCGGAAGACCATAGCGATGGGCGTTTACCGCGAAAAAGACATACAGTGGCCCGTGCATTACGACGCCGTGGACCCCGACAAGGTATCCTTCACGCCCCTGCAGGGAGAAGGCGAGGCAACATGCCGCAAAATCCTTGAAGAGCATCCCAAGGGAAAGGACTACGGCTGGATTCTCAGCGGCTGCCCCCTCTTCCCCCTCCTGCGCGATACCAGGGGAGAAGTGCTCAGCATGCCGCCAATCATCAACAGCGCAAGCCTCGGACAGGTTGCCGTGGGTGACAGTGACCTGCTCGTGGAGCTCACCGGCACGGATATGGAGAGCCTCCTTTTGAGTGCGAACATCGTCGCCTGCGACTTTGCCGATGCGGGCTATACCATACTTCCCGTTGAAACGCAGTATCCCTACGATACGGCGTTCGGGCGTGCGTTCTGTGCCCCCTACTACTACCAGCCCACAACGGACGCGCATCTTTCTTCTATTAATAAGACGCTCGGGCTGCAGTTTACTGAAAGCGAAGTGATCGATGCCCTCTCCCGCATGGGGAGCAGTGTGCGCTCGCGGAAGGAGGGGGATGACGTCATCTTCACCGTTTCTCCCGCCCCCTACCGCAATGACTTCCTGCACGAGGTAGATGTCATAGAGGACGTGATGATTGGCAAGGGGCTTGATTCCTTTGCTCCGGAAGCTCCCTCGGACTTTACCATAGGGCGGCTTTTGCCCGTCACGCTCTACAGCCGCAAGGCAAAGACCGTCATGACGGGGCTTGGCTATCAGGAGATGATTTTCAACTATCTCGGTTCCAAGAAGAACTATATTGACAAGATGAATATAGACGGTTCCACGGTGATTGAAATTGCAAATCCCATGAGCGAGAACTATCAGTTCATCCGTCCTTCCATCATCGCCTCTCTCCTGGAAGCGGAAAGCCAGAGCGCAAACGCGGTGTATCCCCACAAGGTATATGAAATAGGCAAGATTGCATTCATTGCGCCCGAGGAAAACACGGGGACAAAGACTATTCAGAGCCTTGGCTTTCTGACTGCTTCCGGCAATGCGAACTTCAACGATGCCGCGAGCGAGGTAAGCACGCTGCTTTACTACCTTGACCACAAGTATGAGGTAAGGGAAAGCGATGACCCCCGCTTTATTCCCGGCAGGCAGGCAGCCATCATGGTGGCGGGCAAGCAGGCGGGTATATTCGGCGAGCTGCATCCGCAGGTGCTCGAAAACTGGCAGATTGCCATGCCCTGCGTGGCGGGCGAAATTGACCTTGAATACCTCATGGAGGCAGAAGAAGCACGGGACAGCGCGGAAGCCAAGCCCGCACAGGCGGCACAGCCTGCTCCCCACGCTCCCGCAGCCAAGGAGCCGCACCTTGCGGAAGACCAGGTGGCATTCTTCAACAGCTACATAGACCTCCGCGTGGCAAAAATCACCAAGGTGGAGCGCAATCCTCAGGGCGAAAAGCTCTACATCGAGCACCTTGACGACGGCAGCGGAACGGAGCGCATCATCCAGTCGGGGCTTGTTCCCTACCTGCGCGAGGACGAGCTGCTTGGCAAGCATATCATCCTTGTGGCAAACCTTGCCAAGCGCAAGATGCGCGGGGTGGAAAGCCACGGGATGCTCCTTGCCGCGGATTACACTGAGGACGGCAAGGAATGCGTGGAAGTGCTGACTGCGCCCTGGGCTGCACCCGGCACTCCCGTCATTCCCGAGGGGGCTCCTGCTGCCGCGGAAAAGCCAGCAAAGATAGACATAGACAAGCTTGAAAAAGTGGAGCTAAAGCTCTGCGCCAAGGCTTTCCAGATTGACGGCGTAACGCTGACTGCCGCGGGGAAGGCTATCACCACCGAGAAGGCGAGCGACGGCGAGATACATTAAAATAGAACGGTGCTTTCGCCCGATTATAAAAAAGACTGTAGTGTTCGCTGCGCGAGCAATGCAGTCTTTTTTCTTTTCGGGCTACGTACCTTCACGCATATAAAGGAATGCTCTCGGTGGTGGCTTTTTTTTTTCATACGTGCTAGTATCAGCCTGTGATGACAGTGACAAAAGCCGTTGACTATCAGAAGCAGCTTGATGCGTTGCTTTCTGAATTGCAGAAAAAAGAAGAAAAGCCCTCTCTCTTGCTTCATGCATGCTGCGGGCCCTGTTCTTCGTATGTACTGGAATATCTTGCCAAGTACTTTGCTATTACTGTATTTTATTATAATCCAAACATTTATCCGCCTGAAGAGTATTTTCGCCGTCTGAATGAGCTTAAAAGCTTTTTGCCGCGCTTTCCCCCTGCACGGGAAGCGGCGGTAAAGCTTGTTGAGGCTCCCTATATGCCGGAGGAATTCTACCGCGCCACAGGTGTCCTCGAAGAGAAAGGATTGCAGACGGAGCCGGAAAAGGGGGAACGCTGCCGCCGCTGCTATCTGTTCAGGCTGACAAAGGCGTATCAGTATGCGGCGCAAAGGGGATTTTCCTTCTTTACCACCACGCTTTCCATAAGTCCCTTCAAAGACGCAAAGAAGATAAATACCATCGGGCAAGAGCTCCAGAAGCTGAACAGCGAGGGACCGCAGTTTCTGCCCTCGGACTTCAAGAAAAAGAACGGTTTTTTGAGGAGCCTCCAGCTCAGCAAGGAATACGGGCTATACCGGCAGGATTACTGCGGCTGTTTTTACTCAAAACAGCTCAGCGAGGCAGAGCGAGAAAGGAGAAAATAATGGACGAAAACTTGATTCACGAGCGGGCAGAGCGTATCCGCGATGTTATACGATACTTACATCGTTTTAAGAATGCCTTAATTATATTATACATAGATGACAGGCTTATCGACTCTCCGCTCTTTTTGAGCCACATCAAGGATATTTCCCTGCTCCATCAGGCGGGGATAAAGCTCATCCTTGTTCCAGGAGCGGCAAAGCGGATTGACGAAATTCTCTCTACGGCTCACATCGAATGGTCCTTCCACGAAGGGAACCGCATCACCTCGCAGGAAGCAATGCCCCTCATCAAGATGGCGGCTTTTGATGTGTCCAACCAGATAATGACATCGCTTGCAGGAGAGAAAATCACCGCGCTGATCGGCAACTGGGTACGGGCGCGGGGAAAGGGTGTCATAGATGGCTTTGACTACGGAACGATCGGTGAAATAGACAAATTACAGATAAATTCCATTGAAACAGTACTCGAAAGCGGCTTCATTCCGATTTTTCCTTGTATTGGATGGAGCCTCGTAGGGAAGCCTTATAATATATCGTCCATTCATTTGGCACAACAGATAGCAATACATCTTCACGCGGACAAACTCTTTTATCTTATACCAAATGCCAGTATCAATAGCAGCAATTTCACTATTCCTGCTTCAATCGGACTGTCTCCCGATGGTACAATTTCTGCTATGAATAAGGAAGAGGTAAATACATTTTTGGAATTAAACGAGCATTTGGTAAATTCAGTACAAAATAATCCCTCATCTACCGAACGATGGGAAAATTCAGAGGATATGTTGCTTCGCAAGAAGATTTTTACTTTGCTTAAGATTGCAAGGGATGCCTGTGACTTAGGGGTGACCCGCGTTCATCTGCTCAATGGCTCTTTGGACGGCACTATTTCTTGCGAAATATTCAGCGATTTTGGTTCTGGGACAATGATTTATGCCAATAATTACGGAAAAGTACGGGATATGATCCACGATGACATTCCTGCTGTCCTTTCGCTCATCAGGCCCTTTGTTGAGCAAGGAATATTGCTTCCTCGGACAAAGCAGATGCTTAGCGACCAGTGCAAGCATTACATAGTTTATGAACTCGATGGTGCCATCCGTGCCTGCGCAGCGCTCATTCCCTATAGCGACGGACAAATGGAGATTGCTTGTGTCGCAGTAGACAAGACATGCTCTCATATCGGTATAGGTCCTAAAATGATTTTGTTTCTCGTAAAACGGGCACAGGCTAAGAATGCAAAAAGTATATTTCTGCTCACGACACAGACAGCAGATTGGTTTGAAAACTTGGGCTTCATCGCGTCTGATATTTCTACTCTCCCTGAAGAAAGAAAATCATCATGGTCATCCAAGCGAGGTTCAAAAATACTCCGCTTTCACGAAACAAAATAAATTTGGAATGAATACAGAGGCTATTTCAGATCTATTCAGAACTTGAAATTGTCTCTGTATATTTAAAACATTGTGTTTCACGTGAAACAATGACAATAAGTTTCACAATATGAAGCTACTTCTTATTAACTTAGACATATATTGATTAATATAATTATCGCAATTAAAATGAAACAGTCAAACTGCTCTCATTAAACTATTACGGTTTTAGATAAAACAGTAACAATAAACTTTCTCATAGCAGTATGGAAGATAACATAGAAGTACTGATTGAGATCCTCTATATTAATAAACATATTAGTAAAATTCTCCACAAATTTTCCACAAAGGTAGTAAAGAACAATTTACTTCTACACAAAGATAAATTCTTATACAGAAAGAATTTACAAACAACAAAGCAAAATATGTGGAAAAAAGAGAAAACTTTTCCACAAATAACCCAATAGTTCAAAGCTTATCGTAGTATGTTTTAAATGCTCTATACAAATCGAAGTTTCAAAGAAGTCGTTCAATACTGAATAATTATCCCATTTTTTACAGATACAATAGAAAATCCTTAAATTACTTAGATACATAGAATAAAAATATATCACGTGGCAACAAAAAGGAAGTACCACGTGATAATCACTATCACCAAGTACTTCCCCCACAATTATTTTTCAATCAAAAAAGCAAAAAAGCTTTCAGAAATTTTTGCAAGCTACCGATAATAAATTCCTTTATTCATGGTAACTATTCAGCACTAAAAAAACAAAAAAAGGTCATTACCCACTGTTTGAAAAAATTCAAATGTGATAGAATTACTAGCAGTGGGAAGATGACAGATTCAGAAATCATAGAGATGCTGGAACAGCAGAATGACTTTCTTCACGGAAAGACGAAATAGGTTCACTCATCCTCAGACAGGCTTTTCACATACCTGACGCTGAGCGAAAAACGGGAAAAAGCCGGTATAGAAGGAAACGGAGTTCTTCCGCTTTTCAAGGAAATTGCAGTCCACGACTGCTGGAAGCCGTACTGGCAATTCCCGGATGTGAAACACGGAATCTGCGGAGCGCATATCCTGCGGGAGCTTATCGGGTGATTGAGAGTCATCCGGAACAGAGATGGGCAAAAATGTTCCGCGATATGCTCCATGAGCTTCACCGGCTCAAAAAATCTTATGCCGGCTGCGGGCGGGCAAAGCTTGATACCTGCTATCCTGATTATTATGACCTGAAATATGACGAAATAATCAGGATAGCAAGGGAAGAAAATCCTCGCCAGTTTCCGCCGAAGTAAAACGCGGCAGAAAGAAAAAAGAGCCGGGTGATATCTTAAAATCCGCTCTTACATTGATTCCGCAGGAAAGCATGGAGTCAATGCATTTGAAGCTGTAACACTGGCCTTCACAGACTCTCCTGCTCTTTGCTTTGGATTTTAGGTGCTGATATAGTTACAATTTCTTTACATTTATTATGCGTTTTGTGTCGATTTTTGCATCCCTTTCCTGACTATCATAGTATGGAACAAACACAGAAACAGGACACAATTTTTTCAGACGACGAGGTGCGGCGCGTAGCTCAGAACGTATTCCGTGTACCGCAACTCTATCCGTGGCAAAAGCTTGCTGTTGCCAACATTCTGGAAGCAGCGGGCAGCGAAGAAAGTCCATACAAACGGCAGATAGTGCTGCTGCCCACCGGCTCGGGTAAATCGCTGTGCTTCCTCATTCCCGCGCTCCTTCTGGACGGACCCACGCTTATCATCTACCCCCTGCTCGCGCTTATGGCGGACCAAGAGCGGCACATCAGGGAGGCGGGCATTGCGAGCGTCACCTTCAGGGGCGGGCAGACAGCAGAAGAGCGGGAAGCCTGCTTTCACCAGATTGCCAACGGGACAAAGCTCATCATTGCAAATCCTGAAGTGCTCCAGAGCGCAGCACTGACAGAGCGACTTGCCCGCTGCCGCATAGCCCACGTTGCGATTGATGAGGCGCACTGCGTAAGCGAATGGGGAGACAGCTTCCGCCCATCCTACCTCGCGCTCGGCGGCATCATAAAGAAACTGCATGTGCCTGTGGTGACGGCGTTCACCGCGACAGCTTCTCCCCGAGTGCTGTCGCGCATGAGCGAACTGATCTTTGATGGCAGTGCGTACATACTGAGGGGAAAGGGCGACAGGCCCAACATACGGTACCACGTCATCAACTGTTACGACAAGAAAAAAGAAGCGCTCCGCCTCTCGCTTACGGCGGAAAAGCCCCTGCTCATCTTTTGCGGCACACGGAGCAAGGCAGAAAACATGGCGCGGGAGCTGGCGCTTTACTACGGCGAAGACGCGGTGCGTTTCTACCATGCGGGATTAACGCGGCAGGAAAAAAGCAACATAGAACGCTGGTTTTACCCCAAGACGGACGGTATTCTCTGCGCCACGGTGGCATTCGGCATGGGGGTGGACAAAAAAGACATCCGCACGGTCATACACCTCGAAGCAAGCAACACGGTAGAAGCCTACGTGCAGGAAGCGGGACGGGCAGGCAGGGACCATGGTCCCGCAAACGCCTATCTTCTGTGGAGCTTTACGGACTCACAGACGGCATCCCCCTTTGCCCGACGCTATGCCGAAAGCAAGACTTGCCGCCGTCAGCTTCTATTGGATGAGCTTGGAGCTGAAAAAACGGTGTGCAGCGGCTGCGACATCTGTATGCGCCACGCGCCTGCCCCTTTTGCGCGGGATGCAGGGCTTGCGCTTTCGTTCATCCGCTCCCACCGCAAACTGTATGACAGGATGGAGCTCTCGGAACAGCTTATGCGTCTCTTCAACAGGCAGGACGCCGCGCTCTACCACGCGCATATCTGGGAACACAGCGACATTGACTGCATCCTCTCGCAGCTAAAGGCGGCAGGGCTTATCCACAGCTGCCGCTTTCCATGGCAGGGGAAAATAGCTCCCACGGGAAAGAGGCAAGCTGAATAAAAACAAAAAGCGGACGGCATTTTGTCCGTCCGCTTCGCTTATTTTTTATTCCTCTTCGGTAGGAGCTTCTTCGCCCTCCTCGGCCGGCTTAGGCGGCGGCGGAGCAGCAACGACCTTTTTCTTTTTAGGCACCTTCACCTTCTTTTTATATCCCACGACATAATTGGCAAGCGCAATGACTACCACCATCAGCACAGTGACAGCTATGACGCGCGGGTCTTTGGCAACCTGAAGTGCCAAATTAATAAAGCCTTTTTCCATATATTCCATATCGGAAGGCGGTTAGGCTTTCTTTACCCCTTGACATATAGAGTGTTTTACATCAAAATTTAGCCATCATATGCAGGGCTTAATCCTAAACGGCGATAAAAACATATTTGAAGTGGAATGTGACGACGGCTTTATCCGCGACTGTTCGATCAAGGGCAAAATCCTGAAATCAAACACGGCATATTACAATCCCATCGCTCCCGGCGACATTGTGGATCTTGACGATGCCTCGCTTGAAGAAGAAAAGGGGCAGATTGTAAGCATACAGCCGCGCAGGAACGAGTATGTGCGTTGGAACGTCAAAAAACGGCTGCCCCAGCTCCTTGCGGCGAACCTTGACCACTTGCTCATCGTCACCACCCCTGACCAGCCCCCCTTCCGCCCGCGCTTCATTGACCGCGCGCTCGCTCAGGCGGAATACCAGAAAATCACACCTGTCATCGTCTGCAATAAATATGACCTGCCTGCGGCAAAAGAAGACGCCTTCCAAGAGCAGCTTGATGTATGGGAAAAAGCCGGTTACACGCTGCTGAGGCTGAGCGCAAAGACCGGCGAGGGCATGATGGAGCTTGCAGCTCTGCTCAAGGACAAACTTACAGCCCTCGTGGGGCAAAGCGGCGTCGGTAAAAGCTCGCTTATCAATGTGCTTGACAACAATGTGGTGCTCAAGACGGGCAGCCTGTCGCAGAAATATGGTCGCGGCTGTCACACCACCACCAAGGGAGCACTCATGCACATCATGCTGGATGAAGCCCTCACCGGCGGCATCCGCGATGTAACCGCAGACATCATCGACACCCCCGGCGTGCGCCACTTTTTGCTTCACGACATTTCAGCAGACAACCTTGCACTCTACTTCCGCGACTTTCTCCCCTACCTCGGCAAATGCACGTTCGGCATGAGCTGCACGCATCTCAGCGAAAAAGGCTGTGCCATACAGCAAGCTGTCGCCGACGGACACATCAGCCCCCTCCGCTATGAAAGCTGGAAACGCATCAGCGAGGAAATCCGCAACGGCACTTGGGAGGATTAAGGCAGGCAGTTCCGCTACCGCGCCGCATCTCGGAGGACTTTTCCAAAATGGCGCAGGTAATCAATGAAGGATATATACGATAAAACAACGCAGAGTGCATACAGGCAGAGCCCTGCCTTGTAAAAAGCATCCATATTAAGTTGCCATAGCTCAGCAAGATTGCTTCTGACAAGGGCTACCTGAGCAAGAGACACAAAGCATGCCGCCACATACATCACGGTCTTGAGTTTGCCCCCTTTCCGCGCAGCAATCGCCGTTCCCTGCTTTGCCGCTACCATACGCAGGAAATTCTGGCTGAATTCACGGTAAAGAATCAGTATATAGAAGACAGGCGGCATATATCCGGCAAAGACAAAGCAGGTAAATGTGGAAAGATGCAGGAAGACATCTGCAAAAGGGTCAAACATCTTGCCGAAATCGCTTACCTCGTTGTGCTTGCGGGCAAAATGCCCGTCAAGAAAATCCGTAAACTCGGCAAAGGCAAGCAGGGGAATAAGTATACATACAGAGAGCACCGCCCCCGCACTCCCTGCCGGAAGGTGCAGCCACTCCGGCAGAAAGAACAGGATGAAGAATACAGGTGCCAAAATTATTCTGGTCAATGTAAATTTGTTTGAGGTTTTCATTGCTTTAAGTATACTGTATTACAGACTTTTGTCTATACTCCGCATAATTGAGCCATCATTGGTATGTCTTGAAATCCTGCACAATGCTGATGGAAGAGCGGATTTCGCAGCTGGGCAGAATCTTTGCGGCAGTCTGGACTGCACGCTCGGCGAGCCCCTGAGAGTCCGCAACACCCTGCAAGGTGATGACATTACCGTCAACCACTGCGCGCAAGAAGTTGATGTTAAGGTGGAAGTCAAAGATAAGCTGGTTGACAAGGCGCTGTCCCCTGAGACGCTGCTCCACCACCTGCTTGCCGTCAGCCTCTTTCTGGGGCGTAATGTGGATTTTTACCAGATCATCGATGAGCTTTACCGCCTCGTCTATGGAAAGAATGCTTGTGTTCAGCGTAAGCAGATAGTGCTGGGGATCCTCATTCTCCATATTGAAGAAACTCTTGTGGAAGCCCTTCCGGTTGGAATCGCTTTCATCAATGCGCGACTGCGCCTGTTTGTCGTTCCAAGAAAACTCGTTTTTAAGCCGTTCAAGGCGCACGCCGTCCCGCGAAACAAAACGGAGCGCAATAAGGTTCGGGACATCTTCCAAAATGGAAAAGGCACCGCGGCCTATGAGGATGCAGTTCCCCTTGTCAGCCTCTTCGAGCACAGCATACTGCAGGTAATTCAGGTATTCGTCCCTGTCCTTCATCAGGCTGGCAAAAAAGCCCGGCTTGCGTTCATCATACTTCGAGAGCTTTGCCTGCGGGAAGCCCAGCTCCACAATCCGCTTCTCTATCTGCCGGCGGTCAACGAACGCATATCCCGTTTTTTTTGCAACGGCGGTGGCAATCTCATCCCCCAAAGCAGCAACCTGTCTCGAAATAGTAATAATGGCCATGGCATCCTCGCTTCTATTTTATGTGTATTTACGTGTATATACCCATTATAAACAAGAAAAATCATTTATGCAAAATATTTTTTTAACCAACAGCCATAGCGGGACGGGGCGCTATGGCAGGCAAGATGCGCTGAATAGAACTGATGAGATCCGCCAGATCACCGATAGAATCCTCCAGATTGAGGCGATAGAATATCTGGGTGCCCACCTTCACGGGCTTCACCAGCCCGCTGTCCTTAAGCACCTTCAGATGGTGGGAGATGGCAGGACGGGAAAGATGGGACTTAGCGCTTAAATTGGTAACATTGATGCCATTCGCGTCCTCAACGCTTGCCTCTGCCAAATCAAGAATGAGCTTCTGCCGCACTTCGTCTCCGAGCGCAATAAAGAGGGGGGAACAAGAACCGAATAAGACACTGAGGCGGTCCACTTCCGCCTTGTTTAGCATATCGTTTGCCACAGCCATCACTCCTTGGTAAAATTTGCCCTATATACAGGCAATTTCATCATAATTTGTAACGCAATGGCTGTCAATATGTTTAATCAATTAAACAGTCAAACATTTAAACATTTTTTTCTCAATTTCTGTTGACAGCGTAATGCAATATCGTTATAGTTATGTTCATAAGTTTAATTATTTGAACAAATAAAGCGAGGTTTTACAAAAAATGAAATTTGTAAAAGCATTTTTCAAACATCCATGGATCATCATCATAGCCTGTATTGCCGTCACGGGGGCGACAGGCTTCTTCCTGAAAGATCTCGAAATGGACAATTCCACCCGTATGTTCTTCCCCCAGAAGGATGTGTCGTACAAGAGGCTTGAAGACACAGAAGACACCTTCGGCAGTATGCTTTCCATAGGCATAAGTCTGGAAGCAAAGAACGGTTCCATTCTGACGCCTGAAAACATCGACGTGGTGCGGAGCATTACGGATCAGGTGCTTGACCTGCCTGATGTGGAAGACGTAGACTCCCTGACGAACATTGACTTTGTATGCGATCAGGACGGGGCAATCTCTGCCACGCAGCTGATTCCCGACACCTACACAGGTTCTATAGAAGATATTGTGCAGCTTGCGGAGCGGCTCGCCGAGTGGAGCGACATGTACAATCGCGTGCTCATCAACGATTCCAACACCGCCACCCAGATGCAGATTTCCCTGCGTCCCAAGAGCGACATACAGCTTGCCTACAATGCAGCAGAGGAAGCACTGAAGACTGCAAAAGAAAACAATGCGAGCGCCGAAGAGATTGCCCAGCTGACGGCTGATTTTAAGGCGGCAAAAAAGGCAAAGCGCCTTGCCCCTCCAGACTCAAAGCGCCAGCAGGACACGCTTGCCGCCGTCCGCAAGATAACGGAGGCTGCCTGCGATGGCCATGCCCTGAGCTACAAATTCTATGGCGACCCTGTTGTTTCTGACAACTCAAAGAGCTTTATGCTTTCTGACTTGCTCCGCCTTATTCCACTCGTCGTTGTCGTCGTCATCATCACGCTCTATCTGAGCTTCCACACGGTTGACGGCACCATCCTGCCCTTGCTCACCGTGCTGATGTCTACCATAATGTCCTGCGGCCTCATGGGATTTTTCCACTTTACCTTTACGCTGGTGGCAAGCGTCATTCCGGTAGCGCTGATTGCCGTCGGTTCCGCTTACGGCATCCACGTGCTCACGCACTACTATGTGGCGCTGAACGAGGTGAAAGGCGAGATAACGAAGGAAATCTACGAGGATGCCATATTCAGAGGGCTGAAAGAAGTCTTTATCGCCGTCCTGCTTGCGGGCGTGACGACCATCGTGGGCTTCATATCCCTTATCACCAGCCCGCTTGAACCGCTGCACAGCTTTGCTATCTTTGCTGCGGTAGGTGTGGCGCTCTCGCTCCTGCTGTCAATCACCTTTATCCCTGCCCTGCTTCTGGTTAAATCATACAAGAATGTCCGCCGCCGCAATCACATCGAGCAGCTTACCGACAAGGTGCGCCAGCGGATTGACCGTGCCCAGCAGTTACGCGGCGGACGCTCAGAAAAAGAAGCAAGCGGCGACACATTGTATGTCATTTACAAATTCTTCTGCGGCACGAAGGTGCGTCTCGTCATCACATCGCTTGCCATCATAGTGGCATCTATTACGGGGCTTATGAAGCTCAAGATAGATACCTCGCTCATCAGCTACTTTCCCAAGACGGCGCAGCTGAGGAAGGATATTGACTACGTAAACGAGCACTTTGCGGGAACAAACAGCGTTTACTTCAATATCACGGGGCAGGAAAAGGGCGACATAACAAATCCGGAACTGCTCAAAGCAGTGGACGAGCTTGAAGAGTATCTTGAAGACACCTACCCAGAGGTGGGAAAGGTCGTTTCGCTTACCACCTTTATCAAGAGGATCAACCAAGTCTGGCACGTGCCTAATACCGAGGGCGAGCCTCTTGAAGAGACTGCTTCCTTCGATGACGGCGAGACTCTTGACAGCTGGGGTGATGATGCCGCCCTCGATAGCTGGGGCGATGACTTTGCCTCTGCGGATTCAGAGGAAAGCGGCGATCTTGACAGCTGGAGTGACGAGTTTGCTTCTTCCGACGATGATGAACTTGACAGCTGGGGCGACAGCAGCGATGAGGCGGGCGATGACTTTGAAGACCCGAACATCGTCTATGCGCAGCGCCTGAGCGAAAGCATGACCACCAAGCAGGTGCTCGACTGGATCAATCAGGCGTATGTGGCTGCAGGCGGCAAATATGCCACCGTGGAGGGCATCATAAACATACTGATGAGCCAGCTCAACTACAACGGGCTTGCTTACTATGAAGTACCCTACAATCCCGACAAGTATCCGGTGGCAACGCGCGAAGAGCTCAAAGGCGTGGTGGATAACTACCTTACGCTGCTGAGCGGCTCCCTCGAGCGTTTCATCGATGACGACATGAGCCCCAAGCAGATGCGTATCACCTGCCAGCTGAGAGAGCATTCCACCGAGGTGTCCGGCAGAATCATTGCGGACGTAAAGCGTTATGCGGCGGAGCACTTCCCCGAAGGCTACACGCTTGAAGCGACAGGTTCCGGCGAGATGGAATACACCATGACGAACATGATTGTTTCCAGCCAGTTCTCGAGCCTTGTGGTGTCCCTGCTGTCTGTGTTCATCATCATCACGCTGTCCTTCAAGTCTGGCTGGGCAGGACTGCTCGGCGCTGTGCCGCTCGGCTTTGCCATCCTGCTCAACTATATGACGATGGGCTTTGCGAAGATAAACCTTGACTTCATCACGAGCATCATCGCATCCGTGGTTGTCGGCGTAGGCATTGACTATACGATACACTTCCTGACCACCTACCGCGAGGAACGCGCCAAGACGCGCGACCTTGTGGAAGTGACCAAGCAGACCTTCAAGAAGAGCGGTCACGGCATTGTGACAAACGCGCTTGCTGTGGGACTGGGCTTCCTGGTGCTCTGCCTGTCAAAGTTCGTCGTATTGCGCTATATCGGCATTCTGGTGGCAATAGTCATGCTGGCATCAGCATTCCTTGCCATGACCATCATTCCCGGCATCCTGAACCTCACCGACCCGAAGTTCATGCGGCCGAAGAGTGAGCCCAAGGTAGAAGTCGTGCACGACGACGAAGAGAAAGTAGTGAGAATAAAAAAAAATCAAAAAATTAAACGGATTTTGTAACTTCTCAGGGTTTCATTCGTTTAATTTTTTGAACAGAGATGAGGGAAATCACTTGCCTTACAGCAGGTGCCTTCCCCCAGAACACACAAATACAATTTTAGTAGTAGAGGAGATACTAACTATGAAAAAGATTTCTAAGGTAATGACAATCGCAGCTTTGGCTCTGGTAATGGGCGCATCAGGTGCATTCGCTGACCAGCAGGGAACCGACATCATGCAGAAGTCCCTCGATGTGGAGAAGCCCAAGTTCACCCACTCCATGGTAGAGATGGTCCTCGTGGAGAAGAACGGCACAAAAGAAGAGCGCATGGTGGAAGAATACGGACGCAACCACGACGATGGCAATGGCAACAACGTTACCGATGTGGTCATGCTCTTCCTCTCTCCCGCAAACGTAAAGGGCACCCGCTTCCTGCAGAAGGAAAACCATGGTAAGGACGATGACAAGTGGATTTACCTTCCCTCGCTCAAGAACACCCGCCGCGTGAACTCCAGCGAAGGTTCAAAGTCCTTCATGGGCACTGATGCCACCTACGACGACCTTTCAACCCGCGAGATTGACGAGGACGATCACCAGTATGAGGGCGAGGAGACCAAGAAGGTTGGTTCCGCCACCTACGAGTGCTACAAGGTGAAGGAAGTTCCCTACGACAAGAAGAGTAGCCAGTACAGCTACCGCATCACTTGGGTTGACAAAGAGACCTACGTGCCCGTGTACACCGAGATGTACGACAAGAACGGCAAGCTGATCAAGGTGCTCGAAGTGCCGGTCATCAAGAACGTGGACGGCTATACGATCACCATGGCGACAAAGCTCACCAACGTGCAAACTGGTCACTACACCACGCTTACCATCAAGAAGCTGCAGCTGGACAAGCCAATTCCTGAGCGCGTGTTCACCTCTTCATTCCTGAACACCGGTAAGTAAGTTTCAAAAACCAATTCAGCCACGATATGCTGTGTATCGTGGCTGAATAATTTATGACACAGCTATTCAAAAAGCGTGGAGGATTTCCATGAAACTAAAAAGACTTCTTGCAGCGGCATCTGCCCTCCTCTTGGCAGCAGGTACACAGGTCTTTGCACAGGATGATGACTGGGACTGGAGCTTTGACGATGACGACTCATCCAGCAGCAGTTCCAACGACGATTTTAGTTCTTTTGATGATGAAAGTAGCGACGATGATTTTTCCTCATTTGGAAGCGATGATGATTTCTCTTCCTTTGGCGATGATGATGATTTTTCTTCGTTCGGTGACGACGATTTCGGCAGCTCCTTTGGCGGAGATGATTCCGGTTCTTCCCTGCCCATCACCTTTACCGGCGATTTTTCGCTGGACACACGCCTTTACTTTGCACAGGATGATTCAGAAAATTTTTTAAGCAGTTATTTCAGCGACCCCAAGGCTGCTACGGCTATCAGGATTGGCAAAAAGGATGCCGACGGCCACAGAATAGGCATAACTGATTCCACGCTCAAAGCCTTCCCCAAGGCAAAACTCGGTGTAGAATACTCCGGTTCCTCGGCGGATGCTCTGCTCACCGTCAACCTCACCAAGGAAACGCTCACCGACTACAAAGAGGACATCATCGACGAGCTCATCATACGGGGCTACTTTCTTGACCGCCACCTTGTTCTGGAAGCAGGCAAGATGAAGGTTGTCTGGGGCAAGGGAGACAAACTGCACGTGCTTGACAACTTCAACGCAGACGACTACACGGATTTCATTATCCCTGACTATATAGACCGCCGCATCAGCACGCCCATGCTCCGCGCGGTATACTCCTTTGACAACGCCATTGCCATAGAGGGCGTGTTTACCCCCTTCCTGCCCAAGGACCGCTTTGCAAAGGAAGGTATGTGGGTGCCCGGCTCCTATGCCAAGCTCAACTACACAGTCAAAGACGCAATCATGTCGAATGTTTCTAGCGGCTGGACGAGTCTTGCCGAAGCCTCTTCTTTCGATGAGGACGACCTTTATCCGAATGTCTACAACCTTAAATACGCGCAGGGAGGCCTACACATTACAGGCACGGCGGGCATGGTGGACTGGGGCGCAAGCTATTACATCGGACGCTACAAGCAGCCGTCCGCAAATCTTGAAAATATGATTGTCTCTGTGATGACTGACAAGGCGGTGGAGGCACAAATTGCACAGATAAAGGCATCAACGACTATGACCGATGCACAAAAAAAGGCGTACATCTCTGCTGCACAGGAAAAACTTACCGCAATTGCCCTGCCGGAGCTTGACTATGACCTCAAGCAGACCGTCGGCCTTGAAGGTGCCACCGTGGTGGGACGCTTCAACCTGCGCGCGGAGGCAGGCTACAATATCACAAAGGATATTGCCGGAGACGACCCGTGGGTGCATAACAATTCCATCAGCTGGCTCGGCGGTTTTGACCTTGACCTGCCCATCAGCAATATCAACCTGAACGTACAGGAGACGGGAACATACATCCTCCAGAGCAGCAAGATAAAGAAGGGTACCTTCAAGGAATACGATGTAGACTACGACCCCAAGAACCGCTATACCAACAACAAGCTCGTGGTCAATATCAGCGACTCCTGGATGCACGACAAGGTAAAGCCCGAAATCACCGTGATGTGGGGCATTGAACGCGGAGACTTGGTCATTCAGCCAAAGATTTCCTACAACCCCACCCCGGAGCTGACGCTGAGCCTCAACGCTATGTGCATCTTCTGCCGCGATGAATACAGTGAATTCTCCTATTGGAAGAATAACAACTTTGTCAATCTCGGCGTAAGGTTCCAGTTCTAACAATATAGAAATATCATATCGGGGCAAATCCCTTCAAAAAGGGGTTCCCCGATATAACGGCGAATCTGCACATCCTACGAAGAAGAAATGCCGGCCGTATTCTGCGAGAATTTTTCGATACCCTGCGCAATCTGCTGCAGGTTGGAGAAAATCTTGTCACCCTCATAGCTGACTTTGCCTGCCTGATTCTGGATGTCAAGCGAGCTGTCTGCCGCTGACTGCGCAGAAACCATAAGGTTCTCAAAGCCGCCCTCAAGCGACTTCGCGCTCTTATAGCCCACGTCAATCTGCTGGGTCGCTTTCTCGCTGTTCAGGATGAGGCGATCGGAGGCCGTCTGTACTTCGTTGATGACGGTCTTGATTTCCTTGATGCTGTCGATAATGTTGTCCGACAGGCGGCGGATTTCCGTCGCAACGATATGGAAGTTCTTGCCAGCCTCGCCAGAACTGGTAGCCTCAAGCTCAGCATTGAACGCGATGATTTTTGTCTGGTCGGCAACAGTGCTTATGAGGCCCATAATGTCCCAAATACCGTTTATCTTCTTGTTCAGCTCCTTGATGCCTTCTATCGTGAGCGTGTTTGCGTTCCTGATTTCCTGCAGATCGCGCAGGTTGCTGCGCAGGGCCTCGCAGATCGGAAGAGCACACGTCTGAACTC
>ERZ842401.847-NODE-847-length-45303-cov-7.477369_pt1 | contig 45303 bp, 61 predicted proteins | sample MGYA00521270_ERZ842401 | MGnify/ENA primary metagenome ERZ842401 (study PRJEB31892, sample SAMEA3878208) | bioreactor metagenome | biome: Moose rumen | place: Sweden | collected 2011-10 | study: EMG produced TPA metagenomics assembly of the PRJEB12797 data set... | reverse complement strand
GCAATGTTGATATACAAAATCACGAATAAGGCGAGCGGCAGAACTTATGTCGGGCAGACGCGGCAATCGCTCTCAAAGCGAATCGCCGGGCATATACATTCGCATTCGCTGTTGATAGATCAAGCGATTTTCGACGAAGGCGCGGACGCTTTCGACTTTGAGCTCATCGAGGAATGCAACAGCATCGAGCAGCTCAATGAGCGCGAACGATATTGGATATCCGAACTCGGTACTCTGTATCCCGACGGCTATAATCGAAAGCCGGGCGGCGGCGGTTCTGCTTACAGACGTCAGGTATACACGTCGACCGGCAGGCTGTGTACATATCCTGCGGTCTTCACAGTCAACGACGATCACAGCTTCACCGTGCAATTTTGTGACGTGTCCAATGCCATAACCGAAGGCAAAACGATGGCGGAGGCGGTTGAAATGGCGCAAGAAGCACTCGGCATGATGCTTTGCATGCTCGAAGACGAAGGCAAGCCCTTCCCCGCACCTTCGCCTCTCGACAGCATCAAACTCGAAAACAATCAGCTGTTGCGACCGATCACGGTTGATGTAGCCGCGTGCCGCCGCATGCTCGACGACATCGACAATAACCCCATTCGCTATGCGCGCGAGCAAGTCGGCATGAACATCAAAGAGCTCGCCGATTATCTCGGCGCGCCCTACCGCACAGTTCAGGATTGGAATAGCGGCAATTCGCGTCCGCCGCGCTGGATGGAACGCATCTTGTTCAATCACATCATGAACGCCAAGTAATTAATGCCCGCTCCGGCGGGCTTTTTTCATTCTACAAACACCGCCCGCAGTGTTCGCCGTTTCGGCACTTCCCCGTCAAGCGTCACGCCGTCCGCCACCAGTTCGTCGATCGCCTTCCTCACTGTCGCCAAATCCGCACGCGTCAACGTCCGTCCCTCCAATGTGTAACTCTGATTGCCTGTCAGGATCGCGCGCTCTGCGTCTAAATACTGCCGCAATCTCTCGCTCTGTATGCTCACCAGATATCCGCCTCCCACGTCTTCGCCTTCGTCACCTTCGGCTTTTCCGACTTCTTCTCATTCAACCCGAGCGACTTCATTGCCGCCAACGCATACACGCGTAAGTCCAGCGGCTCATTCCGCGCGTGTTTCGACACTGGCTCCCATTGATCGTAAAGCATTCCGCCGCTCTGGTGCCGCACTTTGTGCTCCGACGTCAAGCCTCGAAAATATCTCTCGTCATACCCGCGTCGGCGTATGTATTTGTCGTCCGTGCCAAAGTGACAGTATTGCGCGCCCGGCTTTTCTATCATCAATCGGCTGTACACTTCATCTTTCCCTTCATTCACCCCGAGCAACGTCACCGGCACTCCCCTCTGCATCGTCGTTCGGTAGATCAACCCTTTCCCGACCGATCCCACGCCCTTGATCGCCATTCTGCCTTTCAACAATCGGCGTCGACAATACTCATACACTTCGCTCGTCATAAAGCCGCTGTCGATGAACGTCCGCGCAACCGTCAGCGTCTCGCGTTTCGAACGGTATTGCCGATCGAGCACTTCATCGAGTTCTTCCCACGTCTTTTGCTTATTCGCCGAGCCCGTGATCACGCCGCGTTGGATTCCCCAGCATTCCTCGTCGACTCCCCAACCGACTATCTCGTATTCAAGCCGATCGTCCTGCACGTCCACGCCCGCCGTCAACAGCAGCACTCCTTCAGGTATCTCCGCGCCGTACTTCTCTAATCGCATCATGAATTGACTGCTGTCTTTTATCTCGCCCGTCAATTCGTAACTCTCACCGAATCGCGTGTTGTACACTACCTTCTCGAGTTGCGGCTTGCCTTGCGCCTCTCGCCATTCTCGCACAATCGTCCCCCACGGCAGAAATTGACTGCTCCAGCCGGGGATAAAGAATGAGCGTACGCCGCTCTTCAATGCCTCCGGTGCGTCGACTATGTATTTCTGCCGCGCGGTCTTCATTGTGATCTCGTCAAACTCATGCCCGCAATCAGGACATCGCCACCGACATTCGCTCGTGATCTGATGCAATTCAAGCGTGTAATACTCCCCGCAATTCGGGCAGGCATGCGCCCATCTCTCGCGCGTACCCAATTCATACTCCGCGTCGATCCGACTCAATCCCTTCACTGTCGGCGTCGAGAATATCCCGATCTTTCGATTCCAATACGTCGTCGTTCTCTTCTCCGCCAGCGATACCGCGTCGCCTTCCGCCCCTGCCGATACAGGAAACCGATCGACTTCATCGCATAACAGAATTCGGATTGGTCGACTTGCCAATCCTGCCGGACTGTTCGCTCCCGCCAATACCAACCGTCCCCCGACATAGTACTTCGACAGGATCGTCTGATTCGCGTCCCGCGTCGACGTCGTCTCCTTCGCTCCGGTAAACAGCGGTTTCAATACCTTGCATTCATTGATCATCGGCATCAATCGGCTTTTCGAGAAGTCTTGACTCATTTCGAGCGTCGGTTGCACGATCAATATCGTCGCAGGATCGACGTGCGCAAATCGCCCGAGCACATTCAACAGACATTCGCTCTTGCCGACTTGACTCGCCGACTTCACCACGATCTTCTCGACGCCGGGCTCTGTAAATGCCTCCATCACTGCCGCCATGTACGGCACACGCGACGTCCGCCATCGTCCGGGCTCCGCACTCTCCCGCGGCAATTGCCTATATCTCTCAGCCCAGCTCCTCACGCTCAATTTCGGGATCGGCGATAAGCCGCGACGCAGCGTCACGCGCATCAATTCTTCCGCGCTTTTCATTCAAACACCAATTGCTCCGCGCGCTTCATTCGCGCCTCCGCAATTCGCCGCTCGCATATCTCGACGAACGGCTCGTGCGTCTCGAAACCGATATAATGCCGATCGGTATTGATCGCCGCCACTGCCGTCGTCCCCGAGCCCATGAACGCGTCCAACACCAATTCCCCCGCATTCGTGTACGTCTTAATCAAGTATTCGATCAAGGCTGTCGGCTTGGGCGTCGAATGTATTTGCGATTGCCGCGAATTACTTCTGATCGGATCGTGTTTGAATTTCAATACGTCGAGCGGATATCGCATACCGCTCTCGTTGACGTTCACACGCGGCATCCAAGTCCCGTAACAGCCATCGACAGGACGCGCGCCGTTCGCCCTCCGATACGGCTTCCCCTCACTCATTTGCGGATTGTACGTCGGCAATTTCCGGTAAAACACCAATGCATTTTCATGCGCACGCAACGGCATCTTGTGTGCATTCAAAAAGCCTGCACCCTGCGTTTTTTGCCATATCCACTCGTATCGGAACATCTTGCGATTGGCGTTGATCACATCGATTGCAAACGGCAATTGACTGAAGATCACGATCGCCGCATTCTCTTTCGTCACACGCTTAAATTGCTCCCACATCAAAATCGGATCGATAATCTTTCGACCCCACGACGAATCTATCGTCCCGTACGGCGGATCGGTCAGCACCATGTCCACCGCGCCGTCAGGAATTCGTTTCATTCCCTCGATGCAATCCTCGTTCCATATCCGATCCAGCTCCATCATACCGCCCCCATCACTCCGAACGAAACAGCTCCGGTTTATATTCCGACAGCTCCGACAACCGATCTTCTACCTCAGCGTCGATCGCCGCCGCTATCTCCGACGCACTCTTCCCCGCCAATTGCGGCGCAAGCTTGCTGCCCAGAGATGTTAAATGCGTCCGAAGCCCGATCAATTGCTCGATCATCACCGACTCTACCACTCCCGCATCATATATCCGCGACTCTTCCTTCGCCAGCTTGATCTCCGCCAATTGCCGCTTCGCTTTTTCATGCCGCGCCTTCTCAGCCCAAAAGTCCGCATCATTGCCGTCATCACTCGTCTTGCGTTTCGACTCCCAATAATTCTTCGCCGACCGCATTACGTACACTCCGCCGCTCGGATCACTCTCGTCTCTTACCACGATCCCCAGCTCGATCATCTGATTGACACGCGGTACACTTAAGCCTAAACATCTCGCCAAATTCGATTGCGTCGTTGTCAATGTATTTAAATTATCCGTGACCTTCATGTCGCCGCGCTCCGTTTTTTAACCGATAAAAAAAATTCATACCTATTTTTTTGGCGGGGGTCACTCCGCCCCGCAATTCTGCCGCCCTGTTCCCAGTACCTTTCCAATGCAAAAAGCCCGATTCCGCTCCTCGGGCTTTTTTGAAGAAGATTGTCAACAAAGATAAAAACGCTTAAGAAAGAAAAACACAACGAACAACAGACCTGACTTCAACACCACTCGACATCATACATTATATCAGCTGTCAAGACTGTTTTCAAGTGTACTTTACTGTCCTCTACTGATCACTTGCATAAAATTTTTTCGCCGCGCGCCGGTGCATTTTGAACAGCCAGCCTTCCGACACCACCATCAACGCTCCGATCTTTCGCCAGCTTAAGCCGTCCAGATACCGCAATCGCATTATCAGCCGCTCCCGATCGCTCATCTCCGCTCCCGACAGTTGCACTTCAAACGCCATTCGCAAGCCGCTAAGCTCCGAGAGCATTGCCGCAGTCTTATCCTGCTCGCTCGTTATCCGCGCCAATGACTCTTCGATTATCGACCGCCTCATGCTCCCGCGCGGCAAACCGTCCAACATCGTCGTCACGCGCTCTGCTTGACTCCGAAGTCGCACCATTCGCTCCTCTGCCGCCCGCAAATCCAATGTCAATTCTCGCATCCGATCCAATCCCTTCCGATCCATCTTCCGCCCTCACATTCGCATTCCGCGCAACACTTCCGTCAAGTCCGCCGTCAATCCTTCCGACTTGATTTTATCACGAAACATCTCATACTCGCAATCTTTACCTGCCGCAGCTCGCAATTGCCCGTGCCCATTACGCCGACACAACTCCGCACTCCCGCTCCGACGCAACCCGCGCAATTCATACGCCAATCCCGCATGCTTCGCCGCCGCCAACTTCAATAACCGCAGCCACCGATTGCTGTCGCTCGGCGACTTCTCTCTCAGCGGATCGTCTTGATTGTTCTGATATGCGTATTTCATTTGCGCGCCCAACCAGCTTTTCGCCGGCGTCGACTCCCATACTCCGTCCGCGACGTCATAGCGCAACCGCGAGACCGCATCCATTACCAGGCTTATCGCCGCGTCCTCCGCGCGCTGTGCCATGTCGTCCGTCTCGCTCGCCGTCAGATGATCGAACACCAACAGCTGCCCCATCGCCGCCAAGCCACCGCGATCCAATTCTCGCCGCACAAATATCTCTGCCTCCATCGCCGTCATATACCGCAAGCCCTTCAGCATATCCTCACGCGCGCGCATTGCAACGTGCAACGCTCCCCATGCCGGCATCAATCCGTCCGTCATTGCCGATAAACGACGCAATAACAATTTCCGCGCCCGCACTCTATCGTCTTCATTCATTCCATCTCACTCCATTCGATTTTCGGGGGGTGACAAAACCGCTGTCACCCTTTCGCCACTCCCCAAAACCGCATTGCTATCGGCTATTCTCGCATTGTTCAGGGGGGGTGACAGAATTCCATGATCATAACCAACGATATTTAAAAAATTTCGGAAAAACGATTCTTGTATACAATTCAGATTGTATACACTCGTACTCGCGTATTTTTCCAGCTTTTTCGTCAAAAATTCTGTCACCCCCCCAAAAATCGTTTTTTCTAATTATATTACATGGGGGGTGACAAAAATTTTGTCACCCCCTGTCACCCCCCCTGAAATTACGTTGCAATTGTAGAACTTCAGCCGATTTCGCCGAATAATTTATCGGCGTCGATCTCGATCATTCGCTGCTGTTTGCCGAACCATTTCTTGCGCGGATACCCGCCGTCCTTCGCCTTCGGAGTCCAGCCGCGGTCGACGAAGTCCGTCATGCATTTCTTCGCGTCGAACTTCGCCGCCCGCAGAATGTTCGCCACAGTCTCGGGAAAGATCAGCACGCGTTCCGGGACGTATTTTTCCTCGTCGTCCGACGCGTCCTCGACTTTCTTCATCTCCACGCGACCCATGATCTCGCGCACATACTTCGTCTCGTCCGACGACACGCTCCCGCCCTTGATTATGAATGACGTCCAATGCGTCAATATCTGATGCGTGAGATGTGCCCAGGCGCGCCGCGCATCGTCCAATTCGCTCTTCTTCGGCAGACGCGGCAACAGTTCCTCACTAATCGACTTGTATGCGTCTTCGTATGCCTCGCGCGCGCTCAGCCCGAACAATATCTCGCCGCTCAACGCGTCGCCGCTTATCAACTTCGCCACGTGCGTCAAGTGCTCATACGCATACTCCGACGCGCCGCGTTCTTTCTTCAATCGCTCCAACGCCGCGCGGCTGATCCCACCAATCTCACTCTCGTCGCCGCACTCGATCTTGCGCAGGATCGCCTTGATGTATTTCTCGCCGGCATAACCGTAATTGTCGTCAACAAAACGATGGATCATAGCAGCCTCCGATTCGCTCGCGAACAGCCGATCCCCATCGCGCAAGCCGATCTCTATCACGCGGTTCGACGCGCCGCTCGTCGTCGACTCGCTGTACAGCCGCGACTCCCCATTCGCCATTATCAGCGTCCGCCAATGATTCATCTCACGCAAACTCGTGTCGCGTTTCATTCGACCGCGGTCGGTCTCCGTCGCCAGCTGATACATGATCGTCGCGAACTTCGTGCCGTCGCCAATCGTCGTCGCTTGCTTCTCGTCTATCAGCATCGGCAAATCGTTGCAATACGCCGCCAGCCGCGCATAGCTGTTATTCGTCGAATTGAATGTCGCCGCCATTTTGTTGGGGTCTCCCCAGATGCTGACGGCGAAACGCATAGCCGCAGACTTACCGTAGCCGCTCGTGCCGAAGACGAAGATGCCGAACGTCCGAGAACCGAGAGGTCGCAACAGCGGCGCGGTAAAACCTCCCGCCAACATCACGCGCGCCAGCTTGCAAGGCATTTTCCTAATCCCGCGCGCCAGCTCCAACCACTCGTCGAAGTCTCCTTTCTGCCCGAATCGTTCTCCGACCGCGCCCAGCGATTGCTCCGAGCAGTACGGCAGAATAAATTCCTTCCGATCGGGAGTCCAACCCGGTTGATCGTATTCAATCACGCGCGGAATGCGTTCGCGGTTGAAGGCGCGCGTCAACACCAGAAATTGCGTCAAGTATTTGCTCGCTCCGGTAAATGTTTCAATCCCGAGGTTCGACAGCTTGACCAACGCCGATGAATCTGCTATATTACTCATATCGGTAGTGATCGTGCGCCAATTGCCGCGCGCCTCGCGGAGGATCAATTCGATCTTCTCGAGACCGGTTTTGGCGTCGGCTATCACGCGCACTGGCAATATCGGCGTCAAGCACGCCGGTTGGTACTTCTCTGTCATTACCCCGCGCGCGTTGAAGATAAAGCCGTGAGGAATGAGCAAGTCGACCGGGCAATCGGCAATTGCCTGCCGCGTCGTCTTCGGCGATTCTTCCGACAGACTGATCTCGACCGGCGGCGAAGGTTTGATCGCCGCCGCCTCCGACATTAGTCGCTTGCAATTGTCGATCAAGGACTGCCGATTGGCAATCAGCAAGTCGTTAGCGTCTTTCATATCGCCGCTGACCGACGTGCCGTCAAGGCAGGCGATACCCATCTTCGAAAGTCCGCGCTCCAACTGCTCGCGGGCTTTTTTCACGGGCTCCGCCGACTCGTTGTCCAAAGCAACGATGATCGCGCGCGGCTTTTTTGTTGCCTGCTTGACGGTCGAGAGGAACTTACGCACCATGGAGATGGAGCCGAGAGCACAGACGTTATGGAAGCCAGCCTCGTAAATGGACATGGCGTCGATCTCGCCTTCGACAGCGAAGAGAATATCGGATTCGGCGATAGCTGACGAATGGAAGATAACTACCGCGCCGGTTTTCTGTTTAATGTAGCGGCGGGAGCGTGCGTCGGGGATGTCCTCGACATTGCGAATGTCGCGCGCGAGGTAGCCGTACTGCCAGATCGGAACGATGAAACGCGGCGAGCATGGGATCGGTTTTTTGACTTTCGGACTGCGCCAGCGCGGCAGGAAGCCGCAATTGAAATGCCGACAGGTATCAAGCGACAAGCCGCGTTTAGCCCAATAATCGGTTTGCTCGAGGTTGTCGGCGGCAATGCGATAGGTGTCGGAGAAGTCGACGAGGTCGTCTTTCGGAGCGTGAGCGGCGGCGGCGTTGATGGCGGCGATCTCGCTCTGATTGATCTCGAGATTGAGTGTGTCGGCGGCGAATTTTGCGATCCGGGGGAACTGCGTATTGTTATCCCAGTGCTTGTCGAGAGCAATGAGATTGAAGATGTCGCCGGAGAAGCCGCACTTCATGCAGTGAAGGGCATTGGCGCGCTTGGACGACTTGTCGACGCTGATGCCGGTACCCGACGTACCCGAACCGTTGCCGCACAGCGGGCAGATGATACCGCCGTGCTTGTCGGGGGGATAGAAATCGCGCCAGTGCGCGCGGATTGTCGCTTTAAAATCGTCTGTCAACATTATTGTTGCCTCCCGTCAAAAAAATATGGGGAGCCGCTCGAAGGACGGCTCCCGTGCAGCGTGAGATCAGATTTTGCCCGTGATGGCGAAGATAGAGTCGAGCCAGTCGCTCTCGCGCTCCGAGTGCGTATGCCTGTGCGTCGGAACTCGCCTTGCGGGATCAATGCCGCGAAGCAAGCAGGCGTCGTATTCGCCGTAGCTGAGGTTGAATTCGCGCGCCTTGCGGACTTTGTCGTCGATGATCGCGTGATTTTCCTCCGGACTGCGATGGTGCTTGCGCGGATTCTTCGGCTTCGGCGTGAAAGCGTATTCTTCGTCGGTCAAGCCGAGGATTTGGATTGTGTTTTGTTGCGGTTGGTAGGGCTTGTCGCTGGTGCGATCGCGCAAATACCGCTTGTGCTGATACTTGATGTTGCAAATCGCGCGGAACGCTTCTTGGCATTTCGGGCAACGCTTCGAGTTTGCTTTGTACGCAATGAAGTTTTGCCCGCAATCGACGCAAGGCTTCTCGCAAGGATATTGCAGCCCGTTCTGTTTTTGCCATTTTTCGCGAGCGCGGTCTCTGTCGTGGGCGGCTTTGCACTCAGGCGAGCAGTATTTCTGATTGATGTTTTTTGGTTCGAATTCCTCGCCGCACACGGCGCATTTTACAAGCGCAGGGCGTCCGTCCGAGAGCTTTTTTTTCGCACGACAATTGCGGCAGACGGCGAGATGAGCGAGCCGCGAGCACTCTGCCGAGCAGTATTTCTGCAGGGAATGTCGCGGTATGAATTCGCCGCCGCACACGGCGCATGTGGCGAACACTTCGGTAGCAGTCATTCGATGTTCACTTCCTCGATGAAGAGAGAGTCGGGACGTTCCGTGCCGACCAGCCCTTCGATGAATTCGCCGTTCTTATCGACGACAGCGTTGTCGGTAATGTTGAGATGTCGGCGCATGGCAGACCATGCCAGCACGGGTTTGTAGTGAATGTACTCCGAGTGGTCGGCGGCGAGCTTTTCGACGAACGCGGCGTTATTGGCGTCCGCCCTCTCGCCGTTGAAGGTAAAGACGGGCGGCAATTTGCGGAAGCCGACTTTGCCGCCGGGCAAATTGATCGACTTTTTGCGGGAGCCGTCGGTGATGCGCTTGACGTGGTCGGCGATGATCGGCTCGAGTTCCGCCATTGCCGCCAGCGGTGCTTTTACCGCCGTTTTGCGCCACGCTTCGAGCTGTTTTTTGAATGCCGCCAAGCGCAATTCGACGACTTGATCCGCCACGGCGATATCGCGACGATGTTGGTTGTATTCTCTGACGAGTTGGTCGAGCAGCGCGAGCTCACGCGCGGCGTCGGCAATGCTGTTGTCTGACATGGTTCTGCCCCCAATGTGTTGATGGTGATGTCGACGCCTTCATTGCGGGATTGGATTTTGACGGCGTTGACGGAAATGACGAGACGGTCGTCGGCGTAAACGACGCCGTTCATGGCGTCGAGAACGGATTTGATGTGATTGTCGATATCGCCGAAGTTGCGAGATGCGGCGTTGAGATTGCGGCGAATGTCGATGCCGATAAGCACGGGAGTGACGATGGTAAGTCCGCGCATGGCTTTTTTAGCGGCGACAGCGATAGCGCGCTTATAAGCCGATATGGCGAACGGTTCGTAGACGATGCCGTTGCGATTGACGCGCGGTCTTGGTTGCGGGCGTGGCGTCATGTCGACGCTGAATTTGATGATCATGCGGGAGCCTCTCAGAAGGGAATGTCGAGGTCGTCGACGTGATCGGGCGCGGTATTGTCGTCCGACTCGGGCTTATGCTCGTCGAGCTTATGGCGTTTGCCCTTGACATCGATCAAGCAAGGCTGCCCGCACTCGCCTTTGGCGAACTGCTTAAGAGTGTACGTCCGCCCGGCTTTAAGACGCTGGCGAAATTTGCCGTTGTACTCGTATTCCTCGGCGTCGAGCATCACGGCGACGACTTTGCCGAGCAATTTCGCCGTGTTGAATTCGAAAGTGAAATTGGCGTTGGACTTCTCGATATCCTCGATCAAGCCCTTGAAATTGGAGAGGCAATTGCCGTCGGTGAGCTGATAGAGCGAGAGTCCCCAGCGCGCTTCCCAGCCGCGCTCCTGCCGATTTTCGAAGTCCGCACTGAAGTAGTCTTTAAACTCGCCTTCATTGATGTCGAAGTCGATTTTGAGCATCGGGCGGTTGGTTTTCGACTGCATCTCCGACACTTCCACAATGCGGCAGACGTACACTCCCGGCGGCGGAGCACTCATGGTCTCGCCGGGATGCGTGCCCTTGATCTTTTCCCAATCTTTGATCGGTTTCAAATTCATTCAACTCCTTCATAAGCGTCAAGCTGCTTGATAACTTCGGCAATGTCGTTTTGGATGATGGGCTCGAGCGCGCCGATCGGGCTTTTCGCGGTCGACTTGCTCGGGAGCGTCTCGAAGTAGTGATGGTCGTCGTCGTCGGTTTTAGCGTAAAGCACAGTCGTAAAGAGCGATTCAAGCTCGATGCGCCGGAGCATTTGCCCGCTGGTCTTAAGCCTAGCGAAGATCAGAGTGCCGTCCTTGTCGCGTTCGATGTCGACGTGGCCGATAAAGACGATGGTCAGATCGTCGCGGAAGTGATTGGCGTGATCAACCAGCTCGAAGATGTAAGACGCAAGGTCAGTCCACTTGTCATAGCCTTTCTCAGCCTTGCGGCGAAAGACTTCTTTCTGCATGAGAGTGCTGATGCCATCGACGACGACGATTTTGACGTGGGTAGCGTTGGAGTCGATGGCGCGGAGAGCGCGCAACGCCATGTCGGGGGAATTGCACTGCATGTAGTTTTTTGCGGCGGCGTTGAACTGCTTGCGCCAGCCCTGCCACGACAAGCCTTTGCCGTCGCAGTCGATGAAGCAGGTCGAGCGGGGATCAAGATTGCGGCAGGAAGTGGTTTTGCCCGCGCCCGATTGCCCGTAAATGAGAATGGTACGAGACATATCGAAGTCTCCTTTCGATGAAATATGAGTCGCGAATGACGGCTCACGAGACGGCTCCATATAGGAGCCGCCGGAGTGAAACGTCTGAGTTTCGCGGTTAAATGAGATTTTCGATAACAGCCTTGGGCGTCTTGTCGATGTAGACGAACTTACGATGTTGAATGGCGTCGAGAGCGGCGCGAGCGAGCATTTGATTGAGATCGCGTTCGTTGAAGAAATGCCGGTGAATGTCGTCGTCGAAGTCGAAGACGTCACGGACGCGCGGATTGGATAAGCCGAGGTTCCTGCAAGCCTGCTCGATGTCGGCGACTTCGTTGTGATCGAGAGCCATGGAGTCACGCTCCCGTCCAATCGCGGTTGAAGGTCGGCAGACCGTGCTCGAGCTGGTGTTTGTTGATCATGTCGAGGAAATGCTCGATGCTGATGTTGTAGCCGTAGAAGAAGCCCGCCATGAAAGCCATGATCACGGCGAAGAAAGCGATGTAGAGGATGTCGGGGTTGACGCCGAGGTCGTCGGCAACGGAGCCGACAGCGGCGTCGATTTCGCGGTTGATATGCTCAAACAATGTGTTCGCCTCCCGAGATGATGTAGTCGGCAAGATGCCGCGCCATGTCGAAGACTCTGCCGTCAATGCAATCAGACTCGCCGAAGAAGAGCACTTTCGAATTGCCGAGGAAGAACAGGAGATTGCGCTCGATGTTGGCGTTGACGATGAAGGAATAGCGTCTGCCGGACTTGAAAGAAGAAATTTCGCCGCCGGGACGGGCAACGAACATCAGTCGGTCGAAGATTTTGTGCGGTGGAGTAGCCTCGCGTTCGCTCGGCACGACCAGGAACAGTTTTTTCAAATCAGATCCCTCCGAAATTTTTTGAGTTTGCGGCGATGGTGAATGCGCTTGCCGGTGCGGTTACGTCTGCGTTCGATGTTGTAGTCGTCGAGGATGATGTAGCGGACGTTATGAGTGACGCGGAAAGCGCGGCGATTGTTGCCGTCGGTGTCGATGTGTCGGTAAGTCACGCGTCGTCACCTTCCTTCGCCGTGCCGTTTTCAAGCATCTCGTCGATGGCGGCGTCGATGGCGTAAATCGTATGAGCCTGCTTGCCGAAGTCGACAGCGATTTGAAGGTCGTTGTAAGTGGCGGCAATGTGAGCGGTCTCGGTGACGCTGTCGGAGAAACGCCAGATCGTGCCGATGCGTTGGTCGCCGCGCCAAGCAGACAGAGTCGCACTTTCGAAATTATCTTCCCACGACGACATTTTTGCGAATTCGACCATGCGCCTTGCGCTTGTGCACTTCCATTCGTCAGACTCGATGTTGCCGCCGGGAGTCGAATACTCGAGTTTGAGCTTGTAGAAGTCGAAGCAGACGGGGGATTGCGCCACAACGAGTTTGATGTCGAGGTAGAAGAGAGCGCACTCTGCGGCGTCACGGACGAGAGTGTCGGCGAGAGTGTCGGGGATGATGAGTGCGCCGAGGTCGCGGCGGAAGTCGAGGTAGCTGAGATGCTCGAGAATGAAGTGAGATGCGTCGGTGTTCTCGTCGATGGTGACGAAGGGGGAGCCCTTGCCGACACTGCCGAGTGTTTTTGTAGCAATGCGGCTGGCGATCATGAGATTGTTGATCTCGCGGCGGAAGACTTCGCGGCGTTTGGAGCTCCGGAGCTTGTCGATGCAGTGTTCGAGAACTTCCTGCACGCCCGGCGCAAACAGTTGCAGTCGATTCATGTTGTGGTCTCCTTTCTATTTGATGCGGCGAATACCGCGTTTGGTGAAGACGTTGTCGGATGCGATGCGATTTTGCCTGTCGCGATTGCCGAGGACGAGAGTCTTATAGAGTTTGATTTTGCCGAGAGCGTCGTGAAAGACAGTGTCGAAGTGATCCTCACGAGCAATGCCGCCGCGGATAGCCTCAGCCGCCCAGCGATGCAAGTCGCCGAGGCGGACATTGGTTTCTGGATCGGCGTCTTTACGCGTGCCCTTGACGACTTGGACGGCGTGATTGATGTTGTAATTGATGATGGCGTAGTAGTGAGGATCGATGGCGTCGCGTTCGGCACCCCACACGTCGACAGCATAATCGATGAGATCTTTGATGGCGTCGGAGCAGGAATGGTAGGGCATCAGGTAGGCTTGGCGCGTTTCGAACTGCATGCGCCGGTACTCGGCGGCGTGAATTGCCGCCAGCTCCTGCTCGAGCGCGTGGTACTTCGACAGGAAGGCGAGTTTCATCTGAAGCGCTTTTTTACCGGTGAAGCCCATGACAGCGAGAGTGAAGCCGTCCTGAGTAAGATAGTACAGACGCTGTTTGCGCCCGCGATTGTCGATGCAGTCGCCTTTAATGAAGTAATTCTGGATGTCCCCAAAATTGGGGATATTCAGAATTGAGTCAGGCTTTTCGACTTCGATCAGATCGGTGATGATTTTGTCGATATCGCGGACGAGATGATCGTGACGTTTTTCGAAGAAATTGGCGACGGTGCGGCTGTCGGCGACTGGGACGGGGATGCCGTCGACGATGTAGACGAGTGCGTTGGTTGTGTCGGTCATGTTGTTCACTCCTTTTTTGATTGACTATACGAATGGTGTTCAGGCTGTGCAAAAAAAATATTCATATCGAAAGTCGGGAAGACGGATTTGAAGCGTGCAAGGAAATTTTGCGACGGCAGACGTTCGTCGCCTTCGACTTTCCAATACAGCGACAACGACACGCCGAGCTTATCCGCCATTTCTTTTGCAGTAAAGTTATTAGCCTTGCGAAAGTCTTTCAAGTGACTCACCGTATCACCCCCCCTTAACTATACATAATGTATTGCAACTAAAGCAAATGATACTATACAAAGCGTATAATGTCAATAGACGAGAAAAAATTTTTTGCAAGTTACTTTACTGTTGACACAAATTGTGGTATAAGTATAAAAAACAAAGCGGTGGTGATGACGATGAAAACTGTATTGAAAAAATTACGCGAATATCGGGGATTGACACAGCAAGAGTTGAGTCGCGATTTACACGTTGCGCCGAGTGCGGTCGGTTTATGGGAGCAGGGACGCCGTTTACCCGATTATGCTAACCTTCGGCGAATTGCGCGATATTTCGGCGTCACCACGGATTATTTGCTGGGAAACGAAGTCGTTCCCCCGACATCAGACGATGAAAATCGATTACTAGACCAATACCGGCAACTCACAGCCAACGACAAACAGTTCGTGCACGAAATGATCGACCGGCTCGTTCCGGCATAAAAGCACTCGGAGGCGATCGGCTGAATTGCAATAAAAAACGCCGCACTCGGCGGCTGGAGTTGATCGATATGACATATGCGTTGGAGAGCCCGATCGGCTTGTTGCTGATCAGTCGGTATGATGCCGGACGATGGGCATTGCTTATCGGCGAGGATGATGTGTGCGGACCGTTCGAGACGCCGCTCACTCCCACAGAACCGGTTGCGATGCTTTCGACGACGCGCCTTTCACTGTGTCGGCGGCTTTGGCGGATTGGGCTCCATAAATCCGAACATATTGAGTTTCACTACGGCATTCAGCAAGTGACAAGCGTCCTCAACGTCGGTGTTATTGTTAAGTTTCTCGAGCGCGTAATTCATAAACTTCGCCGCAAACTCGCGCTGTTGCTGTTTCATTTCGTTCATTTTCATCACCTCGGCATGATTGTAGCACGTCCGTGCGGCGGAGGCAATAAAAAAACGCCCCGGTAATGGGGCGCGAAAATCACTTGACATTGCGATTGATCTCGGCGATCACGAGCTTGACAAGCCACGGCGGCGGAGTTCGACTGCCGTCACACCAATTCTGCACGGTGCGGTAAGGAGCGTCGAGCAGCTCGGCAAGAGCTTTGATGGAAAGCCCGGCGTCGCGTCTTGCGGCGTCGATTGCATTCTCAGACATGGAAGAACCGCCTCGCTTTCGTCGAGCGCAACACGAGCCGCCAGAACACGCTCACTGCACAACCGCCGGTGATGATGCCGATTGCCCAGTCGTGCCACGCACTCACGCCATTAAATGCAAACGCCACTATCAACCACATCACGAGTATGAACAATTCGAATTTCATAGCGACTGCGGCGGAAGATTTCCTCCACCGCTCTCAACTCCTTTCAAGCATATTATACACTCAATGATCCGTGTTGTCGACGCATCGAGTGTATTTTTCTGCAAAAAAAAAAGCCGCGCATGGCGGCAGGAACTCGGAGTTACGTGAGCGAGTGAGTGTCGAGAACGTCGATGATGGCGATCAGCGCGCGGCGGAGAGCCATGCGTTTGCCGACCATGTCGGTAAACAGAGTCTGCTTGGCGAGCCCATCAGCATCATCCATGTTGTTTTTAAGGCGCGCGGCGGCATCGTAGTAGTCGTCGAGGAAGGAGTGGATGTCGTCGACGCGATTGCGGAGGAGCCGCGATTCTTCTTGCACGTCATTAGCGACTTGATATTTGCGCGAGAGCCGCTCACGCGCGAGAGTCAATCGCTGTTGAAGAATGTATTCGTCGAGAATGGAATTCATGATCGCCGTGGTATCGATGAAGTAGTCGTCGAAGAGCTCGGAGATGATCTGCTCGGAGTGATGCAAGCCGGAGAGAGATTTGGCGGTGGGAGCGGGAATGTCGGCGGCGGCCTGCAGATCGAATTCGGCATTAGCCTTCTCGAACTCGTCGATCTCGGCGTTGAGAGCGTCGATGCGCGCGTCGATGTCGGCAAGGCGGCGTGCTTGTTCGTCGGACTTCGCCTTGAGCTCGGCGAGAATGGTGCTGAGTTTGCGCGTCATACGCATGGCAGGATACTCGTCAACGGCGACGGCGTCTTCATGGTCGGGAGTGCAGGGGACGAAGTAGGTTTTGTCGGTGAAGTCGTCGACCTTCGGGCGGACGAAGCGCGGCTGAGTGGTGTATTTGATTTCGTCATAGAGGACGGCATAGACGAAGCCCGTCTTATCGAGAGCCTTGCGGCGGAGCTTGCGCGCGACATCTTCGCCGACCTTCTTGGCGGTCACGATGGCGAAGATGCAGGTATTGACGGCGGCGAGATCGCGGAAGTCCTTGTGAATGACTTCCGCGGCGCGATGGATGAATTGGATAGCGTAGTCGCGGTTTTTGATGGCGTTTTCGACGCAGCGTTTTGCGCATTTGGTTTTGAGCGACTTGCAGATGGTGATGTAGAAGGTTTCGCGCTCGATGTCGGCGGTCATCTCATTGATGTTGGCGGCGTTGTAGAGCGGATGCTGTGCGGCTGCCTGTGCGTTGATTTTGATCTCGGTGTTTTTCATTGTGATAATCTCCTTCCGATTGCCTTGCGGCAATCATTTAATTGTTTTATGGTTGTATTATAATCATTCGACTATGGTTTGTCAATAGTTTTTTTTAAAAAATTTGACTTAAAAACATTGCGTGATATAATAGTGATCGGAAGGAGATGATCCTATGACGATCAACGAGAGAGTAAAGGCAGTGAGGAAAGCACTCGGCTTAAGTCAAGCGGCGTTTGCGAAGCGGATTGATCTCGGTCAAGCGGCAGTGAGTATGCTCGAGCAGGAAACGAATTCGGTCAGCGAGAGAAACATTCGGCAGATCAGCCGCGAGCTCAATGTGAATGAGACGTGGTTACGCGAAGGCACGGGCGAAATGTTTGCGGCGTCGACGGCGAAGGTAGATCGATTGCAATCGGACTTCAACTTGACGGCGGACGAGGCAGCGACGATGGCGGCGATCTTGACGGCGACGCCGGGCGAGCGGCGGAAGATACTTGAAGCGTTGCGGACGATAGCACGTCTGATACAGTAGCCTGCAGTTCGCGCGTGAGTGCAATAAAAAAAGCGGGAGGCATAAAACCTCCCGTTTTTAGTTTATCGGCAAAAGTCGGAGACGCCGCGCGCAATGGCGCGAGCGAAATCGTCTTGACAATCCATAAGAAGTCTGGCGTCGGCATCGTTGTCGATGAAAGCCGTTTCGACAAGCACTGCAGGCATGTCGGTGTTCTGCAAGACGTAGTAGCCTGCAGCCTTCGCGCCGCGATCCCAATACCGGCAGTTATGCTCGATCGAATTGACCAGCTGCCGATTGATGCACTCGGCGAGAGGCTTGCCCATCTCCGAGTATCGCGCGTAATAAGTTTCGGTGCCGCGCGCAATCGTGTTGGCGGCGTTGCAGTGAATCGACACGAATAAATCCGCCGCCCAATTATTCGCTTCGTCGCAAATGTCCTGCAAGCTGTCGTTTTGAAAGACGCGGCAGTCGTAGCCGACATTGGCGAGATACATGGCGACGCGTTCCCCGATTTTTGCGGCGATGACCGACTCGCACAGATTAAAGCGCGTGTTGATAGCACCGGGATCGACGCGACAGTCGGGAGCGTGCCCGGGATTGATGAAGACCTTCATGTCAATCACTCCTTAACAATGGTTTTGGTGACGTGATGCAGGACGCGAATTTCGCGAACCGACTCCGATAAATTCGAAATAACAGCCGATAACTCGTCGATTTTGCGCTCAACGCGAAAAAGCAGGAAGAAGCATATGGCAGTGGGTGCGCCGAATTGCGTCAAACCGTGAATCAATGTATCTTCCATTCGATCGCCTCCTAAATCCATTGATACCGCTAGCGGTATCAGCCGTGAATAGCCTTCAAATACGCGGGCGGTCCCGATATGATCCAATATTGGGAGCCGTTGTAATAGAGTTGGTATAAGCCCTTGACGAGGCAGGAGCCGTTGGTGGTGATCTGAGCTCCTGCGGCTGTGTAAAGAGCCTTCGCGCCGGTGTTGTTGATGTTGAGAGAAGGCGACGACGCCGTATTCGCCACCGACAGGTACCAATAGAAAGTAGAGCCGTTGACGGGATAAGCGCAAGACATGTCGGCGGTTTTTGCGGCGGTGGCGGCGGCGGTCGAAGTCGTCACGCACGGATTTGCCCAGCCCTTCATTCGCATAATGTATTCGTAGCAAGGCAGCGGCGCGCTGTGTAGAACCCAAAAGCCGTTTTCGGAAGTATAGGCATTGCCGAATTGATCGTATGCGGTATATGTCCCGGATCCAAAAAAACGGAAGTAGTAAATGCCGCGAACGAAAGAGCGCGCGGGCATAACTTCGGCGCGGAAGGAGTTGGCGTTGGCGATGACGGTCAGACCGGCGACGTAAGCGCAAGTGATTGCGCCCAGGTCATTGACATTGAATTGGAGAATGCCATCGACAGTAGTGTCCATCTGATTGTTGACTCTGAGCCAGCCGCCCGGCGCGGAGTAGTTCGGCACCGACACCTTCCAAAATGCAGAGATTTGAGCGTACAGGTTGCGTTTCGGATTGACGGCGGGCTGTTCACCGAAACCGCAGTTGCGAAGCGGATGCGGCAGGTTGGAGAGAGCCTCGCCGTACTCGCCGCTGATCACTCCGATGTGGTAACTCGCCATTACGCATCACCGCCCTTCGCGAACGGCAACAGAAACAGCACTTCGCCGTCTTCGTTTCTGAATTCCAATCCTTGCTCGGACATTTCAATGTCGGTAACCGCCTCCGCCTGCAATGTTGCAAGCATTTCTTCCGTGGTCAAGGTCAATCCCCCCTCGCAATCGACAGAGTGAACAGGATATCGCCGTTGGCGCGCGGGAAGACGATATCATCTCCGCGCCGGTACGGTCGAACCAGAATGCGATTGAAATTGAAGATGCCGTCCTTAGCGAGCGCGAGCGAATGCCCGTCGCGCTTTAGCACGCGTATCTTCGACGCATTCTTATGAGAAGAAGGCAGGAGCGGAATGAAATACCGCCCCGCCTTGATTTGCGGCGAGCCCATGTCGTCGTCGAACATGGGGATATCGCCGTCGGAAGTGTATAAAGCGCGCATCAGGAGCCGCTGGCGAGCGGAATGGTGAAGGCAGTGGTGCCATTGGCGCGCTTATAGACGAGATTGCCGCCGGCGTCGGTCTCGAAGACGAACGTCTCGGTCGAAGCGTCGGTTGCCGGCATTGACACCGCCACTTTCCCGTCCGCCCATTTCAATTGCGTGCCGCCCTCGATCGTTTCGAAGGTGAAAGTGCGCGTGACGAAAGTGCCCGAGCCGGTGATCATGGTATCGGAGTCGGCATTGAGAATGGGGTAAGCGTCGAGTTTCTGCGCTTGTGCGCTTGACATTAAACCGTTTTGAGCTGCCATGACTTATCAAGTCCTTTCAATTAATAGTACCCTGCGAAGGGCAAAGTGAACAAAGTGGTGCCGTCGGAAGATTTGACGGCGATGCCTGATGAGGTTTCTTCGAGAGTGAGAGAGTTGAGCCCGAGATTGGTGCGAGTGGCGGAGACGTCGGTAGGTGTGATGGAGCCGAGTTTCAACACGTTCGTCGAAGGATTGTATTGGAAGTCGGTATCGTAAACGCGCTTATTGTCGTCGGTGTTATCGGAGAACCAGACATTGCGAAAAACGTTAGTCGTAGCCGCTTCCACCGATGCAAATTTGGTAGCAGTGGCGGCGTTTCCCGCGAGGTTTCCCGAGAACGAAGCCGCCGTGACAGTGCCGGGGAAAGATGTATTACCTGAAGCGTCGAGGATAGTGGCGGTGCGCTTTAAAGTCGAAAAAACGCCGGTGTATTGTCTGAAGTAGATCGGTTCGGCGGCGTCGTCGGCAGTGGAAATCTCGAGGTAACCGGCATTGGAAGCAGTGCCGCCCGCGCGAATGCGAATGTAATCGTTGTCGGCGACCTGAGCGTAGACGAGATCGATTGCGTTCGAGCCTGAGGCGGAGTTTTGCGTTTTGAGAGCAGTGGTAGCCGCGCCGCCCGCACTCGCCGAGCCTGCGTAACTATGAGTATGCGAGCTTGCCGCCGCACCGATATTGGCGGGAGTAACAGTCTGCCAAGTGTTGTCATTGCGGAGGAAGATCGCGTTATTGGCGGTCTGAGTGGTCGGGACGTGATTGCCGTGAGATGCTGCTGCCGCGCCGACGTCAGCCGCGGTATGCGTATGCGATTTAGCCGCGTAAGAAGTGTCGTGATTATGAGACGACAACGCATAATCGCTGTGCGTGTGATTGCTTGCTGCCGCGCCGACGTCAGCCGCCGTGTGCGTGTGATTGCTGGCGGCTGCGCCGATATTGGCGGGAGTAAGATTGACATTGCCCGTCCGATAAGACGATTCGGCGTTGCCCTTGACACCGGTGACGGAGTTGACTTGCGCGCCCGCCGCGATGCCATTGAGCTTGATCTTGTCGTCTTTGGACATGAACCCGCCCGTCACGGTCGTGGCGGCATCATGCGAATGAGACGACAACGCATAATCGCTGTGCGTGTGATTGCTTGCCGCCGCACCGACGTCAGCCGCCGTGTGTGTGTGATTGCTTGCCGCGTATTGCGAGTGTGTATGATCCGCCGCCGCCGCGCCGATGTTCGCCGCAGTCAAATTCACATCTCCGGTTCGATACACCGATTCCGCGTCGCCTTTCACGCCGCTCACTGCGCCGCCGCCCAACCCTCCGCTCAGCGAGTCCAGTTTCGCCTTGTCCGCCGCGCTCATTATTCCATTCTGTACTGCCATTTGTCTCAACTCCTTCCCATAAAAACAGGGGAGCGTTGCCGCTCCCCCGCGCGTTGCCGAATTACGCGCCGTGATAAGAATCCGCCACAGTCGTCGTGCTCGTCTTGACGATCGTAAACGTGACGTTATTGACCGTCGCGCCGTTATCCGCAGCAAACACACTCTGAATGCTGTCGAATGCCGCAGGCCAGAGTGGATCGCCGCTGTTCTCGTCAGTGAGAGTCATGTTGACCGGCGCGGGCAGATTGAGCGTAGCCGTCTTACCGTCGCTGAGTGCCATCTTCAATTGCAGTTTACTCGAAGTTGCCATCGTACATTACCTCCTTAAGCGACCGTGAGCTCGCTGGTGTCGATCAAAGTCGTTTTGAACGGCGCGCCGTTGTACTCCGTCAGAGACATTAATGCCACCGCGAAGTTGCGAAGTTGCTCCGGAGTTGCCGTCTCTTTGACTTTGCCGAACGTCTGAGTGTAATCGCCCAGCCCGAGCAAGCCCGTGTCGTCGTACTCTGTCTTGTACGTGACCTTCACCGAGTACTTCTCATTGCTTTTGTTGACTGCCAAAGTGCCCATCCCCTTTCGCGACCGATCATATCACTCTTTCGGCGGAGTTATCGCCGTGATAAGCGCGCGGCGGAAGTTTCGCAATCTGGCGTAATACGTGGTCTCCGAGATATGGAAAGTGAGAGTCGCCTGCCTGTAATCGCCGCCCGCCACTCGGAAGAAGACCAATTGCCGGGTGAGTTCGTCGGACGACTCCAACACGCGTTCGATCACTTCGCCGAAGATCGATTCGCCGTTAATGTAGCGGCGCATCTCTTCATCGACTTCATGCATCAACGCGCGCCTTTGATCCATTACTCGTCCTCGCCGTCCACGTCAAGGTCTTCGAGGACGATCGGCTTGGGATCGTCGGCGGGGATCGTAATCGGCTCGAAAATCGGCTCGGGGATCGGCTCGGCTTCGACCGTCGGTTCTTCGAGCGGTCCGACGAACATATCTGCCTTCAGCTCCATTACCGGCGTCGACGCCTGCAGTTGCACGATCACATTCTGCATGTCGTCGAATGCCTTCTGCACGCCTTCGACTGCGGTTTTGAGTTGCAGGAAGGCTTCGTCGACGTCGTTTTGGGAATTGGCGTCGGGCTCGCCGTCAAGCTGCTCGAGCTTTTCGCGAATGTTGCTGATAACTCCCGCCACCGCGCACGATGCTTGCTCCAGCGAATCCCCCATTGGAATGAGAATGTTGTGTTGCAACAGCTCATACATATTCAATACGCGAATTACTTCTTCTTTCATGGATAAAAACCTCCCGATTAATCGTCACCGGACGTGCCGCCCGAGACGGTAGTGATGGTATCGACTGCGGATGTTTCGAATTTGTACCACGGTAGGGTTTCGGAGCTGGTAAACGAGCGAACCCACACGCGGCTGCCTTTGTGGTAGAAGAGTTGTTGAAGTGTTTTCGAGTTGCCGGAATTGCGGAAAACATTCATGTAATGAGTGCCGGTGGAAGAACCTGCAGGGCGATTTTTCCAATTGCCGAGCATGTGAAGGCGATAGAACCCTGCATCTGTGACTTTATTGAGATCGTATTCGTATTCGGCGGGATCAAGGTTGCGGGATTCGTAAGCCGACGTGGTAAGAGTAGTGTTGATCAGGAACGCGCCGTCGGATGCAGAATCGCTGTCGTAAACGACGTCGCCCGAAACGTCGCCGGTGAGCTTAATGCGCGAAATGGCGGGAGCGTCGATGAGTTGGTAACTGGTGATGGCAGTCCCTGATCGCACGGCGCGAAACCAAGCAATTGAGCCCGGAAGGGCGCATATCGGATTGGCGAGAAGCCCCCCATCGATGAGTGTGAGGACACTGCCGGGTATCACACCGCAGCGAGTGACGCATGGCGAGCCGAAACCGTTGATGTTGAATGCAATCACGCCTGCTGAATTGCCTTTGGTGAAGCAGACGGCGAAGACGTCGGGAATAGAATTGACGCCGTCGCCCGGATTGGCGATCGTAAAGACTTTTGTGGTTGCGGAAGCGTCGGTATCGCACACGGCGAAGAAATTGAGCGCGGCGGAGCCATCGAATGGGACGCCATTGACATTGCGCGCTGTGGTAAGTTTGGCGATGGTGCCGTTGGAGTTGCCGGTGCCGCCGTAAGCCGTGCCGAGAGTGCCCGCATTTACGTTGCTGGCATTCAAACCCGTGACGGGGATAGTGACGTTGGCGGATCCGTCGAAATCTGTGGGAGTGCCGGTTGCGCCGCCGCTCAGCGCAATCGTCCGCGCGGTGTGTAACTTCTTTGCATGATCGGCGAAAGCACCTATAATTTGCCATCGCTCATTCGAGTTGAGAGTAAAGAACACGATATTATATCGCCCATGGGTAAAAGCAAGATTGGTGCCGGAAAAGAATCCATTAACCGAGTCGGCAGGAGAGATGTACAATGCTCCGGTGTCGTTGACATTGAGAAGGGGATTTTCGGCAGTGTTTTGATAATCAAATCTTACGGCGATAATCGCTCCTACTTTCTTGGTGAAGTTCGGGATCGAAACCGTCTTGTATTTAGTGCCGGCGGCGGAGCTGCAGACGCCGTAGTGAATGATATTGGTGCCATTGGCGAGGTTGGTTTGAATGCCGTTGATGTGGACGTTATTGTAGAGTGCGAGGCATTTGCCCTCGGAATTGCCGGTGCCGCCGCGGAGAGTATCGAGAATGCCCTTGTTGGCGGCAGCCATGTCGAGGTTGGACGTGGTGATGCTGAGGTTGCCCGAGCCCGACCACGTCTCCGATCCCGAGACCGCGCCGCCGATCGACACGGTACGCGAGCTGTCGAAAGCCTTCGCCTTGCCGACAGTGACATTGTCGAGATTGGTTTGCCCGGTGCCGCCGCGTCCGACAGCGAGAGTGCCCGATGTAATGGACGTGGCATTGATGTTGCCGAGAGTGATGGTGGTAGTGCCCGACGATTGGAACTTCGAACCGCCCGACGCGCCGCCCGTGATCGTAACAGTGCAGTCCGACGCAAGCCAGCCTGCCTTCTGAGCATAAGCGACACTCTGCCCCGACGTATTCGTGCTCAACGCGCTCAACTTCTGAAAGTTCGCCGCCGTCATTAAACCGGCAGAGGTGGAGGTCGCGGCGTTGTAAGTCGTGTCCTTGGTTTTGACGCGAATCGTATCGCCGTCGCCCTTGGTAATGAGGAGCTCATTGGCGTCGCGCGAGTCTTCGTATTGAATGCTTTTGATGTAAGTGTCGGCAATGTCCTGTTCTTTCGCGTCGAGAGTGGCAAGGCGCGAATACGCCGCGAGAGTCGCGCCGCCCGACACCAATTGCGAATACGCGCCGTTCTTTTGCGCATAAGTCGATGCGATGTTGTTGCCGCTCGCGTCTTTTTCCGCCTTCTCGACAGTATCTGTCTTTTTGTAATAAGTCGACGTGATCACGTTGCCCGAGCCGTCACGTTCGGCTTTATAGGCAGTCGTGCAACTGTCTGCCTTCGACGCGTCAGCAGCCTTTGCAGTCAGACCGAGATATACGCTCGAGAGATTGTTGATTTTTGCGTCGACAGTGTTTTGATCATACGCGCCGATCATCGACGTGATCGCCGTGTCCAAACTCGCCACGCCGTCGGCGTAGCTCGGCAACATCAACTCATTGCCGTCCACCTTGAATTTAGTAACTTTGATTGCCATTAAAAATCCCCCTTAAGATTGCGAGTCAGAAGAAATGGCGTCGGCGTCGAGCTGATCTTCGACCGCGTCGATCAGAACGGTAGTGCCGTCGGTGCGAATGTACCAGATCGCGCCGGTAGACTCCGTCAGTTCGAGCACCGGACTCTTCGAATACGTGCCGTTTTGATATTCCAACCGAAGATCGAAGACCGCGTCCGACGCCATTTGCGCAAACAGCGAATCGCTCGCGCCGTTGCGTTCGAGATCCATCCACGCCGAATAATCGGTATCGGTCGGCTCGGTGTGGCTGATTTTGAGCGTCTTGATGGTTCGGAGCATCGGTCCCATTGCCAATTGCATTGCCGCTACGATGTTCGCCAGCCGCGCCAAATTCACTCGCAAGAATTGCGTGCGATTCGACAGGGCTTGCGCCTGCGCGTTGTCTATGCCCGTCACTCCGCCCAACACTTCGTCGGCTTGATACCGCGAATCCTCTGCCTCGAGGCAATATATACCCGGTACCCATTCCGACGTGTTCGGCAAATACGCCAGCGGCCGCAATGCTCCCGTGATCTTGTCGGTTCCGCGCCCTTGATACAGTGTATAATCCATTTGCTCGCCTCCTGTTCGTACCGCTTGCGGTTTCGTAACCGTTGTAATCAGAAATGCAGAGTATAAGTGCCCTGTATGACGATATCGGCTTCCTTGCCGATCGAACGCGAGCGCACCTGATGCGTGAGCATCGTGCTGTAGGTATCGAACAGTCCGAACTCGTGTATTTCCATGCCATTGGCGTCATTCTCCGACAATCGCCATGAAAAAATGGCGTCGCCGGCGTCGACTGTATGCCCTGTCACGGGGAACGTCAATTGGTTGGTGAGTGCGGTATCGGTATGAAACTCGGCATCAATGCCGGTGCCGACGCCGATCCGCTCCACGCCGTAAGTCGAGTCTCCCGCCACCAATTGCGCCAATCGGTGCCTGCCGCCGTCCACCACCAGATTATGCTCTTCGACGTGCTCAATCGCCACGCCGTTTTTGTAAACAGTGTATTGCAGAGTGCCCGTCACGCCCTGCCGCTCGTGGTAATGGTATTTCTGTTTCTTCTTCATAAGATAGCCTCCCAATCGCTGTTCGGAATGAGATATTCCGCAATGATGTTGCCGCAATTGCGGCATATTACGCGCACTGTCGAAATTTGCAGGTCGGTAATGAGAAATTCGCGATCGCCGAACCGAACCGCGCCATGCACAAAGTCGAAGTCTCTGCAACCGCAATTCGTACACGGATCGGCGCAATCCGCGCGCACTTCGCTCACCATCAGATCGAATGCGCGTTGCTCCGATTCGTCTTCGAAATGCACTGTCGTCGTGAGCACGCCGCAATGTCGGATCGCGCCGTTATGTTGATGCTTGCCGTTATGCCGCACGTATTGATACAAGCCGATATCGCCGACTTCCTCGCTCCCGACCGTGTCGAACGGCGTCGCAAGCACTGTCGCCACGCCGCGCTCGTCCGTCTCGCCAATCTCTTCATGATGCGAAAATCGCCGATCCGGCTCCGACATTTCGTCTGACACCGGTATGCTTTCTTCCCGATCGTATATCACTGCCGGTTCATTGGAATCGTAATACTCGACCGGTTGCGCCATGTCGAGAGTAACATCGAGATCGCCGTAATTGTCGCCGACTTCGACTTCCTCGCCGATTGTATGCCCGACCGTCACCACGCTGAACGTCGTCCCGATCGATTGATCGTCGTTCACTTCAATTGCGATCGCAAGTTGATGCTCGGGGAGCGGCGCGCATTCATCTCCCAATCCGCTCAGCGTAACCCCCATATCATGCTCTTGCGTCACCTCGGGGAATGCGTCTTCGCTGTTGCGGAGCACTTCTGTCGTCCGACTGTCTTCGGGAAATACCGAGTCGTGCTTGCTCTTGAACAGTATCTTCTCGAATGCATCGTCCGACGCCGCCACCGTGTCGCCGCGCGGCTCCAATTCCATTATCACTTCGATCACTTCGAAGTCCGACGCCTGATATTGCCCGTGATTCGCATTCGTGAACCAGCCGCGCCGACGCGATTGCCCATCGCGCCGCAATGTGCCGTTATGTCGAATGTATCTGCCGCGATCCACGTCCGACGCGCCGTCATACCGCGTGTTGTCGCGCCGATACGTGTACCAATCTTCGTACACGCGATCGACCAACAGCGTCTGATCGTCTTCGACTTCCTCACTCTCTTCAAAGTCGTGAATAAATCCGAAGAATTCCAAATGCGAACGCACATTCTTCGTCTCTGTCACGGCGCGCCGCAATCGATTCATCAATTCGAAGTCCGCGCTTTCTTCCGTCTCCGTGATATCCTGCATGATTCGGAAGTAGTACGGCTTGCCGCCATATTCAAACCATTCAATTACTTGCGCATCGCGAAAGACGTGCCGCGCGATCTTCTCCACAGCCGCCGGGGTTCCCTTGATCCTGTGATTGAGGATCGACTCGCGGATCAACTCGCGCTTCGCATCGAGCGTCAACGGCTCTAAGTCGAAATTATCCACGTGATACGCGCTCGCAAGCAATTCGATCAGCGTCTCGTCAAGCTCATTAAGCCGCGGCAGAAACAGCGTCTCCCACGTCGCTTCCGATACCAACTCCAATTGCGGCTCCAATGCGCTTTTGATCGCGACGATCCTCGCGTCTTCTTCCAACACTCGCGGCAATATGATCTTCGGTTTGTATATGCTGACCGTCGCAATCACTCCTTTCGATTAGTCGTCCTCCAACCCCCGATACAGCAAGTCCACGCTCGTCACAGACGCTACCGCGTCCGCCGCCACTGTCGCAAACGTCGGGTTCGACATCTCTACGCGTTTCACTCCCGCACTCAACAGCCGGTGCGTCAACTCCGACGGATTGATATCGCGCCCGAGACATGCACTCTGCCACTCTTGATATTCCGCCACTGCCTGATCCGCCGCCGCTTGTATTGCTACCGCGCGCGTCGCGTCCGAACGATTGATCCAATACCACGCGTTGATGTGATACGCCGCCACGTCCGGCGCGAGCACCGTCACATGATCCGTCAGCGGCCGCACGCTCCGTGCGTTCACTGCCTCGTCGACCGCATTCAACAGCTCGGTGTCGGGCAATTTCCCGCCCTCCAACAGCGGTCTCACTTCGACTTCTCCCGCACTCGGACTCGTCACCGACACGTCAATTATCGCTGTCGACGCATTCATCGCATGCCAACGATACGCTCCGCTCGACCCCGCATTGCTGAACTTCTCCGGTGCCTCGTGTATTCGCTCGCGCAACGACTCGTCCGATTCCATTTCCGCTCCGCCTTCTGTCTTCGTCACATTCTCCGCCGATTGCAGAAATGCTTGCGGATCGACTATTTGATTTATTTCGCCTTCAAGATAATCGTTGCCGACCACTCCGGTTCGCACGCACGTCGCTCCCGCCTCGAGCGTCGTCTCCCCTGCCAGAAACGTCACGTCTTCATCCAACGCAAAATACACATTGTCTCCCGCCGTAAAGCGTATTCCTGCAGGAATGTTCGTCGCTGCCGCACGCGCCGCAGACAGCGTCAAGCGCATCGTGCAAATTGCTGCGGTCGGCTGCTTCCGCTCCAATCCCACCAACGCTCCGAGATGTTCGAGATTGTCGCCCAACGCATACGCCAACAGATTTTGTTTCGCTACCTGATCGATCAAGTATCGCTGTTGCAAAATGATTGCCTCGACGCCGCGCAAGAATAAGCGTATCGGATCCGCACGCGCCAATTTCCGACCAAGTTGCGTCTCAACCGCCGCGCATACCTCCGCATCTATCGATTCTACGTCCGCACTCGCAAACGTCAACTCCGGCAGCTCTGTCAACTTCATGCCAGCTCCTCCTCGATCACTATGATCGCCTTCGGCTCTACTCTGCCGTCAAGCGCACTTACATTCATCTCCAACGATTTTAATCGCGCGCGCGGCTCGCAGTCCGCTATCTGCCGCGCCAAGTCCGACGCCAATCGATTTTGCGCAACTCCTATCGGCGCGTCCAGTAAATCCGCGTCGATACCCAACTCCCGATCCAACGGCACGCTCCCGCGCCACACACTCAGCAACATCCTAACATTCTGTATCACTTCTTCTACCACATTCCGCGGCGCAAACTCTACTCCCGCGCTTAAATCTACTGCCAACGTCACAATACCGCCTCCCGCAATGTCACGTCCACCGTCGCCAACCATTTCAAACCGTACCGATCCGCGTAATTGAGCGTCTCATTTATCTCCGACACATACCAGCGATCATAACCGATCACTTCCCCTCCGAGGATAAAATAATACGCCACTCCCGAGTTCACCATGCTGTCGAGCTTTATCAGCTCGGTCTCCACGTCCACTCCCAAATCTCGGTTCAACTGCATCGTAAACGTGATCTCGCTCGCTTCACCTCCGATATACTCCAATACCGATTTCTCGCCGCCCAACACGTCGTGGCTCGCTATCCGCGCCCGCGTCTTGCGTTTGTAGTCTTTCAGCGTCTCTACCTTCGCATTCGACACCACGAAGATCAACGGCCCCAACGCTCCTATCATTCCGGGCGTTCGCATCGCTGCCTTCTTGTATTCGATCGCCGCAGGATCACCACGATTGCCGCTCTCCGATCGCCGTCGCTTCATCGCTATTCCGCCTATCACGCTCCACCAATCCATCTCTTCACCCCCATAAAAAAAGACGCTCTTCTCAGCCGCCTATAAACACATTCGGACTGCCGTCCTGTATCTCGCCGAAGTGCCCGCAATCCTCGCACTTCGTCATTTCACCGGCGCGCATCGCCGCCTTGCCGTTGACGAACACTGTCGTCGAGCCGCCGCGTCCCAAAAATTCTCCGCCATGTCGACAGCCGCAACTGCCGCGATCGCCGCGCCGAAACGCTCCCGCGCCATTGATAAACACATTCTCACTGCATTCCGCGCATTGCCCGTGCCGCCAGTGCGGACAACATTTATGCCCATCGTCGCATATCCCCGCCGTCATATCTCCGCTCCGCGCCGCATTCATCCTCATCACTCCATGTTCAAATGTATTTGCGCACCGCTTATATACACATTCCCCGCCGCCGAAATCGATATGTCATTCGCCGCCGTCACATTCAATTTCCCTTCGTCGTATTCAATCAGCGTGCCGTCCTCGAAACATATTCGCCGTCCCCCCGACTTAGTCGGCGGATCGGGCTCCGTCCAGCGAGTACCCAAGATCCATCCTTCCCCGCTCTCTTCCGCATTCGCCGCCATTAAACACACCGCAGTGTCACCCACGCTCGGCAACCAATAATCCCCGCACACGCTGCTCGCTCCGCGACTCAATATCGCCAATTCGCTCGATACCAACCCGTCCCGATCCTCAAAATTCACGCGCGCCGTCATTAATTCCCCATTCACTTCGCTCACTATCCCCTCGCGAATCAATCGCCTCTCATCCACATTTGCTCATCTCCAATTGCACTTCGTAGCCGCTACCGGTAACCGTGTGCGTCGCTTTGTTTATCAAATGCTTGCCGTCATACGACTTAAATCCTTCCAACGTGATGTTCGCTCCCGCGCGATAATTAAAATCTCCGACCAGCGTCAGGTTGATCTTGCATTCCTCGCGGTTCTTCTCCCGCAATTTCTTCTTCGCCAATGCCGCAGCTTCCCCCGAGTCTCTCACTTTCGCGTTGATCTTCAACTTCTTGCCGCCGCCGCCCAACAGCCCGACCAATTCTCCCCCGCTGCTCGCCGTGCCGCTGTACGTTTCGCCCTTGCGTCCATGTCGGTATTTCACTTCGCAACTCCCGTACACTTCATTCAGCGTCTGCCGAGCACTAAATCTCTTTACACAATGCCCCTCACGCACTGTCGCTATGCTCCCGCGCGCTTCATACCTCTCGTATTCAAACACTATCAATTGCTTATTGTTTACCTTCAACGCCATTCCTTTGTCTCCGCACAGTCGATGCAGAAACTTCAAATCCGACTCCTCACTCTGCTCCGCACGCTCGATCACCGGATTGCTCCCCGCATCGTAGATCAATCGCAATCCCGCGCGTCCCGCTATATCTCCTGCTATCTGCATCAGCGTCACTTGCTCCCAACTCCGACTGCTCTCCACATTCTTCGCCGCACTTCCCGGCGGGATGCTCGTCGCCTTGATCTTGCATTCGCTCGGCGGCAGACTGTTCTCTACTTCATCTATCGTAAATTCCCCCAACTCCATTCGATTAAAGTCCTCGTCCACCAGCGTCAATTCCAAACTCGCGCCGCGCGGCGGTAACCATTCCCCCATAAACACTCTCTCGTCGTCGCGCAACGTCACCTCCAGCGTATCTGCCTCCCCGTCCATTACCTCCCGGTAGCTCACGCTCTTGATGTACCGCGCCAGCGTCCCGCTCACATTCTTCCCCTTCATTTTCAATTCGATCGTCGTTTTCATAGCTCTCCCACATAACTCGGCTCGTATATGTCGAACCCATATTCCTCAATCACTTCATGCCAACCTCGCTCGATGTATATCCGCCGCGCCAACCCTCGCCGATCCCGCGCCCAGTGGTGCTGACGTATCCCCAATTCCTCCAACAATAACGCATCGCGCCACGTGTAATACCTGTCCAAACAAAATTCCTCTATCGCTTTTATTCGTCCCAACAATGCATTAATCGCCGCCGTGATCGCCGTCGGCCACGTCGTCTCCAACAACACGTGTCGATACGTCTCTATCACTCCGCCGCTCCCCACTGTTTGCAGCTCGACCTCGTATTGCGATACAAATGCCGACGTTCCTATCGTCATTATCCCCTCGAACACATCATCTTCCGCAAATACGTCCCCTATCACTTCATATCCGATCGGATAATCACTCGGCAATTCCGGCAGTAACTCGCTGTGCTCAAATTCTATCCCCGTCAAAAACTCTTCAAACACCACGCGCCTGTGCGTCTCTTTCATTTGATCACCCAGCGTCCCCGCTCGATCAAAATACCGACGTACCGCGCTCTCTACCGTGCTGAATAACTTCCGTCCGCCAGCGGGACTCGCCGCTTTCAGCTCCCCCAACCGCATCAGCACTTCTTCCTCTGTTCTCATATCAGTCCTCCCACGGCGCGCGCCCTATCACACGTCCGCTGCTCACGCTCGGCAACTCCATTTCCTCGCCGCCTTCGAACACTTGCTTCGTCAACCATTGCCGATTCGCGTCCATCAATGCCGACGTATGCCGAACGTCTCCCAGCTCACGCCACGCTATCACGTCAAAACTCTCGCCTTGCCGACATTCGTATTTCAATAGCTCCACCTCGCCTTCTCGTGCCGATATCGCGCCAATTGCTCTTCAAACGTCTCGCGTATCTGCGGCACCGACTCGCTCACCCCGCGCTTTACTTCCTCTCGATCCACATTGCCTTCAAAGTGAAAATGCAGTTCGATCGGCGGCAGCATCGTTAACGCGTCCGTGCCGGTCGCACTCGTGTTCTCCAGCTCCGATAACGCTCCGGGGATTATTCCCTCCGATCGCGTCGGATTGAGCGTCGTCAGCATCTCGGTGAAGATGTTCATCAATCCGCCCGACGCGAATACCGATTCCGGTTGCTTGCGTTGCTGTGTCGTTATATCGAAGTTGTATGGAAGTTGTAGAGAAGTTGTAGAGAAGTTGTAATTCGGTATCAATCGCGGCTGTTCCTGATTGCCTCCGCTCAGGAGATTTATCAGCTCGATGAGCGGATTGCTCGGCGCGAAGATCGATTCTGCCTTCGGTCTCGACTCTGCCTTCGGTCTCGATTGCGGCAAGATCGGGATATGCCCTTGCCCTGCTATCTCAGGCAATTGCGTCTCGATCGGCTGTTTCGGTTTCGATTGCGGCAGGATCGGTATTTCCGATTGCCCCGCCATTGGCGGCAGTGTCGTTTCGATCGGCAGTTGCTTTTCCGATTGCGGCAATACTCCGAGCATCGCACCGGTCGTCTGCCATAACGCTATCGATCGCGACGAATTGTCGATCGGGATCGCTGCCTCCGCCGACTTCTCCGCAAACCACGTCAAATGCGCTCCTCGCGCGAAGATTCCGCCTTCCGCATGCCCTCCGATCGACGACACCGCTCCCGTCACCGCCGCACTCGCACTCGCCGCCGCACTCGTTAAGCTGCTGAAACTTATCGACGCTATCGCCGACGCGATCGACTGCACCATCCCCAAGATCCCGCTCAATGCCGCCTCCGCTACCGCGCGCGCGCCATTAAACACCGACGCGAATACTCCCACCAGCCCGCTCAGCACCGCTGGAATATCGCCTTGAAATACCGCCGTGAATACGCCGAGTATTTGCGCGGCTACGTCGAGTACCGCCGCCACTACCTCCGCAAACGTCGTTATTACCGCGCTCGAAAAACTCGCGAATATCTCGAGACAAGCCATGAGTGCCGTGACAAGTCCGCTGCCGATTGCGTCCGTGATCGACTGTATCGCCTGTCCGAGTGCCGTGTCCTCTCCGAACGCCGCTTGCAATTGCGCCCACGCTTCCTGCACTCGCGCTATTGACGGCTCTATCGTCGTAAACGCATTCGTAAACGCGTTCGTCAATCGGTCTCCTATCGAACTGAGGAACGTCGATATCTGTTCCCAATTGCTTTGCACTACGTTGAAGACGCCGTACAACGCCGCTCCTACCGCCAATATCCCCGCCGTCACCGGCGAAAATGAGAACGACAGGATCGTACGCAATGCGCCTCCGAGACTCGTCACTGCCGTCATCACCATGCTCAGTCCGCCGCTCAACGCCGTCGCTATGTTAAATCCGGCTATCGCATTTTTCACACTCGATACGCCGCCGAGGATCGATGTAAACGCGCCTTGAAACATTGATACGAGGCTCGTGCCCAATACCGCCCAGCCGCTCACTTTCATCATCGGAGCGAGTTTCGCGCCAATCCCCGACGCCGCCGCTCCCGCCTTCGCCGCACTCCCCGCCGCCGCGCTCGCACTCCCTGCCGCACTCGCCGCAGCATTCGCCGCAGCCGCACTTCCTGCCGCCGCATTCCCTATCGCTCCCGCGTTCGCTGCATTCGCAATCGTCGGTGCCGCACTTGCCACTTTCGCCGCGCTTGCTGCATTCGCTGCATTCGCAATCGTCGGTGCCGCGCTCGCTGCTTTCGCCGCGCTTGCTGCATTCGCTGTCGCATTCGTAACTGCTGTAGGTAATGTCGCATTCTTACGCGGACGCCCACGCCCGCGCTTCGCCTCTGCTGCTACTGTCGTCGGCGCGATCGGCGGCACTCCCCCGCGACTCGCCGCAGCATTCGCCGCACTCGCCGCTCCCGCACTCGCCGCCGCTTTCGCCGCCGCTGCTCCTGCCACATTCACTCCCAGCACGCTCGCCATTTGCGCCGCCGTCCGCAACCCCGCCGTCGCCTTCAGCAGCTCCAACGTCGACTTCGCAAATTGCAATCCCGCCAATGCCGCACGGAATATCGCCAATCCGGAGATCGTCGCCGCTATCGCCGCAGTCAATCCTCCGAACGCCTTGATCAATCCGGGATTCTCTTTGGCAAATTCCGCCGCAGAACGCGCCAACGACGTCAATCCTTCCAACGCGCTTTTCAACGTCGGCAGAAATGCATTCCCGACTCCGATCTGTACTGCCTCCAACGCCGACTTCAGACTGATCCACGCGCCTTCCGCATTCTCCATCATTACCGCAGACGTTTGCTCCGCAGAACCCGCGCTCTTATCCAAGTCCTCCGTGAATTTCGCCAAGCCCTTGCTCGTCGCGTTTAGAATATTCACCGCGCCGCTCGCCGCATTCTTACCAAATAATGCCGACGCTATCGCCAATTGCTCCCGATTCGACTTCCCGCTCATCTTCTCGTCCCATTGCTGCGCAAAGTCGAAAAATCCGCGCTTGAGTTTCGCCTCCATCTCGGGATTCATCTGGTCAAGATTAAATCCCTCCGACGACAAGATATCCTGCGCGCCCATCCATTCCTTCATCGCGTCGCTCAGCACTATCCCGTTCTGTTGCATCGCTTCAAACGCTTGCTTCGGCGGCGCGCTCAATCGTAAGAACATCGACCTCATCGACGTTCCTGCCATGCTCGCTTGCACTCCTGCATCATGCGAGAACTTCGCCATTGCTATCGATTCCGATATGTCCGACCCGAAGCCGCGCGCTATCGGTGCAGCATATTTCAGCGTCTCTCCCAACATCGATAACGTCATATTCGCGTGCGTCGTTCCGTACGTCATTTTATCGGCGTATTCATTGATCTTCGCGCCGATTTTCGGATCATTCCAATCCTCTCCGAACGCCGTCATTACGTTCGTTATGATATCCGCCGCCTGCTCAAAACTCGAACCCGTTGCCGTCGCCAGATTTACTATCGGTTTCAATCCCTGCCGAATCACTTCGTCCGACATGCCCGCCATTGCCATGAAGTTACCGGCATTCGCCGCCTCTGTCGCGCTGAACTTCGTCGTCCGTCCGATCTCCATGTACACTTCGCGCAACATCTCTGTCTGCCGATTCGCCAACGCAATCTGCTCGCTGTCTCCCGAGTTCAGCCGATCCATCTGCGTCAATGCCTTCGTCTTCGACACCGCCGCCTCGAACGTCATCGCCGTCCGCGTCGCTTCTGCCAACGGCTCTATTATCTGCCGACTCGTGTCCAACGCATTTGATACATTCCCTATCGCTGTATTAAAATTTTGCCCATGCCGTTCTACCGCGTCGTTTGCGTTCAGCACATTCTTCCGACTTTGTTGGTACAACGCATTCGTCGCTCGCGTTATGTCATTGCTCAATTGCGCTTGCGCGCGTGATAAATTGCTTGTCGCATATCCCGCCGCATTCAATTGCCCTGCCAATGCGCTTAATTCCGACTTCTGACTTCGAAACGTCGCATTCACTCGCGCCAATTCCCGCTGCGCTTGCTGCTTCGCTTCGTTTTGCTGTCGACTCTTTTCAAACCCCGATGCGTATTGCTCACGCAACGCTTTCAATTCTCGCGTTGCATTCTGCCGTTCCGACGACGTCCGCGCACTGTCGCGCAATCGCTCCTGCTGACGTATTTGCTCGTGCAATTTCGCATTCTGATCCAACGTCTGCCGCCATTGCCGACTCCGATCAGACAATTGCTTCTGCGCATTGTAATATTTGACTTGTTGCTGACCCAGCGCGCCTTGCAACGCTTTGTACTTCTCCAACGCTGTTTGCAATTGCCGCAAGGCATTCAATTGTTTGCTCAACGCTCCGGTATCTGCCAACTTCGGCGTCGTCGCTGTCGTCGCTTCTTTCATTCCGCGCATCGCATTTCTCGCCGTCGCTATCGCTCTCAGCAGACTCCCGCTCACTTCGCCGCTAATCCGATAGATCGTCTCGAGTACTTTTGCCATTCTTTTCTTACCTCCGGAGGTGCCTTCTTATGTATTACGGCGTCAATCGTGACGGCTTCGATCGCTTCGACTTTGACATCGAAAGGCGACTCGCAAGAGCCGCCTTTTTTCAATGTCTGCGTTTCGACGCTTCCTGCATAATCCGCACCTGCTCGCTCCTGTGCTCATTGATCTCCTCGAGCCAGTCCTTCAATTCGCACGCGCTCCGCAGGTACCAATATTCCACTCCGCCATATTCCGCGCATCTCACCGCTATTTGTCGGTAGAGTTTGCTTGCGCTTCTTTCTCTTCCGAACCAACGTACAAAAAAGTGAACACTTCGGTTGTGAGCTCATTGTACTCGCGCAACGGCAATCTCTTGATCTCCGGTACCGGCACATTAAGCGCATAGCTCGCCAACCGCGCCTGAAACGCTTTGTTCGTCGCCACAAACGCCGCATTATTGCCTGACTTCATTTCCTCGCGCTCCGCACGCTCGAAGTCGTAGCCCGTCAGCCCTTCCAATCCCGCACGCAATTTCTCCTGCGTTTCGCCATTCCAAGTAAACGCGTAATTCTCCATCTCGCGACTCCTCACAATCCTACCGCTTTCTTATACGCCGCCGTTTGATCCGCGCCGTTGATCTTGAACACGTAATTCAGCTTGTCGAACTCGAGCACTGTCTTATTCGAGATTCGATACGTCATCGTCACCACTTCGAGCGTCGTCTCCGCGTCCACCGTCGAACTCGGCTCCCATTTCCCCAAGTTCAGCGTCTTCGGCACCCCCACCACTTCTATGTGATGGCTCGGATCGCTGAATTTCCCAGTGCCGCCATCGTAATGCTCCTGATCACTGTACAGCGACAGCGAGATCGATTCATGCTTCGTTATCTCCGCCGCCGCTTTCTCCAACGTCCGCCACGTCAACTTCATCTCCAGACTGTTGAGATTGCCGCGAACCGGCATCGTCAGCGTTCCCATCAGTCCCGCGCCCTTCATCTCGATCGTCTCATACTCGATGTTCGGCAACTCCACATTCGCCATTCCCAGCAATCGGCTCGTTCCCTTCAAGTATACCTCGAAGTTCACTACTCCTATCCCTTGCGCCACTATGTTCGCCATTCTCTTTCACCTCATTCAAATACGCTCGCCTGATACGTCGCATCATACTCCAGCGTAAACATTATCTCACGCATCGGACTCGGCGGCGTCACATACACTCGAAATGTCACTTTCCCGTCCGCCAAGTCTGCCTCGCTGTTGTCTTCTTCCAAAAACTCCACGCGTCCACCCAGCAATGCTCCTCGACTCGTCAAGCCGTTCAGATACACATTCGCGCTGTTCACCACGCTGTCTATCTGCCTCTTGATTATCGGCTCGTCCAATTGCGACCAGAAATTCCTCACCAATGCCGCTTTCACGTAATTAAACATTCGTCTCACGCTGATCCAACTGTCTTTCGGATCGCTGTTCCCGGGATATGCGCTCGTCCGATTCCCCCAGAACTTCCAACCGTTGAAGTTCAGCACTGTCACTATCCCCTCGCCGTTGAGCACTCGCGCCGCATCTTCCCCGAAGTAATTGTCGCTACCGTCAAGGTTGCACATCCCCGAGATCAATGCCTCTCTGTTGCTCGGAGAACGGTACGGAATATCATCATCCTCCGACGTCTGCCGCGCCATTCGCCCTGCCAAGTGCGTGCTCAGATGCTGCACTCTATCGCCGTACTTCACCGCAGGATAGCACACCACCAAGTGCTTATCGCTATAGCCGTACGTCGTCTTGATTCGCGCCGCCTCACTGTAGCCTCCGATTAGCGCAGTCGGTAAATCCGCTATCCCCAACGCACTGAAATGTCCGTTCACCAGCTCCGCCTTCGCGCCCAATTTCAAGCCGACTCCCGTCGCTTCGCTCCAGCCGGGCGCAATTATCACTCCGATCGTCAACCCGAATCGGCTGTACACCTCCGATATCACTTCCAATCCCGTGCATTTGCCAGTCGTCGCATTCACGCTTCCCGACACGTCCATCGACACTACCTTCGTCACGTCAGGCTCCGCGTAGCTCACATACACTTGCGCTCCCAACGTATAATCCGAAGGCAACGTGAGCACTGTCGTGTCGGTCGTCGCGCTCGCTACCGTCACCGCACTGCTGATATCCGTCCACACTTCTTCCGAGTCTACGTCTCCGTCACTGTCCGAATCGCTGTCCGATTGCACACGCGTCTTCGTCTCCACCTTCACCGAACCGATCACGTCCCCTTCGATCGTGATCGTGTGCGCCAATGTCGCCTGCTTCATCTCGCGTTCGTGTTGCGTCTGATGCATACTCGGATCAAACACATTCACAAATACCACCGGCGCGACCTGATACAGCCCGAACAGCACGTCCATTGCCTCGCACAACGTGTATTTCGTCGTGTCGCTCGAATATCCCAACCGCGCCGCAGCTTCAGTGTACGTGTTGCACAACACCGGCTCATTCGCCGCTGCTGGAGTCGTCGCTTGCCGAATCGGACTCGTTCCCACCACCATCACTACGCCATCATCCTGCCGCGACAGGATTTGCAAATCCGTCGCTTTCTCTACCGTGTAAATTCCGTGCCTGTAACTCATTGCCTCTTCGACCTCTCTTCCAACGCTTGATACATCATGTACCGCAACGTCATAAATCCATAAAAAAACGGCACCGGTTGCCTCTCCAATACCTCTGCCGTCAGAGGCGTTATCAATCGATACCGACCGTCCAACAGCTGCTTCTTCAACAAGCCCAACCGCACCGTGTCCATCATATTCAGCAAGTCGCGCCAGCCGTCCCGATCTTCGCTGTATGTTCCCAGCGTCAGATCAACCGTCAGCTCCGCGCGCTCGTCGTCTTCCATCGTCCGCAAACTCACCCCGATCAGCGGATGATATTCCTCCGCATCGTCGTGCTCGAACACTTCTTCAGGGATCAGCTGTTCGTAGACCGTCACGCGTTTCTCGCCGCCGCCGTCGCTCTCCAGCCGATAATCCTTGACTACGTCACGCACATACGCGCTCAATGCCAATACCAGTCCCACTCCCGTCATTCACATCAACCTCGCATTCACCAGCGACTCTACATTCATCTCCGTCAGCCGCTTCGCCAGCCGTCTCTCTATGAATTTCAACACCGGCGTCGCCGGCTCCGACTCATGCCCTGCCATTTCCGCCACACTCGCGCCTTTGATTGCCGCGATCGGATATCGCGCCGCGCCCAGTCGATGCATCACCGTACGATACATAAACGCGCGCCGATCCGTCCACCCGCTCCCGCGCAACGGCTCCGCATACAAGTAGCTCCGACGCGTCGGCTTCTTGTGTTTGAAATGCGTGATGTTCTCTCGCGACGCCGCAATTTTTAAATCCGCTCCCGCATTCCCGCGTCCGCGCAGTTTGATCTTGCCCGCGATCGAGCCTTTGTATGTGTATCTCTGCCGAATCAACGAGATCAGCTTCGGTTTTGCCTCGCGCAACGTCTCTCGCGCTATCGCACTCGCTCCGCGCCGCGCCGCATTCCCCTCGCGCGTCCGCCGTTCCTGCCGTGTTACTTCGATCCGAAACATCAGCCTTTCCTCCCACGATACCGACTCAGCTCCAACCGACACATCCCAAATTCGCTCTCAGAATGATCCACCGTGTAGCTCTTGCCGCGAAACGTCACGCGCTCCTTCTCGCGCGGCAGCTCCGACTTCTTTCGCAAAAAATCCGACGCGCGAAACGTCAACCGCACGTGATCACCATGCAATCCCATATAATCGTCCTGCACTCTCCCGCTCATCGCGTCCCGATAGAATTGGTACGACACCTTCAACAGCACTCCGCAAAATTCGCGGATCGTCGCAAACTCCTCCACATTCAGAAACGCGTCCAAATCTGCCAGCATCGCCTCTCGAAAACTCATACCTTCACCGTCGCATGCAGATATTTCCCCGTCACGTCCGGCACCAATACGAATCGACTGTACATCGTCAGCGACAGCGTGTTCGACTCTTTGTTGATCGTGTAGCTCGGTACCAGCGGCGCAGCATACGTCGCAAATCCGCTCTCGCTGTCGTCGATCTTCACTATCGCCGCGTGTTGACACGTACCCAATCCGGGCACTCCGAGGATCACATCGTCTTCGCCGAGGAACGACTGCAAGACGCCTTGATCGTTGGTGTACGTCGCGTTGTATGCCACGATCGTCATTCCCAACGCTCCGATCGTCCCCACGTATTGCACTTGCGGCGAGATGTATTGCGGCACCATGCTCGCCATCGCCATGCTCTCTCGATTCGGCACGCTCAGCCAGTCAAACAGCTCTTTGTTCTTTCGCAAATATCCCGGCACATTCTTGCCAACCACCAGCAATGGCGGTATCTCTCCCGCATCTTCCTGTATACGCTCGCTCATTTCCTGCAGACAATCGAAGATCGACGTACCCGACGCATCCCAACTATCCGTGATTGTCACTTCTCTGTTCACATCAAACGAAATTCGATCAATTCGCCGCAATCGCCCATCGTCCGCATACCCGTCCACCGTGATCGCGCCCGTCGTCAGTAACTCGCTCGCCATTTGCTCCTTCCGGTTTTGGATCATTCCCATCAAATCCACCAGATCGTCCGCCTGCAATTTCGATTGCCGCTCCTCCGCCGACACTGTCGAGAAGTACGGCATTTCTCCGAATCCGCGTTTCGTCACGTCCCGGTGCGTGATCAATCGTCTCGGCGCAACAGTCGGTGGCGAATACACTCGAAACGTCGAGCCCTGTCGACTCACATTCACGCCGCGCGCGCCGTCGACGATGTACGGCGCAAGTCTCTCACGCCCGCGCTTCCGATACTCCATCATTACCGTGTCCGTCGCCGATACCTCGACCGTCGGAAAGAATGTGTCCACCAGATAGTTCGCCGCAGGTTTGATCTGCTCTACCGCCCGGATCAAACTTATCGTGTCGTTGTATTCAATCACTTAAATCACCTCCGTCAAATAAATACCCTGCCGACGCATTTCTGCCTCGAACGCCGCCACGCTCGTGTCGCTCGATACCTTCAATGCCGATCGATTGAATCGCCCGCTCGTGTACACTGTCGTATCTGTCTGCAGCGACGCATCTTCCGCCGCTATAAACAGCTCCGGTCGCATCGTCGCGTCCATCGCCGTCGCCGCATGCACCGTCACATCCGATCCAACTCCGCGTCCCGCCAAGATTGCGCCGCGCTCAATCGTCGTGTCGCTCGTTATCAGCACATTCCGATTGAAGAACACTACCTCCGCGCCGCCAATCAACCGGTCATAACTCGCTCCGGGCTGTGTGCTCATCCCCATCATTGCTTATTCCCCCTCGCATATTTCAACACGCCTTCAATCGCCGTCTCCTTCGCATCAATCGTCGGGCTGCTCGCTTTCACTTCCGACGAGCCGCTCAACAGATTGTCGCTGATCAATGCGCAAATCCGATCCGCCGCGTCTGCCTCCACCTTCAGCCGCTCATTCTCCATCTTCAATGCCTCTATCTCCGCGTCCGCCGCCTTCAACCGCTCGATCACCAGCGGCATCGTCGCCGCACCGGACACTCCCAACCAATCTATAAACGCGTCCGCGTGCGCTCCGCCAGTCTTTTCGTACTTCGCCTCCGACGCCTTTTTCACTCCGAAGAACTTCTGCAGTTTCTCCCACAAATCCACATTCGACATCTTCCGCTCCATTGTTCGCATACCCTCCGCTTTCTTATAACGTCGCAAGTCTATCGCCACGCTGTTGACATACAGCACACCATTGCTCTCTTGCGCCCATACGTCAAAATCGTCGATCTCATCCACAAATCCCAACATTACCGCGTCTACCGCGCTCAGCCACGTCTCACTCTCGATCATCCCGCGCAATTCTTCTTCGCTCAAGCGCGTCTTATTCCGGTACACTTCTATCAGCGTACCCTCGATCGCTTTCAACGCGCTCACCATGCTCGACAGTTCCTCTGCCTCGTATCGCCCTTCCAATTCCGCCGCAGGATTGTGGATCATAAATATCCCCCCGCGCGCCATTATCGAATGTCCGCCGCACGCCACGATCGTCGCCGCGCTCATGCACACTCCCGTGATGTACACCGTCACTCCGGGGCGATACGCTCGCAACCGATTGTATAACCGCAACGCCGCAAATACGTCTCCCCCGCCGCTGTTCAGTCGTAGTGTCAGCGGCTCCCGCTCGTCGGGCTCTTGCTCTTCGATCGGTTTCAGCTCCGGCTCTTCTCCCAGCAGCTCCAACACTCGATCCACACGCTCCTGCGTGAGCTCTCCTTCAATCTTCACTTCCATTGCCTTCATCCCCCATCAGTTCTCTCTCATGTTTCAATTGCTCCAGCGTCTGCCGAAAATCCGAACCGCTGAGCTCCGCTGCTTCCCGCTCGTGCGTCGTCAACCCCAATTCCATTCGCAATGCCGCCGCTTGCGCCTCTTTCAGCGGATCCAAACTCGACATCGTCGGACCGTAAAAATCGCATTCGCTCCACGCCGCGCGCATTCGCGCGTCTGCAAAAAATCCCGGCGCGTTCAATCGACCCAGCCCGACCGCTTCCTCTAACCACATCTGATAGATCGGTCGGCAGAAGTCTCTTATAAACCATTCCCGACGCTGTTGAAATTCGTCATTCGCCTGCAATAATGCCGCTCGACTCGCCGAGTAACTCGAATTGAACGATTGCGTCAACACCTCAGCAGGTATCCCCAACGCGCTTCCGATCTGTTGCGTCAGCTTGCCGACGAACGCGGGAAATGCGCTTGTCGATTGCCCGCTGTCCACTGTCTTTACGTCCACTCCGCGCGGCAATGCATTCAGCGTCCCGCTACCCAACTTCAACTCTTTCAAGTCCAATTCGGCTTCCTCGGGCATTTCCCCGCCATTGCGTAACATCTCATTGATATCGTAATTCTGATTCGGCTGTATAAAAAACAGGCTGAAGAACGACTTGACGATTGCGCTCGCCAATTCGGCGTTGGTATACCGCGATACTTGCTTTAGCGGCTCGATCACGCTCGACAAGTACGGCACTCCCCGATATTGCCCGGGACGTATGTCGTGCGCCACTTGCAACAGGTTCGGATAGCCGCTCTCGCCGAACGCCGACACTCGCGCCCAGCGCGTGATCATATCACGCCCGACAAGATCGTTCGGCACTCTGTTCGACACGTAGATCGCTTGCAATTCCCCTGCATCATCGACTTCAATACCGCTCACTATACGATTGCCGTTCGCCGCTCTGCCTTCCACCGGCGTGTACGTGTACACTCCCCCGTCTGTCGGCGTCGACACCCGATTGCTTTCAAGCAGTTGCAATCGAAGTGTGTAGGGATTGCGCGGCGTCGGTGCCTTGCGTCGATACAGGCAGAATACGTCTCCGTCCGTCAAATACGACACGTATGCGATATATTGCAGATCGCCGAAGTTATTGCGTCGACACAGATCGCAATCCACTGTCGCCGACCATAACGCAAACTCCTCTGCCGCTCGCCGATTCCATTCACGCGCAGACTCCGCGCTTATCCCCAATTGCTTGTAATTGACGCGAGGAAACAATTTCAAACCCGAGCCGATTGTCGACCGCGCGGAGATGTTGATTGCCGCCGCTCCGATCGCCGTGTTCCGTGATAAGTCCGCCGACCGGTTCCGCAATGTCTCCAAATTCAGATCAATATCCGAGCCTGCAGAATACCAGCGCGGACTCCAACTCTTCAACACTTTCGAGTGCCGACTCGCTCCCGCGCCGTCATACCCGCTCATCACATCACCTCCATCAAAAAAGCACTCCGAAGAGTGCCGAGTGTAGAATTAAAAATCGTCGAAGACCATGGCGACCGCCTGCAGTGATGCCGCCGCCGATTGCATCTTCAGCCGAATGTCGTTTACTTCGATCGGAAGGCGCGGCGGCGCAAGTTGCCGAACTTCGAGCAATTGTCGCATCTTCTGCATGCCCGATTCCGTCACCAGGCAGATCGCATTGCTGAAATACCGCGCGTTCTCCATTTTCAATCGCGACAACTGTTTGCAATTGGTCACAAACCAATCGGCAGGACGCTTGAATTGCTCCGGACGCGACTTCATCAGATGATAGATACTCGAGCGCGGCTCGCAAAACTCCAATGCCGCCATCGTCAACGTCCATACTCGCGCTCCGTCCAGCGTCAGCATCCCGTCGTAATTCATCGGAATGAACTTCGCGACGCCGTGAGCAACCGGTTGCTGCCGTGCACGCTCGAGCATCTCCGTCACGCAAAAATACACATCTTCCATTCGCTCGTAAACTGCCCACGCCATTTCAGTCGTCAGCATCTTCGCATGCCGTGCTATCCCATGCCGTGTCCACAACTTCAAGTGCGAAGTGAATTTGTTGATCTTCGGTATCGGAACGTTGAGCACATCGTCGTCGAGAGCTTCAATCAAACTCACTGCCGAATAACCGGCGGTAATTTGCCTCGCCGAAGGCAGGTCGGGATTGCCGACTTGCCTCAACATCGCCTTGAATTGTTTGAGTTCTTCACCGACCAACGTGAAATAGTGCTTCCCCTCGACGAAATGCTCAGCATTTTCATGATAGTTGTCTTTGATGCGATTGTGCGTTGTGCCGAAGATCGTTGCCAATTGATCTGTCGTCAGCACGCGCTTTTCACGATACGTCATCGCTATCATGCATTCATTCCCCCATTTCTGATTGACTCAACCGCAGGAATGATGCTATAATCGTTTTAGCAATCATACATGCGGTTATTATCTACAGATCAGGCAGTTACTTTCGCGAGTCGGCTGCCTTTTCTGTTGCCTGCACTTGCGCTTCCACCAACGCAAGTCCGCGCATCAGTATTGCTGACATTGTCGTATTCAACACTTCGGCGCATTTGCGAAGGCGTTGATATTCCGATTGAGTCACTCTCGCGCGAACGACCATCGAACGCGGATCGGTTGTGGTGCGCGGCATTCCTCTCGCCCCCCTTTCGACTGCTATCATAACGTAGCTACTTCGATTTGTCAATAGGGCTCGGCGTTTTTTTGTGGCGTTTTTTGTAAATATGATATAATTAGTAGTATTAATTGATATTATAAGATATCAAATAATATAAAAGAAAAGAAAAAGAATAATTTAGTTTATTTTTGATGATAAAAGTAAACTAATCAATAATAAAAATATAATTAAATAAATAATTTAATATACTTTTG